>Ga0070741_10001280_pt1 | contig 78564 bp, 58 predicted proteins | sample Coa_R1_4_FD_66440 | JGI IMG/M metagenome (GOLD analysis project Ga0070741, IMG submission 66440) | Surface soil microbial communities from Centralia Pennsylvania, which are recovering from an underground coalmine fire - Coalmine... | ecosystem: Environmental > Terrestrial > Soil > Unclassified ...
TCTCAGGCAAATGCATGATCAAAATCGACAATGGAAAGCACTATTACGAATTCGACTATACGCTTCCGGACTCTCACTGAAGATATTCATTTACGTCGATCAGGCAAAAATACGGCGAGCCAGCCGCAAGATCCCGAAGTATCTTCAGATGTCCCGAGCCGATGAGGACCAGAATGCGGTCCTTACCGGGTTCGTTGATCCGATTTATATTTGTAAATATCCGAAGATTGCGTTTATACCAATTGGTCACCAGATTCGCCCGAGCGTATATCTCAGGATTGTCATCCGGCAAAAGCATAGTCATGTACTGCGCGTGATTCCGATCTATCTCCCTGGGATCATTCAGATGTCTCAAATACTCAACAACTGTTGACTGTCTCAGAAGTTTGTCTTCCCTGCTCAATTTCTGAGGCGTTTTTGGCTGCTCGGTAGAGCTGGCCGGTTTCGGTTTTGGATCCTCGATCTCGTTTGGCGTAGTCCCATCCATAAACATCGGGAAGTCGACCGGGTAAATTGTAGTGTGGTTGAGCATTTTGGCCAGCTGAAAGCCGATTTGCTCGATTTCGTTTCTACCGAGCTTATATTGTCCCGCCAGATAATTCTTGTAGCGAGCGGGTTGATTCCTGTCTCCGTATGGAGCCTCAATCGCTATTTTTGTGGGGTTGAATTTAGCCAGGCGTTGCAGCAGATCGGAAATCTCAGACTGCCTTTTTTCCGAAAGCACATCATCAGCCTGAAGGTTAACCGAATCAAGTCCAGGGTTACTCATATGATACGTACCCAGGATCATTATCTGGGAGTTTCCCTCGGCACAGGTAGCGCCGGACTTGAATGCCGCGGCAGGCGCCGAACCATTAACGGCAAATACCAGGACTGCGCAGACCAGAAACAAGACAATCAAATATCTCCGATACATTTGCCCTCCACGAATTGGATCCAGGAAATACAAAACGACTGGCAGACGATCATTCGTATCGTAATGCAATCATGGGATCGACCCGCATTGCTTTTCGAGCCGGCATATAACAGGCCAGCACGCTCACTAAAGATAGTCCGGCAAGTGTAATTGCGAACGTCGTCGGATCCGTCGCTGTTACCCCAAAAAGCAGGCTGGTCATCACACGCGTCAATGCGAATGCTCCAGCCGTTCCGATCAGCAGACCAATCGCGGCCAAAAGCATTCCATGTCCAATGATCATGCGGAGAATGTTCCCCTGTTGAGCCCCCAGCGCCAGTCTTATTCCGATTTCATGTGTGCTTTGACTAACGGTGTACGACATAACTCCGTAAATACCGATCAAGGAAAGTATCAATGCCAGCCCCGCAAATGTTCCCAACAGGAACATGTTGTATTTTCGATTGCCAATTGATTTAGAAAGGAGCTGATCCATCGTCTGGAAATCGACTGGCAAGCTGGTATCTACAGACTGAACTGCGCTGCGCACAGATGAAGCGAAACCGGCTGGGTTACCCGCTGTTTTTATAACCATCGTCATGTACCGGGCGCGATTCGCTCGTTGGGGTACCGGCATGTAAACTGCCGGATACGACTTGGCATCAAGTCCGGAATGTTTTACATCGCCGACAATACCTACGATGGTCATCATAATGTCTTTGCCATCCATTCCGACGAACTTTATCTGTTGTCCAATTGGATCTTCATTCGGCCAATAGAGCTTTGCCTCACCCTGAGCCAGTATTGCTACCGCAGATGCACCCATTGAATCCTGATCTGTGAAGAATCGACCTGCAATCAACGGAATACCCATCGCTCTAAAATAGTCGGGACTGGCGACTCTGAAACCTCCATACGCATTGTGGTCCGCGCGATTCGCAATATAAAGAGTCCCATTAGTGTCGAATCCATTCAATGGAAGGCTGTTAACAGCACCCGCAAACTGTACCCCGGGTATGCCCTTTATCTTTTCCAATGCCTGCTGATAAAAAGCAGCTACGGATTTTTCATCTTTTTCGTATTCCGGCGACGTTAGTGAAACCTGCATCATCAACACGTTGTTCGGGTTAAAGCCGGGATTGACCTGCATCAAATTCCAGAAACTCTTTGTCAGCAAGCCTGCACCTACCAAAAGTAAAACGGTAAATGCAACTTCTGTTATCACCAGTAGGCCTCGTAATGTCTGTTGACCGCTGCCACTGCTGCCGCGAGTACCGTCCTTCAAGCTTTGGTTCAGATCAGGTCTTGAGATTCGCAGGGCAGGTGCAAGTCCAAACAAAATACTTGTGAGCAACGATACGCCGACCGTGAAGGCCATTGTCCTGCCGTCGATCCCTATCTCGCTTATTCGCGGAATAGTGCTCGGACTCAGAGCGATCAATACTTTAACCAGCCAGATGGCAAGCAATAACCCCAGTGTTCCCCCGATCAAAGACAGCACCGCGCTTTCAGTCAACAGTTGTCGCAGGATTCGGCCGCGTTTTGCGCCTAACGCCACTCGAACCGCAATTTCTTTTTGTCGTGAAACTGCCCGCCCTAGCATCAAATTCGCTACGTTCGCGCACGCGATCAAAAGGACAAACGCGACGGCAGCCAGCATAATCAGAAGAGCAGGTCGAACGTCTCCGACAGTTTGATCCAGCAGCGAAACGACATTTACTCCCATCTTTGGATCAGCATCCGAGTAATCTTTCTTAATCTGCTCGGCTATGCCCGTCATCTCAGATTGTGCGCGCTGGACGCTAACACCGACTTTCAATTTGGCAATGACCTGATAGTTGTGGGCGGTTCTGGCGCTGTCATCTCCAAATGGTTCTATAGGGGTCCATACTTCAGCTTCATCGGGAAAGCTAAATCCTTTTGGCATCACGCCGACCACTGCTACCGGTATTCCGTCAACGATAAGTTTTCTATCATTCAGATTTTGACTCCCGCCAAGCAGCCGCTGCCAGAATCCATAACTAACCACCCCAACGGATGACGCTCCGGGCCGATGTTCGTCTTGCGAAGGTAGCCGACCAATGACTGGGTTAACCGCGAAAACGGAGAAGAAATCGCGAGAAATTCCACACACGTTTGCCCTGGCCGGTTCAACGCCTCCGATAACTGTAGTTACCGACGCGCTGTATTCGGCCATATACTCGAACGACTGACTCCGGTCGTGCCAGTCGTGGAAATTAGGATTAGATACCTGGACGGTTTTCGCCCTGGCGTTGGCTTCCCATAGATTAACGATCCTGTCGGAGTCCCGATAAGGAAGTGGTCGCAGCAGAACTCCGTTAACGACACTGAAGATGGCCGTATTTGCTCCGACTCCCAGAGCAAGCAGCAGAACAACCACAATCATAAAGCCAGGTTTCTTGACCATTGACCTGATCGCCTGGCGCGCGTCCAGAAAGAATGTTTCGATGTACACGAAAGTCCACATCTGCCGCGTTCTCTCTTTAATCCTGGTTTGATTTCCGAATAGACGACGGGCGGCATAATAAGCCTCTTTGTCGTTCATTCCGGCGTCGACGTTGCGCCGCATTCTTTCCTCAAGATGAAATGCGAGCTCATCTTCCAGATCCTGATCAAGCTGTTTTCGCCGCCCGAGCGTCCTGAGACGATTCCACAACACTCCGAACAATTCAGAGATCATGTCAACCTCGCGTCGCAGCCGATCAGATTATGCTATTTGAAGTACCTGCGAGACAGCGCCTGACATTCGATGCCAATGCTCCATCTCGCGTTCCAAATGTTTTCGACCAGCAGCGGTTAATCGATAATATTTTGCGCGGCGATTGTTTTCAGACTTTCCCCATTCGGAAGCAAGCAGCCTGCGCAATTCGAGTCGGTGCAGCCCCGGATAAAGGGCGCCTTCCTCGACGCGCAGAACATCGTTAGAACTTTGTTGAATCCACTCTGCCACCGCGTAACCGTGCATCGGCCCACGCGACAGAGCTTTCAATATCAAAATATCAAGCGTTCCCTGCAACAGCTCGCCTGAATTTTCGTTCTTCTCTGATGTTGCCAACGCCAACTCCCATAAACGATTTATGGGAAGGATAGCGAAAGCTGTGGGTATTAGTCAAGTTTTATGTCTGGCTAAATATTTACATCGCCAATTCCGGAAGGTCGGCGCTATTCTTTTTTTATGAATTGAAGGATCAGGTCGTTCACACGGTCGGCGGCATCGACCTGAACCCAGTGAGAGGAGTCGGGAACCCATTCCAAACGGAGGTCCGATACGAATTCGGTTCCGGGATTTGCAAGATCATTTCCAAGATAGCGGTCCCGATCGCCCCAGATCACCATAACGGGAGACTCGATTTTTGGCCACTTCTTCAGCTTTCCAGATAGCCCTGCTCGAAATGCCGCGCGGTAATAATTGATGGCGGATTCCAATGCGCCTTTTTGCGAGATAGCCTCAACGTAGCGATCCAAGTCGGCATCGCTCAGTTTGTCGCGCTTCAAATCTACACGAAACGTCTTCCTTATCATTTCAAAGTTGCGGCGTCGGATTCTGAATTCCGGAACCCAGGGCAACTGGAAGAAGAACATGTACCAGGATTTTCGCAACTGTCGGCGGCTCCGCAATCCCGCCATCATTTTTGCCGGATGCGGCCCATTTAGAATTACCAATTTATCCAGCATTTCTGGATAACCCATCGTAAACGACCAAGCAACACCGGCGCCCCAATCGTGACCTGCGATCGTTGCTTTCTCTTCACCGAATGCTCGTATAAGGGCTGCAACGTCAGAGATGAGTTTATTAACATAATAATTTTTGACGCCCTTCGGTTTATCCGACAGGTTGTATCCACGCATATCAGGTGCAACAACGTGAAACCCGGCATTGGCCAGCGCTGGAATTTGGTGCCGCCACGACCACCAGAATTCAGGAAACCCGTGAAGCAGGATGACCAGCGGTCCTGTTCCCGCTTCAACGCAATGCAGTCGTATGCCATTTGCAACCACGTAACGATGGGCGAATTGATCTGTTTCACCGGAGCTGGTCGTCAATGTTATAGCGTTCTGTTGGTTCATCGTTTCTGGGCTAATGCTATCACTTTAGAGAATTGTGCTGCCAGCTGAATTGACCGCTAAACCATAGCCAACATTGCAAACCAGTGTTAACATTGCGTTCGAAGAGGGGCAGCAACGAGCGGCATTGAGAAGGCTTAATCTCAGGCCTTTTGTTAACCCGGATCGTTCGGAACCTCTCACCAACACCGCAACACCAGGGAGGTGTGCTCACCTCCTTAAAAGAGCCCTGGCAAATGAAGATACCGAGGAGGAATTTCTATGCTCAGCAAGTTAGTTAAGGCAAGCGCGATTATCATTCTCTTTTTCTTGTGTCTTGTGTTCGGACAGACAACAAATAACGATCTGAAGATCACAACGAAGAATACTTTTTCCGGCCAAAGCTTTGAAAGCACGACATACATCAAAGGCTCTCGCGAGCGGACCGAGCAAGCGATGCCCGGAATGAATATGAAGACGGCGACAATCGAGCAATGCGATTTAAAGCGCTCGATTCAGTTAAACGATCTGACGAAAAAGTACTTCATATCGGAACAGGCCGAAGTAGAAGAAGGTTCCGGAGCAAGCGCTCCGACAACAAAGGCTCCTGCAACTCAGCCGCGTTCACAACCGGACAGTTCACGTCGAGGCGGAATCGTCACCTACGTAATGACGAGCACGGACACAGGTGAACGGAAGCAGATGTTTGGCTTCACGGCTCGTCACATCAAAACATCGGTGTCGACGGAGTCGAGTCCTGACGCCTGCAGCACTGCGAATCAGAAGATCGATATTGACGGATGGTACATCGATTTTCAGTTTGCTTTTTCGTGTCCAACCACGCCGGTTTCGGCGCCACGAGGCCGCCCGCAGGCGCGCAGTGCCGGTTGCCAGGACAAGATCCGATTCAGAACAGCAGGCAATGGTAAACGAGGATTCCCCTTGCTGGAGACAACTACCATCCGCGGCCTGGATGGGGAAACGATGGGATCGATAACAAAAGAAGTTACAGAGCTTTCACGGGCCAATCTGGACCAGGCGCTCTTCGATGTGCCGGCCGGTTATACGCAAGTACAGGATTCAAACCAGTTGTACAGCATGGCGGATGTTGCTGGAGCATATGGCAGACAGTCGCAGCCGATGACTGTTCAGGTGAACCCAAATATAACTCAGCCTCCTGGTTCACCGACGGCTGGCATAAAAATCGGCGTTGTCGGAATAAACAACAAGAGCGGACAGAACATAGCCACGGACAATTTCCGCGATCATCTGGTTTCAATGGTTGGCATGTCTGGCATCGAGACTGTTTCCCTGGATTCGACATCACCGGATGATATTGTCAAGGAAGCCAAACAGAAGAATTGCACCTACATTCTGTATACAGATATCTCAACCATGAAGCCGGCCTCGGCTGCCAAGAAAATGGGCGGAATGCTCGGTCGGGCAACCGGCATTGGAGGGATCGGCGGTGGAGGCGCAGGAAAGTCTGAGGCTAAGGTTGATTTCAAACTGGTGCAAACTGATACCTCGACGTCCGTTCTGCAGACGTCGGCTTCCGCGAAAGAAGATGGCGACGAGGCCGTTATCAACGCAGCTTTAAATCAAGAGGCATCACAGGTAATTCAGGCTGCGTTGGCAAGAAAGAAGTAAAGGGTTCACCGAGCACAGTCTTTGTTCCTGTCAGAGGTTTTTTTGAAACGTATCTGGTTTCTCGTGCGGCTTTGCCGCTTTGATGTGCGAAAAGGCTCTGCCTTTTCGTCGCGTTGATTATTTTCTTTTCTCTTGCGGCTACGCCGCCAATCTGCGGCGTAGCCGCAATTTCTTTAGACGAAACAAACGGCGAGTCCGAGACTCGCCGCACATCAGAGCGGCAAAGCCGCCGAGTGATTTTGATTACCCAACCCGAAATTCATACTTAGAGCAACATGCCAGCCAGTGTCGCAGACAGGAAGTTCGCTAAAGTACCCGCCAACATTGCTCGGAAGCCTAGTTTCGCAAGGTCGTGTTTCCGTTCCGGCGCCAAGGCCCCGATGCCGCCTATCTGAATACCGACCGATCCAAAATTTGCGAATCCGGCGAGAGCGAAAGATGCAATGGTAAACGAGCGCGGATCAATCATCGCTTTTGCAGGACCCAATTGCGAATAGGCTATAAACTCATTCAGCACCATGCGTGTGCCCAACAGGCCGCCAATGAATTCGCTGTCTTTCCACGGCACACCCATAATCCAGGCAATCGGTCGGAATAACCAGCCGAGAACAACCTGGAAGCTCTCCGGGAACCATGATACGTGGCTATGAATCAGGCCGAAACCTCCGTTGAGCAACGCTATCAGAGCCAGGAACGAGACCAGCATCGCGATTACATTCAGCATCAGGTTCAGTCCTTCGCCGGTACCTCGCGCCGCGGCATCGACAATGTTGACATCCTGTTTTGGAATTTCCAGTTTTACGTGACCGCTAGTCTCCGGAGTTTCTGTCTCAGGCTCGAAGAGCTTCGCCATCATAATCGTGCCTGGCGCAGTCATGACAACCGCAGTTAGCAGATGTTCGGCTTGCACGCCAAATGCAATGTATGCGGCCATGATCGATCCGGAAATATGAGCCATTCCCGCAGTCATAACAGTCATTAATTCAGAGCGCGTCATCTTTGGCAGGAAAGGTCGGATTGTTAATGGAGCCTCTGTTTGACCCATAAAGATCGAAGCCGCTACGTCTAGACTCTCCGCGCCGCTCGCGCCCATCAGTTTGCTCATCACAACGGCAAAAGCACGTACTACGATCTGCATAACGCCGAGGTAGTAAAGAATCGCAAATAATGCCGACACAAAGATGATTGCTGGTAACACCTGAAAGGCAAACACTACTCCAAATTTTGAATTGGCAGCGCCGATATCCCCGAACACGAAAGAAGAGCCGACATACGAATAGTTCAATACCGTTGTTACAAATCTGCCGGCGCCGCTGATAAACCGCTGCCCGAGGGGGACCCGTAACACAATGATTGCAAAAACGAGCTGAAGACCCAAGCCCCAGGCAATAGTCTGCCAGCGTATCTTTTTCCTGTTATGAGAAAAAACCACGCCAATGCCCAAAAGTACGATCATGCCCAGAACACCACGAAGCCGCTCCGCCATTGGTGTTGGTGGAGGCGGGGGCGGAGCAGAATTATTCAATGGCTGAGTCACCTGTGGCTGATTTGGCTCAGTCGGAGCCGGAGTCGTCTGCTGCCCTGGAGGTGGCGGGGTTGATTGCGATGCTCCTGGCTGCGTCTGAGTTTGACGCGCGGTAACAACTGAATTGAAAAAGATGCTCGGCAACGAAAACACGGCCAGAGCGCAGATCAAAGATGCGGCAAACGCTAAAACGACCCGCTGCCAACCCGTGGAGGGTAGCCACTGAATTTTAGGCATATTCTTGAGCTTCCTATGAAAAGTTAAGACTGAGAACTAACAACCGCCAGAATCGAAGGACCCCTTCTAAATCAACTTCCTGATGATCGGCTCGGGACTCGCTTGTTCTTCCGAAATCACGTAGCCTCGCTCGATCAACTTGAGCGATTCCGCCAGACGCGCATCGTCGTTGTAATGAACGGTGCAGAGCGGCTCGCCCGCTTCGACCTCGTCACCGACCTTCTTATTTAGCGTAACACCGACAGCGTGATCGATTATCGAATCGATTCGCTCGCGCCCGGCGCCAAGCAGCATGCTGGCGACGCCAATGTCCAATGCATCGCATTTCGCGATAAATCCAGATTGTTTTGCTTTCACATCCAGCTTGTTCTTTGCGGTCGGGAACAGACTGTAGTCATCGCAGACGCGAGGGTCGCCGCCTTGAAGCTCGATGGCGCGCTGCAACCTTTCAAGGGCTTTGCCGTTACTGTACATCGCATTAACCTGCGTGCGCGCCGCGCCGAATTCGGTAACTTTCCCTCCGATGCAGATCATCATGTCGGAAAATTCCGCGCACAGGAACGCAAGATCGGCCGGACCATTACCTTTCAGTGTTTCGATGCATTCGATAATTTCAAGCGAATTGCCGATTGCCTTCCCCAGCGGCTGATTCATGTCCGTGATAAGCGCGTTAACTTTCTTGCCCATTCCGCGACCTATCCCCACCAGCGATTCTGCCAGGGCAAGTGAATCTTCAACTGTTTTCATAAATGCGCCGCGACCTGTCTTGACGTCGAGAACCAGTCCGTCAATGCCCTCGGCCAGTTTCTTGCTCATAATCGAAGCAGATATTAGAGGTATCGATTCAACTGTGGCTGTAACATCGCGGAGCGAGTATATCTTCTTGTCAGCAGGAGCTATGTCTTTCGTCTGTCCGATCAATCCCATTCCGACTTTTTGCAACACATCGCGAAAACGATCCAGCGAAAGATTCACATTGAAACCTGGAATCGATTCCAACTTGTCTAATGTTCCGCCTGTGTGACCGAGACCACGACCCGAAATCATCGGTACGTAAACACCAGCTTCGGCAACCAGCGGCGCAATTACAATCGATGTCTTGTCGCCTACTCCGCCGGTGCTGTGCTTGTCAACTTTCGCGCCGGCCAAATCACCGAGATCCAGGACTGTTCCCGAATAAAGCATCTCTTCGGTCAGCGCCTGGGTTTCAGCCTTCGTCATTCCATTAAGGAATATGGCCATCAACAGAGCAGAAAACTGGTAATCGGCTATCTCTTCCCGAGTATAGCCCTGCACCATGTACGCTATCTCTTCGCGGGTCAGTTCTTGCCTATCACGTTTTTTCTGGATTACATCAACTGCTCGCATCAACTGCTCTCCGTACGTGTCTTGCGCAACAGACAGACTGCCTGCGCGGCAGCAGCCTCGCCTCTTCCGATTTCGCCGAGACCTTCGTTGCTCTTTGCCTTAACGCTGACAGAATCCACAGCGAGATTCAGAACATTCGCAAGGTTCGAAATCATCTCGGAAATATAAGGCGCAAGCTTTGGCCGTTCTATGATTACCGTGGCATCGACATTTTGAACTTTAAATCCGCGTTTATCAAGTAATTGAACGACTGCGGCCAGAAGACTCAAGCTCGCAGCCCCTCTGTATTGCGGATCGTTGTCCGGAAAATGCCGACCAATATCCCCTAACGCCGCAGCGCCGAGCAGCGCATCACAAATGGCATGCGATAGCGCGTCACCATCAGAATGACCGAGCGAACCGCGTTCAAAAGGAATCTCGACTCCGGCAAGAGTCAATTTCCTGCCTTCGACCAATTTGTGAATGTCGTAGCCCGTACCAACAAAAAAGTCGGACATAGAAATTAATCTTCGGTTTCCTTCAGGATCAATTCAGCCAGGGCAAGATCCTGTTTTCGCGTGATCTTAATATTTTGCGGCGAGCCTTCGACAATAGCAACCGATGAGCCGAGCCGTTCGACCAGTGCAGCCTCGTCGGTCGCCAGGACGCCATCTGAGGCTGCCTTGCGATGCGCTTCTCGCAAAAGGTCAATGCGAAATGCCTGCGGCGTCTGCGCCAGATAAATATGCTTTCGATCCAAAGTGCGAGTGACGATGCCGTCGGAGACTTCTTTAACAGTGTCGGTCACCGGCAGGGCAAGCATTGCAGCGCCGGTCTCTCTCGCCCGGTCGATCACATCAGTTATCTGCTGAACAGTAACAAAGGGCCGTACTGCGTCGTGAACAACTACAATTTCCGCTTTAGGGTTGTTTATTGCCTGAAGACCTTTAGCAACGGATTCCTGTCTCTCGTTTCCACCTGCAATAATTCTTGTGATTTTCCGCAATCCGTATTTACCAGTCAGCTCAAGAAAGCCTGACAGTTCAGCAGCAGGTAGTGCAACGACGATCTGATCAATCTGCTCGCAATCTTCAAACTTCTTTAGCGTACGAATCAGAATCGGGATGCCACTCAGTTCCAGGAACTGCTTCGCGCGCGCGCTGCCGATTCTGCTTCCTGATCCGGCCGCTGGTATCAAAGCGATATTCATAATTTCACCACAGAGGCGAAATCTGAATCGGAGACACGGAGAAACGGGGACGCGGAGATTCTCCGTGTCTCCGGCTCTCCGCGTCCCCGCGTCGTCTTCTCTGCCTCTGTGATAATCCTGTATCTAAACTGAATCAACGTTCGGCCGATGTGATTTGCTGTCGACTGCGACTGTCTTCCGGATTTTGTCGAGTCGTTTGCATCTCAGGTTCGTAGCGTCCGAAAATCATCTTACCCGCGGTGGTTTGCAAGACGCTTGTCACGGAAACCTCGACGGTCTTGCCGATCATCCGCCGAGCGTTGTCGATCACCACCATCGTTCCGTCATCCAGGTACGCTACGCCCTGGTTATATTCCTTGCCCTCTTTCAAAACGATGACCTTCATCAGCTCGCCAGGCAAGACGACAGGCTTCAGGGCATTAGCGAGCTCATTGATATTCAGCACCTTCACATCGCGTAAGCGTGCAACTTTATTAAGATTGAAATCATTGGTGACGATTTTTGCGTTGATCTGTTTTGCCAGCTCGATTAATTTCAAATCGACTTCGCGAACGCTGGGAAAATCGATTTCGGAAATCTCGATCTCGACGTTCGATTTCTTTTGAAGTTTTTGCAGTATGTCCAGGCCACGCCGTCCGCGATTACGCTTTGTCGAATCGGCGGAATCCGCCACCTGCTGAAGCTCTCGCAGAACGAACTGTGGAATGATCAATGTCCCGGCAAGAAAACCTGTTTCGGATATGTCAGAGATTCGCCCGTCAATGATGACGCTGGTGTCCAGAATCAGGTTCTGCCATTTGGCAGAGCGCTCACCGCTCAGGATTCCGCCCAGAGCAGTCAGATCGATGTAATCGCCCTTTGCTGCTCCGACCATCAGTCCAACGTAGGCCATAAACAGCATGATCGTCAGCGTGAGAAAGAAAGTCAGCCCCGGCGATTTCGCATCCAGAAAGCTTTTCTGGGTTACGATCAGGATTGAGATGAAGAATGCGCCTACTATCCCTGCTATCGAGCCGATACCTGCGCCAATCAACGTTTTTAGCGATGCGCGTCGAACGCGGGTTTCAAAAAATATTATTGCCCCGGCAACACCTAAGCCAATAATAACGGGAAGAATTCTGCTATTTCCGATTGGTGCTAGAAAGTACCCGGCAACGACAAGTGCAAGCGCAAAGACGACGCGAATGATGAGTACGTCGAAATGCATCAGTAACCTCCACTTGTAACCGCTGCTGTGTTAATAAAGAATTAATCACCGCTATATCCTAACACAATCCGGGTCTTTTCTTTCCAACAATCGGCGACAGTGATAATTATTTTGTAACGAATTTTAACTGCTTCAAACCCAGACAGATGAACCGGATAATTCAAAAAATCGCATCCAGCAGATCGACAACGGATTTGACGCCGATAACTTCTATTTTCGAGATGGGTTCGATAGAGGATGCGTTGCTTTCGGGAATGATGCAACGTTGAAAGCCGAGGGCCGCCGCTTCGCGCACGCGAACCATCGCCTGAGAGGCGCCGCGGACTTCGCCGGCCAGTCCTACTTCTCCAAACACGACGGTTTGATGATCGATCGGCACGTTTCGGTAACTTGAAGCGATCGAAGCAACGATTCCCAAATCTACTGCAGGCTCGTCCACCGACAAACCGCCGGCGATGTTGATGAAGACATCATCGCCCAGCAGATGCAATCCGACTCGCTTTTCCAGCATTGCCATCAACAGCGCTACGCGATTCTGATCGATCCCCTGTGTCATTCGGCGTCCGGTACCGTATTTTGAAGAGCTCACGAGAGCCTGGAGTTCAACCAGAATCGGACGTGTTCCTTCCATACAAGCCATCACGACCGAGCCCGCAACTCCACGAGGACGTTCGCTCAGAAACATCTCTGACGGATTTTGAACAGGAATCAATCCTTTGCCGGTCATTTCAAAAATTCCAAGTTCATTGGCAGCGCCGAACCGGTTCTTGATAGCGCGAATGATGCGGTGGTTGTGGTGACGCTCGCCTTCGAAATAGAGAACCGTATCGACAATGTGCTCGAGGGCCTTCGGACCGGCGATGTTACCTTCTTTTGTCACATGGCCGATCAGAAAAACCGGAATCGTGCGATTTTTGGCCAGGATCAGAAACTGGCCTGCGACTTCGCGTACTTGCGAGACAGAACCGGGCGCGGATTCCAGTTTCATCGAAAAGACCGTCTGGATCGAATCGATGATTATTGCGTTTGGATTCAATTTGTCGATCTCTTCAAAAACGCGCTCTAAGCACGTTTCCGGCAAAAGATAAAGACCGGCGGGATTAATGCCCAGTCGTTCGCCACGGAGCTTGATCTGCCGTTCGCTCTCTTCGCCGCTGACGTACAGAACTTTGCCGTAGGTTCCACTGAGGTTGTTAGCAACTTCGAGCAGCAGTGTGCTTTTACCAATGCCCGGATCGCCGCCAATCAGAACCAGACTTCCAGGCACGATGCCACCGCCCAGAACGCGGTCGAATTCTTCAATCCCGGACTGTTGACGTGAATCGTCCTGACTTTCAATCTTTGAATAAAGCTGCGGGCTGGACTGGGTCAGCTTGAATCCGCCTCGGGCAGTGTCGGCAGGGGTCTTGGTTTGGCGCTCTTCGGCAAAGGCGTTCCACTCACCGCAGTCGGGACATTTGCCGAGCCATTTCGGCGATTGAAATCCGCACTGCTGACAGGCGTATATCGTTTTGAGGGATTTGGGCATTGACCGTTCTTATCTTTCTAAGCATTAACCCAGATTATTAAGTTATAATCTTAACATAGTGACCAATCGTTAATTCGGTCATGACGACATTCAGGTTGAGGCCGAGCAAGCAAGCACGGTATTATCAATTTATGATACGACGGCTTTACGTTGATAACTTTCGGTGTTTGGATAACTTCGAGTTAATTCTTGCTGGAAAACCATCTATCCTCTTGATCGGAAAGAACGGCTCAGGCAAGACCGCTGTGGGTCTTGCGCTACAAATCTTACAGAAGATCGGACGCGGCATCTCAAGTCCTTCTGAATTGGTGAAGGAAAGTGATTTTGCCCATGGACGTGAAGATTCGCCGATTAGAATTGAAGTTGAGATCGGCTTAAACGACAAAGCCTATGAGTATGTCATTGCTTTTGGAATTAAGGTTGGCATCGCAGGTACCGTTGTGTTCGAGGAGAAACTTGTTGTTGAGGGTGAAGTTATCTTTCATAGAAATGACGAGCGTGGTCAATCAAATCTTCCGGTTCATTGGAGCGTTGTCGCACTTCCAGACATTCTGAACCAGCAGCAAGCATATTCAAAAGTAAAACCATTCGGTAATTGGCTATCTAATATGGCGATACTTCGTCCCACGCCCAGTTTGATTCGCGGAGACGTGAAGGCAGATGACAAGTGGCCGGATCCTCAAGTAACAAATTTGGGTGATTGGTATTCGGGCCTTTTAGCAACTGAGACCGCTGAATATAATAATATTCTCAAATATTTAAAAAAAATAATGCCGGACTTGAAAAGCATCAGTAAGTCTTCGGCTAATGGCGGCTCTCGACGCTTGACGTTCTTATTTTCTAACGACCAGTCTAGCGCATCCGTACCCTTCGGGGATTTGTCTGATGGCGAGAAGTGCTTCCTGATATGTGCAATGGTCATTTCTGCAAACAGGACTTACGGACCCTTGCTTTGTTTTTGGGACGAACCTGACAATCACCTTTCCCTAGATGAGATTCAACATTTTATTATGGCGCTTCGGAAAGAGTTCCAATCTGGCGGACAATTCATTGCAACGTCTCACAACCCTGAGGCTATTAACAGTTTTTCTGATGAAAATACGCTTTACCTTCATCGAAAGAATCATCTTGACTTAACTACAGTTCATCTCGTGGAAAACTTGCGCGATGGCGAAGCTTTCTATGGGGACCTTGTCGGGGCGCTGATTCGCGGTGATGTCGAGCCATGAGCGTAAATAAGAATCAAAAACACGTTCAGATTCTTCCTGAAGACGAAGCAAACAGACAAATTGCTAGAGGATTTATCCTTCAACTCGACTCCGAATATCAAAGACAAATACAGATGCTTCCCGTTGCGGGTGGCTGGAAAAGGGTACTTGAAGAATTCAATTCCCTACATGCAAAGGAAATGGACAGGTACGATAAACGGTACATGATTCTGTTGATTGACTTTGACGATAAAATAGAAGAACGACGAAAGGTTGCTGAATCGTATATCCAGCGACATTTGGCCGACAGAGTCTTTGTTATTGGCGCAAGAAACGAACCGGAACGCCTGAAAAGTTCCTTTAGATGTTCATATTCAGAAATCGGATTGAGATTGGCAAATGAATGTCGTGAAGATAAGGAAACAGAATTGGGATGGGCGCACGATCTGATTGACCACAATAAAAGCGAGCTTTTGCGAATGCGACAGTATGTGCGTCTAATTCTATTCCCAACTTCTTGATGTTCTCTCATTACGGTTTGGGTAGTTGACCGAAATCCTGCCTATACCTGGGCGACAATGTTCCAAACAGCCTATCCCAAACAAGCGTGTAGAACCCGAAATTGTGATTTAAATCATTATGATGCTGAGCATGGAAACTGCTGGTCGAAATGTAGTTCAAAACAGGCCCGTTCTTCCAAGAATCGGGAAAAGGCTCGACACTCAAATGACCAATCGCACCAAAGGACACATTGATCGCCAGGTACGCCGACATTCCCATCCACGACGCGGGATAAACGGTAATCACGACCAGCCATAACAACCCGAAGCCGAGATTTTCAACAGGGCTGAGCGCAAAAAGAGTCAATGGTCGCAGCCGCTCGTACCTGTGATGAGTCCGATGCATTATCGAAAACAGTATTCTGTTATGTGCGATACGATGAAGCGCATACATCGCAAAATCCATAATCAGCAACAGAATCGGAATGTCCAGGAGAGCTCGCAATCCATTGTCTGTTCGAAACGTAATAATTCCGCTGCGCCAAAGCACCAGCCCGAAAAACGTCACTACCGTGTTAAGAACCACGGTGGAAATTGCCAAAGTCGTCTCGAATTTGTCGATCGGTTCAGGCTCGAACGACACTGGTCGATGAATAAACCAACGTCTGACGAGATCGCCAAGAAGAATCACCAGCAGAAAAATAAGTAAGTTCTCCAGGAACAGGATGACGGCCAGTTGCCAAAGAGGAAGTTCTCGCAGTAGTGAAAGGATCTTTTCCATTGGGCAGGATTGACGGCCCTGCGGTAATGATCAAAAGCACAGGCCGTCTTTGGTCGAACAATTCAGATCAAGCCGCCGATCGAGCCGCTTGAACAGCCGTACCTTTTTTGGACCGTATATTCATAATCCAACCGGTAATATCTCCGGTCAGCGATCCCGTTAACATCGTGATGGGTATCCACAGGAATATTTGCGGAATCAATCCCATATTGATAAACAGTCTGACATCGCTGTAACCGGCAAAGAAACTGGCGAACTCTGGAGGAATCGCGTCATAATGCGTGCCCCAATGATGGGTGAACGCAAGATAATAAACGATAACCGATGGTATTCTTGCGGCTAAGCCGTAAACAAGCAGTGTTTTTGCCAGCTGTGGCCAGCCAATAAGTTGTATCAATCCAGCGACCAGGAATGCTAAAGCACCCGGAATAAGCTGGGTCGGAGTCTTTGGCTGACCGACAACAACTGAGGTGACTACGATTAAGGCAATGCCAATAACCACCATTAGAATTGCCTTTAATCCGCTCTTCGGCCCGTCGCCTGCGTTGCACAGTTTAACTGCGAAATAAATACCAAAAACAAAAGGAAGCCAGCTAATACCGATCAATGCACCACCGCCGCCGGCCTCTTTGCTAAATAGTTTGGGTGACCAGTTGTTTAGCTCGCCCACTGCTCTAAGCATCGTGATTGCCAGCGTGATGATCGCCGGGACCAGAATCAAGCTCATCGTGCTCTGCCTGGAATTCGAAGCCATATGCTCTCTCCTATAGCGTTACCGAAACTTTTGATTGAACTGCCCCCTCAAAAACAGTCAAACCTGTTGCTGGTGGCGTTAAGTGACTCCTGTTGCAGCTGTTTTGTTTTAGAACCGGAAATTCTTGAGAAACGCCGTCTTCCCGCCATTATAGCAAGGAACCTTTTGCGTCAATAATTCTATTACAGGTAGTCAAGCCGATTGAGAAAATAAATTGTATAATATTCATTCTGGATCCAGCTGGGCAGACTATCAAAACAGCAGATACGACTTTTACGTATCACAAGTTTGTAACTTGTTGAAAGCTGACCCAAGCATAGCGCTCAAGCCTGGAATACAACATGTCACCAATAACAGTCCTGACATTACGGCTAACGATCTGCGCGCTCGGGTTGTATTGTTTCGTCCAGTTCATCGTCAGTTTGCGCAGACAGCATTCTCGAACTCGGTTCGACATGTTGTTTCTGGCGGCATCGGTGCTAAACGTTCTCAGCTATGTTGGACTTGGCTGGTGGACAATTTCTGAGCTTTTCTTCGGTCCACTGAAACAACCATGGTTGACAGCCGCAGCAGCGCTTACTTTCAGCGCTGCTTTTCTTTTGCCGCTGGGACTGGATTACATGATCAGTTTCCAGCGTGGCTGCCGCGATGGATGCCCACCACGATGGACGCTGCTGTTATACGTACCGGCAATCGTCGTTTTCCTGGCAATTGTCAGTCAGGGCGGCAGATTACTTCAGGCGCAGGCAGGTGGTCATGGATGGCTTGGAACAGTCATAGTCTCGCTCTTCTTCTTCTATATGATTCCGATCACCGGGCTTCAGACGGTGATTACTCGTGAAATGATGAAGCGGGGACTCGATAATCGCGAGCGCTCCTTCCTGGTCCTTGCAGCAATTCTCTTGATAGCAGAGTTTCTGAACTGGCTTGTCTGCTATGTAATCTGGTCGGCGGACCTTTCGGATCCATATTCCCCAATGCATTTGGGGACAATCTTTCTGCCGATTCCGGCGTTTCTTGTAATCGCTTTTTATAATTACCGATTTACATTTCTTGACGTAATTCTAAAGCGGTTGCTGGTCGCAATGAACCTGATCGTTCTGGGCATACTTTATCAATTCGTTGTCAGCCCTCGCATACTTGACTACGTCAAAAAGAGCCGTCCGCAAAGCGTGCAGGTCGCTTCGATACTGCTGCTGATCACATTCGTACTTGCCTATCTGATCCTGCGAAAGATGATGTTAAAAGTGCTGAATGTTTACATTCTGCGGAGAACAAATTACAAAAGCGGCCTGGGTGAAATCCACCGGATAGCATCGCGTGAGGACACCAGAGAAGGACTGATTAACCGCACGCTTCGAGTAGTATTTTCTTTGCTCAGCACGGAACAGGCCAGATTTGTCGAGCATAAGCCCGGAGATCCGCATCTGCCGCCAAACGTAACGATTACTCGACCGCTAGAGCGATTGTCGCTCTACTCAACGAGGGAGTCATTGAATGCGAACGTAATTGTCACTGTCCCGGTTGCGACACACGGTCACGCGTTCGGTTCAATCCTCCTCGGACGTCGTCGCCACGATGCACCGTACCTATCGGATGAGATTGCTTTGCTTGAGGCTGTTGCGCATGAACTGGCCGGAGCGCTGGAACACATCGAGTTGCACGAACAGCAACAACGCCAGGAATTGCAGACCCAGCGGTTGAGAGAATTGGCCGCGCGCGCAGAGCTTCGCGCACTTCAATCCCAGATTAATCCTCATTTTCTGTTTAATTCGTTGAATACTGTCGCTGGTTTGATCAGGACTTCTCCCGACAAGGCTGAGAAGATGATTGAGAACTTGGCCGAAGTTTTTCGCTATGCTCTTGATGGCGCGCGCCGCGACTTTGTCACACTGGGCGATGAAATCGAGTTTGCCCGAACTTACCTGGAAATCGAACAGCAACGTTTTGAAGAGAAACTGGATGTCGAAGTCGACTTTGATCCAACGCTGCGCGAGGTCCGGGTGCCGGCAATGATCCTGCAACCGCTGGTTGAAAACGCGATCAAACACGGCATATCGCCAAAGCTCGGGCCGGGCTGGGTCCGTGTGGCCGCAGCCTCTCAAAATGGGACCGTTCACGTAGAGATAGAAGACAATGGCATCGGCATGAAAGATACCGTTCGTGATGAAACGGGTGAGTTTCATCCTCCATCACGAGGACTTGGACTCGCCAATGTCGATCAGCGTCTACGCGCGGTCTATGGTGAGCGTTCTGCGCTCGAATTCGAAAGCTGCTGCGGTACAGGAACCAGGGTCTTCTTCGACATACCACGTTTATTTAGAGATCGTCACTAGTTCTGCTTCCAGCGATCATCCAGGTCGTCTTCCTCGCAGGAATTGCCATTCTTTGGACTGTAATACCGCTTCAGCCACCTGCTCAAACCATCCAGCCCTGGAAACAAGACACGCTCTGTAATATTTGCCTGATCCAGTTTGTCGCGAACTTCCCATTTCAGAGATGTAGGGATAACGATCCGCTGAAAAACGCTGTCGTGAGCTTTTAACCACTCGTCAAATCGCGCAGATGAACGGGACATCAATGAAAACAACGCGAACTGATTGACGATGCGATCGTCCAGAGACGGCGGCTCAAGAAAAATGACAAAGTCTTCTTCCGACAAACTATCAAACTCCTGCAACGTTTTGCTGACGCGATTCAGCATTTCAACGGTGAAGACGTCAGAGCCTTCTTCGGCAAGAACGCGCTTCAGGACGTCGGGTAATAACTTGTTTGTCTGGGTAAAATCTACCCGCCAGATAACTCCGTCGGCATGAAATCGGTCTACGTTTTCCGTCGCAAAATGCATTGCAACGTAAGGCGAGTAAGTCCAGTCGAGCAGTCGAGTCGGCAACCCATGATGCTGCGCAACCGCCAGCCAATCCCACACGGAATCAACCCATGAGACGGCATCACGGAGGGCGTACTTTCTAAAATTGCGTAGCAGGTGACCTTCCTGCTTTTCGTATGGACCGCCCAATCGCATGAGGCTGGTGGTCAAGTCGGCGCAGTAGTCAGATTGACCTCTATAGGCAACATTGGCGCGGAAACGCTTTAACGATTCATTCCAGGAACCTTCGTAAAGACGTTCGTTAAGCTCGTTCCAGCTGGAAATTATGATGTCTTCCATCGCGGAATCCTCATCAATTGTTTTTTTGAGGAGAGTTCCATCGATGTATCCGTTTCAGGCGATAAACTTTGCAATCAGAAATGCCGCGCCTGCCGCCAGTGCGCCTACTGCGGCTGTCTGCCAGGCGCTGCGTAAAGGTCGTTTCACCGTAAAACGACCTTTAACATATCCAAAAACAAGAAGTGCAAGCAAAGTGAAGACCACGGAAACTATTAATCCTGTTCGTGGAGTTTTAACGAAGAAATATGGACTCAATGGAACCAGTCCGCCAACAATGTACGATAACGCTATCGTCAATGCGCTGGATCGCGCGCGTTTCGGGTCCGGTTTCTCCAGTCCCAGTTCAAAACGCAGCATGAAATCGACCCATCGTTTCCGGTCTTTCTTGATCGCATTCACAACGGTATTGACTGCATCACCGCTCAGACCGTAATCGAGAAATATGTTTGCCACCTCGTTCGCCTCTTCTTCTGGAACCTCGTATGTTTCTCGTTTTTCCCTGGCGCGTTCGGCAGCGTAATGTTCTGCATCGGTGCGAGCCGCCAGGTATCCGCCAAGCCCCATTGCGATTGATCCTGCCGCGATCTCGGCCAATCCCGCCGTGATGATTATGTTTGCGGAAGATACAGCGCCGGAAAGTCCCGCAGCCAGCGCGAACGGAACTGTCAACCCGTCAGACATTCCGATCACGATGTCACGAACTGTCTCTGACGCGGTGAAGTGCTTCTCTACGTGATGAGTCTGTGGCATCTTTTTCTGGCTTGGCCGGCAGGAGTTCTCCGGCGACGCAGCCCCTTTCTATTTTCACGATGTTCTGTTTCGTCGCTTGCCGTCGGTTATAGTTGCGCTTTCGACCTCAGACAAAACAGGTTGTGGGCCGCTTGACTGGCCCAGGACCAAATCGAGTCCCCGCAGCGCCGCCCGCTGATAGACTGAATCGAGAGCGTCGACAATCCGTTCAGACCCGCGCCAGAACGGGAAAATACCCAAACGCTTTAACAGCGATGCTGAGACGGGAGGAAGATGGACCTGGCTAAAAAAATCCTCACTAAGAGCACCACCCTGCCAGAAGGATGCCAGATCTGCAGTGACAGGTTCGGAAATCGCGTCCGGATCTGTTGATCCGATGTCCTGATCTCCTGTCTGAGCACTCTCACCCACATCCAACAATCCTACTAATTCTTCACGGCTGAGCCCTCGCAGTTTAAAGATCAAAAACGGATCACGATCAAATTCTTCTCCAAGCAGATAGTACGCCGCCGCAATGTGTTTGCATGGATTGGACCAGTCAGGACAAGAGCATTCTGTCTGCAGATCGCGGAGCTTTTCCGGGAAAAGAGACAGCTTAGCTTCTTTAAAGACTTGCTCGATCTCCGCAGGCATTTCGCCCGCCAGTAGCTTTGCCGCAAAAATAACCTGACTGTTCAAGGTTTGCGCCAGCTTCTGCCAATCTTTGTTATCCAGAATCTTTACTTTGATCTTAATGTTGTAGGGAGTGGGACGCGAACCCTGAACTTTTGCCTTGACCAGTCCTTTTTCGATATCAATAGATAGGACTTGACCTCGCCTTGCATAGGAGCGGCCGCGCTGCAGGCGTCCGCCGATGTCAAAGCTTTCCAGAACAGCGATCCATCGCCTCGCCCACCAGCTTTCACCGAAGGAACCGCGTTTGTTCTGGGCTTTTATCCCGCCTTTTACTTCAATAGCTGACCGACGTTCGTAGAGTCCCCGGTAGCCCCAATCATCGTCCCAATCATCGTCCCAGCCGCCGCCTCGACTTCGCCTTGGCATTTCTCCTCCACTATTCAGATATCGCTTCAGGTCGCAATGCGAACAGATCCTTGAGCGCTTCGGTTGAAAGCTCGGTTAACCACGCTTCGCCCGCTCCGACGATTTTTTCTGCCAATTCGTGTTTGCGCTCGATCATCTCGTCAATTTTCTCTTCCAGAGTGCCAGCGCAAAGGAATTTATGAACCTGGACGTTTTTGCGTTGACCTATTCTGAACGCACGATCGGTAGCCTGGTTTTCGACTGCCGGATTCCACCACCGATCAAAATGAAAGACATGATTTGCTGCCGTCAAATTCAATCCTGTACCTCCGGCCTTCAGCGAGAGAATGAAGATGCGCGGTCCATCATTCTCGCCCTGAAAACGCGCCACCATGCTGTCGCGCTGTTTTTTAGGTATGGAGCCATGCAAAAACAATACTTCCCGACCAAACGTTTCCTGCAAATGCCGGCGAATGATCTCTCCCATCTCTGCGAATTGGGTAAAAATCAACGCGCGGTCCCCCTCAGAGTTTACTTCTTCCAGCATTTCCGTCAGGCGGGTCAGTTTTCCAGAGCGACCCGCAATCGATGAATTGTCGCCAAGGAATTGTGCCGGATGATTGCAGATTTGCTTGAGCTTCGAAATCGTCGCAAGGACTACTCCCTTTCGTTGAATGCCCTCAAAATCGTCCAGCGATTCACTGGCCTCTTCCGCGACTGCGGCGTAGAGAGAAGCCTGTTCTTTTGTAAGGTTGCAAAATACCTTCATCTCCATTTTGTCTGGCAGATCGGCAATAATGCTTTTGTCTGTCTTCAGGCGACGCAATATGAATGGCCCCGTCAATTGTTTTAATCGCGAGGCTGCCTCAGGATCATGATTGGCTTGAATGGGCATGTAAAAATTCCGTTTGAAATCAGCTTGTGTGCTCAGCCATCCCGGATTTAAAAACTCCATAATCGACCACAGGTCGCCGACGTTGTTTTCAACTGGGGTGCCCGTCAGCGCAATCCGGTATTCAGCAGAAAGCGCGCGCGCCGCTTTGGCCTGTTTAGTCTCGGGATTCTTGATGTTTTGCGCTTCGTCCAGGATGACGCTTGCCCACTCGATTTCTTTAAAAATCTCGAAGTCGCGATGAAGAAGTGAATAGCTGGATAATACTATCGCATGTTTTTGAGCCTCCTTTTTAAATCCGGATCCCTTCATACGTGTCAGGCCGTGATGCACCATCACTGACAGCCCAGGAGTAAATCGCTCCGCCTCTTTCTGCCAGTTGCCTACGACCGACATCGGGCAAACAACAAGCGTTGGCGGCTCGGTCTCAGTCCAGTTGCTCTGAATTAACGCAAGGGTCTGCGGCGTTTTACCTAATCCCATATCGTCGGCCAGGCACGCGCCCAGCCCCCACTTTTGCAAAAATCTGAGCCATGAGTAACCTCGGATTTGATAAGGACGCAATTGCCCGCGAAACTCTTTCGGGGGCTCTGTTTCAGCAAACGTGCTGCGCCCTTGCAGCTGAGACAAGAGATCTCCCATCCATCCTGATGCGTCCACGCCGCCAAAATCGAGTCCGCCAGGCATTGTCGGCGCGCCCATTGCCATATGCATAACATCGCGCCCTTTCAAGGTATCGATGGAGCGGTTTTTCCAGAAGTTTAGAGCCGCCTCAATCTCTTCTGCGTTAAGCTGCACCCATTGTCCCCGCAGTTTCACCAGCGGCGATTTCAATCGCGCCAGCGTTTCTAACTCTGCCAATGTTAATTTCTGATCGCCAAGCGCAATTTCCCAATCCACTTCCACAATATTGTCTAACGACAGTCCTGCTTTGGTTTTCATTTTGGGACTGTTAACTCTCGCACGCGCGGTCAATCGCAGCTTTGTTCCTTTCCGAGTCCACCACGCGGGCAGCAGTACCGGAAACCCCGATTGTTCCAGCAGCCAGGCTTTTTGTTGAAGGAAATCCATGGCTCCGGACGGGTCCAGGTCATATCCTGCCGGCGCAGATGATTTTAAACTGGCTTCAATTTGAGGGATTATTGCTGAAGCGCGGCCGAGGGCGGAAAGCAGATACTCTCTCGGTTTGAATGAGTCCTTTTTGAGAAGTTTCGCTTGCTCTCCCCTTGCATTCCAGACCTGTTCAACCGGCAAAAGTAAACTGGGATCATCGACGGCTTGCAAAAGATAGCGGACCTGCCAGACGCTCAATCCACTGTCAGCTTTTGATCGTTTCGAGTCTGATTTCGGCGATCCGTTTCCATTACCGATTTGGATCGTATCAGGCGCTAGCGGCTCTTCTAACCTGAAGCATAGATTAAACGGAGCCGCAGTCGAAACAAAAATTGGTCGTTGCCATTCGCGCATTTGCTGCGACAGATGCGTTAATTTCGCTTCATCACCGAACATAACGCCCGACTGAGATCGCAAAGCCGCTAACCATTGGTCGTGAATATTATCGAATTTCGTTTCTTTCTTTTGACGTGATTTCGCTATGGCTGGAGATACTGATAACCCGTTTGATCGAACAACGTGATCTACCACCTGACCAATAAACATATAGAGAAGGCGGGACGCAGGGGTGTCTGGTGAACCGGAACTGGAGATATCAGTTAATGCGCGACAAACCTGAGGCATTGCGTAGGCCAACTGTCCAAGCTTTTGCGTGTCGGCGCCGGTTAAAATCGGTTCCCAATATCCCACTCCTATCTTTTCTTCCTCACCGACAATATCCATCGACGGCAAAAACTGCTGCCTCGCAATCAGCGAACCGGCAAAACGCAACACTGTTGACAAAAAGGTCAGATCTTTACTTACCACAATGCCGGATGCGAGCGTCTCTTTCCCAACGCACATCGCGAGCAAATCAACCGCTAATCCAATCGGCAGATCAAGAGCTGTTACGCACCACGGCGATATCCTTGCCGATTCATTGGTCTCAGGCTGCTCTGCTATGAGCGGGCTTGATGCTACTGGCTGCCCATCAATGCTCGGCAGCCAGACCGTTGCTGGTGCTGTTGTTAATTCGTAATTTGACGTATCAAGACCGGAGGCTTTCAGCGCGTTGTGCAGTGCTTCAGCGCCAGCGTCGTAAGGAAACGGATTTCCGCGTTTGGCTGACGATTTTCTGCGGCGCTGATTCTTCACTGGCGCAGCATCAATAGGTTGTTCTCCCCAAAGCAGAAACCTGTCAGACTCGAGTCCGCCGTGAAGTAGAAGCATTAATTATTCCTCGATGAATCGGCAATTATTGCTCGTGAATTGGTTCGAGCGAGCCCTAGGTTAACAGCGTCAAACCGGAATTCCAAATTGTCGGCGACCCCGCGAGGACCAATGCGTCAAAGCTCGATATGGACAATCATCTACTATTGGTGATAGTTTTAGTTACACCTTTCTGTGCAAGTCATTCTCTCTAAAATCTTATGACGCGCGGGAGAGGTATCTGTTAGCAGTCCAAGTCGATATCCTGAGCAGAGGTGAGTTATGAAAGTTAGGCGCAATACTGCCTTGCGGTTGATGGCACTAATACTGGTTTATATGCTGTTGCTGGGATTCGCCAGCCAGGCGGGAGCACAGTCTAATGCTCAGCAGGCTAAAAATGAGCCTGCAATATTCAAAGGATTAGAGTACCGAAATATCGGTCCGTTTCGTGGAGGTCGTTCCGCGGCATGCGTCGGCGTGCCGTCACAACCGAACGTCTTCTACTTCGGCGGGACCGGTGGAGGTGTTTGGAAGACAGTTGATGGAGGCGCGAACTGGGAGCCGATATCTGATGGCTTCTTCAAAACCGGCTCTGTGGGCGCAATAGCGGTCGCCGATTCCGATCCCAACGTGGTTTATGTCGGAATGGGTGAAGCACCGATTCGCGGCAATGTCTCGCACGGCGACGGCGTCTATAAATCGATGGATGGGGGCAAAACCTGGAAGCACATGGGGCTGGATAACACTCGCCAGATTTCCAGAGTCCGCATCAATCCGAAGAATCCCGACCTGGTTTATGTCGCTGCTCAAGGTCATGTCTGGGCGCCGAATGACGAGCGCGGCATTTTCCGCTCGAAAGACGGCGGAAAGACATGGGAAAAGGTCCTCTTCCGCAGCAACAAAGCTGGTGCAAGCGATCTGATCCTGGATCCATCCAATCCTAACGTCATCTACGCAGCTTTTTGGGAAGTCTATCGAACACCGTGGGATCTGGAAAGCGGTGGACCGGGCAGCGGACTTTTCAAATCTACTGATGGAGGCGACACATGGACAGAGTTGACAAAGAATCCCGGATTGCCAAAGGGGATCCTTGGAAATATGGCCATCACGGTTTCTCCGGTAAATCCCGATCGCCTCTGGGCAATCGTTGAAGCAGAAGAAGGCGGCGTCTTCCGTTCCGATAATGGCGGCAGAACCTGGATAAAGACAAATGAACAACGCGACCTGCGTCAGCGCGCCTGGTACTACACCAAGATTTACGCCGATCCGCAGAATCTGGATACGGTCTATGTTCTGAACGTCAGCTTCTACAAGTCGAACGATGGCGGTCGCACCTTCTCAAATATGGGAGAGCCGCATGGTGACAACCACGATTTGTGGATAGCACCGAATGACAATAATCGGATGATCAACAGTAACGACGGTGGTGCGACGATCTCTTTCAACGGCGGCAAGACATGGTCGACTCAGGATAATCAACCGACCGCTCAATTCTATCGGGTACTGGTTGACAGCGATTTCCCCTATAACGTCTACGGCGCACAGCAGGACAACAGCACCGTCAGAATCCCAAGCCGCACGACCGGTTTCGGGATCGATAGAACCGACTGGTACGACGTCGGCGGTGGCGAGAGCGGATGGATTGCTCCTGATCCCAGAGACTCGCAGATAGTTTATGCCGGCTCGTACGGCGGACTAATCACTCGAGTTGACCATCGCACGGGGCAAGTGCGCAATATCAATCCGTGGCCGGATAACCCGATGGGTTGGGGTGCGGACGCACTTCGTTATCGATTCCAGTGGAACTTCCCTATCACGTTCTCACCGCACGATGCAAAGACGATGTACACCGGCGCCCAGGTCCTGTTTAAGACCACAAACGAAGGACAGACCTGGACGATTATCAGCCCTGATCTGACCAGAAATGACAAGTCGAAAGAAGGTCCGTCGGGCGGTCCGATTACCAAAGACAACACCAGCATCGAATATTACGACACGATCTTTACCGTAATGGAATCGCCTGTTCAGAAAGACTTGATCTGGGTTGGCTCTGACGACGGTATGGTCCACGTGACGCGGGATGGTGGCAAGAAATGGGATGACGTAACTCCCAAAGGCATCCCGGAGTGGATTCAAATCAATTCGTTGGACGCTTCGCCATTTGATGCGGGCACGGCATACGTTGCGGCGACAATGTACAAGTTCGACGATTACAAACCCTATCTTTATAAGACCACGGACTTCGGGAAGACCTGGAAAAAGATCACCAACGGCATTCCTGATGGCGCGTTCACCAGAGTAATCCGCGAAGATCCGGATCGAAAAGGATTGCTCTACGCCGGAACTGAAACCGGCATGTACGTCTCGTTCGACGATGGCGAGAACTGGCAATCGCTGCAACTCAATCTTCCTGTAGTTCCAATTACCGACCTGACTATCGACAAGAAGAACAAAGATCTGGTCGTTGCCACGCAGGGACGCGCTTTCTGGATTCTGGATGATCTCAGCGTATTGCACGGATTCAAAGATGAAGTGGCAAACGCCGACATGCACCTGTTCTCACCCGAGGACGCCTATCGGATGCCCGGTGGCGGAGGCTTCCGAGCGCGAGGCGCCGTCGGTCCGAATCCTCCAAATGGCGCTGTGATCGATTATTACCTCAAGTCGAAACCGACGGGCGATGTCACACTGGAATTTACCGATAATGAAGGCAAAGTAATTAGACGATTCACGAGCAGAGCCGCACCAGCCGAAGGCGGCCCAGGTGGCGGCGGTCGATTCGGCGGCGGCGGTCCACAGAGCATTCCGGCTGAAGCGGGACTCAATCGCTTCGTCTGGAATATGCGGTATGCCGATGCGGTCAGATTCCCCGGGATGATTCTATGGGCTGGCGACACGTCGGGTCCATTGATTGTTCCCGGCACTTACAAAGTGAAGCTGACCATGGGAGACAAATCGGAAACGCAAACTTTTGAAGTTAAGAAGGACCCGCGAATTGCGAGCACCGTCGAAGACTTGATCAAACAACGCGATCTGCTCCTGCAGCTTCGCGACAAATTCTCAGAGACCAGTAACGCGATTATCGAAATCCGCGATATTCGAAAGCAGGTTGATGATGTGGGCAAGCGCGCTCAGGCTCAACCCAACGGCAAACCGATTGTCGATGCTGCAAAAGCCCTCAGCGCTAAACTGACTGCGGTCGAAGAAGAGTTGTATCAGACAAAGAATCAGAGCAGTCAGGATCCGCTGAACTATCCAATCAGACTCAACAACAAACTGGCGGCGCTAGCAGGAGTAGTCGCGACGGGAGACTACGCTCCGACCGATCAATCATATTCTGTTCAGGAAGACTTGACCGGTAAGATTGACGTCCAGTTGCAAAAGTTCGCCGATCTGAAGAAGGGCGATATTCCAGCCTTTAACAAACTGGTCCGCGATCAGGATGTCCCTGCGGTTATCGTTAAGGGCAAGCCTGGAAGCACAAATCAATAATCAGTGATCGGGGGTCGGTGGTCATGGGTCAGAGATCAATTAAAATGGATCTCTTCACCAACCACCGACAACTGGCCACCGAACACTGCTATGTCAATGCTGGACATGACATTTCCGGAGTTTGAGGCTGCCGTAGCGAAAACCGATATCGCCCTTATACCTTTAAGCGCTATCGAAGAGCACGGACCTCATCTGCCTCTCTCTACCGATTCCATTATTGTCAGTGGCCAGCTCGCAGATGTTCAACAGCACTTGAAAGAAAGCGGAATAGAAACAATCATAGGACCGTTGCTGCACATCGGGATCACTACAGAAGCCGGTGATTGGTCAAACGACGGCACGTATATGTATCCCGGCAGCCTGACGGTGAGCGCCGATACGTTCATCGCTCTGTATTTAGATTTGATCAGGTCGCTCAGAAAGAATGGCCTCCGTCGTTTCTTTTTGTATAGCGGGCATTATGGCCCGCGGCATCTGAAGGTTGTCGCCCGTATCGCAGAACAGGCATCAATCAAGTTTGATCACGTTAAGGCTTATGCACTGATCCACAGCGAAAGCGTCGAGCGCTTCGAGCTCACTTCAAATCCTTACGTGCTGCCAGTCGAGCGCGGACGAAATTTCGAACTACTCTCAGAGCTTTTAGGCAGCGGATCGGAGAAACCTACCAGCACACACGCAGACGGTACCGAAACAAGCGAAGTCCTCTACCGTCAGCCCAATTCGGTGCGCGTTAACTACAAAGAATTGCCTGAGTCTCCTTCTTCTCACTTCTTCGAAGCATATCTTGAAGGAAATCGGTTAAAAAATCCCGGCGGAATGGGCGGATTCCCGTTCGATCGCGCTTCGGCTGAGGCAGGAAAAGCCATCGCCGATTTTCGCACCCGCAGTATTGCTGCTACAATTATGAAAGCTTTGGAAATCAATTCCTGAGCCCATTGCGACGACTCTCGCTTAATTTTTTTCGGCTTAGCCTGAAGATTTTGAGGCATATTTAATGAAACGTCTTTTTTCGTTTCTGGTGATCCTGATCTTTGCCTGCACGGCGCTCGCGCAAAAGAAATCCGACAGGGAGCAAGATGGAATCATAGGTCCGATTCGCACCGTCCGCATCGAGCACATTCAACTGACAAACAAAGACGGCAAATGGGTCGAGATGCCGGAAACGAAAACCACCAGCGCCTGGATCTACGACGTCAAAGGTCATCTGGTTGAAGAAGCCGAGTACCTGCCCGATTATTCGCCGGATACCAAAACGATTTATACATACGATGACGACGGCAATTTGCTTCAGGAGGCTCATTACATTCACGATTCTGTTGAGAGCTTATCCAGAACCAGGTTCGATACCAAGGGCAGAGAGTCGGAACATCTGGAATATGATTCCGAAGGAAAGCTGAAGAGCAGATACATAAGCAGGTATGACGACAAAGGTAACCAAACCGGTTTCGATCCGCAGCCGGACGGTACGATGATCAAGGTAATGACTACGACTTTCGATCCGCACCGAAATCCGCTGGAAATCGTCAAATACAACGACGACGGAGATGTGCTGCAAAAGATCGTTTATACCTACGACGCAAACGACAATAAAACCAGCGAAGCGACTGTTCTTCCGCAGGAAGACAAACCACAGACCGTCAAAACTACTTATTCGTACGACAAGCAAGGTAATCTTCTTGAAGAGGCTACGTATTCAAACGACAAACTGGACCATAAGGTAACTTACAAATACGACGACAAAGGCAATCGCATCGAAGTTAGAGAAATCGATTCCAAAGGATCGGAAATTGATAGAGTCAATCTCTCTTATCAATTCGATTCAAACGGGAATTGGACAAAAGTCACAGCGCTTCATCAACGATCTACGCCCGCCGCACCAAACGACGAGCAGCCTTATGTGGCATATAGAACTTTCGGAAAAGAAAGCGATGCCACAATAACTTTATGGACCGCATCAAGACAGCCGGATGTCGATCGAGTTCAGTCTCTGATCGAATATGGCGCAGACGTGAATGCAAAGCATCCTGACGGTCGGGCTGCACTTGCGAGAGCTGCAGGAGTCGGACTCACCGATACCGTTAAGCTGCTCTTGTCAAAAGGCGCCGATGTTAATGCGAAAGATAACCAGGGTTGGACCGCTTTGATGTGGGCAGCGGAATACGGTCATGAAAAAGTGGTAAATGCGCTGATTGAAGGCAAAGCCGACATCAATCTTGCCAACAACAAAGGCGGCACAGCGTTAATGTCGGCGGCATACAATGGAAACGTTGATATTGCGCAAACACTCCTGGCAAAAGGCGCGAACATCAACGCCAAAGCGCAGGACGGATCCACGCCATTGATTCTTGCTTCCGCAGGCGGACGACAGGCGATCATCAAATTGTTGCTCGACGCCAAAGCCGATCCTAATGCAAAAACGAATGACGGATCGACGCCTCTACTGTTCGCTGTGTTCACCAGCGGCATCGATGAGGTAAGAACTCTGATCGATAAAGGCGCGGATGTTAACGCGAAGTCAAACGACGGAACGACCTGCCTAATGATTGCGGCCTCAAAAGGCGATGCTGAAGTAATAAAGCTGCTGCTTGCGAAAGGTGCTGATGTTAACGCAGTCAACAAAGACGGCAGGACAGCCCTTGCAACGGCTGTTGATGAAAAACACGATGACATAGCGCAATTATTGAAAAAGGCCGGAGCAGTGAAATAGCGCATTCATCTAAACTCACGCATTTATCTGCTAGAATCTGTCTTACATGAAGCTGCTGGAACCATTCCAACTCGGCCAATTAACGATTCCGAACAGGGTCGTGCTGCCTGCGATGGTGACTCGGCTCTCGGGAGAAGACGGCCTCGTTAACCAGGATATCACTGATCGCTATCTTCGCTTTGCTTTGGGTGAAGTCGGATTGATTGTTATGGAAGCGATGGCGGTTCACACCGCTAAAAGCGGTCCTCTGCTCCGCATCGGCGAGGACCGCTTTATTCCGGGTCTTCGCGACCTGGTCAAGAAAGTTCACGATTGCAGCCCGTCAAAAATATTCCCGCAGATTATTCATTTTCTGAAGATTGCCCGGAGCGGATGGCGGCAAAAAATCGAAGACCTTTCGCACGAAGACATCAAGGCAATCATCATTGCTTACGGAGATGCGGCAGCTCGTGCGCGCGACGCAGGATTTGATGGTGTAGAGCTTCACATGGCGCACGCCTACACGCTTTCGTCTTTCCTGTCTGCTCGCAATGGCCGCAAAGATGAATACGGCGGCAGCCTGGAAAATCGAATGCGGCTCAGCGGCGAAGTCGTTCTTCAGGTGAGAAAGAAAGTCGGCGCTGACTTCCCGATTGGAGTTCGTTTTCTGGGCGAAGAGTGCATCAAACGCGGCTTTACTCTTCTTGATTCAAGAGAGATCGCGTTGCGGATGGCGCAACTGGGTGTCCAGTACATCAGTCTTTCGGCGGGCGGCAAATTCGAAGATGCTATTCATAAGGTGGGCGAGCCGCTCTATCCATATACTGGCTACAGCGGGGACCGGTGTATGCCGGGCGATAACTTCCCTGATGCGCACAATCTTTATCTGGCTGCGGGCGTAAAAGACTATCTGACCAAGCATGGATATAATACGCCAGTTATCGCAGTGGGTAAGATTTCGACTACCGAACTTGCCGAAGAAATTTTAAACAGCGGCAAAGCCGATTTGATCGGAATGGCGCGTGCGCTGCTTGCAGATCCTTACTGGGTAAAGAAAGTTAAAGAAGGCCGCGAGGGCGATGTCGTCCACTGCATTTACTGTAATGTTTGCAAAGCTCTTGACGAGAATTTCAAACGAGTTGTTTGCTATCTATGGCCAAAAGGTGATTTGCAGGCACCGTTGCTCGGCGAAGAACACTCTCGACCTCAATGGAAAACTAATGAAGCTTTAAGTGTCTCGACTCACAGCGGCAAAATCAAACTGAACTGGCAGGCAGCGACCCATACGCGGAAGATAACCGGTTATGACATCTTTCGATCAGAAGACAAAATCAAATTTGAAAGAGTAAAGGCTGTTCCTCGACTGTATTACGAAGATCACAATGTCGTCGGCGGCCGGACCTACTACTACTACGTGCAAGCGTACGACGCCGACGGCAACCATTCGTTTTCGACGAATATGGTTGACTGCTTTCTGAAGCCATCAGTTCCCATCGCTGATCCATAAACACGTCACGTTTGTATATTCATAGAAATATGTTGCGAGTTATAACCAAACTGACTTTGTTGTTTGAACGAGTGCGAGGTTATTTTGACGCTTCACTTACTGATCAAACGATTGATAAAAGTACTGGACTCTTGCAAATACTGGAGAAACGCGAGCTATTGGTGCCGACCGCGATAGCCGGTTTAGGCGGCACGGCGATTCTTTGGTTTCTGATTATTACACAGTCTTGGGCTTGGGAGTTCTTCTTCCAACTGCCCGGAATGGGGGACAGTCGACTTGGGTTCGGTTTCACTTTTTTGCGTGCCGGTGTGGTTTTCGCATTTCCATTCTTTGGTTTGCTAAGCCTTCTGTATCTACTTTGGCCTTCGGTTACAGAAGAAGACGACGCATCCGGGCTTCTGACCAGCTATACCCAGAAAAGCAGATCCGAGCGCAGATACCGACTTGTGCTGGCGGCGGGAATGTTCGCCGCGCTCAATTTGCTGTTAATGATATTATGGCGTTACTAAATTATTGAAGGTTTGGTGGACGCGATGAGATTCGAACTCACGACCCCCGCGTTGCGAACGCGGTGCTCTGCCAACTGAGCTACGCGCCCATCTCTGGACAAGCGACGAATCATAGTACGAGTTGGATTGGGCACTGTCAAGACTCTCGGCTGGATGAGTATCACAGCTTTAGTTCTTCCAGAATAACCCTAAGCAATTCTGCGACGCTCCAGGCCTGGGCAATGCATCCGCGCGGGGTGTGCGGAGCATCGCCATCGAAAATTTCTGAGACCTGTCCGATGCCAGCTTCGCGAAGATGGTCGTTGAATTTGCTGAGCATCGACTGAACGATACGCCGCGAACGCGTGGATCGGTCGAACGCTTTCAGATAGGCAGTGGCATAGGGACCTAAAAGCCACGGCCAGACTGTACCCTGATGATAGGCAGAATCCCTGGCCGCTGAATCGCCTTCGCAACGCGAATGATAGTTTGGGTCCTCGGGCGCGAGCGTCCGCAATCCGTAAGGTGTCAGGAGCTTTTCTTCAATGACTCTCAGGACTGATCTTTGTCTGGCCTTTGGCAATAAATCGAATGGCAGCGAAACTGCCATCACCTGGTTTGGCCGTATGCTGCTGTCAGCATGTTCGCCGTCGATACAATCGTAGAGACATCTGGTTGCTTCACACCAGAAGATCTTGTTGAAACTCATACGTGACCGAAGAGCCAGTCGTTCGTATCGCTCCGCATCTTTTACCAGTTTGAATTTAGAGGCGAACTGCGTCATTACCGACAGAGCATTGTGCCAGAGAGCGTTGATCTCAACAGCCTTGCCGCGTCTCGGTGTTACAGGCTGCCCATTCACGCGAGCATCCATCCAGGTCAAAGCAGCGCCTTCGGCTCCTTGCGACAACAAACCATCCGAATCGTCAACGTGAATATTGTAAAGCGTGCCGCGCAAATGCCATTCGATCGAATCCACAAGATGAGGGTAAATCTCTGATTCGACGGTAGAGTAATCCTGTGATCTGATGGCATATTGATAAGCCGCGTTGAAATACCACAACGTTCCATCGACAGTGTTGTATTCCGGCTCCTGACCGGCATCTGGGAACCGATTTGGCAAGATTCCCTGATTAAAGAATTTTGCGAACGAAAGAAGTATTGCCTTTGCAACGTCGAATCGTTTCGTCGCGATTGCCAGACCTGGCAGCGATATGAACGTGTCTCTGCCCCAATCTTCGAACCAGTGATACCCGGCGATAACGGTGCGCGAAGCATTCGCTCTTCTCACAATAAACTGGTCGGCCGCAGTTACCAGTTGTTTTCCCAGCAGATCTTCCGTTTCGACTGAATTGATACCATCAGCGCGGCGTTTTCTCTCACTTTGTTCAAGAGAATTGACAGTGCCGGTATCGCAAGTCTGGTAATCATTCAGCGTAGCCAGTATGTACCCGTGCGGATTATTGTCATCCGGTGAAACCACCGCGCTAAAAGCCGAGCCCAGGTCAAACCTCAAATAGCCATAACTGTAAAGGTCTTCGTAGGCGTCAAGACCACGCCTCATCTCTTCTATATATTCAAATTTGCGATACCAGTCAGGTTGCTGAATAAATTCTGAGGCATTATGGTGAAGCGCCATTTTAGGCAGTGACCCTAAAGGCTGAACACGCAACACTCCTGAATCTGCCTGAGCAGTCGCGGAAAAGTCGGCATTCTCGTGCTGCAGGCTGTGAAAATGGCGATAGGCAAACAGCGGCCGGACTTCCAATTGAACCCGGGCGTCGTCTGGAACCGCCAGCAGGCGATAGCTGACAACACTCGTATCCTGGTCGTAAACCATAAATAATGTACGCTCCAGGATCAGATCACCGATTTTGTACGTCCAGGTTGGGTGCGGCTGCGAGTTGAAACTCAGAAGCCACTTGTAACCTTCGGGATGAACCACCAGTCGAAACTGATTCGTCGACAGGTCGTGTCGAGAACCGTTGATTATCAATGCTTCTTCAAGCCGGGACAGAAGAACATATCGGTCAACCGGAGGATTAAGAGAAGAGACCAGCAATCCGTGATAACGCCGGGTGTTGCCACCGCACACCGTTGAAGACGCGTAACCGCCGCGTCCGTTCGTTTCCAGCCATTCCAGTGACGTTGCGGCCGCAAAATTATTGCAGGTATCGGCGCCAAAATTCATTCCGCGTATTATCGGCGTCAAACGCGGAGATGGTCAATCGTTATTTTTTCAGTACTGGAAGAACGGCGCGGTCACGCTGGCCATCTGGCCTTTCATATCCTGAGCATGCACCCCGGCCGCATTAGCATAAAACGACAGTTTTCCCGTCCGCCCGTACCGCGACGGTACCGCAATAATCTCGAAACTGGAACCATTGTTTGTGATTCTGAGATCAAAATGATACCCGCGCGTATCGCCCTGAACTAATTCTTTCGGCAGCAACCCTGCGCTGCCGGAAACCAGGTCGGCCAACATCGCCATTTTACCCTTATGATTCTGAGCATAAAGAATCTCAGTCGACATCATGTCCTTCAGAATCTCTGCAATTTCGCGTTCGTTGACATACATGCGAGCATTAAAAAAGAATTCGTGGCCCTGCTGGCGAACAAGGTTGTAGGTTTCGAAATCGCCGACCTTCCACTGACCACCAACTCGAATCAGATCGACGGATTGTTCGTCTTTGCTTCCCGGCATCTGAATCCGGACTGTCGCAACGTCCTGAGCGATCGTTTCTCCTTTTATGACGATTCCGTCGGGAATTTTCGCGAAGGTCTTGTCGAAATCGGGTCTCAGCTCATCCAGCTCACTTGCGGAAAGTGTTGAAACTGCCTCGTCATAAACAGAAAGGTGAAATCCCTGCACGTACTGTTTTTGTTGCAGCAGCCGGTAGAAATTCGCAACTACCTCAGAAGGACTGCCCGTCTGGGGCAACGCCAATGTACAAAAACCAGCAAATACCAGTAGAACCGCGATTACTCTAAAGCCTCTCATGATGCCTCTTAATACCGAATTTCAGACTTTGTTGCTTTACTTATCGGAACGACGAGTTGGATTTTTTAGGTGTTTTGGGCTAAAGGTTAACTGCTGATTCGACAATGGTTAGTGATGATGCATCGCAGTCAAGCTCGACCTCGACGCCGAGCGGAAGAGTCAGGTTATTATGTTCTGTGTGTCCTGTCGTTAATCCAAATAATATTGGCAGGCCGAGATCGCCCAGGCAATCCAGAATAACTTCTTCGATTGTGTAGCCCTGGTTAGGACCCTGAACACACTCGTTCATTTCGCCAAAAACAAATCCGCGAACACTGTCGAGCTTACCCGCAAGACGCAGATGCTGGATCATTCGGTCGATCTGATACGGTTTAGCGGCGACGTCTTCCAAAAGTAATATCGCGTCGGTTGTGTCCAGCTCATACGGCGTACCGATGCTAGCGGTAATCATCGGCATGCAACCGCCGAGCAGTCTGCCCCTGGCTTTGCCTTTAATCAGAACCTGCGCCCCGGCAACATTAATCTCTACATTCGCCGAGCCTTTTACCAGCAATTGATTGAAGGATTCACCGTCGTAATGACTCGGGCCTCCTCGAAAATCTTTAGCTACCATCGGTCCGTGAAAAGTCACCAGGCCGTGACGCTGATAGAGATAGATCAGCAAAGTCGTCACGTCGCTATAGCCCATGAAAATTTTAGGGTTATCCCGAATGATCTGATCATCGAGTCCTGACAGCGCACGAACAGTGCCATACCCCCCGCGAGCCGCGAATATGGCCTTCACGTCAGGATCCGCAAACATTGCGTTCAGTTCCTGCGCTCTTCGCTGATCGCTTCCCGCGGTATAAAGCGCCTTTGAAAAAATCGAGTCCAGATGTTTCGTTTTAAAGCCGAGTCGATGCAGTTCAGCTTCCCCTGCTGATAGCCAGTCCGGCTTTAAATTGCTGGCTGGGGCAACGACAGCGATAGTGTCTCCAGGTTGTAACGCTGATGGTTTACATATCGCGATCGGTTTACCCATAAATCGATTATACGATACAAAGACATGCGCGCGCCAAATGAGAGAGCCCGATTGAGGGTTTAATCTCAATCGGGCCATCCGGATGTGCTCTATTTGGAACGATACCTAGAAATTCAAATGCAACGAGAACTGCATCAACCTGGGGCTGCCCAATGTCCGCTGGATAACGCCTAATGTGGTTGATGATGGAGTTGCGATCACTCTTTGCGAAACTTTGTTTATGGTCTGAAAGCTTGCCAGACTGATGCTGTTGTTCGGGGCATCGAAGCTGGGAGTATTGAAGATATTAAAGATGTCGGCGCGAAACTTCAGATTGAATCGCTCTGTCAATTTAATGGACTTGGCGAAAGCCATATCGGTTCGCGACTGGAACGGCGCACGGAAACTGTTTCGTCCGGCATTGCCAAAACCGGTTTCGGTCAGGTCATCCGCTGGAATACCATTGGCCGCACTGGGAACAAGTATATTTGCTCCAAAGGCATTGGGGTTAAGAACGGGATTGGCAACGTTGATATTGCGCGTCCCTTGCAAAGTTGCAGTTGCGACCGACCCAGTCGGAGCGAACGGGAGAATTGGATCGATGATATTCAGGTCGCCAAAAATTGAAGCAACCGCGCCGGAGAAATCGATTACGCTGTAAGGCGTACCGCTCTCCAGTACCGTAACCCCGCTTATGCTCCAACCGTTAATAAAACGTCCCAGCAACTGATTTGAAGCAGCCAGATTTGGAATCTCGTAGAGATACCCCACTGATATGACGTGAGTCCTGTCGAAATCCGACGGACCATATGATGAAGCCGGATTCGTCGGATCGTTTGACTTCAGGAACAGTCCTACACCGCTGGCATCATCCAGCGAGCGAGACCAGGTATACGATCCATTTATCTGCAGACCGTGAGTCAATCGCTTGTTAACACTGAATTGCAACGCGTTGTAATTTGAATTGCCGACAGACTCGAAAAGAACCGAGTTTGGAGAATAACCGAGGAACGGCACGCGTAAATCAATGTTTCCGCCATCGCGTGTTTTAGCAGGCTCAAGCGCAGATAGATTCTGACTGTATGTCGAGGTTTGCCCGTTTACTGGGTTCGTAGCATTGGCAATTTCAGCCTGATTGAACGGGATCGGCAATATCTGATGCGTACCGTGGTTACCAACATAACACAGCGTGAACACCAGGTCGTTTTTCGGTTGCCATTGAACGTCCAAGGACCAGCTTTGGGCATACGGCAGCACGTTCTGTGAATCATAAGCGCCAAGAGTAAACGGATTATTTATTTTTGAGTTGCCGCTGACCAGGGCCGCCATATTCGGCACCGTGAAACTGGCCGGGTTTCCGCCAGGCGCGGTTGGGGCAGTGGCTCCAAATGGATTGGTCAAACTCAACGGTACTCCTACCGCCGGAGGGGTTAAAATCGCAACAAAAGGAAGCTCACGAGTTACGCCAAACGGTCCACCGTTGCCGTTCCCCGCGCCAGGTGACAAATAGCTGAAGAGCTCTCCGCGATCGTAATAGATTCCATAGCCGGCCCTGAATACAAGGTTCTTTACGAAAGAAGGACTCCAGGCAACTCCGAGTCTGGGAGCAAATCCCCACTGGCGTCCGGTCAATGTGGAATCGCTGGCTCCCGGAGTGGCAAAGTTCGGGTTATTTCCAGCTATGACAAGTCCAGTGTTAACAATCGTGTCCGTCGCCAGATTATATTTGTACTGAGTAGGATCAAAATTCTCGAGATTGCCGTGGCTTTCAACCAACGGACCGTTGTAGTCAAACCTCAATCCGAGAGTGAAACTTAGATTTGTTTTGAATTTGAAGTTATCCTGAACAAAGGCGCCGGCTTCATTGGTAATAAAGTAGCGGCTGCTGGCGCCGACGAAGAGCTGATTAAAAGTCGAGGTGTTACTGATTATTCCCTGAAGAAAATCGGTGAAGCTGTTGAAGTTCAGCTCACCAGTTTGATTATCGTTATTGACGACATTCATATAGCTTCTTGCCAGGTTTGCGCCGAAGGCGATGGTATGCCTGCCCCAAACCCAATTCAGGTTGTTGGTGATCGCAAAGTTATTCTGGAAAATACCAGCGTTATCGGAGATAGCACCCTGGCTCGGCCCGATCGAGAGGCTCTGATTCGTTGAGCTTGATCCTATCCGAACGCCCCTGATTGATAGTTGCGGGAAGATCGACGCTCCAAAAATGTTCATTCCCACGTCGCCGGGGGTTAGCGGCGAATCGTTATTACTGAAAACAATCTGGCGACCGAACGAGACTTTCTGTTCCCAGGTCAGACTCGGACTGAGGACGGTCGTATTATCTATACTCAATCCCTGCGCGCCTGACGCGAGTCTCTGAGTGAACCCGGCAAGGGCGTCCAATCCGAACGGGCTCACTGAAGGATCGGTCTGAAACGCATATTTGAACGCAATTCTATCCTTGGGGCTGAAATTATAGTCGATGTTGCCCCTGAACTGGTCCATCGTGAATGAAGCAGGCGCCTGCAATTGCGTATTGAATCTCAGCGTCCCAACATTGGCATCAGCGATCTGTGGAGTAGGTATCAAAAACTGTCCGTTCGGTAGTTTTGCATTCAGGATTGCGAGAGCAACAGGATCAATCTGATTCGCAGTAATAACTGTCGTGGTGTTATTAGATAAAGGCGCTCCCTTTGTAAATTCAGCAGCGAGCGTAGCCGCGCTTCTGTCATCAGTCAAAGCCGAGGGTACAGAGAACTGGGAGAGCCCCTGCAAGGCATCGCTTACACGAACGCCTTGATAGGATGCAAAGAAGAATAGCTTGTCCTTCATGATTGGACCACCCATCGTCCCTCCAAAGGTATTCCTGTGCAAAGGCGGAACTTTTTGTGTGATCGAGGGCGTGGCGTTAAAGAAAAATGGGGCAGCGTTAAAATCGCTGTTCTGCAGGTAGTCGTAGACTTGTCCGTGATATTCATTGGAGCCGGATTTCGTTATTACTTCAATCTGAGCTCCGCTGCGGTTACCCTGTGCCGCATCATACATCGATGTATTTACGCGCAATTCCTGAATCGTCTCCTGCGGAGGCGAGAGGATGCCTTGACCGATGGCGTCATAAACGGAAGTATTGGTCCGTGTAAGTCCGCCCGTAATCGATGTCTGACCGGTATTCAGCGTATTGCGGTTTTCTTCAACCTGACTGGACGATTTACCATTAAAAAGATTATTGGCGCTGACGCCATCAACAGAGAAGTTGTTGCTGGTATCGCGCTGTCCATTGGCATTGATGTTCATATTGCCCAGACCAGCATTGCTGTCTGCCCCGCCCAGAGGATCAGCATGGACGCCAGGCGCGAGCGTCGCCAACTGCGTAAAGCTCCCCGTTCCGAGCGGCAATGCCTGAATCGCCGAGGTGCTCAGAACATATCCATTGCTCGTGTCCGTTTCGTTCAACAGCGGGCTTGCGGTTACCGTGATAGTTTCGCTGGCGCCTCCAACCTGCAGCGAAGCCTTAAGTGTGGTAGTCCGATTCGCCTGTACGATTATGTCGGGGTATTCCTGAGTCTTGAATCCATCTTTAGCAAACGTGACTTTGTACGTCCCGATTTGCAGATCGGCAAAGCTGAAACGACCATTCTCATCTGATTTTGTCGTCTGCTGAAGATTCGTGGCGCGGTTGATAACTTTGATTTCGGCCTGAGGAACGACTGCTCCCGCCGCATCTGTAACCGTGCCGTTAAAACCGCCCAATAGCTGCTGCGCCAGAACGCCCAGCGGCAATAGCATCAATGTGATCAACGATAAGGAAACCAGCCTTATCGCAGACTTTCTGAGTTTTTGCATGAAGTCACACCTCTCCCTAAGCAGAGAAACTGTGAATCAGTCCTGAGCCAGGAAGGTTCATTCACAGTTCATCCGCGTTTTATTTTCAGGTTGTCACTCGGTAATAAAATGCATATCAGGAAATATGCAGACCAAGGCGGGATTGTAGATGCAACACGTCAAATCGCTGTTAGTGACCAGTCAAATCCGATCAACATGCGCGACTCTTTTCCGTAACATTTACGTAATACGGTCCAGAATGCAAATCGGGAGCGAACAATGCAATTGCTCGCTCCCGTGGGGGGCCGGAAGGTTCCGGCTTGCTGGGACAAAATCGATAAACAATCTCCTTAATGCACGTACATTAATTCGTAGATCAGGATGTGATAAATCATAACTGCGTAGTAGCAAACCAGCGCTATGCCCAGTCCCACTCGACTCAAATTTCGACGGCGCCAATAATAGAACAGAGCCAGTGCAATGGTTGTTAAACCTGTCTTTGCCAGAAAAAACGCGAAGACGCCATGATGCAGGAAAAAGTTCATAACCGGATTACCTTCCGTGGCAATTCCGTTCGTTATATGGTTGACGGTAGCCATTGCGTCAAAGGCCGACATCGAAAAGCAACAAAGCATCAACAATATCAATCTGATTTCGTTAATTCCGTTTGTGTGAATCAAGCCACCGCCGATTCTTTGCGTTGTCGTTGACATATTCCTTCTCCCGCTTTGGGCGACGTCTTTAGTTTGTTGCTTCCATATCAAGCAGTTGCCGAATTAATGGCAAGAGGCATTCCCTGGTGGGACTGACAACCAATATTGCTGAAAACAGACCACTTAACGGCGCTGCGTGGCTGATTCAGATTGTTACTGCTCAGAACGATCTGCGAGGTTGTTACATGTGGTTACAGGCAGGCGCAGGGATTACTCATCAGACGTAAGTCATTGATTGAGGCTAGCTTAGCAGCGGGGTACGAGAAAGGGTACTTCTACTTTTTCTCACAGCATCGTTGTCACCGAATCACTGCGGCACGTTAACTGAGAATGATTTCGCCAGCACATTCGCGCCGGTCACGCCCGTGTATCCGGCCTGAATTGATAATACGGTTGGCTGGCTGAACGTCGTTCTGATCTGGATTGTCAACGAATTGTTCCCTGCGACAATATTGCTGACCGCAACAGGATTAATACCATTCTTGACGGTAGCGGCAGGCGTAAAGGGCTGTAAATCCGCTGGAGTCAGATTCGTTCCGGTCAGCGTGACGTCATAGCCAATCAGAGTCGAGTTGTTAAAGACTTTTCTTGCAACGCCAACCGTAACCTTAGGACCGTTGACTGCAACACTGACCGGAGCCGATGGAGCAGTGCCGGGATTGACAACGCTAAGAAGCAGTGTCTTTGGCTGCGCGATCAACGCCTTTGGAATCGTTGCGGTCACGCTGTGTGACGAACCCGATCCAACTAAAACCTGGGTTTGATTATTGAGCGAGTCAGTGGCAAAAACCTGGGCACCAGCCAATATTGTGTTTCCGGTTAAGGTCACCAACAGATCATCCGTGCCAGCGTTTACCTGTTTTAGCGTGGTTGCGCCACGTTGAAATGAAAAGGTCGAAATCGTCGGCCCACCGGGCTTAACCGCGAAAGCTCCGCTGTTTGCGGATGCCTGTCCTCCGGCAGTATCGAATGCAACGACCTGGATCACATCATTTGTCGTACCGATCAGGTTTCCGGGAACTCGCCAGGAGAAGTTTCTAGAAAATCCAAACGCGTGGCCGATGTTTGTGAACGTCGCTCCGCCATTCGTCGACAAATTAATATCGAATCCAATCAGGCCGACATCATCGGTGGCGGACCATTTTATCGTGGTTGGAAGTCCGGCCCCGACCGAATTTCCAGTGGCAGGCTGCGTTACCTGAATCGCGGGAAGGGTGTTTGGCTGAGCGCTCAGAATAGCATCGGTCATATCGATGCTTCCGTGAACTATAGCGGTAACGATGATGTTGCCGTTTGGACTAATCGCAGAGCCGATGCTGGCCGCAACTGTGCCTGCTGTTCCTTGTATAAACGACCCGTTGGTCGCGACAACCGACAGATGCCCACCGTTGTCCGGGTTTTGGCCTGCAGGAATCAAGAAAGTTGAAAGTCCGGCCGCTCGTTCATCGCTGAAAGAGACTGCAGAGTTAACATTAAGAAACGAAGAATGGATTGCGGTAAAAACGATTTTCCCGGAATCAGCCAGATTATTACTCAGAAACACCGGCAAAAGCTGATCTGTCGAACCGGGAATCTGATCGCCTCTGGTAACCAAAAGAGATCTGACACCAGACGATATTGAGAACAAACCCGGATTGCTGAGAATCGTGGAATCATCAATTTGCTCGCCGCAGTCAAACGAAACCTGCTTGCCGACGTTGATACTCAAATCGGAAATAAAGTCAGCGCCTGCCGGAGGAACTGCAATCGCGGTAGCTGCGCCGGAACTAATCTGAAAAAGACCTAGTCCTCCTGTACTAGTCGATGCTTCGAATGCGACGTCATTTCCGTTGGTAGCCAATGTTTCCATTTGAACGAGTTTTGCGCCGCCAGTTCCAGGCGCCGCATCACCCGGATATGTAGGGGGGATGTCGGATGTAATCGCACCGTTGACTAACCGAGTAAAACTGCTGCCACTGGCCGAAAAAATCGAGCTATTGAACACTTTGTCTTTCGACTGATTTCCTGTGGCGCTATTATCAGCCAGAAAAACAATCGAGCCATTCGCTCCAAAGCCGGGGAACAGGGCAGCATTGACGACTTCACTGGGGCCTAAAGTCTGTCCGACAATCGCTAAAGGATTGGTAGTTCCCCCGGATGAAAGAAAAACGCCCATACTTGGGCCCCCACCCAGGTTGTAAGTACCTGTGAATGCCACGCGGTTGTTGTTGTCGATTACAGCATCTCCCAAACCAGTGAAAACTGTACCGGTACCAGGAGCCGTGCCTTTAATCATCGCCAATGGAGTGAGCGTTGCCCCCTGACTTAAGAAGAGTCCCGGCAGTCCTCCGACAATAGCGGCGGAAAAAACAATCGATCCGCTCGAATTAACCTTTGTATCGTGGAAATCAATCAGCGTAGGCGTGTTGGGCAGCGCCGTTTGATCGGTGACCCGGGATCCGCCAGTGGAAGTGAATACACCATCTATTTGTGAAGCGCCGCTGGCAGATTCGTTTGTAAACGCAATGGTGCCGCTGCTATTTATAGATAAACTGCGCGCTAGATTCGTTACTTCCGCTCCGCCAAGCGTCGCCAGGGTGAACGAATTGAACGGCCCTCCCGTCACGAGGTCTTTTGAAATAAGCGAGAGACTGGAGGCCGAGAAGTTAGTTAGAGTAAAAACGCCGGTACCAAATGGCAGACTGCTTTGCAGATTGGAAAACTTAGCTATAAATGCCAAATTCCCAGAATTGTTCCCCGCCAGACTTATAAATGCCGCGCCACCCACACCGTCGAAGATAAATCCAGCAGGAAGTCCGGGAACGGCATCCCCACTTTTTATTACGAGAGTGGGAGCCTGCGACGGTTGCGCGACGAATAAACCGGAATGGGGAGCGAAATCATTTGGATCTATGCTGAACTGGCCCGTATAGGCAAGTACATTACTGTCACTAAGGAATACTGGACCGATCAGGCCGTTATTCGTATAGACAGTTCCCGTAGTTGCTGTCTGCTGCGATGCCGCAATGGCGGTAACGTTTCCGTTAAACGCTTTGAATAACGCTGTGCCGGTCGTGGTGTTGGGATTCATAAATACTGCGGTAAACACAACCACGCCACTACTGTTTATACTGATTGCGGATTGCCCTGCAGGTGAGTTGGTGTTGTTTACCGAAGACAACTGGGTGAGATTATTGATGCCATTCACTACCTGTCCGCTTCGTGCGACTTCGTTCAGTTGATCGCCGGCGAACGTGAACACCGCAGTTCCCGACCCCAGCACGTTTCCATTGTTATCCACGGCATTGACAGTCGCATTAAACGCGATCAGTCCGTTCGAGCTTACCGCTATCGCACCGATATTTGTAAGAACGTCGCTTCCAACCTGCTGACCCGCAAGCGCCACCGGATAAACCGCGTTGCCCAGCACTCTGAAAACACCGCCTGTTGTAACTCCGCCTTCAATTGCGGCGGTGAATATCACACTGCCACCGGGGCTCTGGATCACGTCAAGAAACCCAAGAAAATGGCCGCCTCCAGTCAACGGAGCAAGCTGGTTTGCCAGCGCAAGCGGGGTCACAGTTGCTCCGCTCACTTTATAAACACCAGTTCCTAATCCAAAAGGCCCCGCGCCGGTAATGAAAGCAATGTCTCCGTTATCGTTGATTGCCGCATCGGGACCAAAATCGCCAAGGGTAAACTGCCCGGATACTGCGGAATTATTCGTTATGATGGGAACTAAATTAAATGTATCCGATCCTTTTTGTATTGCTGTTTGGGTAGCCGTGATGAGCTCCTGATTCAGCCTTGTAGCAACAGCATTGGTTTCGACTGTGCGTCGGTTTCGTTCAATCAGCGATACCAATCTTTGTGCATTCGCTCTACCGGAAAGCTGATCCACGTGAGCTTTCCTGAGCGCCTGAATCGCTTCCCTGGTAATGATGCTCGGATTTGATTGAGATGTCGTCGTATCAGGTGTTTTGGCTCTTCCTGGCTGAATGGAAGACGGATTTTGCCGGGACGGCTGTTGAGTTTTTCTCTGACCGGGCTGAGCGATTTGCTGACCGCTGGTTATAGAAACACAAATGATAAATAATACTAAGCCTGGGACTACAACACGCCACCGACGGCCGGCAAGCCGATACAAAGACAGAAGAGACGACATCAAACAATTCCCCCAGGTCTTCGCAGATAGTTTCGCGGGCAAAGAAGTCCGAAAACTGCTCAGACTATTATGATTAGTGCTATTCGACTCTATCGGCAGACGGTGCCCGACAGACTCATTTGATATAGGGAAAATTATACCAGTTAAGTGGATTCTGCAATGGCAACTCTATGAAAGCGGTGGATTATCGTTTTTCGTGCTTAACTGAAAAACAGCGGGCAGCGCCGAAACGCCAACCGCTGTTGGTAATCATTCGAATTGCCGATCAGTTTTTTACATCTGAACTGTTTTCTGCTTGGTTGCCACGTAGATGTCTGCACCAGCACCGCCTGCCGAAGGAAATACCATTGTACTGCCTGATGTTCTGACCTGGGCGAACCATGGTCTTTCCTTATAGCTCTCCAGTTGCCGCAGCTCTGCCTTTCTTCCGTGACCGATGACCACTCCGCCTCGTTCGACTTCGGCGAAGAACACACCCGATCTGCCGTCGTTCGGTATTTTGGTGAGCGCTTTCACTCCGCCGAGCGATTGGCGCGAACGCACTTCTTTTCCGGCGGGATCGTAGGAAATTAGTTCTTCCTTCGTGGCGACTACTATAGCTGCACGATCGCCGTTTACCGCAACGGCGTTCGGTAGGTCAATATGGTTGGTCATCTTGAACGCACGATCAAAGATATTGATTCCTCGATCTGTGAGGGCGATAAATCCCGCGCCTGCTCTCACAAGCGACTTCACCGATTGGCCGGTAAATCGGTTGTGACCACGATGGAAACGTTCGGCTTTGAAACTCAGCTCTTCAACTCCGAACGATCCGTACGCGAACACTTTCTGTGAATCGAACATTACGCCAGCCAAGCCCGGAATAAGCAGAGCCGCGCCATCGGTGATCATATGCGGCTTCGTTACATCGTATGCGTTGATGCCATGATCCGTTTTAACCGCCATAAAAGTGCGGCCTCCAACCTGACCCACCGCTACATCATGTGCCTGGCTGGCGAACGAAAACGATCCGCGAAACGCAAGTTCCGACTGATTCATCGAGATGATCTTGCTGCCTTTTGCCAGCGTTCCGCCTTTGCCTTCCCGAGTCAGACTCAAAGTTCGCCCTTGCTCCGGAGTGGTAAGGACAGAAAGATGCGCAATCGCGTTTACACTGGTGGCCGTGGCTATCTGCTGTTCGCCTATGTGCGCAGTCACTGTGTTGGCATCAGGCAGATTGTTGATTATGAATTGCCAGGCCTGTTTGGAGACCGCAACTTCGCCTTCCGGACCTGGATCGATCAGCCAATGCGGATCCCATTTGCCGCCCCAAATCTGTTCGCTGTTTACGCCAGCGCAAGTCGGACTAAGGGCGCCTTTATTGATCTGATCCTTTTCCGCTTGCGTCAGAGCGCTGAACGAACCAAGATTAACCACTCGTTTTCCAGCGCTGGTGTCCAGCCAGACATAACAGTTATATGGCTTCGAAGTATACGCAGCTTTGACTTTATTTTCCGGAATCGTGAATGTGAAATCCATGTAGCCGTCGTCAGTCATCTTGGCCGCCGTGAACTGATTGGCAGGATCAAGATTTGTGACGCCGTCAGGAGTCTTTTCCAATATGTACGGCTCGCCGCAAATAACAATCGGTATCGGCGTCGACTCGTTCGCATAAACGGACACGGTTGCAGAAACTGAGTAACCTTCCGACGGATCGCATTGATTATTAGCAGCCCACGTCCACTTGTTCACCACAACTCCAAGAGTCGGCGGAACCACGTCTGATGCCTTTGACAACGTGCCGGCAAATACTTGTCCCGGAATCGAACCGGTAACAGTATCAAGCGTCATCGAACCCAAACTCCCCAATGAAGGAATCTTAACGTCGATTACTCCCTGGACTTCAGCATCATGCGAAGTCGGGTCGACTTTGGTTAAAGTAATTCCGTTTTCCTGGTTCGGGATGCTATCTGAAATTGGCAGATTGCTGAGCTTATCCCAAACAAAGCCAAAAACCAGAGGTGGTATCAGGTCGGCAAACATTCCTCCCCAGAACTGGCCTTCCGTGAGGAAACCTCCCTGCATCAGTTTGATTCCGTTAGGACCGAAGAATAGCGTGTCTGCAAGAGCGCAGGCAAAGACGGCCAGTTTGTTCGAGCTTTGGTCTACTGCAAGGTCAACTCGCACTTTGTTCTTCGCTGCAAGCGACATTTTGAATGTAAACGTAAGATCCTCTCCCATATTTATCGAGATGAACAGGAAATCGCAGGCGTCGATGACTTCACCGTGAAGAGCTACGACTGCCTCATTGCCTAACCAAACACCAGCGGGTCCAGTTTCGATTTCGAATTTGCCTTGATCGATCATATCCTGGAGGGCTGCTGTTGCTATATTGCCCACGGTGTCAATGAAGGCCTGTCCGTCGATTACGACTGCCCAATCTTTGTTCGCTGGCACTTGCAGGAAAGTACCGGCGAAGAATTGATCCCAGAAAACGTTCGCGTCGAATTGTGTCGGTTCACCAACCGACATTCTGACCGCCAAGCGCGAGCCATCGGCTGTGGCTGAAATCTCCGCGCGAGTCGGCTGCGTATTGGAAAGAATCTGAGAAAAAGGCGACAGGTCGATTACCGAAGACTGTGGCCCTGGCATATTGGCCAGCACCGTGAACTTCAGCACGAATTCCTCTGCTGGCGTTAGACCCGGCGGTGGAATCAGGTCCAGATACTTCACTGTCACTGATGCACCGGTCGATTCGACATCGGCGCTCAGGATAAATCGAAGCGTGATAATCGGGGACAGTCCGCTCGCTTCTGATGTTCCGTCGTCCGGCGCGCTCTGCAATTCGCTGAATGATTTCAGCGCTACGGTTACCGGTTGCGAGATCATCAGTTCCGGAGCGTGATTCGGAAACTGCGTCACATTAAGAGCGGTGTCGTCGGAAATGTCGAAGTGATCAATATAAAAGGATTGTCCTCCTATGTTAATCGATTGGTCGATGCACAAGGTCTGGGATTTTAAGCCTGACCTCAATGATGTCAAAAGATTCTTAGAATTGATCTGAGTTTCAATGATCATAAACCTCCTCCTGTACTTTCAAGTGTTCTGTAAAATTGCCTCTTAGCGGCGACCAACAAAGTCCGGTAAAGCCAACGGACCGGTGTGTGAATCAAAGCACGGAAAAACGTGTAGTAAGTTGTTGACCGATTTACCGGTCTATGCGGCATTTATTGCTAATGACGCAGCGTTTGGTTAGGGTGAGCAGAAACGATAAGCGGGAAAAACTTCGTTCCTTTGAGGTTGGCTGAACGAACTCCTCTATATCGATGTACCTTCCGCGGTCCCTGTGAAATATCGGCCCCGGACGTATTCTTTGCCCAAGTCCGTTTTGTTATGACGTGGAAAATCGAGCTGTATTACCTTCGAATAGTAATAAGGGTAATGGAGATTCGAAAGGAAGGAAGGTGATAAGACCCAGATACCGGCGCGAACTTACCCTTCCGGCTGCCCAATATATTTCATCAGCACAATAGTTATATCGTCGTGCTGGTGTGAGCCTTCAGCGTGGGCAAAGACCGCGTCCACAACTTTGTTCACAATTGTCTTTGCAGGCAGCTCGCGATGCTCCTTCAGGATATTAACCAGACGATCTAGTCCGAATTCTTCGTGCGCTGAGTTGTGCGCTTCCGTTACGCCGTCGGTGTAAAGACAGAGCACATCACCTACCTTCAGACGTGTTTCCCGCTGTTCGAACGGAACATAATCAAATAGCCCGATCACTGTTCCGCCGGCCTCCATCAGATTCGCTTCACCTGTCGCACGCACCAGCACAGGAGGATTGTGACCGGCATTCGACCAGGTGAATTTACGCGTCTTAGCATTCAGCACACCATAAAAGAGCGTGATGTACATCGTGCTGCGAATGTCGCGGTAGATGCGGCGATTAGTGTTTTCGAATACTTCGGCCGGATTACGATTGGCGCGAGCTGCCGATCGAAGCGCGCTCCGCGACGCGGCCATTACCAATGCAGCCGATGCGCCTTTTCCCGAAACGTCCCCGACGATTATCGCAGTGTTCTGTTTGTCTAATGGCAAAAAGTCATAGTAGTCACCACCAAGTTCCGTCGCCGGCAAATAGAACGACGCGATTTCGTAACCCGGAATGTTCGGCGGCGAGTCGGGCATCATGCTCATCTGGACATCGCGAGCAAACCGCATCTGGGTTTCCATTCGCTGCTCGCGACGCAGGAGCTCACCATAAAGACGCGCGTTCTCCAGAGCGCTCGCCACCTGATTACCAAGCGTCGTCATCGTCCTCAGGTGCTCCGGCGTGAAGTAATCCGGCTCACTGCTCTCCAGCGCAATAACACCGACGACACGGTCCTTTGATAACAGCGGAATGCTCATCTGCGAATATAGCGTTTCCCCACTCGCAGTCGGAACGGGCACATGCTGTAACTCGCTGGAAACATCCGATGTGATAAACGCCTGTTTTGTGGCCAGGGCGCGGCCAATCAGGCCTTGTCCGCTGGGGATTCGGTTGTGACGTTTCAGTATCTTTGGAGCGTAACCGGCCCCAGCCTCAAGCAACAGATCCCCTGTCATCTGATCAACCCGGAATATCGCGAAGGCATCATAATCGATTACCTTCTTAACCAGTTGAGGCAGCTTTCGCAACAGCTCGTCAGGATCTAGCGTCGAGCTCAGGTCCTGTCCAACTTCGTAGAGCAGGTTTTTCACAAGCGCCGCACGACGGAGCTGTTCATACAACAGCGAATTCTCCAGCGCAATCGCAATCTGGTTGGCCAAAATCGTCAGGACGCGCTCGTGCTCGACTGTGAAATAGTTGTAATGCGTGCTCTCCATCGCCAGGACGCCCAACACGCGGCCATGGTTGATTAATGGGATAGCGATTTCCGACCGCGGCGGTTCACCTTCACCGTGCTCTACCAGGAAATTCCGCGGGTCGCGTGACACATCACCGACGATTATGGCTTTTCGTTCACGAACTGCCGCACCGACGATGCTGTTATCGAGAGGCAGAACCGAATGCTCAGCGACGGCAGCCGGGTCGTAGCCGATGCTCAGTTTCCAAAGCAGACCGCCTTTCGCCTCGTCCAGAATCAAGACATTAAAGAAGCTGAAATCGATTACCTTCTTGACGATTTCCGCGATGCGATCAAGAAGCCGATCAAGTTCAAGTATCGAGACAACTTCGGTGCTCAGCTCGTTAAGTACGTCCTGTAGCTCTATCGTTCGCCGGCTGCGTTCTTTCGCCAGCAAAGTCGCCAATGCCGCAGCGGTCCGTCGCGCCAGCACCTCCAGATCGCGGCGATCATCGGCGGAAAAAGGCCGTTCTGCAATTACTTCCAGCACGCCAAGGATACTTTCGCCTTCACTGAGCGGCATTGCGGCATACGCCCGAAGTCCATAACGCGCGGCCAGCTCTCTGTGATGAAGGCTGCTATCGTTTTCCAGATTGCTGAGGATTATGGGCTCGCCATTTACGGCAGATTGCCCAATCTTAAAGACTCCCAGGGGAATTCGATGGGCGATATTGTCGACGACGTCGGACGATTGTTCTGCCAGCAGATGCAGACACTGGTCGCGCTCGGGACACATGGGCGCCATCGCGCAGTTCTCGCATAGGTCGCCGGGACGCACGACCCACAAGCGGACCAGAGCGGCATTCAAGCGCTCGACGGCAGCAGCCAGAGCCACGGCTGCAATACTCTCGATGTCCTCCGTCGTACAATCTTCAAGTTCTTTTTGCACGGCCACGTTCATAACTTTCTCGGTTACGATTAGGGTAAACCGAACCTCTACAAACTGTTCAGCTTACCATAGGAAGCTTACGAATTAGAAACCTGTTTGTTCGGCCGCACTACTGTTGATACTGCAACCGACGGGAAATTGTTTCCGAAGGGTTTCGATGCGGAATGACTGGTGCGTTCATCAAGAGCCTGTGACCGTGACACCACAGCTTCAATGAAATGAACCTGTGACATTCAGGTGTCACAGCGGAAACGACAGAAAACACAGAATTTATCTGACTGTGACAGGTGTGACACCAGTTGGCCGAACTCGATTTACAGCGATCAGGCGTGGGCGGGCATTCCGGTTGTGAGCAAAAAAAGGACGGCTTGCAGATAGACACACGGCGCTGGAAGATGAAAGGTCTTACTCGGAGGTTACCAAGACGGAGGAGGTACTCCCGAAACATCCGCACCATGTGTCTATCTGCAAGCCGTCAGAGTTTTCCCCCATTAGAGTGCAAGGAGCAAAGGCACAACCTGTACCGACCAACCGGGAGCTCTTCACTAAGCGTCGCTACAGCCGGTACAAGGAAAAAAGGAAACGTAACGGCACAGAAATATCTTCAAATATCTAACCCATATTGGCCAACATTGGCCTACGTTGGTGAAACGCGCAATAATCTCACTGCTGAACGTTAGTTTTCGGAGCAATATATATGCCAGTTTCGGGCCTGTTGTCTTAAATATAAGTATCTATTAGATCAATAACATACGCCAATTTTTGTCAGTCTCGATAAAGGTTTTTTATTGTATGCATAATGGACAGGAAAGTTAATCATTCGTATAGATAGGGAACAAATCGGTGGATATTCTGGAATCAAACAGGCGGGAATTTTTTGAAATCATTCGTGATGATCTGCATATTTGATCATCGTGACCTGGTTTCCCCGGTCGTTGTAGTGCGTTTCATCCATTAAATGCTTGATTAATAAGACGCCGCGGCCACCGGGCTGTAGCAGGTTGTCCGGCAGTGTGGGGTCGGGCACGTGCGACGAATCAAAGCCTTCACCCTGATCGCTGATCGTAAACCGTACCACATGGCTGTCCATATCGGCGGTGATCTGAACCCGCTTGTTCGGATCATTTTTATGGCCGTGGCGAATTGCGTTCGAAATCGCTTCGTTTAGTGCCACATAGATATTCGAATGGTGAGGCTCTATCGTTCCGAATTCAGGAAGGTGCTTCATTACGTAAGAGAGCACACCATGCATGTAGCGTGTTTCACTGGGAATGCTGAACTCCAGATGCTGCGAAAGAAACGGAAGTACAGGGTGGTAATCGTCTGAATCTTCGATTATGTCAGCTATTTTGCTACCTTGCCCCACGTTAATAGAGTCCTCTTTGAGAATGGGATCAGCAACACTGGTCATCCGAAGTGTCCGACTGCGCCTTCTCATATTGCTCCTGGTCCTTTGAAAATCGAGACGAAAACCTACATTTCCTGTAGTGCCACAAAACGGACCAGCCTCTATTACCACTCCTTGAGCATTGTAGCGAAAGCCGACGCAGATTTACAAGTAACATAGCATCGAGGACCTTCCGCGTTCGATCAAAAACGTCAAAATTATTATCGGAAATCCTGGAAAGAATCCACCAACCACGACCAAAATATCCACGACCAAAATATCCATGACGGGGTTGTCGCAGACTATACACACTATTTATTTGCGGTGAAAAAGTCTGTAATTCGTATATAATATTTAATCTAAGCTAAATAATTAGGTTCGGGCTTCACCGGCGAGGAAAATCGCGGTAACGGGAAGCCATGCAGGCCATAACGAGGCAGCGGTCTGGCCAAAACCTCTTTGTTCCGAGGTTAGAAGAATCTGATCCTGTCATTGATCCCGTTTATGATTTCGGATCAGACAGGACCGACACGGCTCTTTCTTCGAAGGTCAGTATTTCTTCTAAAGACCAGGATCAAACGAATGTCAGAACTCCAGAGGCGCAAAGCACTATCGGCGCTTTTCGGAAGTCTTAATGATTGCGCGCGTTGGGGCCGATGTGACATTCAGAGAAAGAATTTGTCCATAATTGCAGGCACAAAACATTAGATGCAGGGTCGATTCTTCACATTTTGTCGAAGGTAGTTTTAAAGAGGGATACGGCTATGAGGAGCAGACTGTTAAGGTCAGTAGGTATCGCACTCGCAGTTGCCGTTCTGTCGGTTGTTTCTGTAAGTGCATTTCAGGGTAAAGGTTATTCGATTCAGATTGGCTCGACGCAAGTTGAAGACAACGCCAGGGCGGAAGTCGCGCGAATGAAGCGGCACGATCAGACCGCATACTACGTCAAAGCGGACATTCCTGACAAAGGAACGTACTACAGAATCCGCGTCGGCAGATTCGCAAGCCTTGAAGCAGCGCGCACCCAGGCGGAACTGATGCGTCGCAGCAATGTAATTCACGATTTTCTGGTCACGTCGTTTGAGGGCCCCAGCACGATGGCATTCACCAATACTGCGTATGGCAGCACGGAACAGGCCATCGCCGTCGTTAAGAAAACGGTTCCGGATGCAACCGCGCCTGTTTCAAAGAAACAGCCGGCTGTGATCTCGAATCGATCCACGACTGCTTCTGTTGTGCCGCCTCCGACCCGCACCGACAAGACAAATACGTCGAAGACGACAATGGACAAGCCTGTGTCCATCAATCCGGCGCCGGAAACCAAAACCAATACAACAGTAGCGACGAACAATACTGTAGTCACCGGCGACGTCGCAACTTCAAAGATGAATGTTCCGTCACTCTCGGCTTCAAGCGTTAAACCGAGCGGATTGTGGGAATCGCAGCTCAGCCTGACGAACCAGACATTGCGCAAAGTCTTCTTTGTAACCGATCGTTGCGGATGGGTCGTCGGCGATGGCGGAACGATCCTTCACACCGAAAATGCCGGACGCACGTGGCAGCGACAGTTGAGCGGCGTAGCAATCAATTTGACCGACGTCTTTTTCAGAAATGAGACAACGGGATGGGCGCTTGGTGGTGGGACACACGGTGCGGATTTGCGCGATTTGCAAAACCCCGACGAGATGGTTCTGTTGCACACCGCGGATGGCGGCAAAACGTGGGAACGCCAGTCAGGCGTGAACGCATTGGCAGTCTATTTCGTCACGCCAAAGCAGGGATGGCTGGTCGGCAATTACGGCGAAGTATCGCGAACCAATGACGGCGGCAAGACGTGGCAGAAGGTCGCGAAAGCAGAAGAGATTCTGGGCGGAGCGCCGCAATCTTCGGATTTCGTATTTGCGTTCACCGGCGTGACATTTATCAATGACCAGGAAGGCTGGTTGATCGGCAATAATTACGGCGATTCCACCGCGTATGTCGGCGGTCTATTCCATACCAAAGACGGTGGCAAAACGTGGCAGAGGATCCAGTTGAGCATCACCGGCAAAGAGACTGCAGTTGCGGGCGCTTTGCGCGATGTTCATTTTACTGACTCTACGCACGGCGTTGTTTCGGCTGAACTGCAGTCCGGCGCGAATAAGAAAGCTATGGTGCTGCGAACGGCGGATGGCGGACAAACCTGGCAGGAACAACCCATGCAGGTCGATGGATTGGCAGCGCTTTACATGCTGGATACGAAAATCGGCTGGGGAGCTGGAATCCTGAGCGACACCAGGTCCGGTGCGTTGTTATCGACAACCGACGGCGGAGTCTCCTGGAACGAAGAGTTCAAATCAAACGCAGCGCTTTACAGCGTACATTTCCCAAGTCCGCTTGAAGGCTGGGCAGTAGGAGCAAAAGGAACGATCCTTCATTTCAGAGGGAGCGCAAAAGCCGCACCCGGAAGCAATTAAAAGATCAAAAAAAGAAACAGATACACGGTGACGCGGAGAATCGGGGATTCCTTTCTTCGCGTCACCGTGTCTCAGTTTCCCCGCGTCTTCTTTATCCTTTCTTAAGAACGACCTCGCTGCCATCCTCCCTGAGGACTCTTTTCAATTGAGCATCGTGATACATCGCGCCGGGCAGCTCCATTTTATAGTATCCCTCCTGCGAGGGACCGATCGTCCTGTTTGCTTTTTCGTCCGGAGCGCCGGGCTTTGAGGGAGCATTGCCCTCGTAAATCGGTATCAGCCTTGTTTCAGCCAATTTTCCATTCGCCAACGAGACGGAAACCTCTGCGTAGATATTTTCAAGAGGTTGGCCGCCCTGATCGATGTTGCGTACTTTACCATCGATAAACAGAGTAGGTCCGGCAAGAGCTACTTTCTGTACTGCTTCTATCTTTGGCGATTCGGCGATCTTTTCTTCCCTGGCAGCTTTCCCGCTGACTCGGTCGAAAGCGCCGACAATCGCATCATGAAATACCGGCACCTTCTCCCAACCTATGACGAAAATAATTATCACGGCGACCAGCAGCATAAGCAGAGTCACGCGAGCGGACCTGCTCTGCCGTCTTTGTACTTCCGTTAACGAGCCGAAGACTTCGGTTTCTACTACTGGCTGACGCGATATTCGCGGAGGTTCGCCTACGGCGTGCGCGGCCGGTATTGGCTCTGGCTGTGGTGGTGGCGGCGGCTCTGGTCGCGGGGTCAAGGGCGCCGCAGGGGAGAAGACTCTGGGTGAACTCAGCGGTCGTCTGCCGGACGGCGGTAGTTCTTCTCGCAGAGGCGAAGATACATCGCGCGGCGGCAACGGTGGCGGCGGTTCAGGTAGCATGCTCGATTCCGGTCTGGTTCTTACCGGCTCAGGAGTGGGAATAGTTTCAATCGGCGGCGGAGGCGCCGACACAATTCGTTTCTCGACGGGCCTCTCGACTGGCGAGGCGGCGCGCAAACTGGCGCTGGGTTCAGGCACAGGAATCGGAGCAACCGGAAGCTCAACTTTTGGCTCCACCCTTGGCGGCTCGACGCTTCGCGGCGCTCGGGGTTCAGATGCCACTTGCGGTGCTGCTCGGAGCGGCCCACCTCCGATGTGAAGAGTCGAAAGTTCATCTTCGGTTGGTTCGGGACTCTTCAAGAAACTGCGATAAGCAATAATAATGATCGCGATGATCAGAACAATTATCGCGCCGAATATAACGAAGATTTTGATGGGAATACCGGTTTGCAGAATCCAGACAAAGAATCCTAAGGTCATAAGCTCTCCAAATGCGGCCAGTCGGTCAAACCAACATTATAGCACCCGCATAAGATACGGAAGGTATCCAGAGCCAGGATGACCTGATTGCGCACGTTATATCTGATTTTTCTCGTTCAGGCGACGCCATATTTTTTCGGGAGTAAAAGGCAGGTCACGGATTCGAATTCCAATCGCGTTATATATAGCGTTCGCAATCGCCGGAGCGGGACCATTGATGGGGATTTCGGCTACAGCTTTTGCTCCGAATGGACCGGTCGGTTCGTAAGTTCGAACAAGTATTCCTTCCAGCTCGGGCATATCGACGGCAGTATAAATATTGTAGTCGCGGAAACTGGTGTGCAGCATTCGGCCGTTTTCGTCAAAAGGCATAGATTCCGAAGTCGCATATCCCAGCGACTGTGTAGCTGCCCCTTCGATCTGACCTTCAGCCATCTGCGGGTTAATTGCAACGCCACAATCGATCGCTTCGACCAGTTTCACAACTCGCATCAGACCGGTTTCGGTATCGACTTCGACTTCGGAGAAAACGGCTGCAAACGGCGGCGGCGATTCATAAGACATGTGTGAAGCCATCGCCATGATCTGGAATTGCTCGCGTTGATAAAGCGTGCTCAGACAAATTTCTGCATACGAGATGCTTTCGCCCGACGGCGCGATTACGCGGCTATTTTCAGTTGTCAGCTCGCTTGCATCTACCTCGAGTAATTTGCTGGCAACTCGCAAAATCTGCTGGCGCACGTCCTCGGCCGCCCGCTGGACCGCACCGCCGGAAATATATGTTGTTGACGACGCGTATGCGCCGGTATCAAACGGAGTCATGTCGGTATCGGCCGAATGAATGATGATTTGATTTGTATCAACACTGAGCGTTTCAGCCGCGATTTGGGCCAGAACCGTATCCGCGCCTGTTCCCAAATCTGTTGCTCCGGTCAGCAGGTTAAAGCTGCCATCTTCGTTCATTTTGATTGAAGAGGCGCCCATGTCTATTCCAGGAATACCTGAAGCCTGCATGCAAATAATCATTCCGACGCCGCGGCGAACATGACCCTCATCCCGCGCACCGGCCTTGCCGGTGCGTCTTTTCTCATCCCATCCGATTGCGGCTTTGCCTTTGTCGATGCATTCCCCGATTCCGCAGGTCCTGATGATTTGCGGATAACCGTGACCGCCTTCGCCGAGGACTTCGGACATCGGAGGCTCTTCGCCTTCTTTGATCATGTTGAGGAGGCGAAATTCGATTGGATCCATGCCGATCGCGTCCGCCAGTTCATCCATATGCGATTCGAGCGCAAAAAATCCTTGCGGCGCCCCGTATCCGCGAAAAGCGCCCGCCACCAGCAGATTTGTGTAAACCGCAGTAGCCTCGAATCTGACATTCGGGCATTTATAAAGCGAGAGCGCGCGACTGCCGGTTACTGACATTACCGTCAGAGCATGCGTGCCATAAGCGCCTGTGTTTTCCAGGATGCTCATCTTCATTGAAGTGAGCGTTCCGTCTTTTGTAACTCCGGTCTTGAAGCGAACAATCTGCGGATGGCGTGCGCGAGCCGCGGTCAATTCTTCTTCCCTGGTAAATTCCAGTCTGACTGGCCGGCCCGTGCGTAGCGTCATCATTCCGCATAGATCTTCAATCAGAATTTCCTGTTTGCCGCCAAACCCGCCACCGATGCGCGGTTTCGTAACCCGGATTCTTTTAATTGGAATACCAAGCAGCGGCGCGATTATGCGGCGTACGTGAAATGGCACCTGGGTGCTGGTGCGCACCTGAAGACGATTATCTTCATCAAGCCAGGTAATTGCGATGTGCGGCTCAATCGATGCTTGTTGCTGGTAAGGGACGCGATATTCCTGATCTAGAACCACATCTGCTTGTTTGTATCCAACCTCGATGTCGCCGAGATCGGCTTCGGTATGCGCGGCGATATTCCGAGCGGGTGAAAACGCGCCTTTGATATCGGCTTCATCATGAATGACGGGCGCGCCTTCGCGCATTGACTGTTCCGGATCGAAGATTGCCGGCAATAACTCATACTGGACATCTATCAGTTGCAGAGCGCGTTCGGCGATTTCGATTGTCTCGGCCGCGACTGCGGCAACCCGGTCGCCGACAAATCGAACTTTCGTATCGAACATTACGGCGTCGTAAGGGGACGGCTCCGGCCAGCCTTGACCTGCGGTCGTGTAGCGAATATGCGGAACGTTTTCGTGAGTGAGCACACAGCGAACGCCGGGCAGGCTTTCGGCTTTGCTGGTATCGATCTTTTTGATAATGGCGTGAGCATGCGGGCTGTGAAGTATCTTTGCGTGAAGAGTACCCGGCATCGAGAAATCGTCTACAAACGTGCCTCGCCCAACGGCGAGTTTCACTGCGTCGACGCGGGGTTGTTTCTTTCCTACGTTTTTAAAATCAGTCGTCATTGCTGCAACTGTCAGTACCAGCTGCGGTACCGCAGCTGGTACTGACACTAACCACGATTCACTTCACTGACACTACTTTACCTTCTGTAATCTTCATCAGGTCCGATGGCGTCAGTTTAAAGACCGCATTGGGCGTACCGGCAGCGGCCCAGATTTCCTCGTATTTCAATAAATCTTCATCAACGAAGATTTCGATTTTCGTCGCGTGTCCGACCGGGGGAACTCCACCAATTGCAAAGCCTGTTTTCTCGCGGACAAAATCGGCATCCGCCTTTTCGATCGGTTCCTGAAACAGCTCGCCAATCTTCTGTTCGTTGACTCTGTTTGGTCCACTAGCAACAACCATAACAGGTCGTTTAGTCTGCGCTCCACGGAACACCAGCGATTTCACAATTTGTTCGACCTGGCACCCTACCGCCGCGGCGGCCTCTTTTGCCGTGCGGGCTGAGGCCGGAAGCTCAATCACCTCGCACTTCAGCTCAAAGCGTTCCAATGCATCCTGAACTTTTCTTGCGCTCGGGCTTAATTCGGTTGCCATAAAATTATTCAGTAGTCAGAGCCTGCAATACCGCCTGCACAGGTTTTACGTAACCAGTGCAACGACAAAGTACTCCAGCCAACACGTCACGGACATCCTCCTCGGTAATGATCTGCTTCTCTTTTGACAACGCGTAAGCCGCCAGAATCATTGCCGGCGTGCAATAACCGCACTGGATAGCTCCGCAATCGACAAACGCGCTCTGAAGCGGATGCAAATTATCGAAATCTCCGATCCCCTCCAAAGTCGTGATTGACGCGGCGCGCGCCTGCGCCGCCAGCATTATGCACGTGTTGCGGAGCTTGCCATTAACCAGGACAGCGCAGGCTCCGCACTCTCCGGTCTCGCAGCCGTGTTTGACGCTCCACAGTCCCTGTTCGCGCAGGAACTCGAGCAGTGAAGTATTGGGCTTCACGTCCGCTTCGCAGGATGATCCGTTAATATTGATGGTGATCTTCATACTAATTGTTTGCGTTAACACCGGACGCCGAAACGAGCGCGCGTCGAACCAGGACTTTGCTCATAGCTCGGCGATATTCTGCGCTCGCTTTGGTGTCAGAGAAGCACCGGACCTGCTGAAATACCATCTCAGCCGCTTCTCCGATCGCCTCTTCATGCATCTTGCGTCCCATCAAATGACCTTCGGCTAACAAGACCCTGTGCGGCAAACTCACTCCGGATCCGACCACTACCCTGGCGTGTTTGCAGATCGATCCATCGAAACTGAGCGCAACGGCAATACTGATAAATGGAATGCTGGATTCGATAATCGATAACTTCTCTATAGCAGTTTGAGAGCTTGTGACTGGTATCTCAATTTCTGTAATGATGCCGGCGTTCGAGCGTCTGGACTTATAGAACTGATCCAGACTTAGCGTGCGTGCGTTCTCACCCGAATCGGAGTCACTGATTCTTAGTCGCGCATCGAGAGCGAGTAAGGCAACCGGCAAAAGCGATTCAGGTTTTGCAGAAACAATTTCGCCAGCGATCGTTTTCGCGTTGCGTAACTGTCGAGAAACAGTCGTTTCTTTAGCGGCTTTTGCCAAGATTCCGTCTGCGATCCTTTTAAGATGTTCGTTTGAAGAAATCTCTTGTAGAGAAGTTGTGGCTCCTATTCTGATCGGGCCGTTCTCTTCACGAATATAACTGAGACCGAGATTATTTATGTCAACAACAACTTTGACGTTGTTGGCGGAAGCAAACAGATGAGTACCTCCGGCAAGCACAGCCGAGCCTGGATTCCGCAAAAGATTCAGCGCTTCGTCAAGCGTCGCGGGCCGATGATATTCTTCGATATTGCTCAGTACCGACATTTCGTCTTCCGATGAACAGTTTCAATCGATTGGGATTCTAATATTTATGTGGTCAACTTGGAACTTGAAAGTTGCCTGAAGTAAGGTGCGTTGACGTAATTCACTCGACTTTCATTGAGAACGCCGCGGCGAAATGCGTCCAGAATGTGATAATTTTTCATATCCAGAACATGGTTGACTCTTTCGGAATTCAGACAATTAATACTGCGGACTTTCCCACTCGAGTATTCCAACTCGATTTCAAGAACCCCGTCTGAGAACGTAGCTGAATCTGAATCAACAGATACTGTTAAGAGAAATTCTTTTGCCGCGATTCGACCTCGCACGCTATCTTTATGCCCGTCGCGCCACACCAGACATCCGTCAAGCGTGTTGTGTCTTTCAAATGCTTCACGTGTTCCAAAGAAACGCGGCTTTTCTATGTATGGCCCGCCGTCTTCGGGACAAAAGACATCGCAGTTGCCACATTCATTACAAAAGTCGGCAAAGTTCGCCAGTTGATGAGATTTGGCGATCTTGAAATGCCCGCCTTCTGTTTCCTTTACTCCGTCGCTGGTCAAAAGATAGTTGCGATATGAAATATCGACAGGATCGACTTCATATACGAAATTGGCATCGTTCGGACAGACGGGAACGCATTTGTCGCAGTTTATACAGTCGTAAAGATAGAGTTTCGAGCCTATCTTGCGGGGAACTGCACGATTTTTGACCGCTGCGTAGCGGGGGTCTTTTGTCGTTCTGTCAACGATGGTCGCCGTGTTCAGTCCGCCTGCTATCTTGACTGATTGATCGTAGATATTGCCAAATAAATCGGAGATCGTTTGTCGCAGATCCTGGTTTTCCACCGCCTCAAATAAATATTGGGCGCCGCCAAATTCCTTTGCTGTACAACCATCAAGGTCTGTATGGCCTTCTTTTAAATCCCTTGCTAGTGCAAGTCCGAATTGATCTGCGGCTACCTGCAATCGCCCGAACAATTCTGGACCGAGCGCGGCTCGGTAATCTGTGAGTTTAGCTCTGACAGCATCTACTGCACGATTAATTGCAGTTTCGCCATGTCCTTCTGATTTAATAACGAAATCCTTGATGTTGCTGATTCCAAGCGAGAGCATCTTGGCTTCCAGATTTTCGAGATACTTTGGTAATCTGGCGTAACCGCCTGGTCGCAATAGATCGGTGCAGGTCGTCACCGGAATGAAATTCATCGCGACGCAATTGGTAAAGTTCTGAGCATCGACGCCGGCAGAAAATGAGATTGGAATCGACGGTCCAACCGCCGCACGGAACTTCTCTACCAGGTTCAGTGTGATGACGTGGAGCGGCGCGCCTGACAGATACATTGTTTCGTCGCTAAAGAATGTTTTGTGGTTACTGACCACGAGCGTGTTGCTGAATTTGACTCCCAATTCCCTGCCGAGAGATTTCGCTGTTCTGCCAAGTCGATCGACAATTTCCAGCGCCTGGGGAAACTGAAGATCATTGTCAAAGAACTCCTGCCTGGTCGTTATTTCGGTGTAGCCAAGAACGTCGTGCAGCAGATGATCGACGACAGGCTTTGTCAGCAGGGTAGGATTCATCTTTATTATCATGTGAACGTCCATTTCGGTCAGCAGGAAATGGACTATGCGCTCGATCTCGTCCGCCGGGCAACCGTGAAAAGTCGAAAGAGTTATTGTGTCAGAGATGCGAGGATTGAATGGCCAGTCGCGGTATTTCGCGAATTCGTCAGGAATTTGGCGGCGAAGCTCGTCGATGATCGAACTTGCATCCTTCATGGACTCGACCCAGTTGCGAACGCGCTCGGTTTGTATGCCTTTCAGATCGTACCCGACACTCATGTCAAAAATGGCGTCCTGTTTGTGCAGTTGCGAATCGTCGAGACCTAAATAATTCTCTGCGAGAAGAATTTCCAGAACCATCGACGCGGAAACATATTCTCTTAATGAATGTTCCAGCTTCAGTTCCTGAGACCATTCTACGTTGTAGCCGACATTGGTGGCATCAATGCAGGGGCGGGGAATTTTCAGGTCATCCATTATTTGAACGGTTTTTAGTTCGATGATTCGCGAACCGGCAAGCCACGAAAGGACGATGTTCTGGACTAACTGATCCTGGGGTCCGGCTGCTGGTCCGACCGGATTGGCGGCGCGTTTGCCGTGAAAACTAACAGAGGTATCAAGGGCAGCGTTGCCGCGATAGAATTTCGCCACCGGCAGATCGAAGATTTGCCCGCGCTGTCGTTCGTAATAGATTCGCTTAAGCAGGTTCTCAAGCGGCGCTGGATAGAGCTCAGCCATTATTCGCCCTTGGAAATTCTAATTTCAGATTTGATCCGGTCTGAACGTTTGACGGTTCAAGCGGTTAAATGCAAATTAACAAGCCAGTCATACCAAGTCAAATAGATTAACAAGAGATTAATCAGCAGGGCTTTCACGGCACGCGGATTAGGAGCTAAGTTCATGACTTGTTGTGGCAATTTAGTTTTTTGCGCAAGACTGCCACAAATGCGCTGGTGCCGCAGGTCGTTGGTTAAAAGATTGGCCGAGTAAATCGAGGGGCGTAAATTGCTGTATTACTTCAGGTTGCGGGAACAACAGAAAAAAATCGAACTTTTTGAATATCGGCATAATGCTTGCACAAGAGCCTGTCGGTAACGGGTAATCCCGGCCACAGATTCTTGAAAGGACAGACAGGGTGAAGCAGTGGCGCAAGGTCACGGCTTCCAGTTTTGGTCCGGTGCCAATAGCACCTTAGGAGAAGGTGCTGGCGGTACAACTCAACTGCTGTAACGCATCAGGATCTAAAGTCTAAATTCACGATTCGGTAAGGAGACACAATGAACGCACGTAAAATGTTTGCAGTATTGACTCTGGTTGTCGCGATGTTCTTCACCGTCGCTGTCAGCGCACAGACCAAGACGGCCCCAAAGACTGGTTCTAAGACTTCGTCACAGAAGACTGACACCGGCACGAAGAAGTCGGGCGGTAAGAAAGGCCACAAGAAGAGCCACAAGAAGAGCCACCACAAGGGCGGCAAAAAGAGCAAGAAGAGCGGCGGCACCTCAACCCCGCCCCCGAAAAAGTCATAGTAAAGTTTTATCGTAATTCAAAAGCCGGACGAAACGACTACCGTCCGGCTTTTCTTTCTTAGCTTCTTTTTTATTTTGAGTCAGACGACCCACCTGGAAAGCCTTGCGCTAATCTGTTGCTTTGGCAGAGCGCCCACGATTCGATCAACTTCCTTGCCATCTTTCATTACAATCATTGTCGGAATGCTTCGAACACCAAATTTTGCCGCAGTGCGTTGGTTTTCATCGATATTGAGTTTTGCAATGCGAGCTCGACCGGCAAACTCTCCTGCAAGCTGATCAATGGCCGGAGCAATCGCTCTGCATGGTGGACACCACGGAGCCCAGAAATCGACAAGCACGGGCAAGGCTGACTGTTGTACTTCAGCGGCAAAGTTCGCGTCGGTGGCGGTAAAAGGATGAGGCTGGGCATTCAAAGGCGCTTTGCATCGGCCGCATATTGGCTCACGATTGTCGTTTGGCTCGACCGAGACCCTGTTAGTCGCGCCGCAGGAAGCGCATTTGATGAGCTCGACATCTGTTGCGGTAGCCATGGGGATTCCTCCTTCTTGTTCCTCCTGGAAGCGCAGGCATCTTGCCTGCTTAAACGGCGTTCACGTCACAAGGCACGCAGGTAAGGTGTCTGCGCTCCCACGTTCATGTTACACCTCTGGACAAGCCCCCGGTTCGCAAATCAGTGAAGCAAACTCCTTTGGTTCCTTGCTAGAATCTTTCTGTCATTAATAAATCAAAACGTTACGGGTGCTGTGATGTGGAGTCGATGGGTTCGGCGAATTCTGGTCTTCGGAGTGTGGATATTTGTCGGGCTCTACTTCTCGGTCCAGGTTTATCTGCAGCAGGTTTACGAGAAACAATCGATAACGCTGGCGCAGGCTCTTTTTAACGGATTGGTATTCTGGATTCTCTGGGCAATATTCTCACCCGTTATTATCTGGCTGGCCCGGAATTTCAGGATTACCAGAGAGCAGTGGTTTGACAGTCTGTTGTTTCATATTCCCACAGGCGTAATTTTTTCTATCGTTCACCTGATTATCGATGTCGTGATAACGTCCTTAATTCAACATGATACTCCACTGACTTTCGCATCTATGGTTGAGCGCAGCAGGCAGGTATTTTCCACCAGTTTCGCCTGGTGGAGCACGGTCTACTGGGCGATTCTGATTTCTATTCACGCGTTCGACTATTACCAGGATTATCAGAAAGGTCAGTTGCGTTCGTCGCAGCTTGAGGCAAAGCTGGCGCAGTCACAACTGCAGGCCCTGAAAATGCAATTGCAGCCGCACTTTCTGTTTAACACGTTGAATTCAATCTCGGCATTGCTCACTGAAGATATTGACGCAGCTGACAAAATGATTGCGCGACTGGGCGATTTTCTTCGATTGACCCTGGATGATTCAGGCTCGCAGGAGGTTACGCTGCAGAAGGAATTGGAATTCCTGGATTGTTATCTTGAAATCGAAAAGTTTCGTTTTCAGGACCGTTTAAACACTGAAATAACTGTACAGCCTGGAGTCTTGAACGCTCTGATTCCACACCTGGTACTGCAGCCAATCGTCGAGAACGCCATTAAACACGGCATCGCGCAGAGCGACCGGCCAGGTCAAATTCAGATAGCTGTGATACAAAGACGCAATTACCTGCAAATCGAGGTCAGGGACAGCGGCCCCGGGTTACCGACAAATGGCTCGAACAAAATCGCCAGGACTGAAGGGATAGGACTGGCGAATACGCGAGCACGCCTGCAACAACTGTACGGCGATGCGCAAAAGCTGGATATGTATAATGCCCCGGAAGGCGGTCTGATTGTGACACTGGAGATTCCATTCCAAACAGCAGGTAAAGCGGAGCTTGCCATGTCCGGAGCAATCAAATGATCGAACCAGGCAAAATCAAGGTTTTGATCGTCGATGACGAGCCGCTCGCGCGCCGCAAGATTCGAGGGCTTTTGAAAAATGATCCTGAGATAGAGGTTGTCGGCGAATGCAGTAACGGCAACGACGCTATCGCCAGCGTTAAAGCGCTGTCGCCGGATCTGCTGTTTCTCGACATTCAAATTCCGGAATTGGATGGAATTAAGGTATCAGAGGCGCTCGTCGGCAAAGACACACCGCAGGTAATATTCGTGACCGCTTACGATCAATATGCGGTCAGAGCATTTGAACTGCAGGCCCTGGATTTCCTGCTTAAGCCATACGACCGTGAAAGATTCGAGGCTGCATTGCGAAGGGCGAAAATCCGCATTCAAGAAAAGCAAACTCATACCCTTGGGCCTCAAATCCTCGCGTTGCTCAATCAATTACGCGAAAAACCAAAGTATCTCGAAAAGCTGGTGATCAAAGAAAGCAATCGCGTTTTCTTTATAAACACTTCGGATATCGATTGGATTGAGGCCCAGGGAAATTATGTTCGACTTCACATTGGCAAAGAGTCATATCTGCAAAGAGAGAATCTTGGCAATCTACTCGGCCAACTCGGTCCATCAAAGTTCCGCCGCATCCATCGATCAACTATAGTTAATATAGACCGAATACAGGAAATAAGATCGTGGATGTATGGCGATTATCACGTGATCCTGAAGGACGGAACGCAGCTTACGCTGAGCCGTTCATACCGCGACGAGCTCAACGAATTGCTCGGCCGATCATAAATCCCCCCAAGCGGCCCGCACCACTGCAACAGCGTTTCGTACCAAATTCTCTTGTACGTTGATACCAAAGGCCTTTTTGCGGCCTAGCACCGCCACATATATTCGCGATTAGTGTCTCAAGTGAGAGTTTGATGACAGTTCAGAGTACAAGCTTTAGCTTGGCTGTTTCCAAAGCAGCCGCCTGACTCTGAGCTTCGAAATAGCAGAAAGCACGAGCGACTATATGAAAGAGCAGCTATTCAAAACCAAGAGTCCCGATCAACTTTTAAAAGAGGCGGAAGCGCCCGACCGTAAGATGAAGCGCACGTTGACGGCCGTTGATCTCACCGCGCTGGGCATAGGCGCAATCATCGGCGCGGGAATATTTGCAATGACGGGGACGGCCGCGGCCGGACAGAGCTTTCAAAGCGCAATCGATACGCCGATTATGAATTACCTGTCGTCGTGGATATCGGGCGCTCCCGTGCAACTGGGACGGGCTGGAGCCGGCCCCGCGATCGTGATTTCGTTCATTGTCGCAGGACTGGTCTGCTCTTTTGCCGCACTTTGTTACGCAGAGATGGCTTCGATGATTCCGGTTTCGGGCAGCGCATATACATATTCATATGCGACGCTGGGTGAGTTTATCGCCTGGATCATCGGCTGGGATCTGATATTGGAATACGCCGTCGGCAATATAGCAGTCGCGGTCGGATGGTCGGAGTTCTTCACCAAGCTTCTTTATAACATTGCGCACATCAGGCTTCCGTTGTGGCTGGTGAAAGATTACGGCAGCGCGCAGATGATGATCGATAAAGCCGCAAAATTGGCTCAGTACCAGCAGGGGCAGTTGCAGCTTACAGGCAAAGAAGTAGATGATTTCACGCAGGCATCGCAGAACCTGACGATGTATTCCAGTGCTCACCTGCCATCGGTTTTCGGTCATTCGATTGCGATTAACGCTCCGGCGTTTGTCATCGTAGCCCTTGTTACAATCCTGTTGATAGTCGGGATTCGCGAGAGTGCGCGGTTCAACACGATGGCGGTGATTGTCAAAGTATTTGTCGTTGTCTTTTTCATAGCTCTTGGCGGGTTTTACGTCAGTCCAGTCAACTGGCATCCATTTATGCCGAATGGATTTCCAGGCTTAATGGGTGGAGCTGCAATAGTCTTTTTTGCGTATATTGGATTTGATGCGGTATCGACCACAGCCGAAGAGACGCGCAATCCTCAACGTGATCTGCCCATCGGCATGTTCGCGTCGTTGATTGTTTGTACCCTACTTTATATTGGATTGGCGGCAGTATTAACCGGTTTGAAGAAATACACCTCGTTTGCCGACGATCCAGCGGCGGTAACTACCGCAATCGCCGTAACCGGCAAGTCGTGGGCTGAAATCATAATTAGCGCTGGCGGTCTGGCCGGAGCGACCTCTGTCCTGCTGGTTATGCAACTCGGTCAGCCACGTATCTTTATGGCAATGGCGCGCGACGGCCTCTTGCCAAACTACTTTGCTCGAATTCATCCTAAATTCCGAACGCCTCATATAACCACTATCTGGACGGGAGTGTTTGTGGGAGTTGTAGCAATGATCGTAGATATCGGCTCTGCTGCGAATCTTACGAACATTGGGACAATGTTCGCGTTTTGTCTGGTCTGCGCTGGCGTCATTGTTTTGAGAAGAACTTCGCCCGGGCGGGTCCGCCCATTTAAATGCCCCGGAGTTCCCTACGTGCCAGCGTTAGGAATACTTTTGTGCTTCGTCCTGATGCTGAGCCTGCCAATAATGACCTGGATTCGGTTCTTTGTCTGGTTAGGAGCCGGTTTGGTTATCTACTTTCTTTATGGATATCGAAATAGCGAAGTAGCAAAAGCAGTGGAAGCGCCCGCAACCGGCGACTAGCCTAACGTGCAACGGCCTGCCAGCCTGTTGGTTGTCCAATTCGGCACCCACATCAGCCACAGACTGGCAGCCGGTGGTACTTCTTTGCTTACTTTCCCATAAGAATAAACCCCGTCTTAACAAGAATTTAAGCATGATCGGTTGATTTCAGCATAAAAATCCAGGGTTTTTCTCTTGACAAATTTAGAATTAGAATTATTCTAATTATCAAGATGGAAACGGGACAAAACATGAAACAGGAAGGCGTGATTCCCCTGACCAAACAACGGGAGGTCGTCTTGCAGGCGGTTCGTAACAGCGACGAGCATTTGACTGCTCGCGAAGTTTACGAAGCCGCCAGAATAATGCTGCCTTCAATCAGCTATGCGACCGTTTATAACTCGCTTCGCTATTTGAAGGATGCTGGACTTGTACTGGAAATCACCTTTGGAAATGGAGCAAGCCGATTCGACCGTGAGGTATCGCGGCACGATCACGCTCTTTGTTCAAAATGCGGCAAGTTGGTTGATTTCGATCTTCCCGAGACTGTGAACCTGATGCAGCCTGCCGGGCAATGCACCAGCTTTAAACCACAGTCGATCCATCTGACGCTTGTTGGTTTGTGTCCGAATTGTAGGACTGACTAAGATTTTGATTGTTAATTTTAATGGAGGAAAAATGGCAGATACAGCAACAGACAAGGCCATCGTCGGAAAACCGGCTCCGGATTTCGATATGGCTTCGACAAAAAACATTGCAAAGCTTAATGAAAACGTAAAGCTTTCTGATTACAAAGGCCGCTGGGTAGCGCTTGTGTTTTATCCATTGGACTTTACCTTTGTTTGCCCGACTGAATTGACGGCGTTCAGTGACCGTTACGAGGATTTCCAGGGAATCGGCTGCGACGTTATCGGAGTATCGACCGATTCTGCATATTCGCACCGAGCCTGGATTCAGACACCACGCGATAAAGGCGGAGTCGAAGGGTTGGCTTACCCGCTGGCAGCGGACTCAACCAAGCAGGTGTCGCGCGATTACGGCGTGTTGATCGAAGAGAAAGGTATCGCTTTGCGCGGACTGTTCCTGATCGATCCTGAAGGAATCCTGCGTTACAAGGTCGTTCACGATCTGAATATCGGTCGCTCGGTCGATGAGACTCTGCGAGTGATTCAGGCGTTGCAGACTGGCGGACTGTGTCAGGCTAACTGGCGTCCGGGTCAGGAAACCCTGAAGGTGGCGTAAGTAATTTGGAGTGCTGTGACTCGTCACAGCTTTGGCCTGAGCCGACTTGTCGGCTCAAAAAGGGAAGAATTACTTCCTTTAGCGGCGACAAGTGGCCGCATACCAAAGCGGTAACAAGTTACCGCACTCCATAGCTCGTTATTGAGGAATTTTTATGGCAATGAGAATTGGTACGGAGATGCCTTCACTGGAAGGCGCAACAGAGTGGGTAAATGGATCGGTCGAAGAAGCTTCGACGCTGGTTAAGGGACAACCAACGTTAATCCATTTCTGGTCGGTTAGCTGCGGCGTCTGCAAGGAAAATATGCCTCGCGTCAGCGAATGGCGCGAAAAGCGCAAAGACGAAGGATTGAGAGTGGTCGCCGTTCACATGCCGCGATATCCTGCAGACACTGACGTCGAAGTTGTCCGCAAGGCAATTGAAGAACACAAAATAATCGAACCGTGCGCGATCGATAATCAGCATTTGATTCGCGACGCTTTCAAGAACGAGCAGGGCTTTGTTCCCGCTTATTATCTGTTCGACGCGGAGGGTAAAATGCGCGGTTTCGCGGCCGGCGAACGAGGATTGGATATGTTGTCGGCATCGCTGGACAGGATGATGAATGCGGTTGCCCAATCGGCTTAAATCAGACTCGCAATGGAAAATACTCTAGTCGACTAATCCAATCCTCTGGGTCCGATGCAGACCAAACAAGAATTAAACCTTCAATTGCTTGGCCTATAGACAAGTCCTGGGAGATGAGAATAACTCCCGGACTTCTGGCTTCAGCAATAAACCTGAAGAAATGCCCTGGCATTGTTCTGAAATCGTGAGAGACTAGTACTCTGCTCTCGCTGGCGGCTTTGGCCAATACACTGGGATCAGCTAGACCAGGTAATCCAGCCTCATTTGAAGATTTGAAATCAATGGACGGCTCGCGCCTTCGAATCCCTTCGACAATAGGCTGATGAAGATCGGCGTCAGCCTGAAATTCTCACTGTTTGATGTGTGTATCGCGAGCTGCTTCTTCGAGTTTTTTATACAGCAATGGGTTCTGTTCACGCGCCTTTTGTCGCTGGGCTTCGAACTCTAACCTGCCCTGTTCAATATAGGCGTCGATCTCAGCCCGATTTTGAAGGTAAAACGCAGTCGCGCCGTTTATCTGCTCAATGCTGAGTTCCTGAAAGTTGTCGGCAATCGCTTGTGGCGATAAACCGTTCAAAAAATCGATCACAATAGAATCGAGAGAAATTCGGGTTCCCGCGATTCTATATGCGTCATCAATCTTCGTAACGAAATCGTTTGTCATAGGCTCGCCCTGAAATTGAGATCAAGTTTAACATATAAAATCCTTAAATCACTTCATTTACGGACAACACCGTGCACTTTATCAAAACCAGACGAACGCCCTAGCCAAAAATTCCGCGTCTGTGCTATCCTTACCGGCTTTAATCGTACTAATCATCGCGCATTTCAGGCGGTCGTCTTGCTCCGGTGCGCGGGAGTATAAGGAGTCATAACTCGATATGTCTACGAGCCAGAATGGCAGTGCCGGGAAAATAGCGCAGATCATCGGCCCAGTGATCGACGTTGAATTCGAGGAGGCTAATCTTCCCCCGATATTTCAGGCGCTTCGTGTAACCAGCGAGGGCTTCGATGTAGAAAAGCCCGTCAACATCATCGTCGAAGTCCAGCAGCACCTCGGTGAAGGTCGAGTCCGAACAGTGGCAATGGAGCCGACTGAAGGATTGGTCCGGGGCATGACGGTAACCGATACCGGTGGACCGATAACAGTTCCGGTGGGACGCGAAACCCTCGGTCGAGTGATGAATGTTATTGGTGAACCGGTAGATAATCTTGGGCCGGTGAACACCAAAAAACGCTACCCGATTCACCGTCACGCACCGTCATTTGAAGAGCAGTCGACAGAACAAAAGCTGCTGGAAACGGGCATCAAGGTCATCGATCTGATCCAGCCGTTTTTGAAAGGCGGAAAGATCGGTCTGTTCGGCGGCGCAGGCGTCGGCAAGACAGTGTTGATCATGGAATTGATCAACAACATTGCCAAAGGTCACGGCGGTTTCTCTGTGTTTGGTGGCGTGGGAGAGCGCACTCGCGAAGGTAACGACCTGTTGCGCGAAATGGTCGAGTCCGACGTTATCACGTATGGCAAGAATTTCGACAAGCACAAGTTTGCTATCGCCGAGGTCGATCGCAGCGCAATTAAGGATTCGAAGGTTGCATTGATCTACGGTCAGATGACAGAGCCGCCAGGAGCTCGCGCTCGCGTGGGATTGTCAGCGCTCACAGTAGCCGAATATTTCCGCGATGAAGAGAATCAGGACGTGCTGTTGTTTATCGACAACATTTTCCGGTTTACCCAGGCGGGTTCTGAAGTATCAGCATTGCTCGGTCGTATGCCTTCAGCCGTGGGTTATCAGCCGACGCTCTCGACCGAGATGGGCGAATTACAGGAACGAATCACTTCGACGAAGAAGGGCTCGATCACCTCGGTGCAGGCAGTATACGTGCCGGCAGACGACTTGACCGATCCGGCTCCCGCAACGACGTTCGCGCACCTGGACGCAACGACGGTGCTCTCGCGACAGATCGTCGAACTCGGTATTTATCCTGCGGTCGATCCACTCGCCTCGACTTCCCGAATTCTGGACCCTCAGGTAGTAGGTGAAGATCATTACAACACCGCCACCGACGTAAAACGACTGCTTCAGCGGTACAAGGAATTGCAGGACATCATTGCAATCCTTGGTATCGACGAGCTGAGCGAAGACGACAAACTGGTTGTGTCGCGAGCCCGTAAAGTGCAAAAGTTCCTCTCGCAACCGTTCTTCGTGGCTGAACAGTTTACTGGACTAAAAGGAAAGCTCGTCAAGCTTGCGGACACGCTTCGTGGTTTCCGCGAAATCGTAGACGGCAAACACGACGACCTTCCCGAGCAGGCTTTCTATCTCGTCGGCGGCATCGAAGAAGTGCTGGCGAAGGCTGAGAAGATGGCGAAAGAAGGCACGGCATAGTCGACCGAATCAATTAACGGAGCGCAGTCGCGGCGATTGCGCTCCATCCCGAAACAAAATGGCAGATAAACTAACCCTTGAAGTAGTCACACCCGAAAGACTCTTGTTCTCCGAGCCGGTTGATGAAGTTGTTGTTCCCGGACTGGACGGCGAGCTTGGCATCCTGCCTCACCACGCGGCGATGGTTTCGCGTCTGAGTCCGGCCGGAGTCTTAAAATATCGCAACGGTGACAGGACCGGACTGCTGAGTATTATCGGTGGCTTTGTCGAAGTCGCGAATGAGAAAGTCTCGGTTCTTGCCGAAGTCTCAGAACGTCCGCAAGATATCGATATCGAGCGCGCAAAAGTCGCACGCGACCGCGCACAGAAACGCCTCAGCGCGGCAGACCGTGATCCGGATATCGATATTAAACGCGCAGCAATTGCGTTGGAGCGTGCGATGATCCGTCTGCAAATTGCTGGTCAAACATCGCTGTGATTGCCTAAAGCAGACCTCGCCTGTGTTTCAGAGCAAACGTTCGATAGATGACAGGAGGAGCAAACGATTTGATCACGTTCAAGATCATCTGCTTGCTCTCTTAATCCGATCTGAAGCACTTCTGTTTGCCCCGAAAAACTGACCAGATGGCAGATCCGCGGTGGAATGAAAACGCGACCTGTAAACTGAATCTTTTTAAAACCAACTGAAGCGTCATCAACCGATCTATAAACCACCGTGACGGGTTTTCGACTGGAATAGGTCTCTAGTTGAATGTTGTGCCAGTGTGGTTTCTGGATGGCTTTCTCATCCGCCCACGACAATTGAACTCTCTGCGATTCCACGACCGGATTATGATTTTGTTGTTTTGACAACCAGAGTGCGGCCTGGTCTTCGGATGTAAAATTGATTTCGTTGTACTCAGCTTTCAGCTGGGGTACTACGATCTTGCGCAGGTGGCGAGCAGAATCGGCAAGGGCTTTTTCGACTTCGTCAAGTGGCACCACCAGCAAGTCACGGTCTAGATCTGTTGCTTCAGGCATTGTCTAACTTTCGTCGCCATTTGACAACAGATCGGTAAACGTCAATTGATTCTCGTCGACAAACGGCTCCTGATGATCGCCGGTGCGTTTGGCTCCGGACAATGCGTGACGAACGTCGCGCAAGTGGAATCTCAGGATTCTGTCAGTAACTCGGATATGAGGGATTTTGCCTGATCGGTAAAGCCGGTACACTGTGGCTTCGCTTACCTGCAGCACATCGGCAAGCTGTCGAGCCGTCAGGAATTCGGTTCTAGGTCTCTCCTGTTTTGTTTCCGTCATAGCGTCTCAATCGATCAGGCGTCCGATCGAAATCCTTCACCCTTCCTTCGGCGGCATGATCTGTATGTTGTGTTTGTCTGAAATTTCAAGAATCTTGTTCAGATCTTCTGGCATGCTCTTTACGTTTGAAGACATTTCTTCGTAAAAATGCTCGATACCGGCGGGATGCGTCCAGGTCAAATACCGCGCCGGAGCTCCCGATTTGTTTTGATAGCCGTGAACAGTTCCGCGCTGGAAATTGACGAGATGCCCCGGCGACGCGTTAATGGTCTCGCCATCCAGCCACATTTCCAACTCACCTTCCAAAAGATAAAACGCTTCGTCGAATCCATCGTGTTTATGATTCGGGACGACACTGCCCGGCATAACGGTCGCTTCAAACAACGACCAGGAATTGTTCGTATTCTCACCGACCGCTTTGCAGGTGAAAGGATCGCCCAGAATACTCAGTTTCTTTCCCTCGTTCGGTCCCCAAACTGATTTTCGTTTTTCCATCGTATTTCCTTTCTGGTCCGGATAGCCTCGCTGGATTTCGTCACTTGGACAATTTGAAGGCGACGGTCCGGATTTCCCCGGAATCTACGTCTAAATCCTTGGTGTCGGATTTGAATCCTTTCAGTGATGCAGTCAGTTTGTAATGCCCGGGCTCGCCTGGTAACTGGAACGCAAATTCACCAGCAGCGTTGGCTTGTCGCGTCAGTTTCAATTTCTTTCCTTCGTCGGTTCTTTCCAGGATAATAGTCGCACCAGCGAGCGAGAAGCCATCTTCGCTGTATACTTTGCCGCGAATCTTAGAGACGGATATTTCCTTCGACATGCGAACTGCTTTTATCTCGCTGCTCTTTCCAGCGGCGACCGTCACGGTTTTCTGCAGGGATAGGGTCGAATAGCCGTTCATCGTAAACGTAACCGCGTAATCGCCTGGAGGCAGCGAAAGCGAGAACCGTCCGTCCTCGGTCGAAGTAACCTCTTTCTCTTCCTGATTCGATCGGTTGGTCGCTTTTACCGTTACTCCGCCAAACGGTTTTCCGTCCTCGCGTTCGACTCTTCCTGTAATTGTGCCGTTCGGTTGTGACTGCGCAAATAAAGCGGAAGCGACAAGAAAAAATGTGAATATGAATGCGGCTAAAGTTCTCATTACTTAATCCAGTTTTTTGAAGTTGATGCTAACCCTAAGATTTCAGACAGATATTATGCTGATGGAAATAGATTTGCTACTATTCACAAAGCCCATCCACAATTGAATTCACTTTCAGGCATGGGCTGACAAACCGGATTTCATCCATTGAAAGCAGGATGGCTCTCCTGTAATCAGCTTGAAATCTGCCGTCAGCGATAGTGTACACGGAGCGAAAACGTGAAGGAAGCGCGAAAAGTAGTCCGAGCTTTACTGATAATCCTTCTCGTCTCATACCTGGGATTGGGGCAGGCACAGAAAACCGACAAACCGCAAAAATCAAGGGAAGATGCCCTGGAGCTGGAGTCTGATCTGGTTACCCTGGACATCGTAGCCACTGACGCCAAGGGAAATATCATTCGCGATTTGAAACGGGAAGACTTTCAGCTTTTACAGGATGACCAGCCGGAAAAGATCGAGTTTTTTGAAAAAGGTTTCCATCCTGAACAAAGGCCAATCGCCGCGGTTTTCGCTCTGGATATGTCAGGAAGCATCGAGCCTGGACTTGGTCAGGTTCAGGAGCAGCAGGCATCGGCACAGCAGTTTATGAAGCTGCTGGACAAGGATTCAGAATTCGCTGTTATCGCATTCAACAATGAAATTCACATTCTGCAGAATTTCACTAATGACGAGAAGCGCATAGCCAACGCATTCCGCAAAGCATCGGCCGTTGGAGGCTCGACTCGAATTTACGATGCGGTGGATCGTGCGATTACGATGTTGAAGAAAGTGCAAAACACCAGAGATGGCCGCCGACTGCGCCGCGTTGTGATCGTGGTAACAGACGGATACGACTCGTCAAGTATCATCGATCTTAAAGAACTCACCAGACGGGCGAACGACGCTAATGTGACGATATATAGCATAACGATTCCGAACTATCAGGGAATGCCGAATGGCCAGAAGCGCCGAGCGATGACGCTGCTGGATCTTTCAGAGTTGATACCGCACACGGGAGGCATGGATTATTCGGCCGATACCTACGATTTCAGTCCAATCTTCAAATCGATAAAAGAGGAAGTTGGCGCCAGTTACACTCTCGCCTTTTATCCTTCAGCGGGATCTCGTACCGACGGTAAGTTCCACACGCTGAACGTCAAAACCAATCGGCCGGGCATCATCCTTCGTTTGAGCAAACAGGGATTTCAGGGCGCTAACAAGTCGCATAGTTAGACTTATCTTAGAACAGCTGGAAAGAAGAATTTAAAAGCGAATATCAAAACGAAAAGACAGAGGATCAGAACCCACAAGACTGCACGCTCTTTGAGATAAGACAAGATCATAAAGTCTATCCTCAAGGTATTTCAGCGGTTATCCTTAATCTTCTGAAAAAATCTTCTGAAAAATCTTTTGAACTATTAAAGGCAACCGCTGTTCTCTCAACCGTCCTATAGTCACGCGCAACAACTCACTCGATTTATGGATGTGCAGATGTCACTGGACCGTTGTTATTCTTTTCCTGTTGCTTCTTCAGCTTCAACAGCCGCTTTACTTCCTTCGATCTTTTTCCAACTTGATAATCACCAAAATGCTGCGTTCTGTTTTTTCCAACTTCCCAGGAATAAGGCACAGGACCTACGGGCTGCATCCCAACTGGAAACATTGGTATAAATTGCATTTGACCCGGAGCCGGTGGATGCCACGGTTGTCCCTGAGCTGAGATTGTTATGGCTCCTAACGCCAGCACAGAGCAAACAGAAAGCGCGATAAATAATTTGCGAACTCGTTCCCTTCTCATTTGACCCTCCTTAACTCACATATCGAGGATGCTCGGATGATAAGAACGCAAATCATGATCCAAATGAAAAACGATTAGAGAAGGACAATTTTCTGACGAATGAATTGTTAGAAAGATTTTTTATCTGCCTACGTAGTATGGCGAAAGGCGGTCGCGCTCCCAGCCTTCGGGATCGATTCCGCGCTCGCCGATCCTGTTGCGATTGCCTATGCTGCCAATACCAGCAAGGTTGAAGGAGAAAGAGAATCGATTTTCAACGCGCAGACCAGCGTTAAATGTCTGATATCCGACTTCGATACCGCAGCACTGGCCCATATATCCGATGAAAGTCGACGATTGCAGAAGAGCGGGCAATGTTGGCTGGTTAATAACCGGCTGCTGTTCCACAAAATTGAAGTTCAGGCTGGTGCCACCGTACCATCCATGATTTCGGTTGCCGTAGATGAATGTTGCTCGGTATTGATTGCCTGAAAAAGTGCCGGGCTCAACTATGCCTCCTGGCAGAAACTGTCTTCTTACGTAATACCACGTCTGTTCGATTGTAAATCGCTCCGCAGTGTATCCTCCCGTTAGCGCGACGTCGCGGAACTGCCTTGTGTTTGTGTCGTAGTCAAATCGCACGTCAGCGAACATTGAGGAAATGGGTCTGACGCGCGCCTGAACGTTGATCGGTGAGAAGTGCCTGGGAACTCCGCTGGTACTGAAAGCGGTGAGTGTATCCAGAGGATAAAACTGATTTCGCTGCCCTGGTACTAATGCTCCGCCAAATGTGGGATCAAAAAAGTAGTACTGCGAAACTTTAATCGAAAGAACTTCCCGCGGCTGCGGAGTCTCGTTCGTAGTCGTGTTCGTTCGATTGGTGAAAAACCTGTTTACAATCGAGTATTCCAATTGACTGGTCCGCGCAACAGCATCCACATCGTCAAAGCGCGGCACGAATGCAAAGTTACTGAGACCATCGATTCTCCGATAAGTAATGTACGGCTCGATAACGTGAGTAAACTTACGGGATCCATCTTTGTTGCGATAAGTTTTGCCAATCACTGGCGGCCGGATATCGATTGCCAGTTCGGAATAGGTTCTCCACAAATCGTTCGGCGAAACCTGAGGATGTGCCAAAGGATTAAACAACGTGACGGCGGGATTGAACTGCGGCAACGATGGATTCAGTCTAGGATCATCCGCGGTTAATGCAAAATTGACGGGATTGAACACCGGAGCAGTCGGATCAATGCTGTCGCTGTAAAACGTTGAGCGGAATCCGAGGCTTGGTGTGATCGCAAAACCTGCGATAGACGGAAGCGGCACGGTCACCTTTGGAAAGAAATCCAGACGCTGCACGGCCGACGGTGTGCTGAAAATCGTTACGTCATTGACCTCTTCATCCCGGTGCATCGCGCTGGCCGACGAATCAAAACTGAAATAGACAGGCCACGAATGCGCGGGATCTTTCCAAA
>Ga0070741_10001281_pt1 | contig 78532 bp, 92 predicted proteins | sample Coa_R1_4_FD_66440 | JGI IMG/M metagenome (GOLD analysis project Ga0070741, IMG submission 66440) | Surface soil microbial communities from Centralia Pennsylvania, which are recovering from an underground coalmine fire - Coalmine... | ecosystem: Environmental > Terrestrial > Soil > Unclassified ...
GGGACCCGCTGCCGGGCGAACTCTGGAAAGCGGTCAATGCCGCACCGGAGCTGTCGAACCAATGGTCGATGTGCCAGAGCATTTCGCGGGACATTCGCACCGGAACCACCAGCTTCAAATGCGGCACGCCAACGCACCTTGGACTCGATGACAAACTCGCGCTGGTGCGTGCCGATCGGCTGCGCCGGTTGCACCGGCATTTACACCACGGCATGGGCATGAGCGCCGTCCCAGCCAGCACCAGCGGCGATGGCTCGGTGAAAAACGACAAACCGCCCGGTCACCAGCGCAAAACCGCCGGCCTGCCATTGTGCGACGGCAATACCGTCAACGTCTTCGTCGCATCATGAACCTTGCCCCGCTTAAACAGGATTGCGGTGTCGAGGTGGTGAGCTGGCAGGCCGGGGTCAGCAAGCAGAAGTGCGGGTTTCACGAGAACGACGGCTATGCCTCCACGCCTCCAAGAATTTACAAGAAACGCGATACTTCAGCCAGCGGCCACATCGACGCGACCTTTGGCGACGAGCCTGATTTTACATCGAACATTTCGGTCACCAAAACCGAGACATATAGCGATGAATCGGGCGATTGCGTTTTGGATTGCGAAGGCTCGGCATCCACGGACGTAACGGACCATTACGGCCCGGCGCATGGCGACCCGGATGCCTCCTGCTCGGCGGAATGGAACCCATGCACTGACCCGAATCCGGCGTGCGCGAGTTATTGGTCGAGCGTTGATTTTTACTCCAAAATCACGATCGTCACGACGGCTACCACTGTCACGACAACAGGCTCCGGCGAATTGAGCTACGACAGCACCGTTACGCTGTCCGATGAATACACCACGTCTGATTTAAAAGCGTCGGCCATCGCGAAGTTTGGTTCTGCGACTTATCCCGGAACACCAGGCGGAACACTGCAGGCTTACCTTTTAAAAAGCGACGATGAGACTACCGCCACCGGTGCTAAACTACGCTACACGGTATCGATCAATGGAGGCTGCCAGCCAACGTGGTGGGTGCGTTTCACTCCACAAGGCGGCACTCCGCGCGATCCGCAGCAAATGAATGGCGTCGGCACCTTTGAAATCGTGCCCGACGACTGGGGCACATGGGATGTTTACGGCTTCACGCAATGCTAAACCTCGTTGCCCATGCCCACGGCTTAATCTGCGCGACGTGCGTGACACCTTGCGCATGGCAGAGCGACCCGGCAAAGCACGCCGATCCGCAGCTATCCTGTCCGCTCGGCCACTGGCATGGCTGGGGCGCAAATCCCGCGCCCGTTTCACTCCCACAATCAAAACACGGCGTCGGCACCGTCCTCACCGCGCTTTTAAAAAAGCTGAAATGCAAACCAATCGCAGGCTGCCAATGCCGCCAGCGCGCCCGTCAAATGAATGCCGCCGGAGTCGAGTGGTGCGAGCAAAACATCGACATCATCGTCGAATGGCTCCGCGAGGAATACACCCGCAGCGAAGCCGCAGGCCTGCTTCCTAAAATCCCGCTAACCAGCAAATCTATCCCTTTCATCGTGCCAGTGGCCAAAAAGGTAATCCAGCGCGCCATCGCCATCACCCGCGCCCGCGCCAAAACCCACTAACCGCCAGCACGCTCATCTTTCTTTTTTTGGCTGCCATCGAGCAGCCATTCGTTGTTTTCGTCTCGCGATTGGGCATCTGTTCGCCTACGACTGGGCATCTGTTTTCTGCGCTACTTCGGTTGTGACTGAACGTGCCTCGTCGCGCTGCGTCTTTGGGGCGATAATTCCGGCCGCTTCACGCTCTCTTTCTTCAACCAGCGCCCACATCCAGGAAGCAGTTCAAAACCGGCCGCAAGCTGATCAAAACGCGGCATGCGTTTTTGACAGATTGGTAAAAAAAAGGGTTTGCTTTTTTGAAAAGACATCGTTTAAAAGCGCGCAAATCTGTGGCCGGAATCCATTACAACACAGGCATTTTTGCGCGTGACATTTCGCCGTCGCGCCACCGGCGGCATCGTCTCTTCTTTTACGTAACCCGGCGATAAGGAACACAAGCGTATGGCAGGAAAACAGGACCACGAAGACAAGCATCGCACTGATAAAACGCGAAGCCTCTTCAGCACGCGGCTCCGCATCTGGAGGCTCTCGCAGAACATTCCGCTCAAGGTCGTCGCCGACGATCTCGGCATCTCGATCGCGGCGTGGAACCGCTGGGAAAACGGCGAGCGCTTCCCCGAGGCCGACCAGCTCAAGCGCCTCGCCGAATACATGAAAATCCCGATCTGCACCTTCTTCTACGAGGACTACGATTTCTGCGAGAAGTGCCGCGATTTCCAGCGCGGCAAATCCGCGAAAAAAGCGAAGCAGGGTTTTTGACAGATTGGTAAAACGGCGTGCTTGGATGAAATGAGGCGTCTGCGCACGCTTTTCGGCGCACATGAGAGACGCCGTTGCCATTGAAAGCCGCAAGATCGGAGCCGAATGCGCCCTCATCGGTATGGATGGCAGCTTTTCGCGCGCCGGAAATCAATTTGCGGACGGCGTGAAATCATTTTCCGGCGGCGGAACTTCAATCTTCGGCGTCGTGGAATCGTTTTCCGATGCCGGAAGTTCAATCTCCGGCGGCGGAAATCCATTTTCCGACGTCCCGAAATCAATTTCCACCAGCGGAAGCCCAATCTCCGGCGTCTCAAATTCAATCTCCGACGCCGGAACTTCATTTCCGCACGTCCAAAATCCAATTTCCCACGCCGTGAAATCAATTTCCGGCGTCACGAAACCGCTGCGGCGCGGCTCATTGCAGAGAAACACCGCCGAAAAAGCCATTTTTCGCCACCTCAACACAACCCATTAAGGAGAAACAACAATGCCAAAAGGCTATTACCTCGGTCTTAACGATGAAGGAATCGCAGCGCTGCTCGAGAACATCGCCGCCAAGCTCGGCGGACATCTCGCCACGTTGACCACCATCACCAACTCAGACCTCACCAGCGTGCAGGCGGATGCAAAAGCATTCCGCTATCTCGTAACCCTGCAGGACCTCGTGCAAAACTACGCCCAGCAGATCACATCCAACAAAAACCTCTACCGCGGCGGCAATGCCCCGAGCGCGCCCGCGCCCGCAGGCTTCACCCTGCCGACGCCGCTGCCGCCGGTCGTTGCGCCGGGCATCGTCCCGCGTCTGCGCTCGCTCGTCGGTCGCATCAAAAACGACACCGGCTACGTGGACAGCATCGGGCAGGACCTCAATATCGAGGGACCGGAGCAGACCGGGCCGGATTTCAGCAACTTCGCCCCGGTGCTCGATCTCAGCATCAACGGCGGACGCGTGGAAGTCGGCTGGAGCTGGCAGGGTTGCGGCAAATACCTCGACATGATCGAAATCCTCGTCGACCGCGGCGACGGCAAAGGCTTCGTGCTGCTCGCGCACGACACCACCACACCCAGCTACGTGGACACCACGCCGCTGCCGGCGAGCCCGGCGATCTGGAAATACAAGGCCATCTACATGGTTGGCGACCAGCGTGTCGGCCAGTGGAGCGTGGAATACAGCATCACCGTCGGCGGCTAGTCACCGACACTCAAAATCGCAGAGCCGCAAAGGCGCGGAGTCAGGAAACGGCTCCGCGCTCTTGCTTGATGACGACACACCCCCATCGCCGACGGCAAAGCCGAGGAGCGCGAATGCCAGGTCATCCCCGTCATCGGCGACGAGGAAGTCGGCCAGCCGAGCGACATCGTCAGCGCCGTCTGGCGGCCGTAGCTTCGGGTTAAAAGCATCGCGTAAAGTCCGCAAAGGACGCGAAGTCAGATAACGGCTTCGCGCCTTTTTGCTTTTGCAGCGCAGCCGATTCGCCCTTTCACGACACATAGTTGGCGAGTAAAAGGCTCGTGACGGACGCCGGTTCGCGTGTCAATATAGCGCGGCTGTCGGCGCAGCCGCGTGCCTATCCCCAAAAACGATGAAAACTGCCTTTCTGATCGCTCTGGCTTTGTTTTTTTCGCTTCGATCATTTGCCGAGCAACCAGCGGCAGCCCAATTTCAGACTCAGGCAGTCAAGATGTATCCTGACCTGGGTGTTCAAGGATCAGCGCTAAACCGCAAGTTCCTGGAAGAGTGTGAGAGGTTGCGAAAGGAAAATCCGGCATTTTTCAAAGACCCGACATGGCCATTAATGCTGGCTCGGCAATGTGCGGCGAGTGTTAATTCTGAACCCGACCATTTACCGGCTGATGATGGTGGTCCCACGACTTCTGAATCTCCCCGCGATGCTTCCACGCCAGCTCCTTCACCGGTTGACGATAGTAGTTCCGCAAACTCCGAATCGGCTCGTCCCGACTCGAGTCCTTCACCGGTTGGTGATACTAACTCTACAAATTCTGAAGCCCCCCAACTGGCACTTGCGAGAACCCATGTCGCGCCCGATTTTCATGCACACACGGTTCAAGAGCTGAATGCTCTCATTGCGGTAGCTGGAATACCGGAACTCGATCTCGGCACGTCGGATTGGGGAATCGACCTCGTTCTGGGTGATGATAGCGGTAAGGTAGAAAAAGAAGAGAATGGCGAAGGCGCGAGCGCATTCACTCAAGAGCAGACGCTCAACATAAAGTATCTGATGAAGTTTGATGATTTGAGGTATTCGCTTCCCGATAAGCTATCAAAGGACGTGTTACTGAAATACCCAATTGCCACCTCGGGATTTCCAAAGGATTCATTTTTTTACTATTCGATTGATGGAAGCTTCAAAGATCCTGAGATAATCCCCGGCGATCCACGCGCTCCAAAGATTTGGTCCCACCTTTTGGTGATTGTAGATCGAAAGGATCAAATCGCCGGAATCGAACTGTCTGATGAGTCAGGAAAAAATGCGGACGCATTAGCTGAAAAAAATGACCATTACTACGTCTATGATTTCGTCAGAAATGGTGTGAAGAGTATGTCGGCATGGAGTGTCAGGCATCAGGTATTCTCCAGCGGAAAAAACGAAGGATTTAAAATCTACAGCTCCCTCTACGATGGCGATCTACACGTGAAAAAATGCAGTATGCTTTTTTTGCCGCAGCCAGTCATTAATACACTTCTACTTGAGTCGGCTTCAGACCACGAAAGAAGGGTTTTGCAACAATCTCAGGCTACTACAGGTGTTGTGTATTTTGCCTATGACAACAGCGGAGGCATTCCGGTAAATGTTGAGTGCTATGATGGAATGCAGCTCAAAGAAGCGATTCAAAAGTTTTGCCAAGCTACCCTCAAGAAGTCACACGTGCCGGGTTACGTTCCGGTCTTCGGAAAAATCATTCCTTACGATCCCCATTATGAAGACTACTCGGTGAAAGTCTTCCGAAACCACAAGACGCTGGAACTTAGCCTGGATAAAGTGCTTTTAAGAGCAACACCGAACGTAACAGTTTTGCCGAACGATTGGATCGAGATTCATTTAGACAGTATTCGACGCTAACCAAAAGGTAAATTGAAGAAATATCCGAGGCCATAGCCTTATGGCAGCGGGCATTTCAAGACAGTCTTCGCACGATTGATGAAGCCCGGGAAATCATTGCCAACTTTCGCGCGTCGTTAAAGACAACCCATGAAATTCCAGCATGTTTGCCTGCTATCCTTCGCGCCAGCCTCCGCCGTCGCTGAGCTTGGGGTCGTTAGGCGACATTCACACGTATGCTAGAAACTGAGCGTCTTATTTTTCGCAAGCTTACTCCCAACGATGCAGAAGCTTTGTATCGCATTTATCACGAGCCGGCCGTTCTCAAGTATTTTGCTCATGGGCCGCCGGATTCAGTCGAGTCCGAGCGCGCGGGCATTGAGCGGCACCTGGACTACTATGACCGGCACGGCTTTGGACTCTGGGCTACCATCCTACGGGATTCGGGTGAGATTATTGGGCGTTGCGGGCTCTTATCGCAGCAGGTTGACGGCGCTACCGAGATTGAGGTTGCTTACTTATTGTCTTCGCACTTTTGGGGACGTGGGTTGGGTTCCGAGGCCGCTCGTGCAATCCGTGATTTCGCTTTTCAAGCTCTCGGCTACTCGCGTCTTATTTCCATTATCCATCCTCAGAACCTCGCATCCAAGCGGGTTGCCACAGCCATCGGGATGACATTCTCCAGATTGACCCGGCTCTACAACATGGATGTTGAGATTTTTTCCATCACCAGATCGGGGTAGCTGAGCTTGGCGTTAGGCTATTCAAAACACATTTTCATTGCGCAGTGGTGTTGGAAGGGAACGTCATCGTGACGGGCATCTTTTGATTAGCGAATGTCGAGCGCAGCTCAAAGCCGGTGGCGGTTTGGACGTAGGTGAAAGACTTGCCGGTTGTCGGATCGAGGTGCAGGCCGATTTGTTCCGGTCCGCCCTGCATCACTGCGAGGCCGGTGGCGAGCATGGAGCGATTCAAAGCGTCGAACTGATAACGAGTGCGTAGCTGTTTCAGATTCGGCACAGCGGCCGCAGCAACGGGCTGCGAGCTGGCTTCTTCGGTGATTTGCGACCACCACGCATCGAATTGCGCATCGGGTAGCGTCGCTTTTTGGGCGAAGGTTTTTTCAGTTTGCGCCAGCCATTTCATCTGCGCGGTCAGACTTTGGATGTCGGGAACGTTGCTGCCGGGTGGGAGGACACCTCCGATGTCATCCAAGACTTTCTGGCGCGTGTGCGGATCGTTCAGCATTTCGGCCAACGCTTGCGCAAAATTCTCCGCCTCAAAATTCATCGCCGTCGCGAAGTGTTCCGTCGAGCTGGACGGGTCCACCATTTGCATCACATCCGAAAATGCGGGGGGCGTGAGAGAGGCGGCGTTGTTCCGGATCAAATCAATACCGGTAGTCGTGAGCGAACTTTCCACCAGAAACCCGATCAGTCCATCGCCGCCGATGCTGCGCCCGAGTTGCACGCGCGCAGAGAGATCCAGGACTGCGCTCTCGGAGTCGGTGGGGAATAGATACGCGGCGTCCCAAAGTGCGAGCCTCCCGAGATCGGTGACGAGCTTCAACTGCGGCATCGGCTTGTCGAATCTCATCTTTCCCAGGCCCCAGTCCACGTAAGTCGCGCCCTTTGCCTGACGCAGCAATTCCATGATCGGCTGGATTTTTTCAAAAAGCGCATCGGCTTTTTCCGCGTCCACTTCATCCCGCGGATGGGCGAGCATGTTTTTCTCCTCCTGCGTCAACGCGCTAAAAAGCTCGAAGGCGCGTTTGTAAAGATCGGCGCCATTCACGCCGGGCGGAGGCGACGGCGTCGCGCTCGCATCCGGCAGAACGACCGCCCGGCGAGTTGGCGAAGCATCTGAAGCGGTCGCCGACGGTGCCGGAAGAGTCGTCGCCGCTGTGTTGCCCTTTTTCTCGACGCTGTGCGCATCGACTTTCCAAAAAAACCGAAGTATCAGCGCCAGCATCGCAATGATCACGGTGAGCGCGGCTGCTGCACGTAGCATCGACATTCGAAAACTATGCTCAGGCGAACGCATGGTTTTCAACGTCCCGTGCCTTCACTGCGCCAGCGACTGCTCGATCCAGTTGAGATAATCGGGGAGGCCGTCGTGCAGGCGGAGGGCGATGATCTCGGGGACTTCGTAGGAATGGAGCGCGCGGATGCGTTGTTCGAGCTGCTGGTATTTGCCGATCGTGGTTTTGATGATGACGAAGACTTCGTTCGCTGTTTCGATTTCGCCTTTCCAGCGGTAGATCGATTTGACCTGCGGCAGGATGTTTACGCACGCGGCGAGTTTTTCCTCGACGAGTGTGCGGGCGATTTTGCGGGCGCTGTCGGCGTCGGGAAAGGTGCTGAAAACGACGAGGGTTTCTTCGGCCATGCGTTAAAGCATCGCGCAGAGCCCGCAAAGGACGCAAAGGTTTTAGCGGGGTGTCTAAGCCGCCACTGCCGCCTGTTGCCGGCAAATCCAGCCGCCGCCGAGCACGCGGTCGCCGTCGTAAAACACCGCGGCTTGTCCAGGCGTGATCGCGCGCTGCGGTTCGTGCAGGCGGATGCGCGCGGCACCGTTTTCACCGGGGAAAAGCGTGGCGCCAGCGCCGGGATGCGCGTAGCGGATTTTCACGCTGATCTCGCGCGGATCGTGCAGTGGAGCGGATTCGAGCCAGTTGACGTTGTTCACCTCGAACTCGTCGCAAACCAAATCTTCGGCGTCGCCGACGATGACGCTGCTCGTCGCGGGATCGACATCGATCACGTAAAGCGGTTTCGGCGAGCCGCCGGGCAGTCCTTTGCGCTGGCCGATCGTGAACATTTCGATGCCGTCGTGTTTTGCCAAAAAATTGCCGTTTTTGTCGTAGATGCTGCCGGGGTGAAACTGCTTTTCGTTGTCAGCAAAATGCGTTTTCAAAAATGCTTTGTAGTCGTTGCCGGGAACGAAACAGATTTCTTGTGAATCGACTTTGTCCGCGACTTTCAAGCCGAGCGTGCGCGCGATTTCGCGGATCTGCGGCTTCGACATTTCGCCTAGCGGACAAAGTGCGCGCTGAAGCTGCTTTTGCCGCAGGCTGAAAAGAAAATACGACTGGTCCTTGCGCGGGTCGCGGCCTTTGCGGAGCACGGCGTGGTCGGCATGATGCTCGATGATCGCATAATGTCCGGTCGCGATAAATTCCGCGCCTAGCGCGTGCGCCTTTGCCCAGAGGTTGCCGAATTTCAATTTCTCGTTGCACATCACGCAGGGATTCGGCGTGCGGCCAGCCTGATATTCCGCGGCAAAATAATCGATGACCAGTTTCTCGAACTGCTCGCTTTCATCGACGACGTAATGCGGGATGCCGAGCGAGTGTGCCACGCCGCGCGCGTCGGCGATCGCGCTCGGGCCGCAGCATTTGTCCTCGGCGCGCGAGATGCAATCCTGCGGCCAGACTTTCATCGTCACGCCGACGACATCGTAGCCCTGCTGCTTGAGCAGGTAACCGGCGACGGAGCTATCGACTCCGCCGCTCATACCGAGGACGACGCGTGGCTTGTTCATTTTTGCGAGCGCGTAAAATACGCGGCTTTGCCGAAAAGTCGAGCAGCTAACGGCCTTCGCGGCCGCCGTGGACGTTTTGCACCGTGCTATTTTTCGGATCGGCGCTGTCGATTTCCCAAAGCAGCCAGTCGTCGTTGGCGATGTAGCGCTTGAGTTTGTCATCCCAGCGCTTCGGTAATTCGCGCGCGAGTTTTTCGAGGTAAGGCAGCAGCGGGTTTTTCGGCGGATGACGTTCCTCCTGGTCATCCATCGGAATGTGCGGCCAGCCAAAACGCTCAATGTAATTTTTAAAACCGAAGCCGTCGAAGAAATTTCCGCCCCCGATGAGCGGCATATACCAGAGGCTCGGAATCGCGCGTGGATTCGGTTTGATCGGAACTTCCGTTGCTAGCTTGTCGAGGAGCGCGAGGCCCTCGGCGTCGTCGCGCAGATGCTCGCGCAATTTGCCGAGCGTCGGGAACGTGACCGGCGGACTGACGAAAAGCACCGGCTTCCATTGCTGGCGCGAGAGGATGATTTCGTGCGCGGTGCCAACGCTGTAAATGTTGGTCGGGCAGTAGGCGATTGTGAAATCGCTCGTATCGACCATGCGCAAGTCGATGTGGAGCGTTTCCCAAAACTGCTTCGCGATTGCCGCGCGAATTTCGTCGCCGGCCTGTCCCGGCTCGAACGTCCACTTTTCGCGCGCGTCGATGGTGTTCACGTCCTCGAGCCCGTATTCCTCGAGTCCGCGCACAGCCGGCTTGAACCAGGGGTCGAAAACAATCGATTCCATCGAGCGCAGGAAATCGCCGACGCGGTTGCGCCAGCCGAGTTTTTTTTCGTCGGCGCGTGAGGCCACGAAGTCCATCGGGCCGGAAAGATACACGCGCGCTCCGCGGAGAAAATTTTGCTGTTTCATGGGGAGACAATTCACCGAACCAGCCGATGCGCGCCGTGTCAATGGCGCGCGCAATTAAAGTTGGCAGCCGCGCGCGATTTGCGCTTCATTGCCCGTTCACCTAATTTTTACTTTTGTCACTCGCGCAATGCGCGAAACGACAACCTTTCAGACATGGTCAACTGGCTTTTAAAGAAAATCATCGGCTCGAAAAATGCGCGCGAAATCAAGCGCATGCGGCCGATCGTGGACGAAATTAACCGCATCGAGCAGCAACTGCAGTCGCTGAGCGACGATGACTTGCGCGCGAAAACCGCCGCATGGAAAGCGGAGATTTCCGCGATGGAAGATCCCGAAGAACAGCAGCGCCGGCTCGATGAAATTTTGCCGGAAGCTTTCGCGGTGGTTAAAAATACCGCGCGTCGCTTGTGCGGCCAGACAATCAGCGTAGTCGATCATCCGCTCGTTTGGAACATGGTCCATTTCGACGTGCAGTTGATCGGCGGAATGGTGCTTCACAAAGGACGCATCGCGGAGATGGCGACCGGCGAAGGCAAGACACTCGTCGCGACTTTGCCGCTCTATTTAAACGCGCTGGCCGGACGCGGCGCGCATCTCGTGACGGTGAACGATTACCTCGCACGCCGCGACGCGGAATGGATGGGATCGCTTTTTAAATTTCTCGGGCTGACCGTCGGTATCATCCAGCACGACCAATCGCCAAATGTGCGCCGCGAGCAGTATTATTGCGACATTACTTACGGCACAAACTCGGAGTTCGGTTTCGATTACCTGCGCGACAACGGCATGGCGACGACGAAGGAGCAGCAGGTTCAGCGCGGTTATTATTACGCCATCGTCGATGAAGTGGACTCGATCCTCATCGACGAAGCGCGCACGCCGCTGATCATCAGTGGACCGGCGACGATTTCCACGCATCAATTCGACCGCTTTAAGCCGCTCGTCGAGCAACTCGTGCGCAAGCAGACGATGCTTTGCAACCGGCTCGCGAGCGAGGCCGACGAGTTGTTTCAGCAGGGCAAAACCGAGGATGCGGGACGCATCATGTTCAAGGTGAAACTCGGCCAGCCGCGCAACAAACAGCTCCTGCGCATGATGGAGGACGCGGAAAAACGCCGCGCCATCGACAAGGCGGAGCTGTCGTTTTATTCCGATGCGCAAAAGGAAGAGCTGTTTAAACTAAAGGAAGAACTTTTTTTTACAATCGACGAGCGCGCGCACGAGGCCGACTTGAGCGAGCAGGGGCGCACCTTTTTGAATCCGGACGATCCCGACGCGTTCGTGCTGCCGGATTTGATGACCCATTTTGCGGACATCGACAACGACACGAGCTTGAGCGACGCGCAAAAAGCCGAGCAGAAAGCGAAGGAGCAGGCGCAGATGGATCACCAGAGCGAGCGCATTCACAACATCTCGCAGTTGCTCCGTGCGTATTGCTTGTTTGAGCGCGATGTTCAATACGTTGTCGAGGACAACAAGGTCGTCATCGTCGATGAATACACCGGACGCAAAATGCCGGGCCGGCGCTGGAGCGATGGATTACACGGCGCGGTCGAGGCGAAGGAAGGTGTGCAAATCGAGCGTGAGACGCAGACGCTCGCGACGATTACGATCCAGAATTATTTCCGCCTTTACTACAAACTCGCGGGCATGACCGGAACTGCGGAAACCGAGGCGAATGAGTTTCACGACATCTACAAACTCGACGTGAACGTCATCCCGACGAACCGCCCCGTTTCCCGCAAAGACGCGAATGATTTGATCTACAAGACGCGCCGCGAAAAATACAACGCGGTCGTCAACGAGCTGAAAAATGCGCACGCCAAAGGGCAACCGGTGCTGGTCGGCACGGTAAGCGTCGAGGCGAGCGAAGTGCTTTCACGCATGTTAAAACGCGAGAAAATTCCGCACAATGTTCTCAACGCGAAATATCACATGCAGGAAGCCGACATCGTCGCGCGCGCGGGCCAGCCCGGCACGGTGACGATTTCGACCAACATGGCCGGTCGCGGCACCGACATTAAACTCGGTGAAGGCGTCGCCGCAGTCGGCGGACTTTATGTCATCGGCACCGAGCGGCATGAATCGCGGCGCATCGACCGGCAGTTGCGCGGACGCTGCGCGCGCCAGGGCGATCCAGGCATGTCGCGGTTTTACGTTTCATTCGAGGACGACCTGATGCGCAACTTTGGCGCCGCCGATCGCATGACGAAAATCATGGAGCGATTCGGCATGAAGGAAGGCGAGGAACTCGAGCATCCATGGCTGAACAAATCGGTAGAGACCGCGCAAAAACGCGTCGAGCAGCGCAATTACTTGATGCGCAAACGGACGCTCGAGTTCGACGACGTCATGAACAAGCAGCGCGAAGTCGTTTACGGCTTGCGCAACGAAGCGATCGACACCGACGAACCGCGCAAGCTGGTGTTTGAGATCATCGACGAAGCGGTGCCCATGAAAGTGCAGGAGTTTATCGGCATTGAAGGGGAAGCGCCGAACTACGCCGGGCTTTTGCATTGGGTTAACACGACATTTCCGCTTGGTTTAACAAAGGAGAAAGCCGATTTTGAAAGCAAATCGGTCGAGGAAACGACGCAATATTTGATCGATAAAATCAAGTCGACCTACGAACTGAAATGCTCGCATGAGCTGCCCGACGCGGTGAAAGGCCTGGAGCGTTACATCATTCTCAACGCGATCGACCGGCTCTGGCAGGAGCATCTTTATGCGATGGATTCGCTGCGCGAAGCGGTTTACCTGCGCGCTTACGGACAGAAGGATCCGCTCGTCGAATATAAGAACGAGGCTTACGAAATTTTTGTCGAGCTGATGGCAAACATCAAAAATGAAGTGCTCAACAATCTTTTCCGCAGCACGTCGAACTTGATGGCATTCGAGCAATTCCTCGCAAACTTGCCGGCGCATTTGCTGAAGCAGGATGACCCGATGGCGCAGCGTCCCGCGGGTGTGCGGCAAAATCCATCCACGCCGGCAACGCGCGCTCTCGAGCCGGAGTCTGAGGTGCAGCTCGAGATTCCGCAAATCCGCCGCGAACTGCCGAAAGTCGGCCGTAACGACTCGTGCCCGTGCGGCAGCGGGAAAAAATTCAAGAATTGCTGCGGACGCACGGCTTGACGCTCCGTTAACGCGCTGTGCACATCGAGCAGGCACTCGCAATTCGGCACCGGCTCGTTGCATTCGCGATTTTCCTGCTCGCCTGCGTCGTTTACCTGCCGGCGCTGCGCGATCATTTCATCTGGGACGACGATCTCTACGTCACCGAAAACCGCACGCTGACCAGTCTGGACGGCCTGCGCCGCATCTGGACCGAGCCGACGGTGAACGTGCAATACTATCCGCTCGTCCACACGTCGTTTTGGGTTGAGCGGCATTTGTGGGGTCTGCGGCCATTCGGCTATCATTTAAACAATGTGCTGCTGCACGCCGCGAACGCCGTTTTGCTGTGGTGCGTGTTGCGGCGGCTCGAGGTGCGCGGCGCGTGGCTCGCCGGCGCGATATTCGCGGTGCACCCGATGACGGTCGAATCGGTCGCATGGATCACCGAACGAAAAAATGTGCTCTCGACGTTTTTTTATCTGTTCGCGCTGCTTTCGTATTTCCGGTTTTCGCCGCCGGAAAATGAAAACGCGCCGCGGCACTGGCGATTTTATTTGTTAGCGCTCGCGCTATTTGTCTGCGCGTTGTTGAGCAAAACGGTGACGTGCTCGCTGCCGGCCGCAATTTTGCTGATCGTGTGGTGGAAACGCGGGAAAATTTCGCTGCGCGAACTGCTGCCGACGATTCCATTTTTCGCGTTCGGCGCGCTGTTCGGCGCGGGAACGGCGTGGCTGGAAAAGCACACTGTCGGCGCGCATGGCTCGGATTACGCGCTGACATTTTTCGATCGCTGCGTGCTCGCGGCGCGCGCGCTTTGCTTTTACGCGGCGAAGCTCGTCTGGCCGGCGGAGTTGATCTTCATTTATCCACGCTGGCACATTGACGCCGCGCAGCTTTGGCAATGGGCATTCGCGATTGCCGCAGTCGCGGTCGTTGCGATGCTCTGGATCTTGCGGAAAAAAATCGGACGCGGGCCGTTGGTCGCGGTTTTATTTTTCGCGGCGACGCTTTTTCCAGCACTCGGCTTCGTAGATGTCTTTCCTTTTCGTTATTCATTCGTCGCCGATCACTTTCAATATCTCGCTAGTCTTGGACTGATTGCATTGCTCGCAGCTTTGCTTACGCGATTTGCCGCAATGCACCGCATCGTCGTCCCGATTGTGGGCGCAATGCTCCTTTGGCTCGGCGCGCTGACGTGGCTGCAATGCGGCGTTTACTACAACCTGGAAACGCTTTGGCGTGACACGCTGGAGAAAAACAACGACGCGCTGATCGCGCATTTTAATCTCGCAAACCTGCTCGCAAAAAGCGCGCAACATGACGAGGCGCTTGCGCATTACGCCGAGGTCCTGCGCATCAATCCGAAATTTTTCGAGGCGCTCGCAAACCGCGCCGGTGTGCTCGAAAAAACCGGTCATCGTGATTTGGCAGGCGCCGATCTGATGCAAGCGCTCGAACTTGCGCGCGCTGCGGGTGAGGCGGAAGCGGTTGCGGTGATCGAGCGGCAGATCGCAGGCCTAAACGCGACCGGAGCGCCGCGTTAAACAATCATAAGTTTTCCTTGCTGTGGAACATTTTCGCGCTACTATGGCGCGTGGACGCGGGTTCTCCACCCGGTTTTCCGGTTTCTCATGAAGAGCTTGATGATCTTAATCTTGTGTTCATTGCGGAACGCGACTCTGTGGCGATTTTTGCGCCATGGTGGCACGGGGAAAACCACGTCGCATTTGCGATCGCGTCTGCAAATCCTCGGCGGAGTTTTCCGAGCCGGACCGTGGCCGCAATGTGCGCCTGCGAACCGAGCCGGACTGTGCAAAATTGCGCTCCGCCGGTCACATAAACCTACTTGAAATAACAAATGAGAACTCAAGACAGATACTCGGACCGCCGATCTCGTGGTGGTTCGCGTCGCCGCGGAGGTCGCGGCAGGCGGAGCGAAGGCTACAGCAGCAGGAGCAGCGTCGCCGTCGCACCGAAAAAACAAACACTCTGGCAAAAGGTGGTCGCCTTTTTCACCGGAGAAAAAACAAAAACCGCTTCGGTCAGTGGCAATGGCCGCGGCGAACGCAGCTCACGCCCGGCGCGGCCTGAGCAGCGCAGCGACCGATTCGAGCGCAGCGAAATGCCGCGCACGGTCCGCAAGCCCGAAGTCGTCGAGGTCACGTCGACGAAGCTCTACGTCGGAAATCTTTCCTTCGACGCAACGGAGAGCGACCTTTTCGAGCTGTTTAACGGCGTCGGCAAGGTGCAAAATGCGGAGATCGTCAGCCACAAATACACGCAGAAGTCGAAAGGCTTCGCGTTCGTAATGATGACCTCGATCGACGAAGCCCGTCGCGCAGTGAGCGAACTGCACGACAAGGAATTCATGGGACGCAAGCTCGTTGTCAGCGGCGCAAAAACCAGCGACGTGCGCGGCGGCAACGCCGACACGGGCAGCGACGAAAGTTCGTCCGAAGCAGCGTAAATCGCTCGCGACAAAAAATCCAAAGAGACTCACCGTTCGCGGTGAGTCTCTTTTTTGCGGTCGCGAAAATGGCGCACGGTTTTTTCTGCGTTTGCATTTTGCGTCGCGTGCGCAAAAGCTCTCGCCCTTTCATGAGCCTGCTCAATTCACTCGAGGCAAAATTCGGACGATTCGCGATTCCGGGGTTGATCCGGATCGTGATCGCGTTCAATGCGCTCGTTTTCATTTTGTATAAATTGAATCCCGGTTACCTGAGCGTGCTCACTCTCGATCCGGCGCTCGTGCGGGCGGGGGAGATCTGGCGGCTCGTGACGTATCTCTTCATTCCGCAGATCGGCTCGCCGATGTTCGATTGGATCACGGTGATTTTTTACCTCGGCTTTTTGTGGATGATCGGTGAAGGGCTCGAGCACGCGTGGGGCGCGTTTAAGCTGAACCTTTACTACCTGCTGGGAATGGTCGGCACCACGGTCGCCGCGTTTTATTTCGGCGGCGGCTACTCCGCGGCCATGCTGAACACGTCGCTCTTCTTCGCGTTCGCCCGATTTTATCCCGACATGGTCATCTACGTTTTTTGGATTCTGCCGGTGAAAGTAAAATGGCTCGCGTGGTTTTTCGCGGCGCAGGTCATCTTCGGTTTTCTTATCCTCAATTGGGACTACCGCTTTTCCGTGCTCGTTTCGCTAGGGAATTTCCTGCTGTTTTTCGGCCCGAGTTTTTTCCGCGAGGCGCAGCATCGCACGACGGTCGCGACGCGTCGCCGGCGATTTGAGAGCGCCGCATCGCCGGCGGACGAAGCGCTGCACCACTGCGTCGTCTGCAAGCGCACCGAGCTGAGCGATCCGCAGCTCGACTTTCGCGTTTCGCGCGACGGCAACGAATATTGCATCGAGCACCTCCCGAGCCGGCAGAGTTTCAACGCCCCAAATTCAGGCTCCCGATAGGAAGCAGCCCATCTTTTACGTCCCAAAGGCAGTCTCCAAATCGGGAGCAGCCGTGTAGCGCCACGCTAGTCCGCGCGCCGCGAACTACTGCTGCGCGTTTGCCTGCGCCTGCATGTATGCCTTGTATTGCTGCGCCATGGCCGCTTGCGCGCCGAACCAGAGACGGTAAAGCTGATCAGCCTCGGGTTGCGTCTCCTGCCAGCGCCGGGCATACGCCGGATCGTTTGGGTTTTGATCCGGCCCGCCGACGGTTGCGGTAAAACTTTCCTGAAGCTGGTGGAGAGCTGTCGCTTGTTGCCCGTCGAGTTGTTTTGCGCCCGGATCGACGAAGGCGAGCGGGACTTTCGCCTGCTCCTGCTGGTGGCTCGCTGCGAGCGTGCTGGTCGCCTCAACGAAATCAGGCGTCAGGCCCGATTGAATAGGGAAGACGCTACTTTGCGACGGCGCGCCCGACTCTTGCGCTTGCGCCGGTGTGGTGGATGGGTCGTTGAAATTGGACGGGGCTGCCGTTGTTGTCGTTGGCGTGAAGGTGGTCGCAGTGCTTCCAGCACTCACGGAAGCTGATTGCGAATAGGAGCGGCTAACCGATGCGGTCGCGCTGTTTGTCATCGTCACTGGCGACGGCGCAAGATCGGATTGGACTGCTTTAATCCCGGTGTGCGCAACCGGCTCTGTCTGCGCGTTGTCGTTTACCGCTTCGGCAATGGGAACGGATTGCGCGTGCGATGCGGCGACCGGCTGACGGTGCATGAGATAGACGGCGCAGACGATTACCGAGGCGATGGTTCCGAAGAAAATTCCACCTGCGAAGGCTACAACGAGAGCTTTCTTTTTCATGATCGTTCCGGAGGTTAGTAGTGTTTTGGTGTTGCTGCTTATCGCGCAAAAAGCCGGAGCGGGGATGGAACCCGCTCCGGCTGCCGTTGCGTTTAGAAGCGCTTCGGCGAGGTTGGTTGTTTCTTAGTTATGGGTGATGACGCCGCCCTCGATGCTCTTGCTGACGTTCATGTCGCCATACTTGATGCCGGCTGCAGTCACGTCCGTATCAAAGATCTGTTTGCAGATCTTGTTCGCAACCGTTGACTGGTCGCTGCTGACACCGGAGTAGGTGTAAAGGAACTCATATTCCCAGCAAGGATAGAGACCTTCGGTGATTGCGGTATTGTTGTAACCACTGGCTGGCGTGCCATCCGCGTTGAACGTGCTGCCGTTCCAATCGGAGAAGCCGTTGTAGGTCAGGCGATGCGCGGTGTTGGCGCCGGTCGTGGTTTTGCAGGCGCGCTCCGCGTCGGAACGTCCGAGATAGGCAACAAGCCAGCCGCCTTCGTTATTGACGAGACCGCTGAAGAACGGAGCCGTCGACGAGCCGGAACCGCCGGTGGGAAGAGCGCCAACGCTGCCTGCCGCAGCCATGGCATCGGCGAGGTCGCCGCCGCCGTTGAAGCCCGACTGCCCGAGCGAGTAGCTCTTTGTGTAAGGCGACGGGAAGATGTTTTCCGCCGACCATTGGTCGAGCGTCGACACATACTTGTCCGCGCCACCGCCCGTGCCTTTGCTTCCAAAGACGCCCGGGTAAGCGTTCGCGGCAGTGCCGCTGACGCCAACAAATACCGGTTGGACTTGTGCATTCAGGCCGGCGAATACGCCGACTGCGGTTTCAGCGAGCTCGGAGAGACGCGTGCCGGAGTCGAAGTTACGGCCCATCGCGTAGACTGCAGTGCCTGCGTCCGAGGTGTTGCCGGTGAATTGCGAGAGCAATGTTCCGCCGTTCTGCAATAACGCCTGCTCGAGCAGGGTGCTTGTGGCCGTGATCGGGTTGGTGCCGCTAACCGCACCGACGAAGGTCAGGCCGCTGGTGCCGGACGTAGCCGCTGACGCGAGGGTGATGGTGCCGCTCGTGGTGCCGCTGACGGTGCTGGCCGAGACGGTGACTCCCACGTTCCGGGCAATGCCTGAGCCGCCCAGAATGTTTACTGCCTGAGCCTGCGCCGCTGTCGCAGCGGAGCCGGTTGGCACGTAGGTGGCGCTGGTAAACGTAATCGTGCTGCTGCCCGAGCCGCTCGTGCAACCGGTGAATTTCACCGGTGCGGTCACGCCGTTGTTCGCGACCCATTCAAACGGGACGATGCCAACGCAGCCTGCCGGAGCCGTGCCGTTGCCATTGCTGGCGCCATTCAGGCCGCTGATACCGGCTGACTGCTGCAAGGAATCCGCCATGGTGATCTGCGTTTTCAGCGCGTTTGTATCAGCCACGTCGCTCGCATAGCTGGGGCTCGAGAGGCCGACGATGGTCGTTGCGCCGACCGCAGCGGTTTCGGTGAGGCCCGCGAGGTTGGTTACGGACATCAAGCCGTTAGGATTGGTGTTCGTCACATCGAGCTGATTTTTGGTCGTGATCAAGCCGCCGGTGGAACCGCTCCACGCGCCTTTGACGGTCACGGGATTGTTACAGCCGGGGATGTTGCCTTGCAGGATGATGTAGGTGGCACCCTGTTCGGCATTCGCGCCGGTGGTTCCAACGAACGCAGCACGGAATTTTCCTGCGCTGATCGCGGTGCCGTCGCTATAGGTATTGCCGCCCCCGCCGGTGAGCATCAGGTTTTCGATGGCTTTGACCGTGGCCTTACGAAACGCCGTGGATCCGGTGATGTGGACGAAGGTGCCCGCTTGCGCGGTGGCACCGATGGTAAGGGCGAGCAAGCCGCCCAGGAACATGTTGTTTAATTTCATTTGGTTTTACTGAGTTAGGTTTGGTTTAGGTGGGATGTGAGTTGATTTATGCAGTGACTGAGCGACGACGGCGGGCGATCAGGACGAGAGCGCCGATGCCGACAGCCGAAAGGGCGATGGAACTTGGCTCCGGAACCGCTGCCGTATACTGGATCGAGCCGTTGCTGTTCAGGTTGAAGGTGCCGAGATAGTTGGTGCCGGCTTGTGCGCCCGCGCCACCTGTCCCGCTCGGAAACATCTCGTAGAGATCGAGCTTATTGCTGCTGTCGGTAACAGCGGCCTCAATGCCGCCGCTCCAGAAGCTGTATGCACTGGTGGAAGTGGAGCCGCTGCCATTTTGCTGGTAATAGGCCCAAGTGTTGGGAGTCGTGCCAGCGGACGACTGGAGGACTCCAGCCGGATCGTTCGCCGTCACAGTTCCAGTGGCCCACAATTGTCCCTGACTTTGGATTTTCCCAGCAGGTCCACCGGCTGCCGTGGCAGTCGACGTCGACCACGGAGTTGATCCGCCATTGGTCGAGGTCGCGGCACTGGCGAACAAGGTGTTTGCCCAGGTGAAGTTGCCCGGAGCGGTGTTTTTGGCTTTTTGTGTGCCCGCGATGCCCCAGAGGACATTCGTTGTGGCATTGGTGAACCAATCGCTGCCATAAGTGTTATCAAGATCAGTCTTGATACCGCTCAACGAGAGAGTCACTGCACTTCCAGGGCTATAATAAGTTCCACCAAGGGTGAACTGGGTGAATGCGCCGAGATCGATCAGATAATCGGTGCTTGAACCAGAGCCGCCCGTGGCGCGGAACCCGAGAAGGAGATCACCATCACTGTAGGTGAGCGCCTTCGCGGAAGGAGCAACGAACGCCAGGCCGGCTAAAGCCGCGAGCGCCGTCGTAGTTAGTTTTTTTATTTTCATGAGTGTTTTGTGTTAGGAGTTGCGCCCAATGGTTGCTTGAGCGATGGCGGAGACATTTATCTGCTAATGCTTCATCCCCAAGCTTTTTACTGTGAAGATTGTGTGTCATTTGTTACGATTTCGTAACAATTCGCACCGACTGTTTTCTAGGTGCCTCTGGCCAAGCACTAAGTCTTTGTTACAGCTATGTGGAGAAGGGGAGCCGGAACTAAAAATCCGGCGTCGGAAACCTTGGGTTAGCGGTGCACCGGCAATTGCCTGATCCAGCAAGGTTGCAAAAGACTGACAGCAAAGCGTGCTCTGACAAGGAGCGTAGCGTTTGTTTGACAAACAAGATAGCGCGCCGGATCGAGCACCACCGCTTGGAAGGAGCACGTTGCTTTTCCGCACTCACAGCGACGTTACCTGCGGCGAGTTTGACATAGCGTCAAAACACCGGGATTGGATTTTGCCGGAACAATGTTAAAACCCGAGGCAGACTTTGTGGCTGGGATATTTTACCAAACTGGTTTTGAAACCGGCAGCGCGTGTGCAGACGCAGCCGGCCGGACCGGTGTCTCCCCGCGCATCCGCGCACTCCTTTGTCACGCATCCGGAGAGAGCGCCTAGACGCGGGTTGACACGATGGCAGGCAAGAAGGCACCGAAGGCAGATCACGTCGCGCGCGACAAACGGCCGATTTTCGCGCAGCGCCTGCGCCTCTGGCGGACGAGCCGCAAGCTTCCCCTGAAAACGCATCGCGCCGAGTTCGGCATCGACTACACCACGTGGCACCGCTGGGAAACCGGTTCGAGATCGCCCTCGATCGCTTTTTTTAATCTGCTGCTGCGATACACGGGCATGCCGGCCTGCTGGTTTTTCTCGGATGACGTCGAGCCGTGCCCGCATTGCCACCAAATCCACGGGCGTCCTTTGCCGAAAAAAGGCAAAGCTACTGTTTGACACTCCGTCAAAACAACGTGCTTGGAGACACCCGGGCGCCCTCGCATTCTTTCCGCACCAAGTTATGAGCATTCCAAATACAGCCATTCCATTTCCACAAGACACGCGCACCGCCATCAAAGGCAAAATCGAGGAGGCCGGCGCGCTCTTTCCAATCCTCGAACCGGTCAGTCCCGATGAGCGCGACGGCTTGCAAACCATAGCCGAAGGCCGCGAACCGTATGTCGCCGACGCATTCACCGACGCCCGCGACAACCCGAAGACTGTCCCGACCATCATCGATATGGCGCAATGGGCATTGCTCGAGGAACAGTTCGACGGCCTCGCCGAGATGGAGAGCCTCTACCAGGCCAAGCTCGACCTGATCACCGGGATGAAAATCGTCTGCGGAGCCGCGCGCTATGCCAATGCGCGCCGCTACTACCGTTACCTGCAGGATAACCTCGACAGCCTCCCCGGTGCCGAAAGCATCTTCAACCGGCTCGGCAAACTCTTTTCAAAACAAGGCAACGGCAAACCAAAGGCGCCCGTTGCGCAGGAATCGCCGAAGTAAAACACGAAGCATATCACGCCGAACGTGACCCGACTCACAAATCCGGTGAGTCGGGTCACACTTTTTGTGAGACGACTCACGGAAAACGTGAGGGATAACACAAAATCCGTGAGGCATAACACGGATTTTGTAAGACGACTTACAGTTTTTGTGACCCGACTTACGATTTGTGTGAGCTGACTCACAAAACTTGTGAAATGACTCACGGTTTTTGTGAGTCGTCTCACACGAAACGTGAGAGAAAAATGCGCCCCGCTAAAATGCCCTGGCCGCTGGCGCAGAGAGCCTTCTGAGTTTCTCCGAGTATTCTTTCACCGGCCCCGCCAAGTCCGGGGGGAGTGTGAGCGGCTGTGTAGGTGCGGGGCCGTATTGATAGATGCGCTTCTCATTTCCGAATTGGACATAAACAGGTAAGCGCGTTTCGAGATCGATGTAGGCTACAGCCGGAATCCTGAGTGCATCCGGCACTTTCAACCCAAGACTTCTTGATTCCGTGATATACGCTTGTTCATCGGCTTGGGCTTTCTCACCGAGGGGACTGACACTGCCCTTGAAGACCAGACAGTCATTTCCTTGATATTTCACGACACCGGCATAGGTGGTTGGTGAAAGCCAATAGAGGCCGGCAAAATCCGAGGATGCAAAATTAGTTGAGAAAATGTCGGCGCTTGCAAAGTCAGGACAGACCACGGGACTGGGACTGGCTGTTACGACTCGCATACCGGAAACATGCCATATCTGGTTCCGGTGACCTGCCGCATCCACGTTTTGCTCCAGGATGATCGATCCCGTCTTTACCACGCTTGAAAGCATTGTGGGAGCCTCCTTGGCATCCTTGCCTTTCGGTTTTTCTTCGCCTGTTGTGGATGGTTTCACAGCTCCCTTGTCCTCTGTAGGATGTCCTTCGTAGGTGACTGTCCATGTCGAGTAATCGGGAGCGCGCTTGAGCAAGGGGCCCGGTGGCAGAGGCGGAACAGAGGATTGCGGTGCAGCCTGCTGCGAGTGCAAGGTGGTAACAATGCTTAGGATGAGACACGAAATATAATACGTTTTCATTCTTTTACGACTTCGACTTGCTTATCAATGACCTTGCCGGTGATGCGATCTATGGCTACGTGCACCCAGTAACGCTGTTCACCTTCGACATTGAAGCTGTCAACAGTGCTGCCTCCCACTGTTTTCGTGAAACCCGGGGAGCCTTGAGGGTAGCGACCGGTTTGAGCGACGACATCGATCATCAAGTTCCAGACACGGGTCTGGCCGGCGGCAGTGAGGGCGCGAATAGGTGCTTCGCGAAAACGTTGGGTTTGAGCCATGCTGGTTTGTAGGGGATTAGAAAGAGCGGTAAAAGCATCTGAGAGAGTTCCTGAGGTGCCGGAAGAAATCGCAGTTAAATCCGGGCCGCTGAATCCAGTATAGGAACGCTGGCCATCCTTATAGGTAGAAGGCAAATCTATTCCCCAATTATTACCGGGATTGGTCGGAAAGTAGGTTGATATTCCGTAGTAAGTTCCCGATACGGCAACCCCCGAGTTCCATTTACCAATCAACTCGGAGACATTCTGAAGCGGACCATAATTCGTGCCGGTGGTGCGCGCGACGACAAGACTGCTAATCGTGCTGGATAGAGTGGGGGACACCCAGCCAACGGTTGCGTTGGTGACTTTGGGATCATCTACGTAGGCACCGCCGACAATAGCAGACAGGACAGGCGCTTGGCGTGTATTGAGGTTCACTTTACCGGCAACCATGCCATTGGAATCGCCACTGTCATTGATGCAGAAGAGATCGAGCAACGCTGCATCGCCGCTCTCCGGCGTGAAGAAGTCGAGGTTTTTCCACGGTAGATCACGAAAGACATAACCCAATTCAGCAACCGTGCGGAATGGGCGATGGAGCAAAAGTGGCCGGCTCTGGGACTGGGTGAACGGTGTCGCGGATGCTGGAGTCACCAAGGATGCCGGTTTGCCGGAATATCCATTGATGCTTGCTGTAGGCAATCCCACAGGCGTTGTGGCGCTGGTTTTATTGCTATTATCGGCTGGCACATAAGCGCTTGCCCCGCGGCGGACAACGCCATCGGCATCGGCGTAATAGGAAGGCTGGGTAATCAGAAGTCCCCCGTTGTGAAAATAAAAAGGAGCACCCGGGTTATTCTGCGCATACATGCCTGGCGCAAACATCCAGACGTCGTTCGTGAATTCGAATACAGGCGCGGGCCAACCCGAAGTGGTTGTTGTGACAGGATACCCCGGATAGGGAACGTCTTTCGTGCCACCGTAATCTGTTATGTCGGTTCCATTAACTTTCCCTCCGGGAGGTAGATTCTTTGAGTCCACATTTCCAAAGAAATACCCCGTGTTATTATCCGGCCGGATCGGATAGATGATCCCATCCGTCGCAACTGTTGCCGCCCCGCTCGAATTATAAATCCAACCTTGTGGATCGGCACCGACCCATGCCTGGTTATGGTGGATATTAATAGCGTCCATAAACAACCCAAACCGGGCGGTGCGGGGATCTATCGCCGAGGCCCAGCTATAAGTTGAAAAGTCACCTCGATCCGATCCTCTGATAACACATGGGCTAAAAGTTCCAGGCGTAACATCTGATTGGAAAACGCATAACCCATGGGTCGTCCGGCCATACTTGGTGTCATAGGTGATCCAATTACCGCTCGCGTCCTGATACTGGAGGCGATAGGTAAAGTAAACTCGGTTATCGCCGTTTCCCGTTGCGAGCCCGATCAAGCCAGTTCCCGTGTAGTAAGTGGTCGTGTTGGTATTGTCCTTGGAAAAAGCCAAGGGGAACTGACCCAAAACCAACGGCGCCCAAGGGCCCGTGGAGCCGTCGCTTTCACCCGGTAATGGATTCGCATCCAATGAGGTAATATTTCCCGGCGCGGGGCTTACGTTTCCGGGAGTTGCATTTAGCAGTGCGTTAACCCGCGTCGCGTTTCCGGTGGTGGCGCTCTGGGCTTTGAAAATAACAGTCGGCTCGCGAAATAGCGCGCCGTTACCGTCGTCGAATTTCACCGCATCAAAAATAGGGGTTCCGCGGCCCGGCGATGGATAGTTCGGCGGTTGAGTGGGATATTCCGTGGTCTTTCCCAATCCACTCACAGTCCACGAATAAACCGGATGGGGAGGGAGCATTCCTGAGTTCGGTCCAGACGGTCCGGTTGTGGCAGCATCGGCCACTGCTCCATGCCAGACGTTTAGGCTTGGGTTACTACTCCCACTGGGGGATAAGGGGTCGTTGTTGTCGATGACAATCCGAAACTGGCTTGGGCGAAGAACGCCTGGCGTGCCATTCGGATCATACGGATTCCAGACGGCAGGAACCTGGATCATATAGGCGTTTCCAGGAGTAATCAGAGGCTTATTTACCGAGACTGGATATTGAAAGGGTGAATTGTCAGCCGCCCCGCCAGTCGGCGCCGGATTCGGCGCTTGAATCCGCAGCCCACCGTTGAAGACATATTGCAGATAAGGCAGGTCTGTGACTCCCTGAAATTCCCAAGCTGGACCCGTTGGCAAACCCGAGCCGCGGCCACTCCCGTCATCAAAGGCGATCCGAATCGGATAACTCGTGGGATTGATCTCGCTAAGGATGTTAGCTCCAATTTGGATGATATGGTAATCAACCGAGCTATCAAAAGCATAGCGCATGTTGAGCGGGACCTGCGCAACGCCGTAGGCGCTCGGTTGCTGGCCCGAAGTTATATCGGCATTGGAAGTAGTTGCCGCCTTGCCTAATGAGCCGACAGAAATCCCTGCTTTCAACAACTCAAAGAAATCAGGTTCGCGGTTGGAATCCTGAACGTATTTGGCGGAATCTGCCGTCGGAACACTAGAAGGCCTCCCGACGAGCTTGATAATTCGCGCGGTGCCAGACGTTCCTCGATGTATGTCATAAACCCACCTGCTGCCATCCCAAGTCAGGCCGAAATAGTTTTGGATATTCTGGGCGGTGCCGAGCAAGAGGTAGCTGTCAGTCAGTCCGTTGTTTTTCAAAGCGGTGATCACCGCTGCCGGAACCGCCGGATTATATACGGCCCCATTTGAAATCGCACCGTAAGGAGTGACCCATGCAAGACGGTTGAGGGCAAAGCGCTTATTGACCAATGGATCACCGATATTTGCAGTGGAACCATCGAGACGTGTGAAGGACGCCTGCACTCGTGTGCCTGGAAAACTGGGATTGATCAATTTGTCGCCACCGACCGCACTATTCCCGCCTTGGCTTGCAGCTAGAACTACGGGTGGGGGTGAGGACGGGTTCGTCTGAACGGCTGCGACATAAGATGGCTGGTTTATATCACGAGTGAACGTCGTCAGATAGTTCAGAGCTGAAAGATTGGTGCCCGATATGCTAAGGCCGCTTTGCAGGAACTTGATCAATTCCTGCCTGCTCGAGAACATGCGGTCGGATTGACCATTATTCAGCGCAGTTCCTGAGACCGTAAGAAACCCGGTGGTATTGGCCAGAAGGTAATTGTAATAATTTGCTCCTGTGCTGAAGCTGAGGTTTGGAAAAGAGCCGGTTGGCTGCGCAGTGGCGGAATTACGCCATCCCACAAGATTATAGGTTAGTTTCTGCTGTTGCGCGGTAGTAAGGGAATTGATTCCGGGAATCTGTGTGAGATCGGCAAAGGCAAGACTGTTTTTATATCCAGTCTGTGAACCTGTAAGCAGCGGGAGCGGGTTAGTATAAGCGCCAGTGCCGCCCTGCATCGGATAACCGGCAGCATTGACGTCGAGCAGACCTCCTTCATCATAAATTGTATAAGCATAGCGACCAACCACCGAATTCGGATCTGTGCCGGAGGTGATTAGATTCGGGGACCATGTAGTTGGATTCGTGCCGCTGCGCGCCACAAGAACCCAGTCGGGCGCAACAAAGCCCGCCGGCGTGGGATCAAAGCTGGTGCCACTGGTCACCGGCAGCAAAAGGGATTTATTCCATCGCTCAGGCGAGACATACCGATAATTGATCGTTTGAGTAGTGGAAGAGACGCCTACCGTGCCGGATACCACAGCTGCGCGATTGCTCGCTGGAAAATTAGTGGAATTGGCATAGGCGGCGCCGGAGAAAAACGATTGCCCGGCGGCGCTCCGTTTGACGAGGTTTGGCAGATTGTTATTTGTGCCTACACGATACGGGACGAAGGTGGTGTTTGTCCCCGCGAGATAAAGGTAGGTATTGACCGTGCCGGTGGCAATGACCGTGGCTGCCGACGATGCTGTGATTTCCTGCTTCAAATCGGCGATAATCTGGTCGCTGGCGCCATCCGCAAGAATATCCACCCGCGTCTGGTTCGCGCTGCTATTTGAGATTTGCCGCTCACTCATCGCGCGCGCAAAGAAGGCTACAACCATGCCGGTGAGGAGAACGATAAAAGCTAGAACAATAACCAGGGCGGCTCCGCGCCGCTTGGAAGATGGGGGCAGTTTCATAGGAGCTATTTTGCTTTTAAGCTGAAGCAGCGTTGATAAATCCGGATTTGGGATGCTGCGATCCTTGGAAAGGCGGGATCGACGGAGTTGGAGGCAAAGTTCGGTGTATTAAGACTCGATAGCCATATCTCCGACATGAGCTTTGGAGAGCCACTGCTTGGTTGAATGTCGGAATTGTTGGAATCACTGAAAGCCGAGATCATCTTATCGCCCAGGCTTGACCTGATCGCGTTGGTGGTCGGATCCAGGATTACCCGCCGGCTGGTATTATCCAGCAGCGCGATCGTGACAACGACGCCGAGAACGTCGTCCATTCCCAAGGGCTGCCATGTGGGTTTTTGAGTCGTCGGATCAACAGCAGAACAAAAATAAGAGTGATTGCCGCTGCTGTCATACCACCGATCTCCGACCTTTGCGCTATTGGCAGAGGTGGTTGGCGCATTACTATTAATCGTGCTGGAGTTTGTAGAACCGGAGGCGAAATAAGCCACAGGGTAGTTTGAATATTTCGCGCCAAGCGAATTTGAACTCGATAGATCCTTCACCTGAAAGCAGAATTCCATGCGATATACCGTCTCGGCAATTACGTGATAGTCATTGTCCGTGCCGTTGTAGAGCGGAGAAGTCCCGATTGTGCCCGACCAACTCCCCGCCAAGGTAGATCCAGGAATCGGTGTAGTGCTGCCGGGCGGAAAGGTGAGGAAAACCACGCTGCCGGGATTGCTTCCGGTCGTGGACCAGGTCAGCATTTTTCCAAGACGTTCCAGTTGGTAGCTGGAATTGACTCGATAGCCGATCAGCGCCACGGGGCTTTTGAAACTTAGGCTGCTTGGGGCATAAGCCGGTGCTTCGCTGTAGAAGAAGAACTTGTCGTTGCTCCCCGAGTTTCCGCCGCCGCTCTGCTTTGAAAAAAGAAAGTCAACATCCTTCCTTTTGATCATCTTTTCGAAATCCAGAAGCATGCGATCGAAGACGACGCGAGCTTCACTGTCGGCATCCAATTGTTTCCTGCTGCTGGTGGAAACAATCGTGGTGCTATTTACCAACTGCGACATCACAACGAAAAGCAGCGTCAGAACGGCCATCGAGACCAAAAGCTCCACCAACGTAAAAGCGCTCGCACAAAATGGAGGACGAATTTTCGAGTTCATTCAATTGCGGTCCAGTGTGGTGACAGTTTCAAATGACCCGGCGAATTTTGTGGGAATCGTGTTGGCGGTAGAGTCGGCCAGAGCCGGCCAGGTAATGAGAACGCGAACAGTCATCGCTCTTTTATCCATCTGATTCGGCGGAGTCCTTAATGCAGGCCCTTTAAACTCCAGCATTGCCCGGTAGAGTGGTGATGAGAGGCCATTCGCACTTTGATCAATGGTTCCAGAAATCGATCCATCCTCTTTAAGGAAGAGTGTGTGCGTGGCATTGCCAAAAGCGGGAATCGGGATGAGGAATCGCGGAGATTTATACGCCGTAGTTGTTCCTGGAGCTGCCTTTGGTGTTGCACGAAGATCGGTAACGAGCATTGAAGCCAGTCCCGAAGCGACCGTCTGGTGAATGCTCGTTTGGTTGCTATTTAAGCCGGTGGGCAGCAGACCAAATATGGCGAGGAGACAAAAAGCTGCGATGCCAAGAGCAAGCGTGACTTCGACCAGGGAAAAGGCGGCGCGTTTTTTCTTCATGGGCGGTAAATATGGGTGGAGCCGGACATGCAATCGACCTGCACCGCCGCGACGTTCGACCCGGTGCTAACGACAGTGCCGTGGGTCTGCTGCAGACCGATTTCCATGTATTGCTCGATGCTGTCGTTATTCCCCGAATACTGAATTCGAGCGATACCTTGGGGATCAAAGTTTATGACTCGCTTGAAGGAATATTGGCCCGCGTCAATGTCTGTTCCCAGTGGCCAGTCGAATGGCGTTACGCATTTACCAGGATTGGGATTAGCCGTTGAATTTCCCAGTTGATAAGCACCTGAGCTAACGGTCGGGCGTTTTGTCCCTCCGCTATTTGGAATCGTGGAAAAAAGAGGGGCAAGATGAACATTGTCGTATCTTTGCAGTTTTCCAACCGCGACGAAATTGGCTCCTTTATTGTAATTCCACGCCGGATTGGATAAAGTGCTACTGTTAATATCATAGCCGCGGGTTCCGTCTTTTGAGGCAATGGAAGCAATAGCCAGCGTCCCCACGCCAGGAACTTGCCGCGATGCCGAATTGCTTTGACCTGCATCGACTTCCAAAAGCCCGACCCAGACAAAAGTGTCATTCGCCATCGCATATGCGCGAGCCTGCGACAACGTGCCGGCAATATCGTAACTGGCTTTCGTCAGGTCCGACCCGTTGCGGATCGTATTAAAGGCCGGAATCAGCATGGTCATCATGATGACCATGATCCCGATGACCACGAGAAGCTCGACTAGGGTAAACGCGCTGCCCGGTTTCCGTCTCGGATTTCCAAACCGGTTGCCGCTGCTGGGGAATCTGGCCAATTGGGGGCGCACATCCCTAATTTACGCATTTACATAAGCAATACAAAAAGTAGTTCACTGATACGGTTTAGATGATTACCAGTGTTTGCGGTCAAACCGCTGCAAAATGAAGGTTTACGTCATGAAAAGCACGTTTCCTCTTTTACCGGCAAAGTTCTTCCTTATTCGCCTACATCCAGCCCGAAATAACGGTGCGCATTCCAAAAGCATATGTCACGCACCATGCCGCCCAGTAGTTCTACGTCGTGCGGCAATTCGCCATTTGCCACTTCACGACCGATCATATTGCAGAGAATGCGCCGGAAATATTCATGGCGCGGATATGACAGGAAGCTGCGCGAATCGGTGAGCATGCCGACGAAGCGGCTGAGCAGGCCGAGGTTTGAGAGTGCGTTGAGCTGCCATTCCATCGCTTCTTTTTGATCGAGAAACCACCAGCCGCTGCCAAATTGCAGTTTCCCCGGAATCGTTCCGTCCTGGAAATTGCCGATCATCGTGCCCACAACGTAGTTATCGGCAGGGTTCAAGTTATAGAGCACCATCTTCGGCAGGCGATTATCGCTATCGAGCTTGTCGAGATAACGAGCGAGCGATGCAGCTTGGGGCCAGTCGCCGATGGAGTCGAAGCCTGTATCAGCGCCGAGCTGGCGCAGCAGGCGCGTGTTATTGTTGCGCAATGCGCCGAGGTGAAGCTGTTTCGTCCAGCCTTTGCCGGCATCGAGATGGCCGAAGAAAAGCATCATATAGCTGCGGAACTTCGCGGCTTCTTCCGGCGTGGGTTGCCTGCCTGCGCGCGTGGCGTCGAAGATCTGCTGCGCGTCTTTTTCCGTGCAATCCATGGCGTCGACGACAGTCATACCGTGATCAGATAGTCGTCCGCCCATTTGGTGAAAGAAGCTATGGCGCTGCTCTAAAGCCGACAGATAGCTTTGAAAGCTATTGCACACGATTCCACTTACCTCGGCGAGCTTATCGATATAGCTATTGAAAGCTTCGGGCTGATCTACGCTGAGCGCTTTGTCGGGGCGAAAAGCAGGATAGATGCGCGTTGTTAGCTTTCCTTCTTCGCGGATCGCTTTGTGTGCATCGAGCGTGTCAGTCGGATCATCCGTCGTGCAGACGACAGCGACGTTGCTTTTCTCCAAAAGCGCTTGCACCGGCATCTGCGTGAGCTGCTCATTGGCGCGATTCCAAATCGACTTCGCCGATTCTTCGTTCAGCAATTCGTCGATGCCGAAATAGCGTTGCAGCTCGAGATGCGTCCAGTGATAGAGCGGATTGCGCAGCGTCTTCGGCACCGTGCGTGCGTAGGCGAGAAACTTCTCCCAGTCACTTGCGTCGCCGGTGCAATACTTCTCGGGAATGCCATTTGAGCGCATCGCGCGCCATTTGTAGTGATCGCCTTCAAGCCAAATCTGCGTGAGGTTTTCGAACTTGCGATTCGCCGCAATCTGCTGCGGCGGCAGGTGACAGTGGTAATCGAAAATGCGCTGCGATTTCGCATGCTCATGGTAAAGCTCACGCGCGACATCGGATTGCAGAAGGAAGTCGTCGGTAATGAAAGTGGTCATCGAGTTAGTAGCTAAGGTTGAGAGTGACTACTCCTCAACCGCTTCACACTCCACTGCGCGTGGCGCGATACCTTGCACGTCATACACTGTTAGCCGGCTCCACATGCGGTCGCAATCCATCAGGAACTTGATGTGAATCGGATCAAGCTGATACGCGTCCTGCTTTGCGCGATCTTCAAAAATCAACGTCAGAGCATAGGAATAGCTGCGGTCGATCACAGGCCGATCTGTTTCCGCAGGCTTGCCGAAATAAGCCGCATGCACCGTTTCTATTTTCGTGAGCGCTGCGAGACGCTCTTCGAAAAGTTCGATCTGGTCATCGGTTAATGTCGACTTCAGCCAGAACAAAGCCGTGTGAACAAACATCGGCTGCTGCGGTTCCGGCGTCGGCTCGGGTTCGGGCTCTTTATTTTCGCGATGAAAAATGCCGAGATGCTTCAGCTTCAACGCGAAGGCATGCGCGAATTTCTCGTGCGGCAGCGCAGCCGGTTTCGGCGCTTCATCGCTATGAAACACCGCTTCCTGGCCCGCGAAGTTCACGATGTCGCCATCGTGCAGCTCGCATTCGGTCACGCGATTTCCATTTACGAAAGTGCCGTTTGACGAACCCGCATCGCGCAAAATGTAAACACCGCCAGCGTGCCGGATTTCGGCGTGGTAAATCGAGGTTGTGCTGTCATCGAGGAGAATCTTACTGTGCGGCTCGCGTCCGACCGTCATGAGATCGCGATCGAGTTCGTGCGTGGTTTCCGAGCCGTCGGCTTGTTTGAGGGAGAGGGAGGTCATAACTGTTTCAACATACGAAATGGCTCACCGGTTGTGCAAAGATTCAGATTGGTCGTCCTCGGCGATTTTTCGTCGCGACCCAACCGTTCGCATAACGCCATAGCAAATAATCCCGAGCAGCGTGCCATTTATCGTCGCGAAGAACATTGGATCCGCCAGTGCGGAACTTTGATCCGCCATGCGGAAGCAGCGGAGAAAAAGCCGCGCCGGCACGAGAATCACGCCCCCGATTGCGTCGCACGCGCGCGCAACGGGCACCGAGTAGAAAAGACGCGCGGCAATGTAAAAGCCGTAGAACGAGCACCAGCTCACGACGGAAAAAATCACGATGAGCAGGAATAGAATCGCGAGGCGTTTGAAAATTTTCACAGGGCGCCGCCATGCTAAGCAGTGTCCGCCCCGGCTTCCAACTTCGGAATCACTCCGCGCTCGCAGCTTTCGCGGTCGGGACGATACATTGCTCAACAAACCGCCGCATGAATCTCGCAAAATACGCCAAGGTCTTTGATATCGGCCTGCAGAATACGTTCGTATATCGCTGGAATTTTCTGTTGCGCTCGCTGTTCGGTTTCGTCCCGCTGGCGGGAACGGTGTTCATCTGGCGGGCGATATTTGCGGAGCGGCAACAGAGCGTTGGCGGCTACGAATACCACTCAATGATCTATTATTTCATGCTGACCATTTTAGTGGACAATCTGGTCACGCCGACGGAGGACGAATGGCAGATCGCAGCGGACATTCGCGACGGACTGATCAACTCATTCCTGACAAAACCGATCAACTATCTCGCGTATCGAGTCAGCCTTTTCCTGAGTTATCGTGTGTTATACACCGTGGTGACGCTGCTGCCGGTCGCCGCGATCTTTTGGTATTTCCGCGATTACATCACGCTGCCGCGCGATCCGCTGACGTGGCCGCTCGCGGTGGTGTCATTGGCGATGGCGGGCATGATCCAATTTTTCGTCGCGTATTCGCTGGCGATGCTCGCGTTCTGGATTCTCGAGATTTCCACCATCGTGTTCATTCTTTACTCGTTCGAATATTTCCTGAGCGGTCACATTTTCCCGCTCGATATCATGCCGGCGTGGCTGCAAGGCGCGCTGCAATGGCTGCCGTTTACCTACGAGCTGTTTTTCCCGATTGCGGTTTTTTTGGAAAAGGTGAGGGGAGCGCAGTTGTGGAGCGGCTTCGCGATTCAAACGGGATGGCTGCTCGCGACGTGGTTTACGGCGCGGATGATGTGGTCACGCGGAGTGCGGCATTACCAGGCCGTCGGAGGATAAACGATGAGACGCTATCTCGAAATTTACGGGATCATGTTTCGCAACTCGCTGATCCGCGAAATGAATTTCAAGGCGAACTTCATCTTGTGGATGTTCACCGAGTTGCTCTGGTTCGTCGGGCAGATCGTGTTTATCGAAGTGCTGTTTCAATACGTTAACCGCATCGGCGACTGGACCAAATGGGAGGTCGTGCTGCTGGTCGGCACGCATCAAATCATCGGGCAGCTTTTCCAGGCGTTTTTTTACGTGAACGTCGCGAATCTGCCGGAGCTCGTGCGCACGGGAAAACTCGATTTCATGCTGCTGCTGCCGATCGACTCTCAATTCGCGGTTTCGACGCGGCAGTTCGGGATGGACAATGTGGTGAACGCGTTTGTCGGCATTGCAATCGTGGCGTTTTCGCTTGTTAAACTGCACGTTATTCCGCACGCGCTGCAGGTTTTGCTGTTCGTCGTCGCGCTCGGGCTCGGCGTGACGATTCATTATTCGATCATGTTTTTGCTCGCGACGCTTTCGTTCTGGATCGTGCGGGCGCAAGGGCTGATTTACGGCTATTTCAATTTGTTTAACATCGCGCGTTATCCCGACGCGATTTTTCGACCCGGCTTTTTTCGTTTTGTCTTCAGTTGGATTATTCCTGTGATCGTTGTCGCGAATGTGCCGGCGCGGCTTTTGATGCGCGGTTTTGTCGAGCCGTGGCCACTGCTGCTGCAACTCGTCATTGCGGCGACATTTTGTGCGGGAATGAGCCGGCTGTTCTTTCGTTTCGCGCTGCAACATTATTCGAGCGCGAGTTCTTAAAAAACGGTTTGTAAAAAAATGTGGGATTTCCCCTTGCGCAGCCCCACGAAAGCCGATAAGTATGCGCGCTCAATTTTCTGGGCGCTGCGCACTGAGTCTGCTCCCCCACAACATTATGGCGAAATCCAAGAAAGAAAAAAAAGCTCCCGCTCCCAAGGCGAAAGCTTCTCCCAAGCCCGCAAAGGCTGCTGCGAAACCTGCTGCAAAGAAGCCGGCTCCCGCGAAAAAGAACGGACGCGCGAACAACAACCACGCACCGGTTTTGACGCCGAAAAAGGCGATCGTTATCAAGGATCCATTCTTGAAGCGACAACAGGAACGACTGCTGCATTTGCGCGACGGTATGCTCGACTCCATGACCGGTGTCGCGCGCGACACGCTGCGTTCGCGCGCCGAGGGCAGCGAAGCTTCCGCGTTTGGAATGCACCAGGCCGACGCGGGCAGCGACGCCTACGATCGCGATTTTGCGCTGAGCTTGCTCTCGCAGGAACAGGATGCACTTTATGAAATCGACGAAGCGCTGAAGCGCATCGAGCTCGGCTCATATGGCGTTTGCGAGATGTGCAACAAGAACATCCCGCATGCGCGGCTCGAGGCGATTCCTTTTACGCGTTTCACCGTCGATTGCCAGTCGCAGCTCGAGAAGCAGCGCAAACAAACCCGCTCACGCGTGCCTGTCACGTCGCTCTTCGGCCTGACCGAAGGCGAGGAAGGCGCGGAGAGCGACGAGGAAGAAACCGTTACCGAAAGCAAAGAATAAATATGCCAAGAGACATCATCACACTCGAATGCACCGAGGCGAAAGCCGAGGGCAAACCCGTGTCGCGTTACATCACGACGCGCAACAAAAAGAGCCTGAACACCCCCGGCCGGCTCGAAAAGAAAAAATACAATCCGTTCTTGCGCCGTCACACGTTGCACCGCGAGACTAAGTAAACAAACCATGGAACCGAAAACACCCAAACGCCGCTCGGCATTTCGCCGCGCAAACCGCTCGATGCCGCGCCGCCGCATCGACATCGCGGTCGAGGCGATCGACTATAAAAATCCCGACCTGCTGAAAAAGTTCGTCACCGAGAGCGGCAAGATTCTTCCGCGCCGCGTCACCGGCATGCCCGCGCATCTGCACCGCAAGATTACGCGCGAAATCAAGCGCGCCCGTGCGGTGTTGCTGATGAAATAACGCAGATCGAATCGAATTTTAACGCCCAGGCTGGAACACGGCTTGGGCGTTATTTTTTCGGCACACGTCAAAAGGCTTGTGTCGAATCGATTCTGCAGTAACTTAAAACCCTTTTCCCCGCGATAGGCGACTCAAACGAATCGCCCGGGGAGATAAACAAACGGCAACCGTGGCTGGCAGTTAGCAAATCATATGATCGAAATGGAAAAGTTGATCGCGAAAAGTCTTCGCGATTTCAAAGAAGGCAGCATTGTCAAAGGACACATCCTGGAACTCCGTCCGCGCGAAGTCCTCGTGGACATCGGCTACAAATCCGAGGGCGTCATTCCGCGTTCCGAATTTGACGACGTGGACGACCTGCAAGTCGGCGACGAAGTCGAAGTGCTGCTCGAGCGTCTCGAAGACGACCAGGGCATGGTCAAGCTCTCGAAGGAACGCGCCGCACACAAACAGAACTGGGAAAAAATCATCAAAGTTTTTCAAGGCGACGGCCTGATCAAAGGCAAAGTCAAAGCAGTCGTGAAAGGCGGCCTCACCGTAAACATCGGCGTCGAGGCATTTCTCCCCGGCTCGCAAATCGACATCGTTCCGCCGAAAGATCTGCATCAATTCGTCGGCAACACCTACGATTTCAAAATCGTCAAAATTAATGATGACCGCAAAAACGTCGTCCTCAGCCGACGTGAGCTCATCGAGCAGGAGCGCAGCGAAAAGCGACAGAAGTTCATGGACAGCGTGAGAGTCGGCGACACCGTCAAAGGCGCGGTGAAAAATCTCACCGACTTCGGCGCATTCATCGACCTCGACGGCATGGACGGTTTGCTGCACATCACCGACATGACGTGGGGCCGCCTCGGGCATCCGAGTGAGCTGCTCAAAGTCGGCCAGGAAGTCGAAGTGCAAGTGCTCGAAATTAACAAAGACAAAGAGCGCGTCAGCCTCGGCCTCAAGCAAACGCAGAAAAATCCGTGGGACAAAATCGAAGAGCGTTTCCCGACCGGCACGAAGGTCAAAGGTAAAATCACGAACCTCGTTCCTTACGGCGCATTCGTCGAAGTCGAAGACGGTGTCGAGGGCCTCATCCACGTCTCCGAACTTTCGTGGACGAAACGCATCGCGCGTCCATCGGACGTTCTTGCGCTCGGACAGGAACTCGAAGCCGTCGTGCTCGGCGTTAACAAAGAGGAGCAGAAAATTTCGCTCGGCATCCGTCAGCTCGAAACGAACCCGTGGGAGGAAATCGAGCACCGCTACATGATCGGCAAACAGGTCAAAGGCAAAGTCCGCAACCTCACCGCTTACGGTGCATTCGTCGAGCTCGAGGAAGGCATCGACGGCATGGTGCACGTCAGCGATTTGAGCTGGACCCGCAAGATCAATCATCCCAGCGAAGTGCTGAAAAAAGGCGACGACATCGAAGCCGTCGTCATCGACATCGACAAACAAAACCAGCGTATCAGCCTTGGCGTCAAACAGCTCGAGGAAGATCCGTGGAAATCGATCGATCAGCGCTACAAGATCGGCGATCTCGTCAAAGGCAAAGTCACGAAGCTCACCAGCTTCGGCGCGTTTGTGCAGCTTGCCGACGACATCGACGGCCTCGTGCACATTTCACAGCTCAGCGAAGATCACGTCGCGAAAGTCAAAGACGTGCTCAAAGTCGGTCAGGAAGTCGAAGCGCGCGTTATCAAGATCGACAAAGCCGAGCGGCGCATCGGCCTCTCGGTCAAAGCCGCGAATTACTCCGAAGAGGATATCAAGGCCGAAGCTGCCGCTTTCGACAGCCTCAAACCCGGCGAAGACATGGTCGGCCTCGAACAAGCCTTCCAGGTCGCGCAGGAAGAGTATCGCCCAGGCGAAGGCAAAAAGAAGTAAACCATTTTGGTTGGTTGGTGAAGCGCTGCCGGCACTGCCGGCAGCGCTTTCTTTTTGCCGCCATCGCTTTTTGGAAAAACTAAAGTGGATCTCGCCCGCGCTCTTTCCCGTAATTTGCAATCAGCAATGAATTATCATTGCAAAGCAGGCGTGCGTTCCTAAATTACAACCCCTTTTCAAAGGCCATGATCGACATTAATCCAAACTTCGCCGCCGTAAAACAGGGTCTGATCCCGCTGACTCCGCAGGAGAAAATCAAGCAGGAGAAGGACGGGCTCGACGTGCTTCAGGACATTTATCGCTACGCGGAGACCGGCTTCGCATCGATCGCCGACGACGATTTCGAGCGCTTCAAATACTACGGCGTTTACCGCCAGAAGCCGAAGGACAGCGGCTATTTCATGATGCGGACGAAGATCCCGGGCGGCCAGCTTACCGGCGCGCAAGCGAAGGTTTTGTCGAGTCTCGCGGATCAATACGGCCACGGTTTTTCCGACATCACCACGCGGCAGACGATCCAGATGCACTGGCTGAAGATCGAGAACATCCCGGATATTTTCGCGCAGTTGCAGGCGGTCGGAATCATCACCAGCGGCGCATGCGGCGACATCACGCGCAACGTCGTTGGCTGCCCGGTCGCGGGTATCGATCCGGACGAGATTCTCGATGCGACGCCGCAGTTGATCGAGGTCAGCCGGCACATGACCAACAACAAGGAATTCTCAAATCTGCCGCGCAAATATAAAATCAGCGTGAGCGGTTGCTGCATTCGCTGCGCCCAGCCGGATATCAACTGTTGCTCTGTATTCGGGCTCAAGCGCGGTGACGAAGCCGGCTACGGCATCATGGTCGGCGGCGGACTCTCCTCCGCGCCGCACCTCGCGCAGACGCTGCCGTTTTTCATCAAGCCCGAGCAGGTCTGGCCGGTCGTCAAAGCTGTCAGCGAAATTTTCCGCGATGAAGGCTACCGCCTCAAGCGCACCCGCGCGCGGTTCAAGTTTCTGGTCGCCGATTGGGGCGTGGAGAAAATGGCTGCCGAAGTGCAAAAGCGTGTAGCGTTCCCGATCGAGGCGCACACCGATTTTAGCGTGCCGCGCGACCAGGAGACCGATCACCTCGGCATTCATGCGCAGAAACAGGCGGGCCTGTTTTGGGTCGGAGTCAACTTCGCGGGCGGACGTGTTCGCGACGGCAAACTCGCGAAAATCGGCGAGCTCGCGGAGAAATATTGCGCGCCGGGACAGGATGCAATCCGGCTCACGGCAAAACAAAATTTGCTGATCCTCAATGTGCCTGAGGCAAACCTTCCCGCGCTCAAAGCCGAACTCGACGCGAACGGGCTTGTTTACGATTCGTCAAACTTCCGCAAAGGCTGCGTCTCGTGCACCGGCATCGAGTTTTGCAACCTCGCAGTCGCCGAGACAAAGAACCGGATGATCTCGCTCGTCGAGCAGCTCGAGACTACGAGCGGTTGGTATAAAGACAAAATCCGCATCCATTTCAGCGGCTGTCCGTCGAGCTGTGGCCAGCACCAGATCGCCGATATCGGCTTTCGCGGCGCGCGCACGAAGATCAATGGTGAAATGGTCGATGCCTACGACGCGTTTATCGGCGGACGGCTCGGGCACAACCGTCGCTTTAACGAATTGCTGAAAGGCAAAATCATCGCGAAAGACGTGCACCTTTTCATCGACAAATTGTTGCGCATTTTCGACGCGAAGAAACAGGACGGCGAGAACTTCGCCGATTTCTGCGATCGCGTGCCGAAAGAGGAAATCCTCGCGGCGATCAACGCGTAGCGCGCCTACGCGTGTGGTCGTTCTGCGTGATGGCTACTTTCGCGGGCATGTCTGCCCAATTTTCGCAGCCGGCGCGGCAAACGGCTTTACGCAGTTTTGATGCAGGCGAGCACATCCTGGTGACGATCCCAGAAGCGCTCGGAAAAATTGACGATCTGCATATTCGGCAGCTTGGCCACTTCACGCATCAACCACTCCGGCGAAGACGCGGAGACGCCGTAGCCGCCTTGCTTCGGATAATCGGCGTAGCCAAATCCGGTTGCATCATACGAAGCAACGATGCGGGGCAGGGAAGCCGGATCGAGCTTGTAAGTATGCGAGCCGGCGCGCAGGCGATTGACTACGTGACGCCCGTGAGTCGTCACAACGAAAATACCACCGTTAGAAAGTAATCGGGTAAACAACTGCAAAAACGCGCGGCAGCCGTTTGCATCGAGATGAGTGAGAAGACTGCCGGACCAGATCAAATCGTAGCCGCCAGCCAGCGAGATTTTGTCGGGATCGGGATCGGAGTAATTTCCAGCAGCGCCAAACTCCTTGACGCAAAAATCGACACCGGCGCGATTCAAATCGCACGCGGTCAACTTTGCCTGGGGAAACGCCGCTTTTAACACCCGCAACACACGGCCATGACCGGACGGCAGATCGAGAATATTCGTAAAGGTTGTTTTGCCCGTCGCAAGCATCGCGAGCCGGATCGCCTCCAGCGCGGAACGGCCGACGCTGAAGTAATGATCGACGAGGTCTTTTTTGAACATGCCGTCTTTCGCGCCGATGCGCGCGGAGACCTCGATTTCATCGGTGAGCGGTGAAGTCGCGAGCGACCAGCGTCGTTTGTCCACCGGTTTCTTTTTGCTAAAAAACATGCGGCTACTTTTTCGAAACAAAGTCGTTTCTCCAGAAGAAACTTTTTGCCGCGCCGAAGTTGTGCGATATAAGTCCACTTCGCATGGACCAAATCGTCATTGAGCAAGCAACGATGGAAGACCTTCCGCAGCTCACCGATTTGCTGCAGGACCTTTTCACGCTCGAAGGGGATTTCAATCCGGATCGGACGAAACAGGTGCGCGGATTGCGTTTGATTCTCGAGCAACCGAGCCGCGGACGCATTTTTGTGCTGCGGCACAACGGGACGATTCTCGCGATGATCAACCTGCTGTTCACGATCAGCACGGCCGAGGGAGGTTTCGTCATTTTGCTCGAGGATATGATCGTGCACCGCGATCACCGCCATCACGGTTTCGGCGATCAGTTGCTGCAATACGCAATCGAATACGCGAAGCAAAAGGATTTCCAGCGCATCACCTTGTTAACAGACCGTCTCAATGAGGAATCGCAGCGGTTCTTCAAAAACCATGGATTCGTCGATTCGAAGATGATTCCGCTGCGCTTGATTCTTTCCACCTCGCAACAGCCGCAGCAGTGAGCTACGTCGATCTCGGATTTGCGCGCGTGGATACCAATCGCAAACAACGTCGCGGTTTTCCCGAAGTGATTTTTTGTGCGGGCAAAACGCCGGAGGAAGTGCTCGCAATTTCGCGCGCGCTCTTGCAGGCGGACGGCGTGGTGCTCGGCACGCGCGCGACGGCGGCGCAGTTCGAGGTCGTGCACCGCGAAATCCCGCATGCGAAATTTTTCGAACGAGCCAGATGTTTGACAATCGAAGATAAGCCGATGCCAAAGCTCGATGGGAGAATCGCCGTCGTGTGCGCAGGGACATCGGATTTGCCTGTCGCGGAAGAAGCGGCTATCACGCTCGAGGTTTTCGGAAATAATGTGGAGCGGATTTGCGATGTCGGCGTGGCGGGCATTCATCGATTGCTCGTTGAACGCGATCGGCTGGAGAGCTGCAACGCCGTCATCGTTGTCGCGGGAATGGAAGGCGCGCTGCCAAGTGCAGTAGCCGGGCTCGTGAGCAAGCCGATCATCGCAGTTCCGACGAGTGTCGGGTATGGCGCGAGTTTCGGCGGAATCGCGGCACTTCTCGGAATGTTAAACAGCTGCGGGAGCGGGGTGACCGTTGTGAATATTGATAACGGCTTCGGCGCAGCTTACGCCGCGGCGACTATCAATCGGCTTGCACAAAAATAGCGATTCGGAAAATCTGTTTCCGAGTGACTCCGCTGCGTATTTTACTCGTCGACGATCATGAAATCGTGCGTCGCGGCTTGCGTTCGCTGATTGAGACGCAACCGCAGTGGCAGATTTGCGCCGAGGCTGAGGATGGGCGCGAAGCTGTCTCGCTGACTCTTTCGCTCAAACCCGACATCGTCGTAATGGACATTACCATGCCGTTGCTCAACGGACTTGATGCGACGCGGCAAATTTTAGCGGAAGCACCCAATGTGCGTGTGCTGACCCTCACGATGCACGATAAGGAGGATGTTGTTCGCGAAGTGCTCGCCGCAGGCGCAATGGGCTACGTGCTGAAGTCTGATGCAAGCCGCCACCTGATTGAAGCGATCGAATCGCTCAGCAGAAACGAGGTGTATTTTACCTCGAGAATTTCGCGACTCGTTTACAGCAAAGTCGAAGCGCCACCCGACCAGACCGGAGTTGACGTGGAGCTGACATTGCGCGAACGCGAGATCGTGCAGTTAGTCGCGGAGGGACACAACGGAGTGGAAATTGCGAAAATACTCGGCATGGCCGTGCCGACGGTCAACAAGCACCGCGCGAACATCATTCAGAAAATGCACTTCGACAGCATGGGAGACCTGGTGCGTTACGCGATTCGTCACAATCTCATAGAGGCATAACCGATCAGGCAGTCCGATTGAAAAATTCCTGTTTTTACTCTCGCCGATTTGATCACATTTGCGTTTAAAGTTATGTGACGTTTTCGTGCTGGTTTGCTGGCTCGAGGGCGGGTTCGCATGAAAAAGGATACTATTCGCGCATATTGCCCGAGTTGCAGGCATCATCAGACGTTCGTCCGGGTGAAGACGAACCACTGGGCTCATCTCGCGCTGTCTGTTTTAACGTGCGGTCTTTGGCTGGTGAGCTGGGGTGCGGTCTGTCTCGGCGTGCTGCTGCGACCGTGGCGATGCGAACACTGCGGATGGCACAAGCCCGAGTTTCGCGTTCATCCGCCCACGGCGGAAAAAGGGGCCGAGCAGCCTCAGCACGAAGATGCCGCCTGATCCGGCGAATTAGCCGGCGGCTTCCATCATTTGCTTGAAGCGCATCATGTCGGATTCGATTTGTTGCGACGGCTCTTCATGAAAAATCCGCGCGACTGCTGCGCCGACTGCGCCGCCGGGCACATCGTATTCGAGCGAAATGCGCACGTCTGTTCCGCCGGGAGCCGGCAAAAAGCGGACGGTGCCCGCGTGCCGCACATCACCGTCGAGCGAACGCCACGCGATCATTTCGTTAGGATGTTCGTTGATGACTTCAGCATTCCAACTAATCTTCCGTCCACCCAGTCCGCGCGCCACCCAATGCGAGCGTTTTTCGTCGAGCACTCGCACCGACTCGAGATGCTTCATGAAGTGCGGTAGATTTTCAAAATTACGCCAGGTTCGAAAGAGTTCTTCCGGCGAACGCTGCACAAAAAACGATTGCTCGATCTTGATGCCGCGATTTCCCGGCACGCTGATCCGCGAGTAATCGTCCGGACCGGCCGTGCTGATGTCGAGTGCCTCGTAAAGCTGGCAATTGCCGCTAACTCCGCGAAATAGCAACGCGCTGCCGAGCGTGGCGCTGAACCAGCCGAGGATGCCGCGTTTGGACAGGCCGAGCGCGACCATGGCCGCGCCGCCGACGGCGGAGACGATTCGTTCAGATTCGCTGATGTTCTTTTTTAAAGTGGGGAACGTGCTCATAGCTAAAAAGTATTCGAGCGAAACGGCCTGTCCAAGCGTGAAAACGGCAAACGAGCCTTGCATTTTTCGGCGTCATTCATTAACAACAGCGCGGTTTTGCTTGTCAGCAAAGCTTCCCCGCCCATGCCAAAACTCCGCCCGGTTTTGCTCATCATCGTTTTCCTTGCCGCCGGCTGCGCCACGCAGAAGCCGGGCCGAAGCGTCGCGACCAAACATGTGCGCACGACTGCTTACACTCACACCGAGGCAGGCGGGCGTAACAACGCGTGTGGTCAGCGGCTGAGCTGCGGCGTCGTCCACAGCGCTTCGGCCGATTGGTCGCGGTATCCGCTCGGCACGCGGTTCCAAATCATCAGCACCGGCGAAATCTGCGAGATCGACGATTACGGCTCGGCGCTCGTCGGCACAGACACGATCGACCTCTACAAAAACACACGCGACGGCATGCGGCGATGGGGAGTGCGCAATGTCGAAATCAAAATTCTCCAATGGGGCTCGCCCCGGCGCAGTCTCGAAATCCTTTCGCCGCGCACGCACAAAGGTTACGTCGCGCAAATGGTTGCCGCGCTCCGCAAGCAAACGCAGGGCGTCCCGCAAAAATTCAAGAAAATCGAGTCGTAGGCGCGAAAGCGGCTGCTTAAAATCGGCATTACGGAATGAAAAAGGCCCTATTTCTTTTTTGCGCAATCGCTTTGTCCCTACGCGCACATGCTTCGTTTCACCTTTGGAAAATCGACCAGATCTACTCGAATGCCGACGGCTCGGTGCAGTTTGTCGAGATGCTCAATCCGGCCGATGGCGAAAACCTCCTCTTCAGCAACGGCGCGAAACTCGATTCCATCGGCGCGACGAACGCGACGTTTAATTTCCCCTCGAATCTCTCCAGCAACCAGACCGCGAACCATCATCTGCTCATCGCCACTGGACCGATCGCCGGCGTGACGCCCGACTTCACGTTGCCGGCTCATTTCCTCAATCTCACCAACGGCACCATCCAATACGGCAATCCGGGAGAGACGCTCGACGTTCACAGTTATACATCGTTACCGGTCGATGGCATCCACGCGCTTCATTTCAGCGGATCGCAAACCACGATCGGTTACGCGACGCCCACAAACTTCAATGGCGATTCCGTAAAGCTCGGAGCCGACGTGCTCACGCACCACAACGACAACCAGCGCACCGGACTCAACGCGAACGAAAGCATCCTCACTCCCTCGACCGTGGATGTCGGGCAGTTCGGCAAACTTTTTTCCCATAATGTCGACGGCTATGTCTACGCGCAGCCGCTTGTTTTGCGAAATGTCGCGATTCCGAAAAAGGGCACGCACACCGTCCTCTTCGTCGCGACGGAGCATGATAGCGTTTACGCATTCGATGCCGACAATGCGCTAAAAGGGAACGCTGCGCCGCTTTGGCATCGTTCATTCATCAACCCCGCCGCCGGCATCACCACCGTTCCCGCGAAGGACACCGACTCCGAGGATCTCGTGCCGGAAATCGGCATCACCAGCACACCCGTCATCGATGCGGGCACAGGCACACTTTACTGTCTCGCGAAAACAAAAGAGCACGGACACTACGTGCAGCGCTTGCACGCGCTCGATATCACCACCGGCAAGGAAAAACCCGGCGGCCCGAAGATCATCGACGCCACGATGCCGGGCACCGGCGATGGCTCGGACGGCACGAACATCCGCTTCAATCCACTGCGACAGGCGCAGCGTCCCGCGCTCCTTTTGCTCAACGGCAACATCTACATCGCGTGGGCATCGCACGGCGACAACCCGCCATACCACGGCATCGTCATGGGATATGACGCGCAGACGCTTGCCCAGGTCGCCGTGCTCAACCTCACACCCGATGGCTACGGCGCAGGAATCTGGCAATCCGGCTGCGGACTCGCCTCGGACACGAACAATCACATCTTTTGCACCACCGGAAACGGCACCTTCGACCTCGACGGCAGCCAAAAACACATCGGCAATAACTACGGCGACTGCGTGCTTCGCCTGAAAGTCGCCAACGATGGCTCACTCAGCATCGATGACTTCTTCTGCCCGGCGGACCAGATCTTCCGCGACGACCAGGACGCCGATCTCGGCAGCAGCGGCATCATCCTTTTGCCCGCGCAATCCGGCACCACGCCGAATCTCACCATCGTCTCCGGCAAAACCGTCGACGAGAGCAACACCGGCGCCGGCCCGTTCATCTCACCGCTCTACGTGCTCGACCGCGACAACCTTGGCGGCTTCGATCAAAGCGGCGACCACGTCGTGCAAAAGATCGACAACGGCATCGTCGGCCTCTTCGGCACCCCCGCGTTTTTCAACAACACCCTCTACATCCACGGCTCCGACTACGGCGGGCACGACATGCTCAAAGCCTTCACACTCACCAGCGGCACCCTCGCGCTTTCCTCATCCAATTCCGCGATCTTCGGCTTTCCCGGCGCGACCCCGAGCATCTCCGCCAGCGGCACGAGCGGAGGAATCGTCTGGGAAATCGAACGCGAAAACTCCGACCCCGCCGTGCTTCACGCCTACGCAGCCAGCGACGTCTCGCTCGAACTCTACAACAGCACCCAGGCCCCGCAAAATCGCGACGCGCTCACCACCGCCATGAAGTTCGTCCCGGCCACCGTCGCCAACGGCAAAGTCTACGTCGCCTCGCTCCGGCGCATCACCACATTCGGACTACTCCACGACACCACGCCACCGACCCTCACCATCAGCGCACCGCTCAACGGCGCACGCACCCGCAATCCCACCATCACCGCAAAAGGCAAAGCCAGCGACCGCTACGGCGTCGCCAAAGTGGAATACTGGATCGAAAACGCCGCAAACCCGACATCGAACTTCCAAACCGCCAACGGCACCACGACATGGAGCTTCGACACCTCCGCACAGCCGCTCCAGCCCGGCGCGAACACCATCCACGTCCGCGCCACCGACGTCGCCGGCAACATCTCGACCCCCGACGCCACGCGCAAGGTCACGCTGGTTCAGTAAATCAGTCCTGAAGGGGCGGCGGCAAACTCCGGCTCAATGCGTTTCCAACATTCCAGGCCGGCATACGTTTTTGACAGATTGGTAAAAAAAAAGGGTTTGCCTTCTTTTCTGCGAGAAGTGCCGCGATTTCCAGCGCGGCAAATCCGCGAAAAAAGCGAAGCAGGGTTTTTGACAGATTGGTAAAACGGCGCGCTTGGCGCTGATTCGCCGCCTGCCGCAAGCTCATTGCCGACATGAGCGCAGCAGCTTTTAGCGAAACCGAAAATGCAATCGCCCGGCGCGGCGGTTTCGGTCCCCGTCCCGCGAGAGTGACGGCGGAGTTGACGCAATCGCCGTCACTTTCCTCGAAAGGGAGCGCAGTGGCCTCGAAAGGGGCGGCGGTTGTCACAGAAGGGACGGCACTTTTCCGAAAAGGGAGCGCAATTTTTCCATCCGGGAGCTCCCGGGTCCGACCCGGGAACTCCCGTCTACGTAGACGGGAACCCAATTTACTCTGGAATCACTCCGGAGTGAGCAAAAACAACCAACAATCCAACTAATCATACAAATTATGCCTAAAGACTTCTTTCCCGACAGCTTCATCAACATCCGCGACTGGACGCAAAACATTATCGACAACGCCACCGCGCAGCTCGCCGGCGTCGAGGGCTGGGACGCCGCCCGCATCGCCGCCTTTGTCGCCCGCGTCCAGCAAATCCGCGACGCCGCACAGGCAGTGCTCGATGCCCAGGCGACCGTCAGCGCCGCCACCGGCACACTCCAGCACCTCATCGCCGATCAATTGCCCGAAGTCCGCCAAGACATCGGCAACATGAAAAAAAGCCGCGGCTGGAACGACGGCAAAGGCGACGTGCTCGACGTCAACACCCCCTCCGCCAGCACCGACCCCGCCAACCTCAAGCCCAGGCTCACCGTCACCGAACAAAAAGGCCGCAACGAAATCATGGTCAAAAAGAACGGCGCCGACAGCGTGAACGTCTACGTCCGCAAAAAAGGCGAGGCCGGATTCCGCCTGCACGCCAGCAAACGCGTCCGCTTCCCGCTCGACGACGACACGCCGAGCGCCGACGGCAAAGCCGAGGAACGCGAATACCAGGTCATCGCCGTCATCGGCGACGAGGAAGTCGGCCAGCCCAGCGACATCGTCAGCGCCGTCTGGCGTCCGTAAGGCTGGCTCATAGCTCTCACTAACTCTTTTGCGAGCGGCGGCTGCAACGCCGCCGTTTCGCATAATACCGCTCACCTGGTCGGGGAGTTCCGGCTTGTCGGCAGCCCTTTTTTATACGAATTCCTTCTCTGACAAACGGACAAGGCACTCGATTTTATGCGAACACTTTCCACTTTTTCAGAAGCAACCCTGTTTCGCCTATTTCAAAGTTAGATGCTAAAGCGCACTACTCGGACATTATCTTGGCCGCGGCTCATGGCGGTTGCTTCGGGCACCTTTGGAGCGGCCGTTACAGTTGCATTCGGAGCTGAACTTTCGGCCGCGAATTCGCTTCGAACATACACGCTTGACAGCCCTGCGCAGTTTATCGTTTCCGTTTGCGGCTGTGTCTTCTTATTTCTCGCATTCCCGCTTTACACCGGACGTGAGTGGGCACGTCGCGCCCTACTTCTCACGACATACTGCATCGTCGCAGCTCTCGCGACGTTCGTTTTCCTGTATGAGCATCACCAGTTGCGGTCGCCTTCGGCGCATTCCGGCGTGCGATTGGTCATCAGTGTGTGCGCTCTCGTCTGCTTCCTTACACCACCTGCTTTCCTAGCGGCTGTGCTTCATCACGCTGATGTAAGGCGCACATTTCAGACAAAGAATGCATCTAACCAAGCGCTCCAGCCAACCGCTGACCGCTCCGACGTCTAACTTTCGATGACCTCAACACTGTAACCGCGCAAAAAGTTTGAAACACCCAGTGAAAAGTGTCACGTAACCAAGACGAAAAGGGTTGTTAGTTAAAATTGGAACGCATCGCTGACAGGTCGCGAAGTAAGCGCCGGCTCACCGCGGATAGCCCGCGGAACTTAAAGCCACGAGAACTACCCGGCTCATTCCTGCGGGTTGTTTTTGTTGATACGAATCGCCATCTCGAGCGATGTGGCAAACGAATGCACTCGGCTCTCAGCCCCGAGCACAGTGGTGTAAACAAAATCGCGCCCGGTCGGATAGACCCTGCCTCGCCAGGTGTCGCCGTCACCGAGACCGCTGAGCCCATATACAAAGATGTTCCGGTAGTCTGGCGCCATCGCGAGGGTGCCCAGCGATGTGGTCTGGATCACCGTGATGCTCATTTCACCGCCGGACGCTTCGATCTTGGATGCGAGCTCCTTGTCCTGGTCATCGGCGATTTCTTTCGCCGAGCGGTTGGCTTTGGCTAATGCAACCTTCGCGCGAAACTCGGAGGCGTCATGCGCATTGAGCTTATATTTTGTTCTCACGGCCGCTGGTAGATTCTCCATGTCCACCTTCACGATCCCGCTGTCAGTGGTGAACATGATACCATCCGGATCGACACGTGAAATCTGCTCTGGGTGATATTTTTCGCCACTGAGTGTGACGATCGTGTGGTCAAACACGTTGAGGCTTTGGCTCACAATGGGTGGTGCCCCAGGGCGTCGATCCAGACCATCACTTCCGCGATTAGATTGAGCATTCGACGTGAGGTTGATCGCTAGTATTGCCGTTAAACAAAGTATCGTTTTCATATGTAATACTTGTAGTTGCGCATGCGCTTGATGAGTTGATCGACCGGGTAGATCCAAAAGAACTGGTCCTCGGTCCGATCGATCGGTGGATATTTAGGATTGAGGCTGACCAGGCGGAAAAGGCGCGCAGCCGCATCAACGATCTTTAGCTTTTTCAGCACCACACCCTCATCCCTGAGCCGGGCGATCACGATCTGCTCATCCTCGGCTTTGTCGCTCGTCGATGCGACTACGATGTCCCCTTCCATGATGTCGGGCGCCATGCTGTCGCCGCGGACGCGCACGGCGATCGCGCGCGGATCGTTGATCTCCACGGTCACGCTTTCGTCCCAGTCCACGATGTCCTCGAAATCGACGGCCTGCCCGGCCTGAGCCCAGCCGATCAATGGCAGCCGGCGCACTTTGAGCACGCGGCCTTCGCTTAGTTTCGGGCGGCTAGTGACATAACCTGACGCCTGGGCGTGTTCCATCGTCCGCGCTGATTGGTCGTCGAGCACATCGGCGATCAGCGACGCCGGCGCGTTCTCGATCAGCTCAAATTTTTGCATCAGGAAATTGCTCGCGCGGCGTTTTCCCGACTCGATTTGCGAGTAATAACTGCGCCCGATGTCGAGCGCCTTGCGCGCTTCATCCTGGGTGAAATTCATCCGCGCACGCCATTTTCGGAGGCGCTCGGAAAAATTTTCACTTTTGTTCATTTTTTCTGTTGACTCGTGTTCACTCCTGTTGCCTTATAGTGCACAGTTGTGAATGCAACTCCGAGACAGATGCCACGTAAGTCAACAAAAGTGCAAGCAAAATCCTCCTTCTGCCAGCGCGCGAAGATCGCCCTTATCCAGCGCGGGCTTTCTGTCACGGAACTTTCCGCACAAATCGGGAGGCCGCGCAGCAGCGTGAGCAAGGCCATCAATCAAAATCGCTTCCCGCTCATCCGTGAGCAAATCGAGGGCGCCCTCCACCTATGAAACGAAAAACCAAGCGCCACCATCTACTCCGCGTCGTTGCCGAGGCCGCGGCGTTGCAAGTCGCCAATCTCCCGCCGCTCGAGCGCGCCGATCTGCTCGAGGGCATCGCGCTGATCCATCCCGACCGGTTGAAGGCCGAGCACTGCCAGTTCACCGCGTTCGCGATCCGCAACGCGGAAAAAGCGCAGCTCAAACTCTCCGAAATCTTTTCCTGACCCATGACCAAATCCCTGGCTCCGATCCCTCCCGCACCCGTCATTTCTCCCGCATGGGAGAGGATCAAGGCTCTCCACGAAAAAGCGACCGGCGCGAGCAAGGCGTTTTTCATGACCGCGATCGAATGCGGCCGGTTGCTCGCCGGGCAGAAAGCAATTTTGTGCCACAAAAATGGCGGTGATCGCGGCGGCAACCAGCACGGGAAATGGGAACAGGGAGGCAGTGTGCCACGTGGCACAGTGCCATTCGACGAGCTGCTCGATACCGCGAATATCCCGCGCCGCACCGCTTACCGTTATCTCGAATGGGCCGACCGCTGGAATGCGATCTGCGAGCTGGCGAAGGGGCGCGATGCGACGGTGGCCGGCAATCTGGTGAAGTGGACGCCGGCGCTGGGCAAGCTGGCACGGCAGGCGGTGGAGCTGATGGAGAGCGAGGGCGTGAACCCGGCGCGGCTCTGGGCCGGAGTGAAGGGCGAAGGCGACCGGCTCGAAGGCGGCAGCGAACGCGGCGCGGTGGATGTGCACATGCAGATGGAGCTCGGTTTCGGCAGCCTCGAGCGCTGGCTCGGCGCCGAGAAGCACTGGGACAGCCTCCCGCACACTGCCCGCAGCGCGGTGATCGACAAGGCGCGCAGCTCGGCCCGCGTGCTGGTGCCGGATGTGGCGCGCGCGATGTTTGAGGAGCTCAACGAACGCTTTGGAAAACGGGGAGGCGGACGATGACCGACGACCTGGTGATCTACCAAAACCTGCACGGCACGGTGTGCGTGTGCGGCGCGGAGAAAAAAGCGCGACAGAGCTTTTGCCGAACACATTATTTTAAGCTGCCGCCGGGCACACGCCAGGCGCTTTACGAGGTGAGTGAATACCCGGAGACATTCCGGCGCGCGTGCGAGCTGCTCGGGCTCGAGGCACCCACGGTGGAGGTCGCGAAATGAAGCCACGCTGGATGCGCACTCACATCGCCTGCCCGGACTGCGGCCAGATTATCGACGAGGAAAACGCGCCGCGCATGAAGAGCGTTGAGTTTGGCGTGAAGCTCGAGGCGCGGCATTTCGATTGCCCGCGCTGCGGAGTGCACTACACCGCCGAGGATTTTTGGAAGGAACACGAGTTCAAGACGAGCCGGGAGGCGCTGGTATGAACATCGCCCAGCACCGCCTCGAGGCCCTCGAAACCGTTGCGCGATTCGAGCGCGAAAACAACAGCCTGCGCAAAGCCTGTTTCCTCGCCGGCCAATCCCCCGCGACCATCCTGCGGTGGCGCCGGGAGTTCGCTGCGGGCGGCGCGCTGGCGCTCGAGCCAAAAACCGACAACTGCGGCCGCAAACCGCTCGTCACGCTGAACGAGGAGGAATGCAAGCTCGCGAAAAAGTTTTACATCCAGACCGGCTCGAAAACCTCCGCGTTGCGCCTGCTCGCGCATCACGACGCCTGCCGGCAGGAAGTGGCCGACGCCATTCTCAAGCGCCGCCGGAGCAAACACACCATCACCCGCCATCTCCGTGAGCAGATCGAGCTGCCGCACGCCGTCACCATGTATCACAAATCGCCCGAATCCGTCCGCCGCAACGCCTTCATCTGCCCGCGCACGCTCAGCTACATCGACGCGCTGGGGGCGGAGAAAACACTCCAGCCCGGCGACCTCTTCGAGCGCGACGACATGAGCAATAATTTCCTCTGCTGGGTGCCGTGGCCGTGGGGCGGCGATCCGTGCTCGGACAAATACGGGGTGCGAATCGCGCGCGGGCAAAACCTGCTGATGATCGATGTGGCGAGCCTCTATTTCGTCTCGTTTAATTTCCTGATCCGCCTGCGCGACAGCTACCGCGCCGACGACATCTGGCAGTGGGTGCATCAGACTTACCGTGACGTCGGCATGCCGCGGATCGGCGAGCGCTGGGAGCGCGGCACATGGGCGAGCAAAAAGCTGCGTGGCGATGAGGAAGCGGTGATCGAGGCCGGCCACACGGATGAAGCGGCACGGCTCGGCGGCATGGGCGCGCTCGGTTTGCGGGTAATCGAATCGCAAAGCCCGACCACGAAGATCATCGAGAACCGGTTTAACTTTTTCCAAACCATCTGCGCCACCATTCCGGGGCTCCAGATCGGGCGCCGGCGCGGCGAGATGGAGCGCGAGAATAAAATCTGGACCGCGTGCCGGCTCGGCCATCGCGACCCGCGCGAATACTGCCTCAGCTTCGAGGAAGTGACCGACCAGATCGAGGCGAAGATCCATTACGTCAATAGCGAGCCGGTCGAGGGCGAGCTTTACCGCGGCGTGCCGGCGGAGATCTGGGCGCGCGGCATTGCGGAGAACCCGCTGCGCGCGATCGAGCCGGAGCAGGCTTACCTTTTCGCGCGGGACAAGCATACGATCACCACCAGCAAAGGCCACGTGAAAGTGCGCTTTACCGACCCGGACGGCGCACGCCGTGCCTGGTGGTTTTACCACGAGAATCTTTACCGGCACGAGGGCGGGCGTTTTGCGGTTTACCTCGACCATTACAATGCCGAGGCCGGCGCGACTCTGGTGCATGCCGAGGGGCGCGACACCGGCAAGGTGCTCGGGCACGCGGAGCTCATCCACGGCTGCCCACAATTCGCGCTCGGCTTCCAGACCGGCGAGGAAACCGACGCGGCCGACCGCACGCTCGGCGCGCTCGATCGCAAGCGGGATTTTACCGATGCCGTGCGCAGCGAATACCGCAGCTTCCACCCGAGCGGCCGCAGGCTCGGGCGCGTGGCCCAGGTCGATGACGGGCGAGGGCGTGCAGCCAGCATCGCCTCGCGTGGCGACCATTCTCCGCGTCTCCCGGCCGGTGGGCCTGGGAATCCATTGTTCGACGGCGCCGGTGCCAAGGGACGCCGCGCCGCCGCCGGGGACGCGGGGACCATTTCCACACGCCGCCACTACGACGAGGACGCCGAGCTCGCGCACCTCGCCAAGCTCGAGGCCCGAGCTCGAGAGGACGGAATAATTTTGCCGGTCTGACAGCCCGGCGGAAACCAAACGACAACAACAAACCGACAGGAGAAAATGAAAAAACAGACAAAAGAAAATGCGGCACCAGCCGTTAAACACACGCCAGGACCGTGGACAATCTCGAAGGTTGATCCCGGAGTATCCGAAGGCGCTTCCTACGCCTTAACAACGGTCGTCGAAACCGAGGAACGCCATATCGCGTTTTGCTTTAGTGATTCCCCGGCGGACGCGCAGTTGATCGCAGCCGCGCCTGAGATGTTCAACACGCTTGTTGAAATCTGCGACACTTTCCTGAACTGCCCGGAGCACGAATTGGTGCAAAAGATTGAAGAGAACTATCTCCGCGCAAGGAATGTTCTCGCGGAAATAACGGGAGAGGAGGCCGCACATGGCGCCTGAACTTTTCAAAACCATGGAGGCAAATGAGCTGCGCGAGCTGGCCCAGAAGATCAAGGATTACCAGGAGGCGAAGAAACTCACCTTCGCGCTCCTGCTCAAGAAATTCCGCGGGATCGGCAGCGACAAGACGTTCAATCGCATCCTCGCCGGCGATCTCTCCGAGCTCGACCTCGAGAAGCAGCTCAATAATTACCGCGCAGTCTGGGCGCTCATCGAGTCGCTCGGCGACGAGGAGGCCGACGAGGAGGAGTTTTACGACGACCTCTTCCCGGTGATCCAGCTCAAGCGCGCGTTTTTCGAGACCACGCGCGAGAATGGCAATGGCCGCGTGATCTTCCTGCTCGGGCCCACCGGCTCCGGCAAAAGCTGCGCGCGCAAGCTGCTCATCGAGAAATACGGCGAGCGCCTGCTCTGGATCGAGGCGAGCGAAGCGTGGGGCGGCAGCCCGATGGCATTCCTCGGCGCGATCCTGGTCGCGCTCGGTAAAAAGGATGTGCCATACGGCCAGGTCGATCGGTTGAACCTCGTGATCCAGCTCTTGAAAGCGAGCCGCCGCTGCCTGGTGATCGAGGAGGCGCATCACCTCGGCCCGCGCAACCTCAACGTGCAGGTGACGCTGGTGAACCAGACGCCGGGCGAGTTTGTGAATCTCGCCATCGACACGCTCTGGAAAAAGCTCGAGAGCGCGGCATACGAGGAATGCCGGCAGCTCACAGGGAACCGGCTTGCCGAGCGGATCAACCTGGGGCGCGAACCGCGCGAGAGCGACGTCTGCAAGCTGCTCGAGCGCCGCATCAAGTGGGCCGATCCCGACCCGAAGAAAGCTTCCAAGCAAGCCGCGAAGCTCGTGCTGGATAAGGCTGCAAATTATGGCCGGCTGGCCTTCGTGCGCGATGTCTGCAAACGCGCCAATGAAATGGCCGAGAGCAAACCGGTGGACATCGAGCTCTTTGCCGGCGCTGTCACGGAGGAGGTGGCGAGCCGATGAAAGTCTTACTCACCATCGGGCACACGAGCATCCTGCTTCCAGACGACAAAGGTGTGACTTCAATCATCAAGGCGCTCAGCCGTGGGATCGTCGTGTATGACCGAACCTACGGCGACAATCCAAAAGTCGAGTTCGTCGCAGAGTTGAATCTCGAGATGAAAATCGTGCCGCGTGACACGCGGATCACAGGTTTGCCGAAGGCAGAAAAAACAAAGCCGCTGGCACTGCGGGAACCGGGGACGATTTTGTTATGAGTCTTTCCATCCACGATCCAAATTGCCCGAAATGGTATCGCGCGTTTGTCGAGCGCAAGCGCGTGAAGGTCCGCAAGCCGCGCGGTAAACGCCGCGGCACGCTCTGCTCGCGTGACCGGCGCAACCGCACCGGCTGTGTCGGCATCAGCCTGGTCACCACGAAGGTGCACGGGCACGAGTCGCTGTTCTTCGCCGCGCATGCCGGCGGGACGAACCGCAAGTTTCGCATCGACACCCTGGGCCGCGAGGAAGCGTGGCGCCGGGCTCTTCAATTTCGCGCCGCCTTCGAGCAGCGCGCCACCGCAGCAAAAAACCCACAGGAGAAAAACTAAAAATGACCACACGCATCAAAATCATCAGCACCGGCCTTAAGACCCGCGAGGAAGTCGAACGCCTCGTCCGCGAGACGGCAAAGCTTCAGCTTTTGCGCGAGTCGAGCATCATCGAGCGCGACCAGGAAATCGCCGCCGTCTCGAATAAGCACAACAAATATATCGACGGATACGGCCTCAAGATCGAATCCAACATGGCGCTCATCGAGCAATGGGCGAGCGTCCATCCCGAGGAGTTTCCAAAGGACAGCCGCTCGCTCGTGATCGATGGCAATCGGCTTGGTTACCGCCTCGGCCAGCCGCAGCCGAAGCCGATGAAAAAGCTCACGTGGAAAGCCGTGGCCGAGCGGATCAAGAAAGCCGGCGCGAAATTCGAAAACTGCTTCATCCGCACCAAGGAAGAGGTGAACAAGGAAGCCATCCTGGCCGCGAGAATGGAGGAAGGCGTGCTCGAGACGATCGGCATCGAAATCGTGCAGGCCGAAACCTTCTACCTCGACCCGAACCGCGAAGGCCAGCCGGAGAAACGTCTCACCACGGAGGTGGGGGCATGAGCGAGTTCGCGATCACGATCAACCAGCCGAAAAAGCCGGATGCGTTGATCATCTTCGACCGGCACGGCGCGCAGATCGATTCGCTGCCGTGGACGGTGGAGAATCATCGCTACGCGCTCGGCTTTGTGGATGCGCTTTTTGCCTACGATTTGATCACCGGCGAAGAGCATGACCGGCTGCACATCGAGATTCAAACCGCGGTTTCCCGCGCGGAGGGACATTAGCCATGTTTGTCCTCGACGGTGCACTCGTGTTTTTGGTCGGCGGGATCCTCGTCGCCTTGTGGCTCCTGCGCATCTTTTACAAATGGGTGTTTAACCGCGGCTTCACCGCCGCTCGCGAGAAGTATCAACCCACGGCGCTCGTGCCGCGTGAGGACGGCACCATTCGCCCAACTTATCTCCGCCGATGAAAACCTACGCGCTCACGAAGTTTTCCAACCAGAACCGCACCCGGCGCAACGCCTTTCCGCAGCGGCTTAGCGGCCCGCTTTCCAATGAACAGAAAGCGCGGCTCTGCATCCTGGCGCGCGAAGGCTACGCGCTCGCGTTTACCGACCAGCCGTTTGCCGACTGGCGGCACGAGCAACAGGAGCTCGCGGTGGGCAAGGCTTCGCTGTGCGATTGCGTGCAGGACGATTATCTCGCGCTCAAGGCCCATTTTCAGCGGCTCGCGGGCGAGGAAGGCGACGCGCTGCGCACCGAGACGCGCCACGGCACCGAGGATCGCCGCGTGGCCATGCGCAAGCTGGAGGTCGAATGCGCCGCGCGCAAGCTGGCGCTCAGCTACCCCGCCGCGATCTGCCGCCGGCAATTCAAATGCGCGCTCAATGAGGCGACAGTGAAGCAGCTTTGGATGCTGGTTTTCACCGTGCGCAACCGGAGGAAAAAATAAGATGGCGTTCCGCGTCTACGGCACCCAGATGCCGCTCATTTTCGGCGCGCGGGCGCTCAAGCCGATCACCGATCTGCCGGCCGGCGCAAAGGTGCGGGTGCGGATGCGCACCGGCAAAATCGCCGTGGCGTTTGTCAAAACCGCGGACGGGATCACGGAATACATTTTGTTAGACAACGGCGACACGTGGGCGCTCGGCCCGCGCAAAGCCGCCAACGCGAGGATCGAGGCATGAAAACCAGCAATGCAAAGCAACGCCGCCGGCGCGCAAAGGCCATGCGCCTTTTGCACCGCAGCGGCGAGCGTCAATGCCGGCTCCTGCTCCTGATCCGCGACAACCCGGAGATGGAGCATCTCTATTACCGCCGATGAGCCCGATCGATTACCGCAACGCCACTTTCGAGAGCCTGCGCGAGCGCCTGCACGGGCTGCGTTACCTTGTGCTCGAGGCGTGGCGCGTGCACGGCCCCGGCACCACGCGCGAGGTCGCCGAGCGCGCGCACATGGACATTCTCACATTTCGCCCGCGCACTACCGAGCTGGTGCAGCTCGGCTTTGTGCACCTGGTAGATGAAGAGCGCGGCGGCACCGAGGGCCGCTACGAAGCACTGAGCGATGAGCAGGCCCGCTCCATTTTCGAGCATCGCCGGCACGAGGCGATCCATGGCTTTCAACCGGAGCTGAATTTAAAATGAGCACGCAAACGAAAATCGAATGGTGCGACAACACGTTTAACCCGTGGATCGGCTGCACGAAGGTGGATGAGCTGTGCGCGCACTGCTACGCGGAGACACGCGACAAGCGGCACCTGATCGAGAAGGTGGATCATTGGGGAAAAGGCGCGCCACGGCTGCGCACCAGCGCCGCGAACTGGCGGCTGCCGTTGAAGTGGAACTCAACGAAGATTTGCGAGAAATGTAAGACGGCTCTGCGGCTAAATGTGTTGTCGTGCTCATGCGGCGGCGTAACCACGACCGGGCCGGAGGTCACGTTCACCTTTCGCCGCCCGCGCGTTTTCTGCGCGTCGCTGGCCGATTGGCTCGATGACGAGGTGCCGATCGAATGGCTGGCCGATCTGCTCGCGCTCATCCACGCCACGCCGAATCTCGACTGGCTGCTGCTCACCAAAAGGCCGGAGAATTGGATGTCGCGACTCGTGAAGGCAATGAAGCATAACGAGGACGCTGGCGGTGCGTTGGAATTGCACACGTGGCTTCTTGACTGGGTGACGAGCAAGTCAATTGGAGCGGCACCGACAAACGTCTGGATCGGCACGAGCGTTGGCACGCAAAAGAGCGCCGATTTGCGCATCCCGCAACTGCTGCAAATCCCAGCGAAAATCCGTTTCCTGAGCTGCGAGCCGCTGCTCGGGCCGGTGCGGCTCATTGGTGCTACAGAAACGCTGCCTTATGAGTTTGCTGCGACGGGTATGGGGTGGAGCGATTCAAACGTGCAATATGAACGCCTCGCGGAGCCAGGTATTCATTGGCTGATCTGCGGCGGAGAATCCGGCGCGCACGCCCGCCCGATGCACCCCGACTGGGCGCGCTCGCTCCGCGACCAATGCGCCGCTGCCGGCGTCCCGTTTTTCTTCAAGCAATGGGGTGAGTTTGCCCCCTCATGCGCGCAATATCCGCAGAACGAAAGCGAGCACTGGGAGGCCGAACGAGCAGGCAATTATGGCGACATCGCTTTGGAACCGGACGGGACGATCGCAGAAGGCTACCAGCCTATCTCGAAGCGCACATGGCTCATGAATCGCATCGGCAAAAAAGCCGCAGGCCGCGCGCTCGACGGCATCGAGCACAACGCTTTCCCGGGAGAACCGAAATGATCCGGATCCTGATCGAAAACCAGGGCGTCACGCTTGAGCTGCGGCTGCAAAACGACATGACGAAACTTTCCATCGAGGAATTTCGCCGGCAGGCGAAACGTGCGATCGACGAGATCTGCGGCGACTTGAAAAGAATCCCGGTCGAGGAATGATCACGCTCACTTTTTCCAACCTCACCGACGAAGCGATCGACGCCGCGTGCATCGAGCGGCTCGAGAGCCGCGGTTACGTCTGCGAAATTCCGATGGACTGGAAGCCGCTCGGGCAATGCGCGCGCGAGCTCGGCATTTCCACCAAGACGCTGATCAAGCGGCTCAATGATCCGCGTTCTCCGCTGCCGAAAAATTGCGTGATGCGCACCGGCGGCGGCGCAGACGGCCGGGGCCGTCGCTCGCATCTCGCAATGACGCTCGCTTTTCAAAAATTCTGCAAGGAGCCGAGGGCATGAAAAACAAGAGTTTTTCAGCTACCACTCCGCAGATGCGTGCACGCACGAAAAGCGTCACGCGACGGCTTGGATGGGACATTCCGGTCGGTGCATGTTTTCGCGCGGTCGAGAAACAACGCGGGCTCAAGAAAGGCGAACACGTCACGCCGATCGACGTCTGCCGTGTGTTGAAGGTTAGCGACGAGAGACTCGATGCGACCACGACCGAGGAAGTGACGCGAGAAGGTTTTCCAGGGCACACGCCGGAATGGTTCATCGCGATGTTTTGCAAATTAAACCGCTGCCTGCGCGATCGCGTGGTTAAGCGTGTCGAGTTCGAGTTTGTGGAGGAAAACAAATGAAACCACGCGCGCTCCAGTATCCCATCGGCATCACCGTGGAAATGGTGCAGAAATTGCACGCCGATTATTGCGCCAGGACTCGGATGGATTACACGCTCGACCGGCGGATCGAGGCGCTCTGGCTCGGGATGCTGGCCACGCGCAGCGAAGCGGAGATCCTGATGGTCGCCGGCTATCTGCGCTGGCGCGTGGATAACGGCAAGCGCCTGCCCGGCTGCCTCAAGCTCAACCTCGACAACTTTTTTAACCCGGTCCGTTTCGCCGATGACCTGGCCGAGGCCAAAAGCATCAAGGCCCGGCGCGCGGCCAAAAAGGCGCCGGCCGTGCAGAACGTCACGCAGACCGTGGGCGGCATTTCCCGCACGGTGGAAATTCCCGCGGCGAGCCCCGATGGCGGGCAGATCGCCGAGGCGGTGAAAAAGGAAGCCGCGCGCTGGCGTCAAGATATGAGAGGTGCCCGATGAAACTGGAAACCGAGATCACCGCCGAGTTGCACGCGGAGATGCTCGCCGCGCTGCTGAGCTACCGCCGAGAGCCGATCGCGATCGACGTCTCGACCCCGCAGCTTTTCGCGCTGGCGCTGCGCAACGAACGGATCCGCACCGCGCAATGCCTGGACAAACTTTTTGAGATCATGAAACGCGGCCGGAAACCGGCGCTCGACTGCGAGGTGATCGATCGCGTCGAGAGCGTGCGCCGCCTTTTCCTCGAGAACGAACAATCGGAACCCGGAGTGCTCAACCCCTCATGAAACCGCCGTCCTCAGAAGTCACCGTTTACCCCGTGGGAATCAAGGTCAAGGTCGCGCCGGACGATCAGCTCACGCTCTGGCCCGATCATCTGCCGGTGCCGGAGATCGGCGTGTTTGAATGGGTGGCGCAGGGCGACGGCAATTACAAGCCGATGATCCGCCTCCACCCGAAGCTGGTGCGCATGGGCGAATCGACGATCAAGGAGCTCGGCCTCGGCGTGAGCTACAACAGCCTGCGCCGGCTGATGACCGGCGGTTTTGTGCGTTACGTGCAGGTGACGCCCGGCAATTACGCGGTCGATTTGCAGAGCTTTTACCAGCACATCGCGAAGGTCAAAGCCGACCCCGATTTCTGGACCGGCAAAAACCTCAAGAAATACATGGAGGCGATCTGAACGCAAAGCTCATGGACGGCGCACAGGAAGGCGTTCGCGCTGCGGAACGGTGCGAAGCGCCGTTCCATGCAGCGCCTGGCTCGGCGAACGTAAGCGGCGCTCCGCAGCGGAGCGGAGCGGGCGGGGAGCGGGAGGAAAATCTATGATCGCAAAAACCAAAGTTACCTTCGACATGGCCTTCAACTCGGAGGGCGGCGAATGCAAAACGACCGTGGCATTCGTGTTCACGGACCACCCGGAAATCCCGGTGCCCGATGGCATCCGAGAAATGCTAATCGGCGAAATCAGGATGCTCTGTGGCGCAATGGACGCCGCGCGACTGGAACTCTTTTCCGAGGGGGCGGGGGTTGGGAAGAAACGCTCCGACTCGAAGCCGCGCCATTCGCCGAGCGACCAGGCTCACCCCACTGCCGCGAGAGCGACCGTGGACGGCACTGAAAATTTATGAGTGATACCAAAAGCATCGAATCAGAGACGTCAGCGGCAGCTGCGGGCGCAGCGCCTTGTTCGGCATTGGTGGACATGGCAATCGGTGACTACGTGGCGATGCTCGAACGCCAAAACAAATATCTGCGAAAGGAACTCCACAAGAATGAGGCGAGGCTGAAATGGCTGCACGACTGCTCAACTGGCCAGACCGACCCGGAGGGCTACGAGTGGGGAATCTACCGCGTGAAATGGGAGAACGGGAAAGCGGTGTCCGTGATGCAAACCAACTCAGACCTGAGCGACCTCGATGCTGAGATGGCGCGGGAACTGAATACGCCTAACGCAGAGCTATGAGACGCCGGACACGAGACGTTGAATTTTGTGAGAGCGCCATCCGGCGTTCTCATCAGCGATTGGTTAGCTGAAAATGACAACCAAAACCAAACTTATGGAAGTGCAAATAACTGTGCCGAAAAAGGCAAAGATGAATGTCGTGGAAAAAGAATATCCCGACATCTATCAGGACGGCGACGAAGCGCATGACGACCTCAGCTACTTCGTGGGCAAGTCCTCGGATGAAACTCTCGAAGAAGGCGAAACGGAATGGATGACACGCGCCGCGGCAATCGCTTGCTGCGGCTTCGTGGAAGGTGCGATACCCGGAGCAGAGACGATGCTCGAAGGTAACGGCGGCTGGGCGCAAGGGATGCTCAGTCGAAAAGACTTCTCCGGCCTCGCCATCAGCAAATCGGCGAAACGCGAATACAAGCGCGAAAGCGACATCTACTGGAAGGCGTTCCGGCGTGGCAAGCGCCTTTCAGCTAACAGTGTATTGAACGAACAGGAGGCGCATAATGAGTGAGAAAAAAGCCGGGTTGCTGGCGAAGTTTCGCGAGATGGCGGCGCTCGATGAGTTGTCGAAAAACACGATCGATACCTACACGTGCTGGTTGCGGCAATTCGCGGCTTACACGCGCAAAGGCGCGGCTTCGTGGTCGGGCGCGGATGTCTCGGCGTTCATCCATTGGATGCACCGCGAGCGCTATTCGTCGGCGTCGCGCAAGCAGGCTCTCTGCGCGATCATTTACGCCTTCAAACGCGTGCTGCAAATCGATCCGGGCCGGTTCGATCTGCCGCCGATGCCGCACGAGAAAAAGAAGCTCAAGATTATCCCGACTCGCAGCGAGCTTTCGACTTTGTTCACGCACCTGCGCGGACGCGACTGGCTCATGGCCCAGCTTCTTTACGGCTCGCTCTTGCGGGTCTCGGAATGCTGCATGTTGCGCGTGAAAGACATTGATTTTGAAAATGGAAAGATCGATATCCATTCCGGCAAAGGCGACAAGGATCGCAAGACCTGGCTGCCTGAATCGCTCATCGCTCCGCTGCGCAAATGGATGGAATGGCGAGCGGCACTGCACCAGTGGGATCTCGGGCAGGGCCACGGCTGCGTGGAATTGCCGGGAAGGCTCGCGCGCAAATATCCAAGCCGCACGCGCGAACTCGGCTGGCAATATGTGTTCCCCTCGCAGATCGTGCAGCCGGATGGAACGCGCTGGCATACCACGCCGGAGTCTTTCCAAAAATCGCTCCGCAAAGCGCGCGCGGCGGCTGGGATCATCAAGGATTTAACGCCGCACACGTTGCGTCATGCTGGGGCGACGCACGGGCTGCGCACGCCGGGCAACGACATCGAGATCATCCGCGAAACACTCGGGCACACGAATCTTGAAACGACGCAGATTTACATTCATGCCGACGAAGCCGGGGGCGTGAGCCCGCTGGATGTGGGAGTTTCGCTGGCGCGTCCTGCCCTGCCGCCGCGCCGCATCTATCAACTCCATGGCTGATTTCCTTTTTAAACCGAGCCCGCACAAGCAGGCGGCGGAGTTCATCGCATCGAAGCCGGTCGTCTCGCGCGAGGTTTTCAGCAAGCTCCTGCCCGAGCTGCGGGCGCGGGCGTTCGTGATCTCCGGCGTCGAGGCCGCGAACGTCGTGCAAGGCATCCGCGACCGGATCGCGGAGCTGCCGCAGGGCGCGAACTGGGATGACGTGAAGGATGATCTCGTGGCCGAGCTGCATCCGTTTTTGCGCAATGAAGACGACCCGGAAAACACCGTGGCCGCCGAGCGCCGGGCCGAGCTGCTCCTGCGCACGCACGGCTTCCAGGCTTACCAGGCGAGCGCGTATGAGGTGATGGACCGCCAGCGCGATGTGCTGCCGTATTGGCAATACCACAGCATGGGCGACTCGCACGTGCGGCCCACGCACGCCGCGCTCAACGGCGTGGTGCTGCCGGCGGATCACGAGTTTTGGCGCACGCATTTTCCGCCGTGGGATTACGGTTGCCGCTGTCAAATTATCCCGATCTCACAGGTGGACGTGGATGAAATCGCGGCACGCGACGCGCAGAAAAACCCCGATAACCGCAGCGTGCTCGACCCCGACGCGCAGGCACAGCTCAGCTACCCGACGCGCCGGCTGGTGCGCAATGGCGTGAGCTACTACATGGCCGCGCCGATCGAGGAAAACAAACCGGGCGCATTCTACTGGCACCCCGGCGACCTCCGGATCCCGCTCGAGGAATTAAAAGGCCACTACGACGCGCAGACGTGGAGCGATTTCCAGGGCTGGGCGAAAAAGACGCGGATCCCCGACGTCAATAAAACCGTGTGGGGCTGGCTCGGCGGCTCGGTCGAATGGCCGGAGCTCGATGAGCTTTCAAAAGTAAAACGCCTGGGCGGATCCACCGGCGCCGAGCTGATGCGCGATGGCGAGGGCCGGAAGTTCGTGCTCAAGCGCGGCGCGAGCGCGGACCATCTCAATGAGGAAGCGGCCGCGGACCAGGCTTATCTCGCCGCCGGCTTGAACGTGCCGAAGATGAAGATCTACACCACGCCGGCCGGCCCGGTGAAGCTCGCCAAATACATCGAGGGCACCACGCTCCAGAGCTATCTCGCAAAGGCGACGGCGGAGGAAGCCGCACTCGCGATCGCGAAGGTGCAGAGCGGCTTTGTGGCCGATGCGCTCTTTGCCAATTACGACGTGGTGGGGCTCGACCTGGACAATATCCTGATCGACAAAACGGGGCAGGTCTGGCGCATCGACAATGGCGGCAGCTTCCGCTTTCGTGCGCGTGGCGGCGCGAAAACCGGCTGGGGGCCGAAGGTCACCGAGTTGCAGACGATGCGCGATGCGAAGATCAACCCGAGCGCCGCGCGCGTGTTTGGCTCGATCACCGACACGGAGATCCGCCGGCAGATCGGCGAGCTGATGGTAAAGCGCGAAGCGATCCTCGCGGCGGTGCCGCACGAGCTGCGCGACGTCCTCGCGAAACGGTTTGAAAACCTCGAGGAAATGCTCGCGCCGTCCGGTGGCGATTTTGCGAACGAAGTGGTCGAGAGCCGGATCGTCGGCAAAGTGAGCAAGCGCGACCGGGGCGACATCGAAAATACGCAGGTGCTTTTCTGGCAGGAAACCGGATCGAGCGGCAGCCATGTCACACGCGCGAAACTCAAGCTCACCGAGGCGGGATCCGCGCGGGTGATGGAGCGGCTCGCCGCCAGCCTGCCATCGGTGCCGGCGGGCGTGGCGAAGGCCGCGACCGATGCGTATTGGCCCGGCATCCTCGATGCGCTCAAGACCGTGAACCAGCATGCGGGCGATGGCGCCTACAACATGGCGAAGCTGGCGAAACTCGATGAGATCAAGGCCAAGCTCACCGCGCTGAAAAAAGATGCCGCGCTGAAAAAACATTACCTCGGGATCATCGACGGCATCGAGAAAGCGAAAGCGGCGAAAGTGAAGACGCCGATGTTTGCCGCCTACGTGCCGAAGGCAAAAGCGCCGCCGGTTGCCGCCGCGCGCGAATTTCAAATCAAGCGCGGGCATGTGCCGTATCTCAGCAAAACCACCGAGCGCGGCCGTGCGCGCGAGGGCGATCAATCGATCTACCAGCACGACGCTTATTTGATCGATCTCGGCGGCAGCAAAATCAAGCTGGTGCCGTTTAAGGAAAGCAACGGGGCGGACTTCAACGCGCCTTACGCGCTGCGCGGTTACGTGGAAGTGCTGCACCCGGCGGAGAGCTCGGAAAAAACGATCGGCGACATGCTCGAGCATCTCGCGAAGATCGGCATCGACACCGAACCGGCGAACGATGCGTATGCCGAGCAGCTCTATTTGCGCAAAGGCATGCAGATCCGCACCGATGTTTTCACGCCGGAAAAATTGCAGGCGGCCGACGCCGTGCTCGCCTCGGCCAAAAACGATGCGGAGAAAGTGGCCGCGCTCAAGGAAATGGTGAAAAAGGAAATGGGGATCGATCTGCCCGAGCGCATCACGCCGGACTACGATCCGCGCGGGCACGCCAATTCCTTCGGCCAGGGCTGGGTGCGCACCGAGCGCTGGGATCTGCCGCGCGCGCAGGTGGAAAAGGAGATGAAGGATTACCGGTTGCACCACAGCTCCGCCACGCCGCTGCCCGAGCTGGTCGATTCCATTCTCAATGGCGGCGGTGATTTCACCGCGACCACCGAGCGGCTGCGCAAGGGCATCGCGATCAATCGCGGCATGTCGCCGCAGGCCGATCTCGACACCGGCGGCGCCAATTACCTTTTCACCCGCATCCAGGGCAAGGCGAAGGCGCTCAAAAGCACCGGCATCAATTTCAAGATCGGCCTCCTCTCGCGGCAGGATGCGTTTAGTTTTAACAGCGACCGGTTCGGCAATGTGAAGGATGCGAGCGCGTATGCGGCGCGCGCGAAAACGATCGCCGATCTCAAGCAGTGGTCGAAGGCGGGCGGCAATGAGACGATTTTAAAATGGGGCGTGCCGTTCCTGGATGAAGTCGATTCGATCGTGTGCGGCAGTGACGCGCAGCGCAAAGCGGTGCTCGATGTGTTTGCCCGGCATGGCTACGATGCACTGCCAGATGGCCGCAAAATCACGGAGATCCTCAAATGAACAATCCCAAGGAAATTTCATCCGCGCTCGTCAGCAAGGGCGCGGTGCTCACGCTGCTCGACAAGGATGTGCAGGTGCTCGTCGGCCACTGGGAATGGCTCGATGAGCACCGCGTTTTTTATTTCGAGGCGGGCGCGAGCGATGAATTTGGCGGGCACCTGCTCGAGTTCGATTTCGTGAACGCGGTGCATGCGCTCGGCGTCGCTTTTTTCAAAAAGGAAAGCGAGATGATCGCCTATCTCGCGCCGATCGCCGAGAGCGTGAACGAATCGGATTGCGCCGCGTATGAGAAAACTTTTCGCGAGTGGCAACACACAGGACCGGAGCTCGCCGACTTCATTCACCAGGTAAAACAACAACTAGAAAACTGATTATGTGGATCGCCTCAAAATTCGGATGGTTTTCAATCGTGCAAAAAGAGCCGGGGGAATTTCACGTGCGCGCACGGGTGAAGCAGGACCTGCAAAACCTGCTCGACGCCATGCCGCTGGCCAATGCGGTGATCGAGACCTGGCCGGGCGCGGATTACCGTTATCGCATCATCATCGGCGGTGATGATCTGCGCGTGGTGATGAACTGCCTCGCGCTCCAGCTTGATTATTCGAATTTCAAAAGCAAAATCGCGCAAACGCCCGACCAGCGCGAGAAATTGCCCGAGTATCACACTATTTGGGCGACGATGGCAGGGCTGCAAAAATGAGCAAAGAACCGACCGCAGTTGAAATCAAGATCGCGAGAGAAACACCGCTGACGCTTGAGAGCGTCTGCAAGATCTTCGATATCCTTGGTCCGCGAGCTGAATCGTTCATTCCTGCATGCCTACGATCCGGAAGGCATCCCCTCTGCGTCGCTGAAGCCGCCTTCACTTACGAATGAGCCTCGAGATCCGCGACACGATTTCCCCTGGGCTCGCGCGGTCGGCGAAGAAGATTGCCGATCGCCGGCCGGTGCTGGAGGCGATGGGGCTCGAGCTCGTCTCGGTGACCAAGCGCGCGTTTGTCGATGAATCGCTGCGGCCCGCGCCGTGGCCGGCGCGCAAGAGCGGCGGCGATCATTCGCTGTTGCGTCTCTCGGGCGCGCTCTGGCAATCGATCCGCATAGCGAAGGTCACCAACTCGGAAGTGACCGTGGCGAGCGACCGCAAGTATGCGGCGATTCACCAGATGGGCGGCGTGATCTACGCGAAAGGCAAGGCGCTCGTCTTCTCGATCGCCGGCAAAAAAATCTTCGCAAAAAAAGTCACGATTCCCGCGCGACCGTTTTTTCCGTTCACGAAAGAGGGCGAAATGATTCCCGCGGCCAAACAGCGAATCGAGGCGGTGGCGAAAGCGAAGATCGCCGGGCTGCTCAAGAGCTGATTTTCCGCGCGCGCAAATTGCCCCGCAAATCGCGCGGACGCTACCAACAGTGCTGAACACGCCTCCGCGCAATCCGCGGGCTTTCGCGGGCTGGGATTCGGCCTTTTAAAAAGCGGTGTCAAGGCTGATTGCGCCCTCGGTGAACGGCCGAGCTGGCGGATCGGGGCCATTTCCGGTTTCGGCGACCCCTTTTCCACCCTTTCCACGGCTCTTAGACGCTGTGAAAAGTGCCGCTAACGTCGGCTCTCGTGATTCGCAGCAAAACGCAACCGGTTCTCATCGGCCTCAGTGCCGCCCCGGTCCTCATCGCCCTCCACGCCGCCGCGCCGGCGTTCAGGGAACTGATCGCCTGCCAGGCCATCCCGAACGATGCGTTGCAAGCCGACGAGCTGCCGACACGGCTCAAGCTTTTCAACTGGGGCGAAAATAAAACGGCGACCAAGGGCACGTTCGTCGTCGGCCCGAAAACGCTCGCCTCGCTCGCCGCGAACCAGAAAGCGCATGGCTTCGATAAAGTCGCGCTCGATTTCAACCACAACTCGCTCAAGGGCCATCCGAATTTCAAACCCGATCCGCGCGAGGTGGCCGCCTACGGCACGCCGGTGGTGATCGAGGGCGAGGGCCTTTTCCTCGATGGGCTGAGCTACACGCCCAGCGGCAAAAAGTTTGCCCGCGAGTATGCCGATCTCTCGCCGACGCCGGCGCGCGACCCGGAGACGGGCGAAGTGATTTTTCTCCACAGCGTCGCGCTTTGCCCGCAGGGCGAGGTCGAGGGGCTGACCTTCCTTTCTGCCGATGTCCTCGGCGAAACCAAAACGCAAACCACACACAAAAAAGTAACCACCAAAGTCATGGACTTCAAAAAACTCCTCTGCGCAATTCTTTCACTCGACCCGGACACGGCGACCGACGAGGACATCCAGGCCGCCGCCGAGAAATACGGCAAAACCGAAAAGACGGAAGCCGGTGCTGACAAAGCCGTCGAGGCGCTGAGCAAGGCGCTCAAGCCATTTGGCGATCAGCTCGTCGCGCTGCAAAGCCGCCTGGACAAACAGGACCGCGATAACCTGGTGGCGCTCGCGATCCGCGACGGCAAGGAAATCCCGAAGTCCGCGCTCGAGGGCGATACCGCCGTCAACAACGCGCAGCTCGCCGCGCTCATCGCGGGGCTGCCGGTCACCGTGCCGCTCTCGCGCCGCACGCCCGAGAACGTCATCGACCTTTCCGCCGGCAACGGCCCGATCAGCGCCGAGCAGGCCGCGATCAACCGCAACCTCGGCATCAGCGACGACCAGTTCAAAAAGCATAACGCAAAATAAATCTCCTGTTGGGCCGTGGCGGCGGTCGCTCGCCGCTGCGGTTTCTTTCAAAAAAAACCAAATCCACACCACTAAATCATGAGCGCAGCCACCACATCCATCAACACCCCCAAGCGCGACGGCGATTTCCTTCGCAACCTGCCGATCGCAGCCTCCACGAAGCTTTACGTCGGCACTCTCGCGGCGATTGACGCCAGCGGCAACCTGGTAAGCGCGAGCGACACCGCTTCGCTGCGCGTGCTCGGCGTGGTGCAGCCGAACCCGGATGGCACCAGCGGCGATTACGACAATAGCGCCGGCGCTGCGGGTGATCTGCTCGCGGTGGTCGAGCGCGGCATTTTCAAAGTTACCAACTCCGGCACGCAGCCGGTGACCAAGGCGTATGTGGGCGCCGCGGTTTACGTCGAGGACAACCAGACGGTTGCGATCTCGACCTCGCACTCGATCCCCGCGGGCATCGTGGTGGAGATCGATGACGACGGCGATGTCTGGATCGATACCCGGCTCCACTTGATGGTGGTCGGCACGCCGAGCGATGGCACGATCACCGCCGCCAAGCTCGCGTCGAACGCGGTTACCACCGTGAAAATCACGGACGCGAATGTGACCGGCGCGAAACTTTCCGCAGCGGCAAACCTGCGCTCGATCGTGATCCCGCTCGGCACCATCGCGACCACAGGCTCGACCAAAGTCACGATCCCCGCGCCATTGGCGGGCACGCTGAGCGCCGTGAAATTCTGCGGCAAGGATGCGCTCGCGACGAGCGACACCAATTACCTCACGTTCGCCCTGACCAATAAAGGCCAGGCGGGAGCGGGCACCACGGCGATGCTTTCGGCCACGGCCTCCGGCACCACGCAGGCGACCGGCGGCTCGGCCATCGCGGCTTACACCACGCGGGACTGTCCGCTGCACGCAACCGCGGGCAACGCGGCGATCGCGGCCGGCGACTGCCTCGAGCTGAGTGTCACCGCCACCGGCACACTCGCAAACACCGTTACCGAGGCCACGATCCGCCTCGACTACACCTTCACGGCATAAACCAAAATTTAACTTCCTTCGAAACACCCGCCGGTGCGCAAGCGCCCGCGGGTTTCGGAGGCGTAAGACAAAATTTGTCTGTGAAAATTTAACAAACCACCACCAAAGCCATGCAAATCAATCAAGCAAACCTCGCCGCCCTCTTCAAAGGTTATCGTGTCGTCTATATGGAAGCCTACCAGGGCGCCACGCCCATGTGGGACCAGATCGCGATGCGAACCCCCAGCGCTTCCGCACAGGAGATTTATCACTGGCTCGGTGCCGTGCCTGGAATGAAAAAGTTCCTGGGCGAAGTGGTGATCGAAAACCTCGCCGCCAACAAATACGCGATCACGAACGATGAGTTCGAATCGACGGTGGGCGTGAAAAAGGCCGACATTGAGCGCGACACCTACGGCGTTTACAATCCGCTCATGAGCGCGATGGGTGTGGCCGCGAAGGAACATCCGGACGAACTCACCGCCGATCTGCTCAACAACGGCTTCGATTCGCTCGATTACACGGGCAAGAACTTCTTCGACTCGAACAAAGTGCAGGACGGTGACCCGAAGAGCACGAAGTTCACCAATGTGGCGACCGCGAAGCTCGGGCCCACAGCCTTTGCCGCTGCGAAGGCTTCGCTCAAGAGCCGGAAAAACTCGAAAGGCCGCCCGATGGGCCTTGGCCGCAAGTTGCAGTTGATCGTGCCGCCCGCGCTGGAAACGATCGGCCTCGAAATCTTGAAGGCTGATAACATCCAGCAGACTGCGCGCAATACGGACGCGAAGGCGGTGGCCTCGGTCACCAACGTGCAGAAAGGCACTGCCGAGCTGGTGGTGTGGAGCCGCCTCACGAGCGACGACGCGTGGTTTTTGCTGGAAACCGGCATGCCGGTAAAACCGCTGATCGTGCAGTTCGAGCAGGAAGCCAGCTTCCAGGCGCTCACGAACCCGGACAGCGATCACGTGTTCAAAAAGAAAGAATTTCTCTACCAGGCTTACGGCCGTTACAACGCGGGCTACGGCCTGCCGCAGCTCGCCTATGGCAGCGACGGCAGCACCGGCACGCTCGGCGCGTAATTCGGCAACGTCCCGCACACGATGCCTTACCTGATGCTCAGCGACCTGTCCGGGATGATTCCCGGGCAGTTCCTCATCGAAGCGCTCGACGACGACGGCGACGGCGCGGCGGATTCCGCCGTGGTCGATCAAGTGCTCGCAGACGCGGGCGCGGAAGTCGATGGCAAGGTGGGCGGCCGTTACAAGACGCCGTTCACGATGCCATATCCGGCCAAGGTGGTGCTCGCCGCGAAGTTCTTCGCGATCCGCGCGCTTTACACCCGCCGTGGCAAGGCGGACGCAAATCCTTACAAAAAACAGGCCGATGACATGGACACCGAGCTCGCCGCGATCGCCAAGGGCGATGCGCCGCTCGACCCGAACATCAGCCGCGCCAAACCGAGCGTCTCGGCAATCACCGAACCCGTGGCCACCACACCCGCCGGAAAAACCAACGCATGAAACTCCGCACGCTCCGCTTTTTAGCGCTCCTCGTCGTCTCGCTCTTCATCTGGCTCGCGGCCTATGGCCACGCGCTTTACGGTTTCCTCTGCCTCTTTGGTTTCTCGGCGGCCATCCCCACGCTTTTGCGCGGCCAGGCGCTCGGCACCACGGCGGCGGTGATCAAGGGCGATAACACCATCCTCTGGGGCGCACGCAACGGCACCACCATCACCGGCATCATCGTCTCGGTGCGCGACCAGATCACCGGCGAGATGGTCGAGATCCCCGATGACATCGGCTTTACCGTCTCGGTCGTTTTCTTTAACGACAAACATGAGTGCGAGGCGGAGCTGATCGTGCAGACTTCCTATCCCTCGATCGCCCGCGGCGACATGGTGACGATCATGGGCATCACCAACGTGATGGTGACCGAGGTGGAGAAAATGTGGGAAAACAAACAGGCCCGCAAACTCCGTGTCAAAGGCACCGCCTTCTCCGCGATCACCTCGTAGTCTCCCGCGCCATGGCCAAGAAGAAACGTGTCGGCTACTCGTCGGCGCAGGTGCAGGCTGCATCCTCCGCGCGCGACCGTGCAACCAAGGGCACACCGAGGATCGTGCTAGATGCGTTCCTGCCCGAGCAGCTCTCGGTGGCTGATATCCCGCTCGCGCAAATCAATATCGATCACATCATGGCGCTCCAGCTCGCCGCGCCAGGCATTTTGCAAAACAGCGATCCCGGCAAATTCGACGTGGTGGAAATCATGCGCGCGCTTTTCATCTGCACGCAGGACCAGGATCTGACCGAGAGCCTCCTCGCCGTGCGCGAGAAGGACGCGCTCACCGGCTCGATCATTTTTCCAAGATTCGACGCCGAGGTGCGCAGGCTCGCTCGCAATTTGAAACCGGCGGTGCTGGTGCAGATCGCGCCGAAGCTCGACGCGGCGATCGTGGCGGCGATGAAGCCGGCCATTCCTTTCGGCGCCGATAAAAGCACGCCGGCTGACAGCCCTTTTCCAGGGGCCCGGACGCCGGCTCCGGGCTAGGCTGGATTTTGACGCTGATCGATGTCCTCGCCAGCGAATACACAATTCCACCGCGACAGGTGCGGCGCGAAGGGCTGGCGGGCATCCTGGCGCTCTACTCGGCCATCGCCGCGCGCTACGACATGAAGCCCAAAGGCCCGACTTACGTGGAGCAGGAGATGCTCGATGCGCTCGCGCGCATGGAAAGTCGAATCCCGAAGCCCGAAGGCAAAAAGCGCCGCCGGCGCAAACGCTAGCTTTTTAAAAATATGGACCCACTCACACCCGCCGCACTTCTCCAGTTCGTTTACGATCAACTCAAGCCATGGACCGATGCGCGCAAAGGCTTGCTCAGCCTCGCGGGCGATCCGGGCTATGTGCTCGAGGCGCTCGCGGATGGCCCGGCGACCTTCCGCGTGATCCTCGCGTGGGCGGGCGATGAGGACCAGACCGGCGGCATCGAGCAGGCGGGCATTGTCACCAATCAATTTGAAGTGTGGCTGATCAAGGCGAAGGGAATGCAGCTCGATCCCGGCCTGCACTTGATCAAGGGCGAGCTGGCGTTTCTCGCGCTGCTGGGCGATCTGCGGCAGACGGTGCGCGCGATCCGGTTTCCGGAGGAAGTGACAAACGAGATCCCGCTTTACAAGGGCGCAAAGCAATTCGAGCCCGAGCTGGCGCTGCAACTGCCCACCACCGGCTACAAAATGACCTTCGAGTTGATCGCCGCCATTCCCTACCTCGTGCTTTCGTAGCCACGGTTTCCGCGGCTCTTTGCCGCACCGTGCGCAATCCGCTTTTCTAAGCAGCCATGAATCTCGCCGCCACAATGAGCCTCGACAATCGCGGGTTCATGGACCCGCTCAGCCGATCGCGCTCGGCGTTTGCGGGGATGCGCTCCGCGCTGGAAGGCCTCGCCGGCCCGCTCGCGGCGCTGGGCGTGAGTTTCGGCGCATTTAAATCGGTCGAGGGAATCGTGGAAGGTTTCAAGGGCGTTTTTGTGCTCGGCAAGGAACTCAAGGCGCAATCGGCCATCACCGGGCAGAGCATTCGCGACGTGGTGATCCTGCGCAAAGCTTACGATGAGGCCGGCATGGACGCGGGCTCGCTCACGGCGAATCTCTCGATGCTCCAGGCGGCGCTCGGCGGGGTGAATGAGGAGGGATTGCCGACCAAGCACATTTTCGAGCAGCTCGGGCTCGACATGGAAGCGCTTAAAAGCAAGCGCGCGATCGAGCAATTCGATGAAATCGCGAAGGCGATCGGCAACCTGGGCGATCAAAGCTCGAAGATGGCCGCCGTGCGCGGGATCTTTGGCCGGGCCGGCGCGCAAATGCTCGCGCTTTTTGCCAACCCGAAAGTGATCGAGGAGGCATCCGAGCTCGTCGGCAAGCAGGCGAACATTTTCCAGAAAAACGCGGAGACTTTTGCGAAGGTCACCAACGCGTTTGAGGCCGTGGGCACCAAGGTGCGCGGGATTTTCGTGGGCGCGGCGGCGGAAGCGGCCCCGGCGATCATGCCGATCCTCACGGCACTCCGCTCGATCGATACCGTGGGGATGTCGCAACGCCTCGGCGCGGTGCTGCGGCAGAGTGCACAGCTTTTGCAGGCCGCTTACAAGAGCGGCAACCTGAGCGAATTGATTTCCCTGAGCCTGACCGTGGGTTTTGAGAAAGCGGTGCCGAAAATCGGCTCGCTTTTGGTCAATGCCTTCTCGGCGCCGATCGCTTATTTGCAGGCGGGACTGGAAAAAGCCGCGGAGCTCTGGAAAATCCGCACCAGCGGCGAAGGCGGGCTCTCGATGAAGGAAAAAAGCACGCTGCAAAACGCCTATCGCAATATCGACTCGCAACAGGCCGACGCTTCCGCCGCACTCGAGCGCGGCAACAAAGGACTCGCGAAGGAATTGATGCAAAGCGTCTCCGAATGGATCAAGGTGCGCGACGAGCTCGAGAACAAGGCCAACCTCGAGAAAAACCTCGAGGATATTCCTACGCGGATGAAGCGCATCATGGGCGAAGGGGTGCAGTTCGATCTTTTCGGCCTCGGCAAGGGCAATGGAGCGAGCGCGGCGGAACGGACGCTCAGGGATTTGATGGCGCGTCTTTCGAAAAGCTTCGCGCCGCTCAATATCCCGATCGAAACCACGCCCGCGGCGGGCACGGCCGGTTTTGAAAACGTGAAGGACTACGGCGCCGGCAAGGCCGCGCGCAAGGGCCGCTTTGAAGATGGCGACAAACTCGCGCGGATCGGCCTGTTTGTCGGCGGCTCCGGCGGGCCCGCGCTCGAGCATGCGCGCAAAACCGCCGATAACACCACGAAACTGGTGGCGCTCACCGCACAGGTGCACGCGACCATCACCAACAGCATGCGGCAGCAACTCGAAAGCCTGCCAGCCTGGGGAATCTAAATGCCGACCGAACGCTGGAAAGGCACCACAGCCATCAAGGAGGCGCCAAGCTCTCCGGTATTTGAAAACACGAAGGATGGCCCGCGCTACACGCGCACTTTCAACGGGCCTTACACTGCGCTGCTCGGCAACACGCCGGCGCGGCTCGGCACGATGACCGGCGTTCCATCCGGATTTTACGTCGACACCGTGCGCGTGGAGAAAGCACCGGGTAATCGCGGCATCATGACGGTGACGCTCACGCCGGCGCCGATCCAGGATTATACTTTCGAAGCAAACCAGACGCTCGAGGTCGAGTATGTGGAGATCCAGAAACGGATCGAGACGCACCCGATGTTTAACGCCGTGACGGCCGAGAGCTCGCACCCGAACGCCGGCAAATACGAGCTCACCGACGATGATCTTGACGCGATCGAGGAATGGAAAAACCAGACGACGGCGACGGACCGCAAAACGAAATACGACGCGCTGAGCGATAACGCAAAGGCGCTCGCGCAACGAATCAAGCGCGGGCAGGACAGCTACGTCATTTACGCGCCGGTGTGCCGGGTGACCAAGAAGAACGCGACCAAACCCTTGAATACCCGGTGCGGTTTCCAGGACGATCCTCCCGCCGGCGTGAAGGTGGATGGTTATAGCTATTTGCAAACGGCAGACCGCGCCACGCGCGACCGCACCTGGTCGCGCATCCAGGAGTGGACCGGCGCCGATGAAATCGACACCGAAGTCTACGCCGGCTAATGCAACTGCCCACGCCGCCGAAAAGCTGGGAGGACGTGCCGCGCTGGGCGCGTGAGGTCAACAATCTCCTGCGCTCCATTTATCCGCGCCCGAGCCCGGATGTTCTGCCGAGCGTCGGGCCCGGCGGCACGACTTACAAAACGATCGCGGATCCCGGAAAGAAAATCACCAGGACAACGCGGCCTTTCCAGATCGCTGCCTCCGCTGCGTATGAGGCGCGCGTTTTTACTTCGCTGCTTTGCGGTGATACGCCGGCGGGATTTAGCCCCGGCGATGATCCGGCATTCACTCTCACGGTCGCAGATGGAGACAAAATCTGGGCCGGAGTGACGACCGATGGCGGGTTTACCAACGGCAGCGTGACGTCGCGCTTTATCGACTGCGGATCAAGCGTGCCCGCAGACGATCCAGAGGGCTTCACTTTTTACATCCGCCTCGGCAGCGTGAGCGTGGATGGCGACGGCAACGTCACGCGGGCGAACGATGTTTACGGCCCAATCGATTTCGGCTGTCCGCTACAGTATGCGAATCCCCCGACCGTGAGTTTGATCGGCACAGCGGGGTAAGCCCATGCCCGAAGGAGATTGCACTTGTTGTGAACGGATTTGCGAGCGTCCGGTGCTGCTTGGAATCAGCTCGAGTGCTGCAAAGTCCAAATGCCAGTTCATTGCATTCGGATTCCGTGATGCGGCGATCCCGAAGTATTACAAAAATTGCGTCACTTCGTTTTTTATAGCTGCTGACCCGGACACAGGATGTTGCGAGCTGGATGTAACCTATAGAACAACTAGCGGTGTTGGAACTTGCCCTCCATTTACATGCGAAGGAACGGCTACAGGTGACCCGGATGGTGATTGCGTAAGCGTCGATATTTGTAACGGGGGCGACGCTGGCCCATGCTCGGATAGTTGGAATGCGATCCTGCCGAACGTTCTTAATCCTGACCCCGGGGCGATTGAGGATGGTGCCTCGTTTATTACCAGCGACTCCAATGCTCACTATGAAGATGGTTTTGGCTCCTCTGCGGATTGGACAATGCAGGATGAATACACCACCTCGGACTTGGTGGATGAAGTGCTGGAGAATTTCACGAGTTTATGCGATAGCGTGCGTCCAGTTAGTGAACTAGTGGAAGGCGGCATAGGGGCGTATCGTCATCTTTCTTCCGACGAGGCTACATTCCAAGCGGGTGGGATGATTTATCGTTTTGCATTTAAGCCGACCTCAACCTGCGCGATGAGGATCAAGATCACCGAGGTAGTCGTCCCGATTGATTCGGTGCTTGGACTTGTAAACTACGGGCACTTCGGCGGTGGCGGTGTGTTAACCGTGAGGGATTTCACCTGGAGCCCGCCGAGTAATTCGACTTCACCGCATAAAGGACTTTGTATTCCGCATCTGGACGAGGACAACGCGACCGATTTTGACATTGGGAATAAAAACACCTGGCCAATGACGCCGCAGTATTGCCTGTCGCCAAACTCTATCGCCAACGAGCGAAAAATTGTTCTCTACGTCGAATGGACTTGCATCTCCGGCGCGGAACCAATCGGAGACGGAACGCCATGATAATGCCGGAGATTGTAGCGATGGGGCGCCGGCAGATTTGCGCGCAGTGTCCGTCGCAGTGTGAGCTTTTTAAGAGCGGCCAGCAAAAACCGGAGCAACCTTGCGTGACGTGCGCGACCGGGCTGCTTCCGAACTACGGCCACGACTGCGCGAAAACTGAAACGCTAGTCATAAAGTTCGTAGTTCGTAATCCCGGCGCAGTTTTAAACTGTATCCATCGCGGCGCTGAGATCCGCCAGGAGCAATGCACGAGTTGCTCTGGAATGGTGAAGGCGAAGATCTGCGCGTGTGCGATTTTCGGCGAATGCACGCTGTTTTCCAAACCGATCCCCGGCGTGAAAGCGTGTGCCGGTTGCGACCGCGCGGAGTAAGCTGCAACTACCCTTTTTCCACCCTTTGCACGGCTCTTAGACCGTGCTGGCAGGTGTGCCTAGAGTCTGCGCGCACATGGCCTTTGCAATTCTTTACGAGCTTTTTGTCCTCAAGGCCAAGGGATCGGTCGAGCCGCTGGTGGTTTCCAAGACCGACAAGACCGCGCTCGAGAAGCCGCAATGGATCCGCGGCGATGAATTTACCCTGCGCATTCACCTGCTCGGGCCGGGCGACACGGAATTTTCTCCACTGGTGGGCGAGCAGATCGACGCGGGCGACCAGATCGTCTTTGCCGGAAAGCCGGCCGCCACACCGGAACAGACCGACGCGCTCTTTAGCGCGACACCATTCACCGAGGTGCTCAGCGGCGGGCAGTATTACTACGAGGCCACACTCGACCTGAGCGCCGACAATTTAAAAACCGCGATCGCGGCCACGGGCAATAACCAGCTCGCGGTGCTGTGCGACATCGAGATCGAGAACTCGGACAACTCCAGGCGCAAGACCTTCCAGTTTGGGGCAATCGTCCGCGCCCAGGCTTACAAGGGCACCGAGAGCGATCCCGGCACAGGCAATGTGCTTTACCCCGCGCCCGGCGCGCTCGCGCTGGTGACCGGTGTGCCGAATTTTTACGTGCTGATCACCGGCTTGACCGGCGGCGGCTCGACCAAGCTCGACGGCATCGCCACCACGGCGCTGGCAGCCGGCTATCTCGCCTGCGCGAAGATCAGCGGCAATCTCAAGTTTTACCAGCTCCAGGCCGGAGCGGCCGGCGCTGGCGACGTCGCGCCCGCCGACTACGACGCCGGCACCAACAACAAGAAGTGGGTGCAGGTCCTGTGATTTCTAATATGAAAAAAATTCTCACTCTCTTTTTTACGCTCGCGCTCGCCGCGCACGTGTTCGCCGGCAACGAAGCGCTGCGCGTGGATAACCAGTCAGGCGCGATCAACAGCCCGGTGAGTGCCTCGACCTTTCGCGGCGCGAATGCGATCCAGCAACATTTCACCGACCTCGACACGATCGGCGCGAATGCGTTTTTCGGAACGCTCGCCGGCAGCGGCACCGATGCCGCGAGTTTCCGGATCGCGATCGGCGCGCTCTCCACCAGCGGCACGGCGGTTGATACGCTGAAATTCGGCGGGCTCACACCGTCGCAATTTGCGAGCAGCGGCACTGCGGGATTGAGCGGCACCGCGACTTATGCTGTGACGAGCGGTAGCTCTACACTCAGCGGCACGGCTGCGAATGTCTCAGGTGGATATGTGCAAAAAGTAACTTCATCGAGCGCCGGCCTGACACTCAGCGGCTCGCAGGGCGCGATCACGATCGGTCTCGTGATCGGCGGCGACGCGACATTGAGCGGCACCACGCTCACGTTAAACACGGTGATTACCGGCACGACGGTCAACATCGGCAACGGCAACTACGTCGTGAACTCAAAAGGCCTCGTCACGTCTGCCACAACCCCGACGAATCTCCAGACGACAAATGGCGGTCTCGCGCTCGCGGGATTCAGCGGCATCACCGGCACGGTTCCAAATGCAAACCTGGTTGGCAGCGGCGCGATCACCATCAACGGAGCTTCGACCGCGCTCGGCGCCTCGATCATAACGTCGGCGCCAGGCACGTTCATGACGAGCTCGACCAGCGGTGGCACGATCACATTCACCGTCTCAACCGGCACAACGTCGAGCACCGTCGCTATCGGCAACGACACGCGCTTTCCGGCGAGCGTTAGCGGGCTGCGCAAAAGCGCGGGCGCTGGCAGCACTGACACGGCTGCTGCTGCGGCTGACCTCGCAGGTGCTGGTGGAGTCGTTTCCAGCGGAACGGGCAGCACCGTGTTTGATCCGCAAATGCTGCACACGAATGTGAAATTCATCGGCGGGTTTTTTAAGGACGTCAGCGGCACGCGGGACAACCGACTTTTTCTCTACGACTCCGTCGACGGCATCACCTTCACTGCGCGCAATGGCGGGAATCCGGTCGTCGATTTATCCGGCAGTATTGGCGACGTGGCGACGTGCCGAGTGGCGCGGTATCGCGGCGAATGGGTGATCGTTTTTGAAACGGGAAACTACGGCAACGTCGCCTATTGGGCCTATGTGAAAACCAAAGACTGGGTGAATTTCACATCGCCGGTGAC
>Ga0070741_10001282_pt1 | contig 78484 bp, 63 predicted proteins | sample Coa_R1_4_FD_66440 | JGI IMG/M metagenome (GOLD analysis project Ga0070741, IMG submission 66440) | Surface soil microbial communities from Centralia Pennsylvania, which are recovering from an underground coalmine fire - Coalmine... | ecosystem: Environmental > Terrestrial > Soil > Unclassified ...
GCCCAGCGTCACGTGGTGAGCGGCGCTGCAAGCGGTGTTGATGGGCGTGGTGCCGCCGCTAGTGGTGAAGGTGATGGTGCCCGCACTCAGGCCGGCGCCCTTCAGCGTCACCACGGTCCCGCCTGTCGTGGCACCGACTATGGCTGCTGGCGTCGCCTCCAACGATGCCGCGCCCTCCGAATCAGCCGCCGCCGTACCGAGCCCGAATGGGGCAACGGCCATGGCTGCGATAAGCAGACCTAAGACTCTTCCTTGGAACCGCATATAAACCTCCTACTTCTCCAACCACGTATACGGTGGCTCGGCCATCCTACCACTTAGGTGGAGTGCTCCATAAGTAGTTTTAGACATGGAATCTTCTCTCTAGGAAGAATGGGCTACCAGAGAAGCAGACGTCTGGGGCCGGTGATCGGTGCGCGGCTGTGATGCCGAGCTCTTAGGCGAACAAGCCGATGGCTTCCAGCAGACCGCGGATTCTTCGCTCGCCGCTCAGAATGACAGCCGAGGGGAGGAGTTTCGGTGGCGAAAGCAGCGAGGGTTCGGTGTCGACGGCAGCCCGTAGAGGGCTCAGTCTGAGGAAGAGTCGTCGCGCCAGGCAGCAAGTGTCGTCTGGGCGACCTGCAAGACCGCTTTGGCGGCGCTCGTTCGCACAGGGTCTGCGCGATAGTCAGCGGTGTCGAGGGAGTCTGCGTAGTCGCTTACAGCGTCGTCGAAGCTCTGCTGCAGGGCCTCCTCACGGATGTCGGCCATGGCGGGGTCGGCCACATGCTCCTTCAGCACGCTTTGGAGCGCGTCCGGAGTTGCCGAGCGCGCGTCGACGATTTGCCAGCGCTCCAGGCGGGCTAGGCCGCTGGGATAGTCCTCGTCGTCAAAGTTGGCGGCAGCCATATCCTGCTCGAAGGTGCCCCAGTCCTTGCGGAGGTCCTGACCATTGGGGCTCATAGTCACGGCCCTGGCGAAGTTCGTTTCGGCATTGCTCGCTCGCTCATCAGCCTGGTTGTCGTCGGGATAGGAAGCTACCCACTGCTGCCACAGCTTGGCCAGGTTCTCGGTGTTGAGTGGATCGAGCGGGTCCAGCTGCTGGGCTACGGTGAGCTCGCCGAGGGCCTGCTGCAGGAGCTTTTGGCCCTGATCCGGAGCCACTGTCACTGATTCGCTCAGCAGCATGTTGCCCAAGTCTGTGCGGTACTGGCTCTGATGGGGCGCCAAATTGACTGCTGCTTGCTCCACGGCGGCGGCGGTGGCCCAATCGCTGTCCTGGATAGCGGGCTGCACCTCTTTGGCCACGACGTCGGCTACCACCGGGCGTACGTTGCTGAAGTAGCCGACGCCGAGCACCACAGCGAACGCGGCCAGCGAACCCTCCCAACCAATGCGAGTCTGCCTCCCGCTGCGAGCTCCCTGCCCCAGCGCCAGAGCAACACCTGCGCTGGCCATCATCAGCAGCACCCACAGGAGGAAGGCGGCATAGAGATGGCCCTCCCAGATCACGCGGCGGGTGATGTCCAATATTGATTCGCCATCACTCTGCAGGGCTTGCGTGGCCAGCGCTGAGTAAAAGAGCTTGAATGCCATAGACAGGACCAGGGCCGCGGCGCGCACGACCATTGCCTGCCGCGCGTCATCGCACAGCAGCACAGGGGCCAGGAGCCACACAGGTAACACCAGCAGGAGCAGGCCAGCCCAGCCCTTATCGCTGTCGAAAAACACGTAGCCGAGCGCGACCATGCATAGCGTCGTGACAAGAACCGGCCAGACAAGCTCGTGGGTGAGGCCGGGCAACGAACTTGGGGACTGGCCTCGTGCAGCGGGAGTAGCATAGGACAGGCTTCCGGGGTGGGGCCGCGCAAAGCGCCAGCCGGTGGCGACGATCAACCCGAGATAGACCCAGAGCTGAATCCAGGTGGCGGTAACCGGAAAGCCGAACTGGGTTTCGATGAAATGCGCCCCCACGGCCGCCAACAAGCATATGAGGACCATCTGATTCGCATCGAGACTGCTGGCTTGCTGTCGGGTGACCACGCGCAGCGCAAGGTAGAGCGCGACACCGCCGACCAGGCCTAACGGCAGACCGATGCCAACGTAGGGCGCCCCCTTCCAGGCGACGAGTGCCAGCGTGCCAACCAGCCCGCCTGCGGCGGTTAAGCAGGCGTACAGCGCCCGATGCTTATCCGGCAGACAGCCTAGCCAGCGCAGCCCAAGGTAGAAGATCGTCCAGAAGAGGCCGAAGTAAGCAATCAGCCCCAGTAGGCCAGTGGTGGTAGCCACGGCCAGGGTCTCGTTGTGTGTGCGGTCCCAGTTCGCCGCGCCGTTGGCCGTGGCAAGCTGAGACGGTATGAACGGTCCAAAGGCTTGATAGATGGTTTCTGGGCCGTAGCCGATCAGCGGGCGGAGCGGGTTGAACACGTCGGCCTGATCGTTGGCGCCAACCAGCGGCTGGTGTGGACGCAGGGTGTCCAAAATGCCGGTCCAGATGAGCGTTCGCAGCTTGGCGGAGTCGTCCTGCGCGTCGAGAATGTGGCTCAGACGTGCAAGGCGAGGCGTCGAACGAATAGGCTCCAGCGGTTGGAGCGACAGGTTCAGCAGCAGCACCAGCCCACCTGCGACAGCGGCCAAGCCGAGTGCCGACAGGGTTATGCGCGGATAACCCTTGGCGCCCATGAGGCAGGCGAACAGCAGCATCCCAAGCAGCAAGCCGAAGGCTGGCCCTCGGCTCTGGCTATCGATCAGGGCCAGCAACTGTATGAAACCGATGACGACATAGACCGCCGTTCTGGCTATAGCCAGGGAAGATGGTGCGCCATCGCGCAGCTTCTGCGCGGCCTGCCATAGGCGGAGGCCAGTGATCGGCAACACCATGATCAGATAAGCGGCCAGGAAGACGGGATTCCCGAGGGGCCCGGCGACCCTGTTGGCGACGTCGACGCTCCACGGCAATGGGTCGATCTGATAGGCCTGCATGAGGGCATACATGCTGACCGGCAGGCTGGTGACAATGGTGGTGGTTAGGATGCGTTCCAGTTGATCGCGACGGCGCACGTTGACCGCCACGGCGGCGAAAATCAGCGCATAGGCGAGCATGCTGTAGGTGCCTTGCGCTCGGATGTACGAGCCGAGCCAGCTGGCAGCGGGGACGATCGAGAACAGCGAAGCAATCACGCCGACGGCTAGGAACCCGATGACCGGCGCCGCGAAGGGCAGCCGCAAGAGCCCACGGAGCCGAACATCGCGATTATCCTCCGCGAACTTCAGCAGCCAGGCGAGCGCCATGACCAGCGCGATGGTGCGCAGCAGACCGATCTTGTCCGGCTCGAACACCACGGTCGAATTCGGATTGAAGAACAGCGGCGCGAGTACCAGCGCCGCCAGCCAGCCGGCCTCCAAGACGATCTCGTAGAAGCGGCTGAACTGGGTGGCCGCGGGGGCAGCTGCAGGCCGGCGGGCCACCCTCGAGGTCGCCAGCGGCTCTGTAGCGGCACGCAAGGCTGCCGGCGCTTCCATTGTTGCCACGTCCGAGGCTTGGGAAGGTGCGACTGGCCCTCGAGGGCGGCGAGACCTACGGCTCATGCGCTACTGGTGCGCTCAGCTTCCTACGTTTCTCGGCGGGATTCGCCCACTTGGATAAGGTATTCACTACGGCTTGGCTCGCTAGTAACTATGCTGCATAAACCCCAAGGACAGTACACGGGCAGTACCAACTGTCCTATCAAGGCCGACGTCAGCGTGATTGTCGTCAATTGGAACGGCCGCCATCTGCTCGAAAGCTGTCTCGCCTCGTTGGCCGCGCAGACACTCTCGCCGCTGGAAGTGATCCTCGTCGATAACGGCTCCGAGGATGGGTCCGCCGATTGGGTGGCGAGTCACCATCCCGAGGTTCGGCTGGTCCGCCTCGACCGCAATTACGGCTTTTGCGGAGGTAATAATGCCGGTATCCGCGTCGCCAAAGGCGAGTATTTCGCTCTGCTGAACAACGACGCGGAGGCCGAGCCGCGGTGGCTGGAACGCCTGCGCGCTACCATGCGCGAGCACGCCGGGCTGGGGGCATGCGATTCGAAGGTGTACTTCTACGAGCCGCGCGACTTGATTTGGGCCAGTGGCGCGGACTACTCGGTGGCAGGATCGGTGGTGCAGCGCGGCTACTTGCAGCCCGATGGCGGCTCGAACGGTGCCGGACCTGCGGAGGTGTTCGTGGCTGTGGCCTGCGCGGTGATGTACCGCCGATCGGCGTTAGACCACGTTGGTCTGTTCGACGAGGATTTCTTCAGCGGCTACGAGGACGTGGACCTCAGCTTTCGCTTGCAGGCGGCTGGGTACGGAATCGTAACCGTGCCGGATGCGATTGTGTATCACAAGGTGTCGGCCACCTCACGCCGCAACAGCGAGTTCTACGTCTACTACGGCCAGAGGAACGTGCTCGAGACCTATCTCAAGAACATGCCGGCGGCGCTGCTGCTGAAGTACCTGCCGCTGCACGTGCTGTACACGCTCGGCAGCATGCTGTACTTTGCCCGCTTGGGCCGGTTGGGCGCAACTGCTCGAGGCAAGCTGGCGGTGCTGCGGTCGCTCGATCGGACTCTGGCCAAGCGTCGTGCTGTCCAACGCCTGCGAACTGCCCCGACGGCCAGTTTGGAGCGAAAGATGTCAGCCAGCTGGCTGCAGCCCAAGTACGCCAAGCTGCGCGGATGAAACCGCCGGCAGCGGTGGACGTCTCGATTTGCATCGTGACGCTCAATTGTCGCGAGGTGCTCGATGATTGCCTGCGATCAATCCGCCAGCAGTCCCTGGCCGGCGAATGCGAGGTGATCGTCATCGATAACGCCTCGACGGACGGTACGAGTGAGCTCGTGGCCCGCGACTACCCCGAAGTGCGGTTGGTTTCCAACGGGCGCAACATTGGGTTCACGAAAGCCACGAATCAGGCTATTGAGCTCAGCCACGGACGATACGTGGTGTGGCTGAACCCCGACACGATCCTGCGACCGGACAGTCTGGCGAGATTGCATGATTTCCTGGAGCGGCATGCGAAGGCTGGGATTGCAGGTCCGAAGGTGCTCAATGCGGACGGCAGCTTTCAGCCGCAATGCCGGCGCGGCCTGCCTACCCCTTCCGCTTCGTTGTTCTACCTGTTGAAGTTGCACCGGCTGCAGCCTCACAGCCGGTCCTTTGGTCGCTATCTATCGAGCTATTTGCCAGTCGATGAGCCGAACCAGGTGGACGCGGTTTCGGGCTGCTGCCTGTTCGCCCGGCGAGAAGTGTGGGACGCAATCGGACCACTGGACGAGGCCATCCCTGGGTTTGGGGAGGACCTGGATTGGTGTGTGCGGGCCCACAACGCCGGCTGGCAGGTGTGGTACCGGCCGGAAAGCGAGATCGTTCATTTGAAGGGCCAGGGCGGAGCGCACTCAAAGCCCTATCACAAGGCCTGGGGCATCCATATGGCGATGTGGGTCTTCTACCGCAAGCATTTGATGGGCCGCTATCCGTTACCGCTTGCAGGGGCGGTGTGGCTGGGGATCTGGCTGAAGTTCCTGGCTTCGATCGCATCAGTTGCGCTGAGGCAAGCATGGCGAGGAGCAGGCTTTCAGATCTTGCGCCGACGGACGGCGTGAGGAGTGCGCGTCCTGGTTACCGGCGCGAACGGTTTCGTCGGCCGCGCCATCGTTGAAGCCGCAGTGGGCGGTGGGTTAGGGGTCCGCACCACGGGCCAGCGCCGGCTACCAGGAGCGCAGCTGCCTGATTACCGGCCGGCTGACATCAGGGACGAGCGCGCGCTGGGACCACTCATGGCAGGCATCGACGCCGTCGTGCACGCCGCCGGTCTGGCGCATGTCAGACACAATGTCGCCAATTCGGACTTCGAAGGCATCAACGCGCGAGGCACGGCTAACGTGGTGCAGGCGGCAGCAGCCGCGGGCGTTCAGCGCTTCGTGCTGATCAGCTCGATCTCGGTATACGGTCAGCACGCAGCGGAGCTGCTGGATGAGACCGCGACTTGCTGGCCAGACAGTGCCTACGGTGCAAGCAAGCTCAAGGCGGAGCTGTCGGCCGCCGAGGCAGCCGTGGGGAGTTCGATGCAGCTGTCGATCTTGCGGCTTGGCACCGTGTTCGGAGAAGGTGATCCCGGGAATGTCGGCCGGCTGCTGGAAACCATCCGCCGACGTCGCTTTATCTGGATAGGGGATGGGCGGAACCGCAAGAGCCTCATTTATAAGGACGACGTCGGGCGGGCGTGTCTGGCGGTGCTGCGCAGCGACAGCCAGGCGGCGGCGGGTACGTTCAACGTGAGCGGCGATCCTTGCCAGCTGCGCGAGGTAGTAAACGGGCTAGCGGATGCGCTTGGCGTACACGTTCCGAGCTGGTATGTGCCGGGAAGCTGGGCGCTGGCTGCCGGCAGATGCGCCGCAACAGTTGACCGTGAGGGCCGCGGCGCCGGGCTGTATCAAACGATCCGACGCTGGCTCGCGGACGAGGCGTATTCGTCCCAGCGTTTCTCGCGGACATTCGATTTTCGAACGCAGGTGAGCTTGCAGGAGGGCCTTCGCCGTCAGGTCGCCTCAGCGCGGCAGGGGCAATGACGCTGCCGCTGCTGGTGGCCGGTTTGGGAGCGATGATGGCGTCCTGGCTGGCGGTCCATCCCTTGACCGCATGGCTGGGTAGACAGGGGGTGCTGGACAAGCCGAACGTGCGCAGCTCGCACAGCCGGGTGACGCCCCGAGGCGGCGGGCTGGTGATGCTGGTGACGACGCTGATTGGGCTGCTCGTGACCGAGGTTTGGTGGCGCTCGCTGCCCTGGCCGGCAGTTCTGGGCTACGTGGCGGGAGTGCTGATGATCGGCGCCGTGAGCTGGCTCGACGATCGCGGAGAAGTCCCGGTCGTCGCGCGGCTGTTGGTGCAGGGACTGGCAGCGCTGATCGCGGCCATGGTGGTCGGCCGCTGGCCTATAGCGCCTGGCGTTCCGTTGGCTACGGTTGTGGGTTGGGTGGCGACAGTGGTCTGGATCGTTGGCTTGACCAACCTGTACAACTTCATGGATGGGATCGATGGGCTAGCGGCGGGACAAGCCGTGGTGGCTGCGTTGGGACTGATGTTTGTCTGTGTCTTTGTGGTCCAGCCCGTTGGATCCATGTGGGCGGTGCTGATCGCTGGGTCGGCGGCGGGCTTTCTGGCGCACAACTGGCAGCCCGCGCGCGTCTTCATGGGCGACGTGGGGAGCGCCTTCCTGGGCTACACCTTTGCCGTGCTGCCGCTGGCGATCTCGAGCCAGCCGGCAGTCGCTCTGGCTGGCCTGCTTCCGCTGTGGCCATTTCTGTTCGATGGCGGCTTCACGCTGCTGCGCCGGCTCTTTCGCGGAGAAAACGTCTTTAGCGCACATCGCTCGCATCTTTACCAGCGACTGGTGATCTCAGGCTTCAGTCACGCTCGAGTGGCGGGTGGTTACGTTGTCCTGGCGCTGGCTGGGTTAGCGCTGATTCCGCTGTGGATTGGCGGCCAGACGACGCAGCGCGCACTGACGATCGCGGTGCTGGCGGCGCTGTGCGGGGCGCTTTGGGGATTCACCGCCAGAGTCGAGAGCAAAATGGCGCGAGAAATTAGCTACGGCGCCGGTAGCCCTCTAAGATAGCAACGTGCCTGCATCTGAAGAGATGATTAGCGCCCAGCCACGGACTGAGGCTGGCGCTCTGGGCCAAGTGGCAGACCGGCGTTCGCCGCTTTGGCCTTACGGCCTGGTCGCACTTCCGCCCGTTTTGATGGCCGTCGTCACGGCCAGATATGGCGTGAACGTGCCGTTTTGGGACGAATGGGTGATGGTGCCGTTGCTGCAGAAAGCGGCAAATGGCACGCTGTCGCTGGCTGATTTGTGGCTGCAGCACAACATCCACCGGCCGCTGTTCCCGTACGTGGTGATGCTGGGCCTGGCTGACATTACCCGTTGGGACGTTCGGGCGGAGCTGTGGCTGGACGTCGTGCTGTGCATCGCGACATTTGCGCTGCTGTGGCGGCTCAGCGGCTTGTCTGGTCTGCCGCGACGGGCACGACCGTGGGCTGCCCTGGCAGCATCGGCCTTCCTATTCTCAGCCGTGCAGGCGCAGAACTGGTTGTCCAGCTTTCAGCTGCTCGAATATCTCATGCTGCCGGCGGTTGTAGGAGCCCTTCTGGCCCTGGTCTGCTGGCCGGGCTCGCCGCTAGCGTTCGCCGCTGCCGTGGGCTGTGCGGTGGTGGCAAGCTTCTCTTTCGGCGCTGGCATAGCCGTGTGGTTGGTAGGCGTCATCGCGCTGATGGTGTTGTGGCGCCAAAACAGGTATGCCTACCTGGCTGCCTGGCTGGCCTGTGCCGCGTTGACCCTTGGCCTGTACTTCTATCACCTCGACCGCGGGGACGGCGATCCGGCGTATGCGCTGGCGCATCCCGCGCACGTGGTGGCTTACGTACTGGCCTACATCGGCAGCTGGACGCGGGGCGCCGCCTACCCGGCGATGATCTTGGCCGCGCCGGGCGTTGATTGGCTGCACGTGGCCAGCGGCCTGAAGGCGCCACTTATGTTGCCGTTGGTGGATGCGCTGCCAGGCCCGGTGAGGTCCCTTCTTGTTGGCATTCCGATCCTGGCCGGCATGGCGGGGCTCCTCGCCGCCGGTCTGCTGCACATCCCATTGATTCGTGACTGGCAGACGTGGGGGCGCCGCTGGCTGCCGTCCCTGCTGCTGATTTATTTCGTGGTCATTGCGGCGGCGATGACCTCGGTTCAGCGCCTGGATCTGGGTGTTCGTCAGGCGCTGGCCAACCATTACACGACCATATCGGCACTCTTCTGGATCGGGCTGATCGTGCCGGGAGTGGAATGGGTGATCGCTGCGCGCGCAGGCTGGAAGCCCGAGCGTCTGGCCTGGGCGCGCAAGACTGCCATCGTCAGCGCGCTGGTGGCAATTGTCGTCTACGCTGCCTCATACGTGGGTGGTGTGGTCGATATTCGCCAGCGCTCGAATGCCATTTCACGCGCAGGGAGCGCGGTGCTCGATCCCGTCACTGCGCCGGAAAGCAGCCTGCAAGTGCTGTATCCGGATACCGGCTTCGTGCGCCAGGCCGCGATCACGCTGCGGGGCCTGCACGAAAGCCTCTACTCAGCGCTGCCTGGCTGACGAAGCTCTAACACTGGCTGGGGCAAAAGACTCCGGTCGCCCCGAGAGCTCGAGCAGCACGGAGGTGACCGCCTCGGCTGATTCGTGTTCAGCCAAAGCGGCGAGATCGGCAATGGCGGCCTCGATGGCGGTGAGATTGCTCGCGGGTGACGCATCTGAAATCACGCGCGAAACTCGCGGATGGTTGGTGGCGGCCAGTGCCTCGGATCGGCTGGCGAGCGATTCGTGCAGCTTCTCGCCGGGGCGCAGGCCGATTTCCTGGATGTGAATGTCCTGCTCGGGCCGGAGTCCGTGCAGCCGAATCATCTTGCGCGCTAAGTCCATGATGCTGACGGGATTGCCCATGTCCAGGATGAAGATCTCGCCGCCGCGGGCCTGGTGTGCCGCCTCGATGATGAGGCTCACTGCCTCCGGGATAGTCATGAAGTAGCGGGTGGCGTCTCGATGGGTGATGGTCAGCGGGCCGCCCTGCTCGATCTGGCGGGCGAAGGTGGGCACCACACTGCCGCGGCTGCCCAGCACGTTCCCGAACCGAATCGCCGTGAAATTGCCCTTGCCGGCCGCTGCGAAGCCCTGCACAATCTGTTCGCCCAGCCGTTTGGTAGCGCCCATGACGTTGCTGGGCTCGACCGCTTTGTCGGTCGAGATGAACACGAAACGCTGGCAGCCAGTTTGCGCCGCCGCCTGGCACACGTTGTAGGTGCCAATGACGTTGATGATAGCTGCCTCGCCAGGATGGGATTCCATCAGCGGCACGTGCTTGTAAGCCGCGGCGTGGAATACTACCTCAGGCCGGTGCAGCGCGAACAGCTTGGCGATCCGCTCGGCGCGGCTGACGTTGCCGACGACCAGCTCGAGCTTGACATCGCGCTCCTTGCACAGGGGCTCGAGCTCGAGGGCCAGGTCGAACAGCCCCGACTCATTGACGTCCAGCAGGATCAAGCGCTGCGGCCCGCTCGAAACGACCTGGCGCGCCAACTCCGACCCAATCGAGCCGGCGGCGCCGGTAATCATGACCGACTGCCCCAGTGCTTCGGCGAGGTTTCGCTCGCCGAACGACACCGGTGGCCGCCCGAGGAGGTCTTCGAGCCGAGCGTCGCGGAAGAGCTCGCTCTCGAACTGGTGCGTCAGCAGGTCGGGTAGTCGAGCCATGATCTTGACCCGTGCAGCGGTCTCTTCGCAGTAGGCCAGGATCTCCCGCTGCGTCTCGACGTTGAGCGACGAGATGGCCAGCACGATAGCATCGATGCGATACGTCTGGACCAGATGTTGGATATCGTGGCGGTTACCGGCGACCACGATGCCGTGACAGCGCTGACCGAGCTTCTCGGGGTCATCGTCGACGAAGCACACTGGCTGATAGCCGAGCGTAGGCGCGAACAGAGTTTCGCGGGCCAGCCATTGCCCCGACCGCCCGGCGCCGATGATGAGCAGCCGGCTGCGTTTGGAGCGGCTGAGAGTGACGGCTAGCTCTTGGTAGATCTGGCCGCGGAACCTGGCCAGGCCCATGCCCACCAGCGCCAGCAGACCGCCGACCGGAACGACGGTGAGCGGCAGCGGCCGCCAGGATAGGAGCGCGTCGATGACCAGCGCCAGGCCTGAGGCCAGTGCAACCGATTGCCCCAGCGCCAGCGCATCGTGCAGGCTGGCGTAGCGCCAGCCGCGCCAGTACATCCGCGTGAGCAAGTTGGAGGAAACGTGCAGCGCGGCGAGGATAAGCGCCACAATGGGGAAGATGGCAAGCCGCCAGTCGGGCACGGCGCCCTCGTAGCGGAACTGCAGTGCAAGGAAATAAGCGATGGCGACGATTAGGCTGTCAGCCAGGGCGAAGGCCACATACGTTCCGAGGCGTCGTGCCGACCATTGCGATTTGCCAGCGGTGCCCTCGCGAGCCATCTCGACGAAACGTTTCATCGAATCGACGAGGCGAGCGTGTTGGAGGCGAATCGCTCGGTGTGTATCAGATAGTGGTGCATGTACTCCCGCCGGTGACCGTAGTCTGATTTGCAACCGGCTCCTGCGTCAAATCACCCGGACCAAATAGGTGGTCTAAGCAACGATGCAGGCAGGCTGTCAGTGGAATGATCGGCGCAGAGAGGAGATTGGTTTAGGCGCGATCCGCGCCGCGGCGTGGAGGAATAATTAAGCGGTCACCCTCGACGAGCCTGTTCGGACAAAGAGTTGTCTACCAGCTCAGCGCAAGCGGGCGTGCACAAGCCCCTTGAGGAGTCGGAGCGCGAGTCGGCGTGCACGCGACAACTGCCGACGGATGAGCCGCGGCGGTGGCCCTCCCAGACCGTTAGCCACGGTTGGCACGGGCGATAGCAGTGCATGTTCGCTAAAGCGGGGGACTCGAAACGCTCTACGACAGTAGTCGTCTAATGGATCGATAGTTAGATCCCACGTTAACCGCTCTCTTACGAGCCGCTGGGCGTTCGTGCCTTTTTGGCGAACAACTTCGGGCCTCTCGAAAATCTCATCGACCACAGCGCGTATGGCAGTTGCGTCACTTGGATCGACGGTCCAGCCAGCATCGTACTCGTCGATGTAGGAGGACAATTCCGAGTAGTTGTTATAGACCACGGGCAATCCGCACCACAAATATCCAACGGTCCGCGAGGTGAAGGCAATCTCACGCTCCGGATTTCGGGCCATGAGATCCCAGGCCACCGACGCCCTGCAGTAGATCTGATTGAGTTGGTCGAGCGGGGCCGGTGGCAGGAACTCGACGTGGTGAGCTCCTTCCATCTTAGTCCGCAAGGCGGAGAGCGGGTGATCTGGCAGCTTCACCCAAGGATGCTCACCTCCGAATATCTTGAGCTTGCCAGAGTATTGGCGGTCCAGCGCCTCGATGAGCACTTCGAACCCGAGCATCGGGTCCTGCCAGGGGAGAAAGAAGCCGCCGTAGACGAACAAGGGGTCTTTGGGGAACGTGTGTTTGGGAAGATCCGGCGATAGGGAGAAGGGCACGACCGAGATCGGAATCTGACGAACGTCAACCCCAGCGATCAATAGCCACGACAGGTAGTAGTACATCTGTTTGATGCCGGCACAGGTGAAGTAATCCGCCTTCTGCAATGCCTGCATCTTCGAACCGATGTGACGTTCCACGTCCGATGGCTCACGGAACAGTGTCTCCAACAGCAAGGGGCCGGCGAAATCGATAACCACTCGTGCCCGGAGGGGCTTATTGAGCGCCCCAACAAGAGGCCAGTGTTGGAAAACGATGATCTCGGGGTCGATTTGGTCAACTAAATCATCGAGCGCGGCCAGCTCGAAGACATGAACGGTCCGATCTGTGCCACTACCGGTTCCTTCGGCAGCGATGGTCGGCATCGCGAACTCGACGTGGTGTCCTCGGCCGGCTAGCCCTTGCCCCAGGCCCCAGGCTCTCAGGCCGGCGCCGGTGGTGACACCGTTGCCGATGGGCAGGACATCGGTGGCTACGACGAGAATGTTTGCCACGTGCTAGCCGACGACCCTGCTGCGACTCAACCCGGGAAAGCGCTAAGAATCGAATGGGCTTGGGCCATCAGCCCCTCAACGCGCTGCGGCTCGACCGCTGAAGCACCACTGAATTGGCGTTCCAGCAAGTTCACGAATGCCGCGGCCCAATCCCCGGGATTGGGATCGACCAAGGTACGCAACGACGGTTCAGCGGTCCAATACGAAAGGTTGGGGTTGAAATACGGATCGCCACGCTCGAGCACCGACCGGAACCGCCGGTAGGCGATCTGAAAGTCACGCGGCGGCATGCGCTTGTCTCCCCCTCTGGTGATCCCGTGATAGTGCAGGAGCTTGGCAAATGGCGTATACACGATGCGGTACCCCTGTTCCCAGGCTCGAACGCAGAACTCCAGGTCGCTGTACAACACTCCGAACGTTTCATCAAACCGTCCTAACTGTTCGAACAATTCTCGACGGATTACCTGGCATGCGCCAGTTACGGCGAGATAGTTCCGGTACCAGCTGGTGTCTCCATAGATGCCATGCGCGCCCGCCCGCATGCCTTCGAATGGATGTGCTGCGACGCCCCCCATACCCAGCACAATACCTGCGTGTTGGATCGTGTCGTCGGGGCGTACGAGCAGGCCGCCAGCCACAGCGATCGGCGGCTGCATCGCCCAGCCAACCAGCTCTTCCAACCAATGCCCCTCCACGACTTCCATGTCGTTGTTAAGGAAAGCTAGGACGCTGCCTGAGGCGTGTTGCACTCCAAAGTTGTTCAGCGCGGACCAGTTGAATGGCGCCGCGGAGGCAATGACCTTGACTCTTTGCGCATCCAATGCGGACAGGTAGGCCGACGTCTCGGGCTCTCGACTGCCGTTATCCACGATGACAATCTCAAACGCCGCATACTCGGTACGTTCGAGGATCGAGTCGACGCATTTCTTCAGATAAGACACCTTGTCCCGCGTAGGGATGATGATCGAAACGCTTGGTCTCGAAGTCGGTGGCCAGATCAACCTGGCGCACCCGGAGGGGTCGGCGCGAACTTCGGCCTTGATGCCGCAGCGCTCCAAGTGTGGTTTGAGGACGCTTTCGACTTGGCTCTGAGCAGCATCGGGAGCCATTGCTCGAGCCTTTTGACCATGCTGGCTTGGCTTTCCGATGTGGCAGAGTACCTTGGGGACATGGGTGATCTGTCCGGCATTGTCAGTGCAGCGCAGGAACAGACCCCATTTTCGCAATGGATCCCATTCCTGTGGCAACCAACCGGAGTCGCCCAGGACGCTCAGGCGGACGGCGAAGGTGTGATCGAGATAGTTCGCGCTGAGCATCATCTCTGGCGACCAGCCGGGCTTAAAGAAGGGCTCCTTGCGTCGTAACCCGAAAAAGCTCAGCGTGTCGCAGTCCGTGTAGAGCACGTCCGCTTCGGGGTGTTCGTTCACCGCTTTCGCAAGCTCGAATAGGGCAAAGGGTGCCAAGGAGTCGCCTTCATCGAGAAACAGCACGAAATCGCCGGTAACGTCGGATGCTTGACTTGACAACTCGTTCGCGCGAATCAGGTGGTGCGTCCACCGCGTGTAGGTTTGCCGTCGGAGCGATTTCGCAGTTCGAGCAAGCGCGCGTGTGCCCGGCGTGTGGAAGTACGTAACCACCGCGAAGTGAGGCGCGAGGGCGAGCTTTTCGGTGTGCACGGCTGCCAGCACTGAGCTGCCGGGCTCGTTTTCGCGTATCCAACGCAAATAACCGCCGCGACGTCGAATAGCGCGTCGTACGCGACGCGCGCTGGCCATGCCGTACCTGGCCGACGCGGCGATGGCTCTGTAATGGACGCTATTTTGGGGCGCCAGTCGATCGAGAAGCCTCCACAACCTCCACCAAATGGACAGCTTGAGCAGCTCGAGCTCGGCGGCATCTCGCTGGAGAGCGGCCAGCTTGCCTTCGTACCCAGCAATAGTGCGAGTAATCGGCTCATTGGAGCGTGTGAACATCGCCGCCCAGGGGCTAATAAACGAGGCATCAAGATCGAAGTCCCGCCGGAAGCCTTGCCCAGCCAGAATTTGTGCCCAGCCCTCGAGGGACATCATCAAGCGGGGATCTACGTCCCCCACACGTGGTGGCCTCAGAGACAGGAGGCATTTATCCGAATGGGCGCAGAGGTTCGCCACGATGGCTTCTGCATCCTGCCGACGAACGCCGCGCAGCGATTCCAGCCACACGATCAGGTCATATCTGCGCCCAAGCGGCTCTACTAGGGCGGCGATGGACTCGGGAACGTCGACGCCAGTCTCGGTCGGCAAGTCAGGTGGGCTGAAGTCAATATGGTGGGCGTTGATGCCACGCTTCATCAAGGCTTCGACAAGCAGCCTCTCGCCCCCAATGTCCAGACTGGATTCCGGTCGGATTCGCTGAGCGATCTCTTGGGCTATGGTGTCGAACAGCCAGAGCGACGCCTCGGCGGTGTTGAGTACGGGGGATTTGGAAAATTGACTTTGGTAAACGTGCCGCAGCTTCAGGCGCTCTTCAGGCGTGAGAAATATCGCTTGGTCGCTCATCTGGCCTCGCTTCGGCGAGCGGGTGCGAGCTCGGATCTCACTTGGATGACCGGACTCGTAGAACCTGTGCCGCGATGGCCAGGAGAGCCACAATGAAGCAGGCGAAGCCAGCGAGAGCCCCAGGTGGCAGGTAGCTGAACTGCGTCCTGGACGTGCCGACCGGGAGGAGGATTGACTGGAAAAGCGATCCGTACTCACTGATGGGGGTTGACGCTCCGTTCACCGTCGCAGCCCAGCCGGGAAAGTACAACTCACGCCGAACCAGTCGAGCGGGGCCATCACAAGTGGCGATCAAGTCAGTGCGCGAGCTAGCTGAGAGCTGACAATTCCCGTCGATCGCTTCGAAGTACGGGCTCGGTTGTGGCAGCTCGTAAATCGACATCACTGAATCGCTGTAGACGCGCTGGAAATTATTGCTGGCTGACTTATAGTGCAGACCAATTCGCGGTTCTTTTTGCAGGTATGGATGACCTGCGACTTCAACCGATCGGTTCTGCTCAGATTGACCGGCCCAAAGCCAGAGAGCAACCGGGTTGTTACCGCCCTGATAACTCAGCTGATATTGGGCGGACAGCTCGCCATCGACAATATCTATTGGAGATCGGAGGGATACGTAAAACATGGCGTTATCCTGGGAGCCACGCGTATTCGCGCTGCCCTCGGCGCAGTTGTTCGCGATGCAGAGGCGAAGCGTCAGCACTCCATCTGATGTGCCCCGATAATTGCCAATCATGATTCCAATTGCGGTGACGGTACCGGGTTGAATTGACCCAGCGGGAAGCGTCCCGCTAGCCGTATCCCCTGGCGTGAGAGGCGCAGCCACGTTCCCGATTTGAGCTCGGCCAGCCACAATGTGTGCGGCAGGGTCTTCGTCCGGCGGTGTGAGGACATACTTGACACCTGCCCATTCGTATCCCGGAAGATGGAGCTGCAGCTCTTCCATCTGGCTCAGAGCAGACGGATCGCTCCTTGGCGCGGTGCCAGTGAAATTCACAGGATCCAAATATGTATCCAACTGCTCTCGGACATAGCGCACCCAGTTGGCCGCGATGGGCAAATCGTTGTGATTAATCGACGCCAAATGGAAGTAGCTCCCGTAGTTTGGGGCTATAGGACCGAGTGTGTAAAAGCGGCTCAAACCGAGGTGTTGTTGGAGGAATTCGATACCGCCCAAGCCGAGCTGAGCGTCCCGAGGATTCGCGAGAGTCGGAATGACAAAAAGGACCGCGGAATCCAAAACGGCCACAGTACAAAGGGCCAGGGTTTGATGGCGTTCAGGCTGACGGATATAGACGACCAGAGCCGCGCCGATCACCGCCACTGCCCAAAGCGCTGAGGCCGAAGTCCAAAGCACGGCAAATGGCCCAACCATTTCACCGAGCGATTCGCCTCCTAGCAAGCGCGGCAAGCCGACAGCCAAGCAAGCGGCAAAGAGGGCGCTCCCGACAACTGGGACGCTGGACCTCGAACGCAACGAGAAATCGTCAATGGCGAATGCCGCGAGGATCGCCGCGCCGAGTTCCCATGATGGCGGGGCATAGCGGTAGAAAGCCACACTACTAATTCCAGGGATCACGTTTACGAGGTTGACCGCTGGTGTAAACCCGAATGTTCTTGTGAGCGCGATGGCCATCCACGCGCAGAGGAGCAGGCGCAGACCACGCTCTCGCCGGCCAAGTAGGCCGATGATTACAAAAAAGGAGACTGCCGATCCAAGATAGCCGCCCACGTTGGACCAAATGGGTCCCAGAGACGGCCCAGGGTATTCGAACAGGCTGCCGTACACGTAAGGCGTAACGATTTGCGGGATGGCGCTTGGCGGTAGGGATACATGGCTGAACAGACCCGCGTGCCCGCCGATATCGGCCTGAAGCAGGTAGTCGATGAAGGCTATAACGATCGGCGCGGCGAGCAAGACGCCGGCAACGACGCCGAAGCTGACGTTGCTCAGGAAGTCCAAGATCGCTCGGCCTCGGATCTGGGCCAACCGAAACAGGCTCCAAGCTGCGGCAAGTAAGCCATCGATGAAGGCAGTTTCAGGAAAACCCGCATACAGCGACAATGGGATTGACAGAGCGATGCAAAGCGAACCAATCCGCCGCGATTTTGGTGATGGCTCTCTTGCTAGCTCGATGCCCAATAGGAGTAGCGGCAGAAACGGAATGGGGTTAACTACTGCATTAGCCAACCAGGCAAAGGTGCCGTTGAGCTCAAACACCATTCCGCCTGCCACCGCGGCCAGGTCGGAGACGCCTAATCGCCGAAGTAAGAGGTAAGTGCAGACCCCTGCCATGATCTGCAGAAAGAGATGGAAGAAAAGGACGCCGTTCGGAAGTTGAAGCAGAAGGATCGGCGGAAAAAAAGCTGCGGATTGCATTTCGCCGGCTAGTGGTACGCCGATACCTTCGAATGGGTTCCACCAGGGGATCTGGCCGGAGAGCCAATCCTCAGCGGCGCTCCGGCCCAACGACTGGGTTGTGAAAGCGACGTTTGGATCGATGGTAGGCAGCCCTGGCACGAATCCGTGGGTTCGGGCGCTTGTTAGGCCGGCGGATTGCACCAGCGGGTCCGCGTTCAGGACACCCAAGATTTCCGGAAGTCGGACCAACATCGGCAGCAGCACAAGGGCTAAGATTTGCAGCCTGGCAGCAAGCCTGCGGTTTGGCGTTCGCTGCCGATCTGTCAGCGAAATCGCAGGTAGCCCAGTTGCCGCTGCAACGCCGTCCATGCCCCTCTCATACCCCCAGCCCGATAGGAAGCGGTGCCTAGTTGTCCCGCGCGCAACATCGAGCGCCAGAACGAACCTCGTTTCGACGCTCCAACGGCGCGCCGAGAACCGGTTGCGTCAGGCGCTCGGTGTGGGTTTTCAACGAAGCGAAGTAAGGGCTCTACGGCACGTTCCCACCTGAAACATTGGCGGGCAGCTTCAAACTGATCCTCCCGAGCCGCACGCCCATTCTGCGTTGAAAGCAGCGTGTCGAGCCCTTGGGTTGTGGCGTTGAGGTCACCGGCAGTCGCGGCCTCGCCCAATCCATAGGCGCTGACGATTTCCGCGGTTACTTCGCCGCTCGTGCAGAGTATTGGCAGTCCGGCCCAGATGTAGTCGAGAACGCGAGTTCGGAAAGCAAACGCTGATTCGAGGTGACTCGCGCTCAGCACGACCCCGACATCGGCTTCAAGCAGGAAATTGGCGCGATCGTCATAAGGTACCCAGTCATTGAAGATGACGGCATCAGAAAGGCCGAGCTGTTGGACTAGCTCCTTGGCTGCCGGCAACATCGTTCCCGGCGGTACGGCGCCCGGTCGTTGAGTGCCCATGAAGAACAACTTTAGGTTGGGCCACTTCGTTCCCAGCTGCGCGATAGCTCGGATGAGACTGAGCGGGTCGAGCCAATCCCAGAGACCACCACCCCAAATGACTACTTGGTCGTCCCGATCGACGCCTGGGTACACACCCTTTAGTACCTGCCTGGTGTGTTCAGGAGGCTGGTCGGGCAATCCGAACGGCACGACATCGATCAACGCGCGAAAGCTGGGGTCCTGGCTGTTCCCCTCCGGTCCTATCCGCCCCAGAGCGCACAGCATCCCCAGCCAGAAATGTCGCTGCCTCTCCGAGGCGCAGATGAAGAAATCGCCGATCAGGAGTTGATGCTTGATTGCGTCCAAAGCGCGGTCGTTGCGGACGCGCTGCAGCGAAAGCGGTAAATCCGCATAGAGCTGCAAATTCTCGAACTGGAAGGGGTCGTAAAGGTCAACGACGATGGGAATTTTCAGATCCTCCACCCACGGGAAGAGTTTCGAAGCCATTCCTTGAAAAATGACCACGTCCGCCTGACTGGCTGATTGCTTCAGCCTGGTGGGGCTCTCGGCGTAGTCGATCACGTCGAAATCGGCGGGGAGAGTACCCTGAGTGCCCAGCGCGGCGAGGGTAGTCTTGTGATGGCTCGCCAGCTGGCGGGCCATCTCGCAGGCACGCACCGCGGGGCCGGCCATTGATGACCCAACAGTGTCGGATGTGATGACTAGGACTTGCCGGGAACCCATACTCGATGCTGAGAGAATGTAACCGATGTCAACCGTTTCTCCGGTATTCGAGGCTGTCGACAACCGGCTGGTGCAGCGCGGGTCCGGCTATTTGGCGCAGGCGATCCGCTACCGAGCGTTCTTTGCCTACTGGATTCGGCGGAGCCTGGCGGTGCGGTACCGGCAGACGAGCTTTGGGTGGGCTTGGGCAGTGTTCGAGCCGCTGTGGAGCAGCCTGATCTACATTGTGGTGTTCTCGTTCATCGTTCGGGTCAACACCGGGCCGGTTCCTTACCCGCTGTTCATCATCTTGAATGTGGTGCTGTGGAATTACTTCAACCGCATCGTCGCGCGGAGTACCACCTCCATTACGTCGAATGTGGATCTGCTGTCCAAGGTGCAGTTCCCGCGGGAATTCCTGCCGCTGGGCATCTGCGCCGAATCGGCGACCGATCTGGCTATTGGCCTCGTCATTACCGGCAGCGTATTCGCCTACTATCACTTTCTTCCGCCTGCAATCGCGCCGCTGGCGGTGTTTGCGTTGCTTGTGGAGACGGTGCTGGCGTTGGGCATCGCTTTCTACCTGGCGGCTCTTACCGCCATCGTTCGCGACCTGCTGATCGTCATTCCGTTGGTGCTGCAGCTGCTGTTCTTTTTGTCGCCGGTGATCTATCCCATCACGTCAGTTCCGGTCTTTGTGAACCGGTTCTACTTCCTCAATCCGCTCACGGCGATCTTCGCGTCCTATCAAGAGACGCTGCTGTACGGGCAGTTCGGACACTGGAAGGAGCTGCTGGGCACGGGAGCATTTGCCGTCGTCCTTCTCATTTCCGGTTACCAGGTGTTCAAGCGGCTCGAATGGCAGTTCGCGGATCTGTTGTGACCCAGATCGTTCAGGCGGAGCACGTCTTCAAGAGCTATAACGCCAATCCCAAGCTGGAGATGAAGCATCTCTTGCAGTGGACGGGCCAGCGGTTCAGTGGCCGGCAGAGACTGAGCGGCGCCAGCCGCTACACGTACGTGCTCAACGACGTGAGCTTCGAGATGGAGCAATGCGACTCGCTTGGCATCATCGGCAACAACGGGGCCGGCAAAACGACGTTGTGCCGGCTGCTGGCCAGCATTTCGCTGCCGACCAAAGGACGTATTCGGGTCGAAGGCCGGGTGTCTTCGCTGATCGCCCTCGGCGCGGGATTTCATCCAGAGCTGTCCGGCCTGGAGAACGTGTACTTGAACTGCTCGATCATGGGGCTGAGCCGAAAGCAAACGGCCAGCCGTGTGGAGCAGATCGTCCAGTTCGCCGAGCTGGGCGAGCACATCGACGTGGCAGTCAAGCGCTATTCCTCAGGAATGCTCGCGCGGCTCGGTTTCTCGGTGGCGGTGCACCTCGACCCCGAAATCATCCTCATCGATGAGGTGCTGGCCGTGGGTGACTACGGCTTCCAGGTGAAGTGCCTGGCGGCCATCCGCGAGTTCATGCAGCGCGGCACCGTCGTGTTCATTTCGCACGATCTGGGCGCGGTCGAGCGCCTGTGCAAGCGAGTGCTGTGGCTCGATCAGGGCCAGGTCAAGGGCTATGGCCCTTCACCGGACGTGATTTCGCAGTACGTCGCGGCCCAGCAGCGAGTGATTGCGGCTCCGGCTCAGGAAAGCAATGAGGCGCCTGTCGGGCCGGAGCAGACTGTCTTGCGCGAAGTATTCGACGAGTCAATCGGCGTGCACGACGTCGAAACATGCGATGCCCGGGGCGCTGTGCAGTCGGAATTCCAGATGTGTGACACGCTGGTCGTTCGCTGTTCGCTGACGGCGTCAAAGCCGACGCGCGACCTGCGCATCGTCATTGGTCTGGTGGATGTGGAGAGCCAGGCCATCGTCACAGCGGCGAATAACCAGATGCTCGAGCATCCGGACGCTTTTGTCGGGCAGACGCGGATCGAATGCCGGTTCCCTAACATCCTTCTGCGGCCTCGCAGCTACGGCGTGTACGTCGGCATCTCCAACGCCAAGGCGCTGATGCCGCTGTACACGTGGCGAGACACGCATGCGCGGTTCTTCATTACAGGTGCGAAGCCCGAGCCTCGGCTGCACTACTCTCCTCCTCAGTCCGATTTGACGTTTACGCCTGGCGTGGAGATGCGCTACCTGTCGGTTAATGAGGGTGGGTGATCGAACCGACACTATAGTGGTGAGTATCGAACCCGAATTCGTTTTGCGGCGCCAGCCCATGTCCTGGTATCGATCCGAGCCGGTAACTATCGCCGCGCTGTTCTTGTGTCCCCCGCTGGGTGTGGTCCTGACCTGGCTGTACCGCGCCTGGGACGCGGTGGTCAAGGTGGCGGTATCGCTGATCGCGCTGTGTGGCTTTGCGGTGCTGGTGCTGGCTCTGCAGAACGGGGGCGGGCAGCCGGGCGCTCGAGCCGTGGCGGCGCCGCCGGTCTTGGCGCCAGCGGCGGTCCAGGTCGTGAGCCCGGCGCCCAATGCGCAGCTGACGGTATCGGCTGCGAGCGCTGCGGCGCAGGCTGGCGCCAACCGGCAGCAGGCTGCCGCGGCGCTGACGGCGGTTGCGAACATCAGCGCTGGCACGCCGGCGGCTATCGCCAATCAAAACCGGCCGGCTCCGGCGCCTACTGTGGCGCCGGTCGTCCCGGCGCCGGCGAGCATTGCCCCGGCGCCGCCCATTCCGGCTGCAGCTGCCCAGCCCGCGGCTGCTGCGGATGCGGCGGCTGCATTGCCGACACAGCCTGCCGCAGAAGATCAGGCAGCCTCGCCCGCAGCGGCAGCCGGCGCGGCGGCTGCGCCCGCGGGCGGGACGCTTTCTGCCAACACGAAGCAGACGATCGCCAAGATCCTGCAGGGCAGCATCGACAATCACCGTGAGTACCTGGATCTTGGGAAGCGGGCGTTGGGGACGACGCGCTACGCGAATGCGGCCGCGGTGTCAACGGCGCAGGACCAGCCGAGCACGCCGGCGGCCAAGTTCCAGGCCTGGCGCGACCAGACGAACATCGACGACGAGCAAACGTATCAGGATGCTTTCAATCAGGCGATGGACGTCTACGACGGTGTCCGGGTCACCCCCAATGACGCGCTGACCGATTGGCTCAGCGACATGTCCGACGTTCAGCAAAGTCTGTCGGACTGGGCCGACACTGCCCAGGACTGGGAAGGCCGCGAGGCAACTGATGCCGATCTGAGCGCGGCCGAGAAGAAGGTCCGCGATCTGCTGGCCAAGGCGCAGGCGGATATGCAGGCTGCGCTGAAGTAGCTGAGAAGGGGCTCGATTAAGCGGGCAGAGGGTACTGGTAGAGGCCGTTCGCGGTGAGGACGTAGAGCTGATGGCCAGCTGGGTCGGGCCAGAATGAAGTCGCTGGGCCGGGGAGATTGAGGGTCATCTGGCGTGTGTACTGGCCGCTCTTGGTGAGCTGCACGACCCGGTTGTTGGTGCTGTCGAGCACGTCGAGCGAAGTGGAGTCCGGATCCGCCCAGATCTGCCCTGTCTTGCCCAGAGGCTGACGCAAATCGGTTATCGCCAACGGCTGGCGACCGCCGTCCTCCAGTTTGAGAATCTGTCCGTCGGCGGTCAGCAGCCAGATGGAACCGTCGATGGACATGCTGATGGCCTGGCCCAGCATCCCCGGATCGTCCGACTGGAAGAAGCGAGTGGGCGCGTCGGTGAACAGCCCGTCGCGTGAGGCGTAGCGGAAAATGTTCCCGCCGCCGGCGTCGAGGACGTAAACGTTCGGTCCGTAGGCTGCGATCGCGGTGGCGTCCTTCCACTCGCCACTCGACTTGAGGCCGACCTGTTGGATGGATTTCTTGCTGACCGAGTAGCTCCACAGGTTGCGGTTGCCGTCCAGTGCCAGCAAGCCGCGGTCGCTCGGTGTAATCAGCTTGAGGTCACCCAGCTGGTTGGAGCCCTGCCGGTCGCCCTTTGTTGCTACCGCGGTGGCGGACGGCTGCTGGCGCCCAATCTGCAGGACGCGCTGGCCGGCGCTGTCGAGCACGTACAGGGCGGTAGGATCCGCAACCAACGAGGCGGCAGCCACCTTGTTGAGGCCGCTGAAGCCGGATACGACCGTCGGCTCGGGGAGGGCGACGATATTGTCGATGCGGTCCAGGTCGGCCTGCAGCTGCCTGCGTACGGCGGCGATTTGCGGCTGGTCCCCCTTCAGGCTGGTGGCCTGGTCGAGTAGGGCCTGCGATCGGCGTACCAAGCTCTGGGTCTCGTTTCGGTCCGCGCCGGCTCTCGCCTGCGTCTCCAGCTGGCTGGCGGCCGTCACCAAGGAGTCGAAGCGCTGCTGCAGCTGCCGGCTTTGCTGTGACTGGATGGTGCGCACGGAAGCGAAGAGCACGAGCACGGCGAATAGCGCGCCGAGCGCAGGGAGCAGCAGCTTGCGCCGTTTGCTCAGGTCGATCCCGGCCAGTCGCCCGAGGAGCGAGCCAAGCGCCGCGAGCCCGCTCGAGCGGACGACGCCGCCGGCGCCGGCCAAGCTGGCCAGTGCTTGTCGTGCCTGGCGTTCCGCCGCTCGAGCGGCGGAGTTGAAGGACGCCGGCGCGGCCTGCATGGCAAACGAGCCGCGGAGTTTGGGGAACCGCAGGGGCAAGCTCATCGTTGGGCCGTGCTGCTGCTGGGCCGGCGGTTGAGGCTCCAGGGTCTTGGCCATCGCCGGCTGCGAGGGCGCCGCGTACGGCATCCCCTGGCTCAAGCTTTCTGTCCAGCGCTGACGCCACTCGCCCAGCCGTGGCCGCACTGGCCAGCTCGGCAGGCCTGCATCCTCGAGAAGGGGCGCCGAGCTGTGATGGCCCGTACCGTATGACCGATCGAGGGCTTCCAGCAGCCGGTCGCGGGCCGTGCTGAAGATCGAGCCAACAGGGGGTATGTCGAGCCGCAGCGCGGGCCGCGGCAAACGTGAGCCGAGCACCGGCACGAGACCGGCCGTCGGCGCGGCCGGACCGCCCTCTTCGAGTGAAGCGGCGATCTCGATGATCTGTGCCACGCCCGCATCTACGCCGCGCTGCAGTGCGAGCTGCTTGAGCCGCTCCGCCCCAGTGGCTGCATCTTCGTAGGTGAGCGCGAGGCGTACGTCATCTTCGGTCAGCATGCGTGCCATGCCGGAAGAGATAAGGAGGATGGTATCGCCGGGGGCTACCGCGGCCTCGTACACCCTGATGTCCGGATCACGGCTGCCGCCGATGCCCGCAAACATCTCGGCGCGCAGGTCGTCGCGGACCCAGATGCCGCGCCCAACCTCACTGTCATCGGGAATGCTCAGCGCAACGCCCTGGTGCACGACGAAGATCTGAGCGGGAGGCACGACCACCAGCTGCGCCGCGCCGGGCACAATGGAGGCGGCGCAGAAGCCCACCCCGGAGCTGCTGCCGGGCACCAGCTCCAGTCCCTCGGAACCGAGACGCCGATGGGCCACGCGAAGCCCGTCCACGATGGCGTCGCACGGCTCCGTCCGCGGGCTGCCGATGACCTCATTGGCAACCGTCTCCAGCACCAGCTTGCCCCAACGGACCGGCTCCTGGCGGGCGCCGTCCAAGCCTGTGGCGAGCGCCGTTACCAGCGCACCCAGACTTTCGGGCTCGGCCAAAGCAAACGTAGCGGGCTTGCCCCGCGGCTCGACCACACTGATCAGGCCTTCGGTTTCGGGGCGGTCGAGATGGCCGACGATCAGCCGCGCGCTCATCGCGCACAGGGTGGCCCTCATCCCAACAGATTGTAGAACAGGTGAGCTAAAGGCGCGAGGAGCAGGAACGTCATCGTGTCCTACGTAGAAACGACGAACGGCTGGTCTTGATACGCAAACAGGGGTGGCGGGTATTACCCGCCACCCCTGCTAGTGTTGCTTCGAGCTCAGCTCAGATGCGGCGCGATCTTGGACATGAGCCGGTCCTTCGGGCTGAAGCCCACCACCCGCTCTACCGGCTGCCCCTCCTTGAACAGGATCAGGGTGGGAATGCTGCTCACGTTGTATTGCATGGCCGTGTTCTGATTCTCGTCCACGTCGAGCTTCAGCACCTTGAGCTTGCCGCTGTTCTCACTGGCAATCTCTTCGACCACGGGCGCCACCATGCGGCAGGGCTGGCACCACGAAGCCCAAAAATCGACCAGGACGGGCTCAGTTGCTTTGATGACTTCTTGCTGGAAACTTCCGTCGGTTACTGCTGTTGCACTGCTCATGGTTAGCCCCTGAAGATGGAATTGGGAAATCGCACTCGAGGACCGGGACACAATATTCGCATATCGTCCCATTCCTTCATTTTTCGTACCATTTCGTAGAGCATACTATAGCGTACCCCACCGGGGTATGCCACCACCTCGATCATGCCCCTTCGAACAGCTCGGTTGACAGATAGCGCTCACCCGTCGATGGCGCCACTGTGACGAACAGCTTGCCCCGATGCTCTGGTCGCTCCGCTACCCGCAGCGCGGCGAGGACGTTGGCTCCGGTGGAGATGCCCACCAGCAAGCCCTCTTCTCGCAGCAGGCGGCGGGCCATGGCGATTGCGTCATCGCCGCGAACGAGCACGATTTCGTCGACGACGTCGAGGTTGAGCACCTTGGGCTTGAATCCGGCGCCGATCCCTTCGATCTTATGTGGGTGGAATCGCCCCCCGCTGAGGACCGCTGCTTCGGCAGGCTCCACGGCCACCGTCCGGAAGGCCGGCTTGCGCGGCTTCAGCGCCTCGCCCACGCCGGTGATGGTGCCGCCGGTGCCCACTCCCGCCACGAACACGTCCACCTGGCCATCCGTGTCCTGCCAGATCTCCTCGGCGGTCGTCTCGCGGTGGATGCGTGGGTTGGCCGGGTTCTCGAACTGCCGCGGCATCCAGGCGCTAGGCGCGGTGGCCGCCAATCGCTCCGCGGCGGCGATGGCGCCTTCCATGCCTTCGGCCAGTGGCGTCAACACCAGCTGCGCGCCGAAGCCGCTCAGCAGCTTGCGGCGCTCCATGCTCATGTTTTCGGGCATGCACAGCACCAGCTCGTAGCCCCGCGCGGCCGCCATCAAGGCTAGGCCGATGCCGGTGTTTCCGCTGGTGGATTCAATGATCTTGGTTCCGGGCTTCAGCAGCCCGCGCTCTTCAGCGTCGCGGATCATGCTCCAAGCGATGCGATCCTTCACGCTGCCGGCGGGGTTGCGGTTCTCGAGCTTCACCACGATGTTGATGCCGCTCGGAGTCACGCGGCGCAGCCGGACCATCGGCGTATGCCCGACGACCTCGCCGATCTCGCTGGCAATTGCCGGGGGGCCGGCGCGCAGCAAGCTCAGATGTAGTACATCGCTGGCCGGCTCATGGCGGCTTGCCTGCTGGCCAGGTCGGCGATGCTCACCGAGCTCAGGACGCCGCTCACCGCGGTCTGGACTTCGGACCACAGATCTTGAATGGCGCAAGCGCGCGAAAAAGAGCAGCGGACGCTGTCATCGAGGCAATCGATGGGCGACAGCGGTCCTTCCAGCGCTTCGAACACCTGGTTGACGGTGATGCTCGACGCCGGTCGAGCTAACATGTGACCGCCCTGCGGTCCGCGCACGCTGCTGACCAAACCGGCCTTTCTAAGTGCCGTCAGCAGTTGGTCCAGGTAAGGGGCCGGGATGTTCCAGCGCTCAGCGATCTCGGCGCTCTGCTTGGTTGCCGAGCCTCGAGCGTCCGCCAGCTCCAGCAGCGCGCGGACGGCGTAGTCCACCTTCATGGGGATTCTCATAGCCGCATGCGGAGGGCTGAACGCTGAGGGAGACAACCCATTGTTTACTTACGGGGTCAACAATAGCACCCGCGGGAGCACTGCCGCACCGGGTGAGTTACGCGTGCTCCAGGCTGGCGACGGTCCGCACGAAGAGCTCGACGCCCTCCTCTCCGATCTCGAGGCAGTCGCTGCCCAGAAGCCGGATCTCCTGGCCGGCGGGCGTGGACCCCACGACGATCTGGTCTGCCCGTCGCACGTAGGCGTCCTGGACGATCTCGGACCAGGGCCGAATGACCAGCGTCGATAGCCCCGCGGCAGCGTTGACGACGCGTCCGAGCAGCTCCGAGTGCTGCGGGGTCATGTCGACAAACGAGCAGCCGCAGGTGAATGTTTGGCCCTCCACCTCGCAGCGCACAATGCGAAAACGGGCTTCGTAACGGGTTTCGTGGACCGTGAAGCTGATCTCGTACTCGCGCGTGGGATCCGGTTCGGCGGCCATCTGAATCCGAGCGCCAGAGGTGCTCAGATCGAGAACCACGACGGCTTCTTCCCCGCCCCCCGTTTCAACCCCGGCGAGGAGGGATACGGGCGCTCTAACCGAAGTCCGTCGCTCCGTCGTCATCACTTCAACACAACCTCCGCGATCGTTGGCGCGCGACTGCTCAGGGGACTGTTAGCTGAGTATCCTACCACAGGATGTCGCGAGTCAGCTCTACAAAGATGACCATGCCGTTTGAGCAGATCAGGGCGGTCCTCCTCGATCTGGATGGGGTCATGTATCGAGGCAACGTGCTCTGCCACGGCGCCGCACAGTTCGTGACATTTCTTCGTGAGCGGCATATTAGGCCATTCTTCCTAAGTAATAACTCGCGCGCCGGTGCTGATGCAGTGGCTGACAAGCTCACCCGCCTCGGCGTGCCAACCGGCGCGGATGACGTCGTTACCGCGGCGGAGCTGCTGGTGCGCTACATGAGCCGGGTCAAGCGCAAGACCAGCGCCGCGGTGGTCGGGTCCGACTGGTTGGCAAACGAGTTGGGAAGCCAGGGCTGGCAGGTGAGGGACTCCCGGGCTGAGTACCTGGTGGTAGGGCTGGATCATCAGTTCACTTATGCCAAGCTGAAAGCTGGCGTGGAAATGCTGTTGGCCGGCGCCCGACTCTTGGCGGCCAATCGCGATCCCGTCAATCCCATCGAGGGAACCCTCGAGGCGGGTTGTGGGTCCATCGTCGCGGCCTTCCAGGCGGCCAGTGGTGTGCGCGGCCTGTGCATCGGCAAGCCGAGCTTGCGCATGCTGCGTGAAGCCCAACGCCGGCTGCGGCTCGAGGCCGACCAGCTGCTGATCGTGGGCGATTCGCTGGTGAGCGACATGGCCCTGGCGCGGCGTGGCGGCACGCATTCAACGCTGCTTCTTTCAGGGCAGACGACGAGGGCGACGATCGATCGGCTACCGGCCGGCCGGCGGCCCGACCTGGTGCTGGAGGATCTGGCCGAGCTGAAGGAGCTGTGGCAAGAGAGTCTGGCGTAAAAGATTACATAAGATACTCAGCTTGTGTATAAATACGCATAAGTGCTTGCGGTCTCGTGGTGCTTTAGTACTAGGACGCATTACCCGCACCCGCGGGCTGGACCTATAGTGACTGCACGTGATCGACCGCAGACAGCGCCGCCCGGGCGCGAAGATCAAGATCCTCCTGGCGGACGACCAGGTGATGTTTCGTGACGGGCTGCGGCAGCTGCTCGAAGGCAGCGGACAGGTCGAGGTGGTGGCGACCGCTGGGGATGGCCGCCAGGCGTTGCGCCTGGCGCAGCAGCTCGAGCCGTCGGTGGCGGTGCTGGAAACGGCACTGCCCCTCCTCAACGGCCTGGAAGTGACTCGCCTGCTGCGGCGCGACCTGCCGGGGGTCAAAGTGCTGCTGCTCTCGGGCTCGGCCAGTGTCGACTTCGCGCCTCAGGCGTTGAAATGCGGCGCCGCGGGTCTCGTGCTGAAGAAGGCCGAGCTGCTGGAGCTGATCCTGGCAATCAAAGCCGTGGCCCGTGGAGATACGTACTTCAGCTCCACCATCTCGGGCAGCATCTTGTCCGGCTACGTGCGGATGATGGAGGAGGCCCAGGCCGATCGGCTGTTGACGGATCGCGAGCGCGAGGTGCTCCAGCTCATCGCCGAAGGGTATGGCAATCAAGAGATCGCCGAAGCGTGCTTCATCAGCATCAAGACCGTCGAGGCGCATAAGACCAACATGATGAAAAAGCTCTCCCTGGTGAACAGAAATGACCTGCTGATGTATGCAGTGAAGCAGGGCATTGCTGCTCAGGGTGAATAAGGGATTCGACCTACCTATATAGGGAGATCCCCCAATGAAGGGCAGCCCTAGCGGACCTAGACTACCGACTACCGCTTTAGTGAAAGTTGGCACAAGTTCGTGAAATCTCTGCCTGACAGCTTAGACGCGAAGGAGGACTCGTTGGCGCAGAACGAGCTCATGACAATCAAGGAAGTAGCCGATTTCCTCCGCATCTCGACCATCTCGGCCTATTCCTGGGTGCGCGACGGCAAGCTGCCTGCCATTCGAATAGGGAAAGAGTGGCGCGTCCGCTCTCGAGATCTGGACGAGTGGCTCGAGGGCCGACGCATCTCCAAGCACTCCAACGCCTGAGGATTCACCACCGCCGTGTCCATGAAGAAGCGCCTGCTCATCGCTGACGACCACGGCCTCATGCGTGAGGTCATGGCCTGTTTTCTCGAGGCAGCGCCCGATCTGGAGGTGGTGGCCGAGGCCGAAGATGGGCGTGAGGCAGTGGCCCTGGCCATGGACTGTCAGCCGGACGTCGTGTTGATGGACATCAGCATGCCGCAGATGAACGGCCTGGACGCCACACGCCAGATTGCGACCAGGGTACCGGGCGCCAAGGTGCTGGTCATCACCGCCAGCCGGAACGAGAGCATGCTCCAGCAGATCCTTGATGCCGGGGCGGCGGGCTTTGTATTGAAGACGGGCGACACCGCGGAGCTGCTCATCGCGGTGCGCACCATCCTGCAGGGCAAGCGCTACGTCAGCCAGGGGCTGGTGGCGCGCGAGCCTTCGTCGACCCACTCGTCGTCGGCCACTCGACTCGAAACGCTCACGGCGCGCGAGCGTGAAGTGCTGCAGCTCATCGGTGAGGGGCGCACCAATCGAGAGATAGCCGATCAGCTGTGCCTCAGCGTCAAGACGGTCGAGGTGCATCGCGGCAGGATCGCCGACAAGCTTGGGGTCCGTGGCCGCTCTCTGCTGGTGAAGTACTCCATCAATTCGGGCCTGGCGTGCGCATGATTTCCGTGACGCGTCTCGACGGCAGCGTGTTCGTCATCAATGCCGACCTCATCGAGACCATCGAGGCGACGCCGGATACCGTCATCACCTTTGCCCATGACAAGAAGGTGGTGGTTCAGGAAGGCCCGGATGAGATTATCGACAGCATCGTGCGCTTCCGGCGGCGTCTGTATGCCGATCCGTCGGCCCTCGTCAGCTCGCCCGATCTGCGCCCGACGCGGGAGTCAATGAGTCACACGCATAAAGGAACTGGCGCCGCCACCAAGCGCATCCACTTGGTGCAGCCGGGCGACCAGAACGAATCTTAGGACCCATAGGAGCAAGTCATGGATTCCAGCACACTCATCGGCCTGGTCCTCGGTTTACTGGCGCTGCTCATCCCGATGGCGTTCGGCGAGGCGCTCACGGCGCTGCGGCTAGGCCAGTACATCTCAGCCGAGCCGATCATCATCATCGGCTTCGGGACCATCGGCGCCGGCTTCATCAGCCAACCGATGGAGAACATGAAGAACCTCATCACCACGTTCCGTGTCTCCCTGCGTAAGGGCACCGAGGCCAACGGCGAGCTTATCGGCCGTATCGTCCAGCTCGCAGAGAAGGCCCGCCGCGAGGGCCTGCTGTCGCTCGAAGAAGAGATCAATCAGATCAACGATCCCTTCTTGCAGAAGGGCATGCAGCTGGTCATCGACGGTACGGATCCCGAGCTGGTGCGTCAGGTCTTGGAGATCGACCTCAACCTCATGGAGAAGCGCCACGAAAGCAACTACGGCGCGTGGGAAGCCATGGGCGGATTCGCCCCGACGTTCGGCATCATGGGTACGGTTCTCGGCCTGGTGAAGGTGCTTTCGAATCTGTCCGATCCGAGCTCTCTCGGCCCCGCCATTGCCACCGCCTTCCTCGCCACGTTCTACGGCATTTCGTCCGCTAACGTCTTCTGGCTGCCCATTGCCAACAAGCTGCGCAAGAAGACCGAGGAAGAGGTGCTCTTCCGGCAGGTGATGCTCGACGGCATCCTGTCCATCCAAGCGGGCGACAATCCGCGCATCATCCAGGAGAAGCTGGAAGGCTTCCTGTCGCCCAAAGAGCGCGCGGCCGCTGAGGCCGTCGTGGCCGCCGGAGCTGCCCAGGCTGCATGATCAAAGCCAAGTCCAGACCGCAGAAGGACAGGAGCGAGCGTTGGCTGCTGACCTACGCCGACTTGATCACCCTGTTGATGGTGTTCTTCGTCATCCTGTACTCCTTCTCGATCATCGACGTTCGGAAGTTTCTGAACCTGAAAGGCTCGCTGGACAAGGCCTTTCATCAGGGTGTGCTTTCGGGCGTCAGCACCACTGGCCTGGAAACGACCATCAGCGGGTCTTCAGTTCAGGAGCAGATCTCCGCGTCCAACCGCAGCGCCCAAGCCTCACTGGCCACGGAGCTGCAGCAGCTGGCGGAAGCCAGCGGGCTGGGTGAGGCGGTGACGGTGACTCAGGTGACGCAGGGCATCAACGTGAGCCTGGCGGCGAACCTCCTCTTCCAATCCGGCACGGCCGATCTGAAGCCCGGAGCGGCGGACCTCATTGGCCAGATTGCGGTGCCGCTTCGGGATCTGCCGAATCCCATCGAGATCATCGCCAACACCGACGACGTGCCACCGGCTCCCACGAACTCCAAGTTCAAGGACAATTGGGAGCTCGGCAGCGCTCGCGCATTCACAGTCCTCAACGTTCTGACTACCGCGAACAAGTTCCCCGAGGAGCGCCTTTCGATTGGCAACAACGGGTCATACAGCCCGCTCTATGCCAACGATTCCGCCGAGAATCGAGCAAAGAACCGCCGGGTGGACGTGCTGATCGTCTTCCCGAGCCCCAACGACCAGAGTTTGCAAGCGCCGTTCCAGCTTTCGCCACAGTCGGCCGGCGGCGGCGCTCCGGCATAACCAGGCCCACTACCTATGAGGAGTCGAGACCATGATTCGCGCTAACGACCGAGGGTTGAGCAACCCCCCGCCGGTGGTGGACGAGCCGGCGTCGCCTGGCCTGCTCAACGTTCGCAACATCGTCATCCTCGTGGGCATCATTGCCTGGCTGGCAGTGCTGCTTCTCTTCGTGGTGCCCCAGCTGACGCGCAAGTCGACTCCGGCGGCAAGCACGCCGCCGAGCGCCGCGGCTGCGGCCGAAGCGCAGCCGGCCACCGCGGCCAGCACCGCCCAGCTTGCCGCGGGCGTGGCGCCGAAAGCGGTCCCAAGCCCCCACCTGGACGTGACGGGTCGAGTGTTCAATCTGGCCGGCGGCGCGGGCAGCTTCAAGTACCTCAAGCTCTCGGTCGAGATCCAGTTTGTCGACGAGAAAGGCGCGTTCGCCAAGGCCAAGGGGGACGCGTTGAGCAAGCTCGAAGCCGGATTCGTGGCCGATCACCCGGGCACGCTCGCCGCGTTCAACGACATCTTGACGACAAGCGTTAGCAGTAAGACGGCTGGCGACTTGGCCACGCCGGCAGGGAAAGAGGCGCTCCGCCAGGAGCTGATCACCAAATTCAATGCCGCCCTGGCGGGCAGCCAGGAGCGAGTGAGCTACATCATCTTCAACGACTTCGTGATGCAATGACCGCTCCCGAATGTGGTGAAGGAACGCCATCGCGGTCATGCGGACGAAGGGGTTGAGGCCGAAGGTCGGGGGCTGAGACATGGCTGAAACGCAGATCCTCACGCAGTCCGAGATCGATGCGCTGCTGTCGGCTGTCGAGAAGGGACAGGAGGTCACGCCGGCGGCGCTGGCCAGCCATGCTCCCGAGCGACCGGTCAAGCCGTATGACTTTCGGCGCCCGGACAAGTTTTCGCGGGCGCAGATGCGCACGCTGCAGACGCTGTACGAGACCTTCGGCCGCCTGCTGGCATCTTCGCTTTCGGGCACCTTGAGAATGCTGGTCAACGTCAACCTGGCGTCGATCGAGCAGGGCATCTACGACGAGTTCCTGCAAGGACTCAAAACCCCGACGGTGCTGAACATCATCAGCCTGGAGCCGCTGCCAGGCAGCGCGGTGTTAGAGATCGAGATGAACCTGGCGTATGCCTTCATCGAGCGGCTCCTGGGTGGCGCAGGCAGGGCCTGGAACCGCAACCGTGACCTGACAGACCTCGAGATCGTGCTTATGAAAGGCCTCGGATCGACCATCGTCAGCAATCTGAAAGATGCCTGGGTGAACGTGATGGATCTCGAGCCCAAGCTTGAGGACATCACCCTCAGTCCGCAGTTCGCCCGCGTGGCGCTGCCGACGGAGAGCGTGTTGACCATCGTGTTCGAGATTCGCGTAAACGACGTGACCGGCACCCTCAGCTTGTGCATGCCCTTCCCGGTGCTCGAACCGGTGCTGCCGAGGCTGAATCCACAGCTGTGGATCTCCGGGGCGCGGCGCCAGGCGATGAAGGACAGCGCGGAGCTGATCAAGAAGAACATGGACGCGGTCCAGGTTCCCCTGACGGTGCAGCTTGGGGCCGCGTCTATAGATATGGAAGAGCTGCTCAAGATCCAGCCCGGCGACATCATCCGGCTGGATTCGTTGGCGAATCAAGAGCTCGATGTCCTCGTGGGAGGCCAGCGCAAGTTCCAGGGACGGCCCGGACTGGTGGGCCAGCGCGTCTCGATCCAGATCACAGGGCTTCACCCTGAAAGCGAGGTTCAGTAAATGGCGGAGAAATCGGTGGCGACTGAAGACGTTGGAACGATAGGACAGCTGAGCGCCGCGCAGACGGCGAAGCTGGCGGAATTTGGCCAGGGTCTGCAGCAATCTGCCCTGGAGGCGCTCAGCACGACCCTGGATAAGAAGCTGGAAGGCGCCGACGCCGCGGGCCAGGTCGTGGCAGCCGCTGCCGTGCCCTCCCAGCTGGCAGGCATGTTCGTGATCATCGACGCCGAGGTCGTGCTGGAAGACGGCACTCGAGTGCCGGCCATGCTGGTGATCGGCGAAGACGAAGCGTCGGCCCTGTTCAACGTGGCTCCTGAGGGAGCCAGCGAGAGCGACTACAAAGGTCAGCTCGAGGAGGCGGTGCAGACAGCCATCACCGACCTGAGCGACTTCCTCACGCTGTCGGTATCGGTGAACTCGGGTGCCCAGCTGCAGTTCGGCGTGACGGCCGTGCAGCTGCGGAACACGGCCATGACGCCGCTGCAATTGCCGGCCGCGATGGGCAGCGACGTGCTCAACATCCAGCTCCCGGTCACTGTCGACGGCGGGCCAATTGTGAGTGCCACCTACCTCATGCCGGTCGATGCGCTGGGTCGGGTGTTGGCGGCCGTCGACAGCTCGGAGTCTGTTGGCGGGCCCGCGGCTGCCGCGGCGCCGAGTGCCGCACGGACCGCTCCCGCGCCTGCCGCGGGCCAGCAGCCGGCACTCACGCCCCTGCCGACGGGGCACCAGGAGCCAAAGGAAGCGGTTGTTCGTCCGGCTCAGTTCACCTCATTCGCCAGTCAGGGCGAAGCGCCGTCCATGACGAACATCGACCTCATCCTGGACGTACAGCTGCGGGTAACTGTCGAGCTGGGCCGCAAGCTGCTGTCCGTGCGCGACATCCTGGCGCTGGGCCCCGGCTCCGTGGTCGAGCTGGACAAGGTAGCGGGCGAGCCGGTAGACGTGCTGGTCAACGACCGGCTCATCGCCACGGGCGAAGTCGTCGTCGCTGACGACAATTTCGGCGTTCGCATCACCGACATCGTCAACCCGGCAAAGCGCCTCTCCAGCCGCTAACCGAAAAGGGTCTGAATTCCAGGTGCTCAGCCACATGCAGCTAGCTAATCGCGGTAACCGGCAGCTATGGACGGTATTGGGCCTCCTGCTGCTCGCGGTGATCGCGTTTGGCGTGATGAGCAGCCAGGCGCTGTCGGGCGGATCTCATGCCGCTCCGGCGTCGCCTTCGCCAGCAGCTGCCTCCGCAACCGCCGCTGCATCGGAATCTCCCGCCGGCGCTCAGAACGGCCAGAACCTCGCCGGCAGTCCTGCCGCCAAGCCATTCCTGGCTGACTACCAGGATCCACAGGCTCAGCCGGAGCCGAATGGCTTCCTGACCGTGCTGGGCCTGCTTATCAAGCTTGCCTTCGTCGTCGGACTCATCTATCTCAGCATTCTCGGACTGCGGCACTTCACCCAGCGCGGCCGCGCGGCCTTCCTGGGCGGAAGCGCGATTAACGTCATCGAAAAGACGCCTCTGGCTCAGAACCGTGAGCTGTACCTGATCGACGTCGCGGATAAGGTCTTGCTGCTCGGCGCAACGGGCTCCAGCATCGCGCTGCTCACTGAAATCACCGACGCTGCCGCTATCGAAGAGCTGCGCAATAAGCCCCAGCCCAGCCTGCCTTCGGCCGAGCCCTTCCTGGCCTATCTCAAGCGGCTGACCCAGGTCGGTCCGCGGGGCCAGGGGCCCGAGCCGGTTGAGGTGCTGCTGGCCGAGGCCAGCGAGCGGGATGGCCAGCAGTCACCGGCGGCGCCCTTGCCGCTGTCCGATTTCCTGGAGCGCATCGAGCATCACAAGCAGCGCATCCAGGCGAGCGCCATGGCCCTCTCCGAGGTCGAGCAGTGAACGCCTCCAGGCAGCCGAGCCGGCGAGCTCGCCGGCTCAAGCGGTTGGCCCTGAGCGTGGCTTGCCTGCTGCCATTGGGCTTGGCCAGCTGCGCCGGCAACCCCAATGTTCCGGTTCCGACCGTGCCCGGCCTTGGGGCGGCGCAGTCGCCCCAAGATGTGACGCTGAGCCTGCAGCTCATTCTTGGGCTCACGGTTCTGACCTTGGCGCCGTCCATCCTCATCATGCTCACCTCCTTCACACGGACGATCGTCGTGCTGTCGCTGCTGCGCAACGCGATTGGCTTGCAGCAGATGCCTCCCAATCAAGTGTTGCTCGGGCTGGCACTGTTCCTGACGTTCTTCGTCATGGCGCCGGTCTTCAAGCAGGTCAACGACAGCGCGTTGCAGCCCTTCGCGAATGGGCAGATTACGCAGGAACAGGCCTTCGATACCGGGATGAAGCCAGTGCGTGAGTTCATGTTCAAACAGGTTCGCGAGAAGGATCTGGCGCTGTTCGTGCACCTGGCCAAGATCGACCAGCCGCAAACGCCGGACGACGTTCCGACCTACACGCTCATCCCCGCGTTCATCATCAGCGAGCTGAAGACGGCCTTCCAGATGGGCTTCTTCATCTTCATCCCCTTCCTGATCATCGACATGGTTGTGGCCAGCACGCTCATTTCGATGGGCATGATCATGCTGCCTCCGGCGCTGATCTCGCTGCCCTTCAAGCTGCTGCTGTTCGTCATGGTCGACGGCTGGTACCTCATCGTTAGATCCCTTGTGACGAGCTTCAACACATGACCCAGAACGCCCTGATCGACGTGATTCGTCACGGTATGACCCTGGCCCTCATGATCTCGGCGCCGGTGCTCGGCTTCGGGCTTATCGTGGGGCTCGCGGTCAGCATCTTCCAGGCGGTCACCCAGATCAACGAGATGACGCTGGCCTACATTCCCAAGATTCTGGCGGTGTTCATAGCGCTGGGCCTGTTTGGGCCGTGGATGCTGCAGATGGTGCTCAGCTTCACTTCGAACATCTTCATTCAGCTGCCCGGACTGGTGAAATAGCGTGCCGGACGTCGCCGCCATTCCATCCGGCTATCTGGCCAACCTGTTCCTGGTGTTCGTGCGCGTTGGCGCCATGCTGTTCTCGGCGCCGCTCCTGAGTGGCCGAACCGTGCCGGCCACGTTGAAGATTGGCCTGGCCGGGCTGCTGGCATTCCTGCTGATCCCGGTGAACCAGGGACATTTCGCCGAGGTTCCGCTGGCCTGGGTGCCGCTGTCGCTGCTGGTCCTGAAAGAGATCGGCGTTGGCGTGATGGTGGGCTTCGTGGCTAACCTGGTATTTGCTGGGATGCAGCTGGCGGGCCAATTCCTTGGAATCGAAATGGGCTTCAGCCTGGCGAACGTCATCGATCCGCTGTTCTCCCAGAGCATCTCGCTCATGGACCAGCTGTACACCATCCTGGCCGGCCTGGTGTTCCTGGCCATCGACGGGCACCAGATGCTCATCCTGGCCATCCAGCAGACGCTGGACATGATCCCGCTGGGCGCCTTTGAGATGACGGGTCCGGTGGTCAACCAGCTGGTAGAGCTGGTCGGCGGCATCTTTCTCATCGGGCTGCGCATCACGCTGCCGGTGACGGCGGCCCTGCTGCTGTCGGACATCGCCCTTGGCCTGATGGCCAGGACCGTGCCGCAAATGAACGTCTTCGTCGTTGGCCTGCCCGTCAAGATCTTCGTCGGCTTCGTGATCGTCGTCCTCACCATGCCGGCGCTTGGCGCGCTGACCGGGGGACTGTTCCGGTCCAACATGATGGACCTATCCAATCTGCTCAAGCTGGTGGCTGCCTGATGCCGGCCGACAGCAAGACCGAAGCCCCCACGCCGAAGCGGCGCCAGCAGGCCCGCGACAACGGGCAGGTGGCGCGCAGCATCGAAGTGAACACGGCCGTCTCGCTGCTGGCGGCCTGGCTAGTGATGCGCGCCTTCGGTGGTGGCTTGATTGACTCCCTGCGCGCGTTCCTGACGACCAGTTTTGAGAGCCTCCCAACCGGGCAGCTCACCGATCAGACCGTCCGCACCTTCGGCATCGACACCATCGTGACGTTTGTGCGCCTGATGGCTCCGATAGCGGCGATCCTGGCCCTGGCCGGGTTCGTTGCCAACGTGCTGCAGGTGGGCTTCCATTTCACCCCGGCTGCCATTCGACCGCGGTTCTCCAAGCTCAGCCCGATCGCCGGCGCCCAGCGTCTCTTTACGCTGCGGTCGCTGCAAGAGCTGATCAAGTCGCTGGTCAAGCTCGGAGTCGTGGGCTTCATGGCCTTCCAGGCAATCAGCAATCACACAACGGATCTGATGCTGCTCACCGGCGGCGACATCCGCGCCGGTCTGGCAACGATTGGCTCCATCGTCATGGAGCTGCTGCTCAAGGTGGCGCTGGTCTACGTCGTCCTGGCCGCCGCCGACTACATGTTCCAGCGCTGGCAATTCGAGAAGAGCCTCAAGATGACCAAGCAGGAGGTCAAGGAAGAAGCTCGCAGCGCCGAGCTGGCTCCGCAGATCAGGTCGCGCATCCGCTCACTTCAGCGCCAGCTGGCGCGCAAGCGCATGATGCAGCGAGTCCCGGAGGCGGACGTGGTCATCACCAATCCGACCCATTTCGCTGTGGCCCTGCAGTACGACGCCAGCAAGATGGCGGCTCCCCGGGTCGTGGCCAAGGGGCAACGGCTGATCGCCGAGCAGATCAAGGCGTTGGCGCGCCAGCACGGCATTCCTTTGGTGGAAAACAAGCCTCTGGCGCAGGCGCTCTACAAGAGCGTGGACGTCGACCAGGAGATCCCGCGCCAGCTCTACAAAGCCGTGGCCGAGGTGCTGGCCTTCATCTACCGCTTGAAGCAGAGGGCTAGCTGATGGCCGTTGTCCCAGCCAGCCCCTCGGGCGCGTCGGTCGGCATGAACCGGCTCCTCCGGCAGACGGACATTCTCCTGTCAGTGGCTGTGGTCGCGGTGGTGGCGATGCTCATCCTGCCGCTGCCCACGCTGCTGCTGGACGTCCTGATCACGGTCGACATCTCGAGCGCGATCCTGATCTTGCTCCTGACCCTGTACACGGTCGAGCCGCTGCAGCTGTCGGTCTTCCCGTCGCTGCTGCTGATCGTGACCCTGTTCCGGCTGGCCCTGAACGTGTCGGCCAGCCGCCTGATCCTGCTGCACGCCAATGCCGGAGAGGTCATCGCGGCCTTCGGCAACTTCGTGGTTGGCGGCAACTACGTCGTAGGCGTGGTCGTTTTCTTGATCCTGGTGGTCATTCAGTTCGTGGTCATCACCAATGGCGCTGGCCGAGTGGCCGAGGTCGCGGCCCGGTTCACCTTGGACGCAATGCCTGGTAAGCAGATGGCGATCGACGCGGACCTCAACGCCGGTCTCATTGCCGAGCCGGAGGCGCGCAAGCGCCGCGCCGACATCCAGCGCCAGGCGGACTTCTACGGAGCGATGGATGGCGCCAGCAAGTTCGTCCGCGGCGATGCCATTGCCCAGGTGGTGATCATCCTGGTCAACATCATTGGTGGCTTTGCCGTGGGCGTGCTTCAGCAGGGCATGCAGCTCACCGAGGCGCTTCAGACCTTCACGCTGCTTACTGTTGGCGATGGTCTGGTGTCCGAGATCCCGGCCCTGCTGGTCTCGACGGCCACCGGCATCATCGTTACCCGCGCCGCGGCCGAGTCCAACATGGGCGAGGAGCTGGCCAAGCAGATCTTGGGTAAGCCGCGAACCATGTTCACCGTGGGAGGGCTGGTGGTTGCGTTTGGGCTGGTGCCGGGGCTGCCCAAGATCCCATTCTTCGCTATCGGCGCCTCCTTCCTCGCGATGGCCTACATCGTTCAGCGCAACCAACGCTCAGAGGCGGCGCAGGCTCTTGCCCTGGCCGCCCAGAAGCCTGCCGATTCGCCCAAGGGCCCGGAAAGCGTCATGAATCTGCTCCAGGTCGATCCGATGGAGCTGGAGATCGGCTACGGCCTCATCCCCCTGGTCGACGTGCAGGAGGGCGGCAACCTCCTCAATCGCATCACGCTCATCCGGCGGCAGACGGCGCTCGAGCTCGGCATCGTGGTGCCGACGATCCGCATCCGCGACAACCTGCAGCTGCCGCCGAACACCTACGTCATCCGCTTACGCGGCGCGGAGATCGCGCGCGGCGAGCTCATCATGAACTACTACCTGGCGATGAGCGCCGGGGTCGCCACCGAACGCATCGAGGGCATTCCCACGAAAGACCCGGCCTTCGGACTTCCGGCCATCTGGATCACGGGTGCTCAGAAGGAGCGCGCCGAGATGCTTGGTTACACGGTGGTTGACGCGGCCTCGGTGCTCACGACACATCTGACCGAGGTCATCAAGGCCTACTCGCCTGACATCCTCAGCCGCCAAGACGTCCAGACCCTGCTGAACCACGTCAAGAACGATTACCCGACAGTCGTCGACGAGCTCTCGCCCAACCTGATGACCATCGGCGAGATCCAGGTCGTGCTGCGCAACCTGCTCAGGGAGCGTCTGTCCATCCGCGACATGGTGACCGTCCTCGAAACGCTGGCCAACAACGCTAAGACCAGCAAGGACACCGATTTCCTGACCGAGCAGGTACGGAAGGCGCTGGCGCGCACGATTTCCAACCAGTACCGCGAAGCCGATGGCTCGATCCATGTCATCACGCTGAATCCCAGCTCCGAGCAGACCATCACCAACGCTCTGTATCAAACCGACCAGGGCCTCATGATCAGCCTCGATCCCACCATGGTCCAGAAGCTGATGGGCCGCTTGCAGCGTGAGATGGAGAAGATCGCGGCTGAGGGCTTCCAGCCCATCCTGCTGTGCTCCGCAAAGATTCGGCTGCCCTTGCGCAAATTGACCGAGCGGCTGTTCCCGACGCTGGTGGTGCTGTCGTACAGCGAGATCATGCCTGACATCGAGGTTCGATCGCAGGCGGTCGTGGGCTTCGAGGACGAGGCGGTGGCCGCCTGATGCGCATCGAGAAATATCACGCCGTCGACATGCAGGAGGCCTTCCGCCTGATCAAGGCGGATCTGGGTCCGGACGCGGTGGTGATCCAGACGCGCAAGGTCCACGTCGGTCTGTTCGGCTGGTTCAAGAAGCCGGTCTACGAAGTGGTTGCCGCGGTAGACGAGGAAGCGCAGCCGACCAAGTTCGCGGCCAGCGTTCCGACCTTGCCGAAGACGCCTGGCCGGGCTGCCTCGGCAGCGGCGGCCAAGGCGCCGGCCGAAGCCAGAACGCAGGCCATGCCGGCGCGGAGCCCGGCGGTTGCCGTGACGGCGCCGGCGCCCATGCCCGCCCGCGCTCAAGTGGCCTATGCCGCTCCCGAAGCTCCATCCCTGCCGGCGGTCCCAGCTCCGGCCTCTTCCAACAGCGGCCCGGCCGCGCCGGCGGCAGCACCACGCCCGCCGATAGCCGAGCCGTCCGAGCCTCCGGTGAAACTCGAAAGCTCGGACGTGGCCCTGCTGCGCGAAATGAAGAACAACATGGTCGAGCTCAAGACCGCCATGAGCCGCCTCTCCAAGCAGGCGCAATTCGGCAACATCGCCAACTTCTCGTCGGTGCTGGTGAACCTCTACCAGCGGCTGGTGGACCAGGAGCTGGCCGAGGATCTGGCGCAGGACGTGGTGCTCAAGGTGAACAACGAGCTGGGCAGCACGGGCGTGAACAACTACGACCTCGTGCGCGAGTACGTGCGTAAGCACATCCAGGAGCTCATCACTGTCAGCGGCCCGCCCCGACTGATGACCGGCAAGACCAAGTCGATCTTCCTGATCGGCCCAACAGGCGTGGGTAAGACGACCACCTTGGCGAAGCTGGCGGCGAACTACTGTCTGGTCGAGCACAAGAAGGTGGCGCTGCTGACGGTGGACACGTTCCGCATCGCGGCCATCCCGCAGCTGAGGACCTACGCCGACATCATTGGCGTGCCCCTGGAAGTGGTCTACACGTCGAGCGAGCTGGATGAGGTGCTGAAGCGCTTCTCCGATCGTGACCTCATCCTGATCGACACCCCGGGCGGAAGCCCTCGCAACTCCAAACAGCTCGAGGTGCTCAAGGAGTATCTGGACGCCGTCGAGACCAAGGAGGTCTATCTGACGGTGGCCAGCCCGACCAAGTACCGCGACATGATCGACGTCTACAACCGTTTCGCAATCGCCCGTATCGACGGGCTGCTGTTCACCAAGATCGACGAGACCGATCGCTATGGCCCGCTGGTCAACCTGTTGAACGAAACTCGAGCGCGACTTACCTACTTGACGACGGGCCAGAACGTACCCCAGGACATTGAGCTCGCCGATTCGGTCAAGATGGCCGATCTGCTGCTGTCGGAGAAGGCGGAACTGTGAAAGACCAGGCCGAGCAGCTTCGCAATCTGGCCAACGTCGCCTGGGCAGAACGGGCCCGGGCCATGTCGGCCGGGACGCGCGCGAGCAGGATCATCGCCATAAGCAGCGGCAAGGGCGGCGTGGGCAAGACCAACGTCGTCGTCAACGTGGCTCTGGCCATGGCCCGCCAGAACCGGCGCGTGCTCATCCTCGACGCCGACCTAGGGCTGGCCAATATCGACGTGGTCATGGGGCTGGCTCCGCGCTTCAATTTGCAGCACGTCATCTCGGGACAGAAGAACATCCGCGAGGTGGTGGTCGAGGCTGGCAATGGCGTGCAGGTCATCTCGGGCGGGTCTGGGCTGGCGGATCTCGCCAACCTCTCCGATGCCCAGCGGGATGCGCTGATCGGCAGCCTGGCCGAGCTCGAGAGCATGGTCGACGTGCTGCTGGTGGACACCGGCGCCGGCATTGGCCCCAACGTGCTGCAGTTCATCCTCGCGGCCCAGGAGCTGATCATCGTCACCACCCCCGAGCCGACGGCCATCACCGATGCCTACTCGCTGATCAAAGTGGTCAGCCGGCTGTCGAATGACGTGACGCTGAGGCTCCTGGTCAACCAGGTCCGGACCGCGCAGGAAGCTGAGGACATCACCAACAACATCACCGGCGTGGCGCGCCGCTTCCTCCACCTGGAAGTCGGCAGCTACGGCTCGCTTCCTTACGACAGCTTCCTGATCAAGGCGGTTCGCCGCCAGATGCCCGTGATGGTGGCCTACCCCAACAGCCCGGCGACCTACGCCTTCCACGCGCTGGCGGCCCGCATCTGGAACGAGGAGCCGCCTGCCCTGGAGAGCCGGCCGGGAATCTTGAACTTCTTCCGGCGGGTGGTGAGGCCGGGTGATTGGGATGGGCGCCGCAATGGCTAGTCCACGGGCGGCCGGCGGCGGACGTGGGACGGCGACCGGCGAAGCGCCGGGCGACCGCTTCCGGCAGGGCCGCCGCCCTTGAACAACCCGCCGGTGCCCGTGGATGAGGTCCTCCGGCAGCAGCAGGCCGATCGCGCCCGCGCGGCCATTGGGGGCAACGCCTCCGGAGCCGCCGCCCCTCCACCACGCATAGAGTTTGAAGCTGCTCCGGGAGATGCGCCCAGCGTGGAAGGCGAGCCGGTGTCGCGCTTCGAGCCGCCTCAGGAGCTGGAGTTCAGCTTCACGCCGCCGGAACGGCAGGAGATCCGGAACAACAACATCCCGCTGACCGTTGGTCTGCTGTTCTCGATCGTCGCTTCGTTCGTGGTGTTTTTCATCAGCCTGGCGGGCGGTACGTCCGGCTCCGATCCGGTCATGCCTTCGTTCTGGCGAGGACTGGGCGCCCTCGCGGTGCTGACGACGCTGAGCTTCGCCGCCAGCTGGTTTATGCCTGCGCCCGTGGATCGCCGCAGGCTGCTGGACCAGATCGAGGCGGAGGAACAGCTCACAGCCGATCGCCAGCCGCGTGCGCCCCGCAGGCAAGCGGCTCCTGAGGCGCCGCAGCCCGAGGCCAGCGAGCCTGAGCCGAGCAAGGGGAGCAGCATCGACCTTCGCGTCGCCGACGATGGCTTCGATACGGACTCGCTTTTCAACGATGAAGAGGATGAGGAAGAGACCGACCTGGACGATGAGGATGACGAGGACTTCTCGCCGCCGCCGGCTGCTGCGCAAGCTCCGGTGAGGGCGGAGGCCCGGTAAGCGAGCATGAGCAATGGCTGACGAAGAAGTACTCGAAAACCCCGAGCTGTGGAAGGCGTTCTGGAACGGTCGGGAGGCGGACGCCAGGGATCGGTTGATCGTCCAGTACATTCCCCTGGTCAAGTACGTCGTGGGCCGCCTGGCTATCAGCCTGCCTCATTTCCTCACGTCCGAGGACATCATCAGCTACGGCGTGGTAGGGCTCATCGACGCCGTCGAGCGCTATGAAGCTGGGCGCAACGTCAAGTTCTCGACCTACGCCATAGCCCGTATTCGCGGGGCCATCATCGACGAGCTGCGGTCGCTCGATTGGGTGCCTCGCCAAGTCCGTAAGCAGGCTCGAGAGATCGAGCAGGCCATGAGCAGGCTCGATCAGGAGCTGGGGCGACCGGCCACGGAGCGCGAGCTGGCCGGGGCCATGGGCATCACCGTCGACAAGCTGCAGCAGGCGCTGTTCGATTCGAGCAGCGTCACCATCTCGCTGACCCGCATGGTCGAGCCCGACGCGGGCGAGCGGTCGGCGCAGTTCTTGCCCGATCTCGCCGACGACAAGGCGCTCGATCCGCTGGACTACAGCGAGCGTATGGAGGTTTCCCGAGCCCTGGCGCGCGCCATCAGCCGCCTGACCAAGCGCGAGCAGCAGGTCCTCTCGCTGTACTACGTGGACGAGCTCAACCTGCGCGAGATCGGGGCGGTCCTCGAGGTGTCCGAGTCTCGCGTGTGCCAGCTGCACACGAAAGCCATCCTACGGCTTCGCGGATTCATGCAGGAAGCCCTGGCCGCTGCCGCGGACGGAGCAGACCCGGCCGCCGGGCCCATCGCCGATCTGAGCCCGCGGCTTCCGGCCGAGGTGACGTAATGGCCGTTCGACCGGTAGACCTCCAGCAGGTCGTGGTGAAGGCTCCTGAGGTGACTCGCAACGAAGCGTCTCAGGAACGGCAGGGGACCATCGCCCAGCAGGCCCTCGCGGGGGAAGTCGCCAAGGCCCAGGACGAGCGGCGCGAGCGTGTGCAGCAGTTCGAGCAGGCTGAAGGAACGCTGATCCGAGAGCGGGAAGCGCGCTCCGGAGGTCGACAGGCGGAAGCTCGCTCGGAGGAAGACGCAGAGGATGCGGAGACGGCCGGCGATCAGCCGGTGCCACAGGGCGCTCGGCGTCCAGCTTTGGGGCGGCACATCGACATCCGCGCATGATCTACTTCCTAACCTTCGTCAACCTCGTGATCCTCGGGGCGGTGGCCTACCTGTTCTACAGCGTCCGCCGCTCCGTGGATACCTCAGGGGTTCGGCAGGTCGACGACTATCTCCACGAGCTCGAAGGCAGTGTCGGGCAGCTCACCGAGCAGTTCGAGCGCACCTCCACCAAAATCAGCAAGGACCTGCTGCACAAGACCACCGAGCTGCAGGCGTTGATTGGTGAGTGCGACGCCAAGCTGGCTCAGCTCAGCCGGCTGAAGCTGTCGGGCCAGCTCGATTTGGGGCAGCCGGCGGCCGCCTCAGCATCGGCCGCGACGGCACAGCTGGCGCCGCCTACGGGCGTAACGACCGTTCCGCCGGCAGTGGCTGCTCGACGCATGAGCGCATCCGAGCTGCTGGCCAGCAAGCCGGGGCCTTCGCAGGTTTCCCGGAATGTCCGGTTGGAGCAGCCCGCGGCGCCTCCGCCGCGTCCCGGCGGCATGCCGCCGGCAGCGCAGCCGGCCGCGGCAGCCTCCATCGAGCGGGCGCCTCAGGCAGCGGAATCGCGCGCCTCCGCTGGCCCGAGCGCGGCGCCGTCGCCCATTCCGTCGCCGGTCGGCGTGCCGGCGGAGGCCGTTGCGCCGAGCGTAGCGCAGCCAAACGACAAGTACCGCCTCATATTCCTGCTGGCCAGTGAGGGTATGGACACAGCCAGCATCGCCAAGCACACCAACCTAACGCGCAGCGAGGTGGAGATGCTGCTCGATCTGCGGCGCCAGGGAAAGATCTGACAACCGAGAGGCATGAGGAAATGGCAAAGGGCATGGTGAAGCAATGATCAGAGGCCTGTACACGGCAGCCAGCGCCATGCTGGCGCACATGCGCCGGCAGGAAGTCATAACCAACAACCTGGCTAACGCCAACACGGTGGGCTTCAGGGCCGACGATACGGAGCTGAAGTCGTTCCCGCTGGAGTTCCTGCAGCGAGTGTTCGACGGCAACAGGGATTCCAACGGCACCCTGCTCCCCAGCCGCGACGTGGGCGGTGTCGGAACCGGCCTGATGGTCGATCAGGTCACGACCAGCTTCAATGAGGGCAGCATTCGGGAGACGCACAACCCGCTGGACATGGCTATCCGCGACACCGCCGGGCCGAACTCACCGCCGGCGTTCTTCGTGGTGCAGACGCCGAACGGCACCGAGTTCACGCGCGATGGCGCATTCAACCGCAACGCCAATGGCGAGCTGGTGACCAACCAGGGCTATCGAGTCCTGGACGCGAACAATGCGCCGATCGTTGTGCCGGAGGGTGACCTCAAAGTCCAGCCAAATGGCGCGATCACGGTCGAGAACGCGCCTGTGGGACAGCTGCAAATCGTTACCTTCGCCAACCCAATTGCCCTGGACAAGCCAGGCAATACGCTGTTTGCTCAGAACGTCCGGTCCGGCCCGCCTGTGGCGGCTAATCCGGTGGACTTTCAGATCCAGCAGAACGCAATCGAGCTGTCGAACGTCGATCCCGCCCGCACCATGGCGGAGATGCTGGACACCATGCGCGCCTACGAAATGAATCAGCGGATGGTTCAAGCCCAGGACGACATCCTGGGTCGGGCCGTAAGCGACATCGCCAAGCTGTAAAGGAAGGGAAGATGAGCTTATTCGGATTATGGTCGGCGGCCAGCGGAATGCGGGCGCAGCAGACCAACGTCGACGTGTCGAGCAACAACGTTGCCAACCTCAACACGGTTGGCTTTCGCCGCTCGCGAAGCGATTTCCAGGACCTGCTGGTGGAGCGGCTGGATCCCTCAGGCGGCGGCCTGCTGCGCGGTGACAACACCCAGCACGCGAATGACGTCGGCGCCGGCGAAGGTCTCGAAGCGTCGAAGCTGCTGTTCGACCAGGGCGGCATGCAGAACACCGGGGTGCCCACCGATCTGGCAATCGATGGCACCGGGTTCCTCCAGGTGCGGGAGGCTAACGGTCAGACCGCCTATACACGTGATGGATCGTTCCTGATCGACGCTAATGGCGACGTCGTGGATCATCACGGCAATCATCTGCTGGTTCAACCGCCGGGCGGCGGCGCCGTCGTGCCTCTCAACGTGTCACAGAACGTCAATGGTTTTCCGGTGCAGGTCCAACAGCTGCGCATTGATACCAATGGAGTCATCAGCGGCGTTTTCCCCGGTGCGAATCCGCAGGATCCGCCCACTGACTTGGGGACGGTTCAACTCGCTCGCTTTGTTAATCCGCAGGGATTGACGACGATAGGCGGCAACCTGTTTGCTGTGTCACCGAATTCCGGCCCGGCCATCACTGGCCTGCCTGGTACGGGCACGCAGGCGGCCCCTGGCGCGCCGCTGTTCATGTTCGGTCAGGTGTGGCAAAACCACCTCGAAGCCTCGAACGTTGACCTGAGCGATGAGATGTCCAATGTCATCGTTGCCCAGCGTGGCTATCAGATGGACCTTAAGGCGCTGCAAGCGGCCGATGAGATGTGGCAGCTGGCCAACAGCATGCATCGTGGATAGGGGTTAGCCAATGTTAAAGAAAAGCACTGACATTCCGATGATCCCTACAGAAGACAACATCATGGAAACCGCGTTCTCAGGGTCGCAGCAATGAAGATCAGCGAAGCTGCTATACAGCAGATTCTTCAAAGCTATGGCCCGCGGCCAAGTGGCAAATCCGGAGCACAGCAAACCGGAAGCGCCGCGCCGGCCCCGCAGGGCGACGAGGTCACGCTGTCGGCCGAGGGGTTGGAGCTGCAGCGGCTCATCCGAGCCGCCCAGCGGGTTGAGGACGTGCGAGGTGAGCAGGTCGAGGCCATCCGGACGAAGCTGAGAACCGGAAGCTACCTCCTCGACCCGCAGATGATCGCCAACAAGATGTTGGGCTTCAGTGGCACCGGCCAGTAGCGCCGAAATCGCGACTCTCGCCAGAATCCTCACGCAGGAGCAGAGGATCTACCAGCAGCTGCTGGAGATAGCTGGTGAGGAGCGCTCGGCCATCGTCGAGGCCAAACTCCCAGATCTCAAGGAGGTGCTGCAGCGCAAGCAGCTGGCTTTGGCGCGTCTGGCGACGCTGGAAGAGCGGCGCCTGAAGTGGCTTGGCCGCTATGCCCGGCAGCACGAGCTCGACATGCAAGCAGTTACCCTCACCTCCATCATCGACGGCTGCCCCGCCGGCGACCGGCAGCTGCTCGGCAGGCTTCACCGCGGCTTGCGCGCTCGTATCGACAAGGTCGTGGAACTCAACCAGGCGACCAGCAGACTGCTGGAGGGCGTTCTGAAGTCGATCGACACCTCCTTGCGTTATCTGCTGCTCGACGACGGCTCGACCAAGACGTACGTTGCTCAGGGACGCCTGCAGGGCGCGGCTGTGCCCAGCCGCCAGTTGCTGGACTGCCGGGTGTGAGCGCCAGCACCACTCCGGACTCATTGCACAGGGATTTCTAGATGCTGCCCACGTTCTTTGGCCTCGACTCCGTAACCCGCGCGCTGATGGCTCAGCAGGAAGCCATCAACGTGGTCGACCAGAACATCTCCAATGCCAGCACGCCTGGCTATTCGCGACAGCAGGCCATCACCACGGCCTTCGACCCGTACACCGCGCCGGCGTTCGATCGTCCGTCCATGGTCGCGGGCCAGCTTGGCACCGGCTCTATCGTCACCACGGTCAAGCGTTTCGTCGACGAGATGCTCAATTCGCAGATCCGCGCCGGCAACGAGTCGAGCGGCCAGCTGGGCGTGATGGATGACCTGTACACCCAGCTGCAGGCGATCTTCAGCGATCCGTCGAATCAGGCCATCAACACGGCGTCCACCAATTTCTTCAACGCCGTCCACGATCTGGCGAATTCGCCCGAAGATCCTTCGACCCGCGGCGCTCTGCAGCAACAGGGCGTCACGCTGTCTCAGGCCATCTCCAATCGCTACCAGCAGCTGACCAGTCTGCAATCGGACCTCAATTCGAAGGTCCAGACCGTGGTGAGCGACATCAACAGCACCATCCGCGAAATCGCGAAGCTGAACAACCAAATCGCCCAGGTCAAGGGCACAGGCGATAACCCCAATGACCTGATGGACAAACGCGACCTGCTGGCGGATCACCTGTCTACCCTCGTGGATACGACCGTAGTGCAGAACCCGGACGGCACGGACACCATTCAAATGAACGGCCGGTTCCTGGTGCACAAGGATCAGGCCTACACGCTGACCACCCTCGTGGATGCCAACAGCCCGGCGCTGATTAAGCCGGTGCAGGTGTTCTGGCAGGAGGACGTAGACAAGTTCCGCCAGCTGCACCCGAACTACGATCCCATCTCGGGCAAGAACTTCAGCACCACCGCCCCATTGGTGGCTGGTGTGGATAACCCCCCGCTCTCAGTCTCCCAAGCGGACATCACCTTCGGATCGCTGTCCGGCTATCTCCAGATTCGGGACGACGTCATCCAGGACACGCTGCTGCCGCAGCTGAACGAGCTGGCCGACAGCTTGACCAACACCCAAGTGCTCAGCCCGCTTACTGGGCTCAAGAGCACGGATACGCTTTCCGGGCCGAAGCAGGGATCGTTCGACAGCTTCGTCATCACTGTGCTCACGCCCCAAAACACCTCCTCACCACCGGGCCCAGGCCAGCTCGAGACCTTTGATCTCAGCCAGCTCCAGCCTCCCGCGAATGCGGGCGGCACTACGCTGAGCACCGTGCAAGACGTGGTGGACGCGATCAACAGCGGCAGCTACACGGATGCGACCGGCAACCTGCACACGGTGGCTCCGTACCTGCACGCGTCGCTGAACGCCGCCGGCCAGCTGCAAATCGACACAACCATCACCGGCGCGCTGGTTAAAGTGGATCAGGCGAATGCCGCCACAACCGCGGACTTCGGCTTTTCGCCCCAGGTAGCCGACGGCGTGAACTTCATCCAGACGAGCGGTTACGGTTTGAACACCCCCGCGCAGTTCGTCGGCGGGATCTCTGGGCTCACCCTCAACACCGCGGTTACGAGCGGGGATAGCCTGGACATCACGGGACCTGACGGGACAACGGTGACCGTTACCGTGCCCGCGCCCTCCGACCCCAACGCCCAGCTCGTTCTCAACCCAACCGACGCCAGTCCTGCCGGCGGAATAAGCGTCGCCCCAACGAACGGCTCGCCTGCCGTGCCAGGCCCCGTGAGCGTGACGCTTACCGGGGTTAGCGGCCTGGCGGCGAATTCCACCTTCACGGTGACTGTGCAGGGCACAGACCCGGATGGCGTGGCGCAGACGGGCACGGCGACGTTCTCGACGGATGCCAGCGGCAACCTGCTGGCCAGCACGGTGTCCACGAATCAGGTGTTCAAGACGGTTACCTCGATTCAGACCGCAAACGGCTTTGGCGCCGGATCGCAAATCACGGCTACGGTCCCAACCACGGCCCCCACCGTGCGCGATCTCATCAACGCCATCAACGCCAAAGGCGTTTCGCACGGCTTCCAGGCCGCGCTGGATCAGGCCGGGCACCTGACGATCTTTGCCGCCCCCACCGTCTACGGCCCCAATGGGCAGCTGGTGGGGACCGCGGCGCAGATTACCAGCGACAACACCGTCAACCTGACGAGAAGCACCCTCTTCACGCAGGACAGCACGTTGACGATCACGGGACCGGCCGGCACCTTTCCACCGGGTGGAGGCCCATTCACGGCAGTCGCCGGATCCAGCCTGGGCTCTCTGATCGACTCCATCAACGCGGCCAACATCGGTGTCACCGCCAGCGTCAACAACGCCGGCCAGTTCCAGCTGACCAGCCAGCTCACGGGCAGCTCTCAGACGATCAGCATCAGCAACTTGGGTGGGGACCTGGACCCAGCGAGCGCTCAGCCTCCGCTCATCCCCTTGACGCTGCCCGCTTCGGGCTCGGTGAGCGGGCTGAACAATGGCTACGCCCCCAGTGCCCAGATCACGGTCGCGCAGGCGGCCGGCCCCACCACGAGCTCACTGACGCCCGATACCGTGATCCGGGACTTCTTTGGTGGAACGACCTCGTTCGGCCAGATTTTCACGGCGCCGACGGTGAACAACGGAAACCTCAATCAGTTCTTCTTCCAGGGAGGCCTGCAATCCCTTCCTAACCAGCTGCTGGCGCCCACAGCGACGGCGTCCGTTCCCACGGCCGTTCTGGCGAACCAGCCGTTCCCGGCCAAAATCTCCTTCTCGCTCATCGATTCCGGGGCCACCGTTGGGGATCAAATCACTATCGACGGGACTGACGGGAACGGGCAGGCCTATTCCTCCCCGGAAGTCATCGACGTCACGGGTGACGGGGTCTTCACCAGCTCTCGGATCTACAGCAAGATCACGTCTATCAGCTTCAGCGCCGGCATTGGTTCCAGCGCCAGCGGGGGCCTGGTCGGCATCCTGGCCAACCTGGGCTCGACGCAGGTCGATACTGCCGGGGCCATTGGCGTCGACGCCAACATCCTCAAGGACGTCAACCTCATCGCCGCCAGTGCGACGCCCAACGCGCCGGGCGATCAGACGAATGCGCTGGCCATGCTCAACGTCCAGCAGCAGGGAACGATCTCCAACGGGCTGGTCTCGGCGACGTTCGGCGACTTCTACGGCAGCACCATCACCACCTTGGGCGAGGCGGCGCGCGAGACGAACATCAATCGCACGACCGAGGACCAGCTGGTCAGCCACCTGCAGAACCAGAAGCAGTCGGTCGTCGGCGTCTCGATTGACGAGGAGGCAGCCAACCTGGTTGCGCTGCAGCATGCCTACGCCGCCGCCGCCCGCGCCATCACTTCTCAGGACGAGATGCTGAACACCATCATCAACGGCATGGGCCTGGTAGGCAGAGGCTAAACTCGGTCCCCTGGGACCGGTCTCGCGTTGCCGGTTTCAGGATCCTTGGAGGATCATTCCCCCGGCCACGGTGTTGTTGCTTGCCTCGTCGATGAGAATGAAGCTGCCGGTCTGGCGGTTTCGCCGGTAGGGGTCGAAGAACAGAGGGGCGGTGGTGCGCAGCGTTGCCCGGCCAATCTCGTTCAGCGCGAGCGCGGTCGCAGACTCGTCTCGGTGCAGGGTGTTGATGTCCAGGCGATAGCGCAGCTCCTTGATCAATGCTCGCGCATTGCGCGTGGTGTGCTTGAGCCCGTACCGTCCACCCTGGCGCATCGGTGTGTCGCTGAACCAGCACAGCATGACCTCGAGATCCTGGCTCACCGCTGGCTGATTGTGCGGCCGGCAGATCATGTCGCCGCGCGAGATGTCCAGGTCGTCCTCCAGACGAATGGCCACGCTCATTGGTGGAAAGGCCTCGGCCACGGGTCCGTCGGTCGAATCGATGCTGCTGATGCGCGTCTCGAAACCCGAAGGCAGGGCCAGCACCTCGTCGCCCGGTTTCATGATCCCGCCGGCGACCTGGCCGGCGTACGCGCGGTAGTCGTGGTAAGCGTCGTTCATGGGCCGCAGCACGTACTGCACCGGGAAGCGAACGTCGATCAGATTGCGATCGGACGAGATATGAACGTGTTCGAGGTGATATAGCAGCGGCACACCTTCGTACCAGGGCATGTTCTGCGAGCGATGGACGACGTTGTCGCCGTTGAGGGCAGAGATGGGGATGAACGTGACGTCGATGACGTCTAGTCGAGCGGTGAACTCGCTCAGCTCGGCTTCAATGGCCTCGTAGACCTGCTGCGAGTAGTCGACCAGGTCCATCTTGTTGACGCAGACCGCGAGGTGGGGAACGCGCAGCAGCGAGGCCAGCAGGGCGTGACGCCGCGTCTGCTCCAGCACGCCACGGCGGGCATCGACCAGCACAATGGCCAGGTCGGCCATCGAGGCGCCCGTGACCATGTTCCTGGTGTACTGGATGTGGCCGGGAGTGTCGGCGATGATGAACTTGCGGCGTGGCGTGGCGAAGTAGCGGTAGGCGACGTCGATGGTGATGCCCTGCTCTCGCTCGGCGCGCAGCCCATCGGTGAGCAGGGCCAGGTTCAGGTAGTCGGCGCCCTGCTGTTTACTGGCTCGCTCGACCGCTTCCAATTGATCGTCGAAGATCTGCTTGGTCTCATACAGCAGCCGGCCAATGAGCGTGCTCTTGCCGTCGTCGACGGATCCGGCGGTTGAGAGCCGTAAGAGCTCTCCCTGGGCTCGGTGGTCTGGGCCGGCGATCACCTTAGAAGTAGCCCTCTCGCTTGCGGTCTTCCATGGCGGCCTCGGAGAACTTGTCGTCTGCGCGAGTCATGCCGCGTTCGCCGATGCGAAAGCCCAGCGTTTCCACAATGACGTCCTCGATCGTCGCTGCCGCGGACCGCACGGCCCCGGTACAGGTAGCGTCGCCAACGGTGCGGAATCGAACCTGCGCGCGGAAGGGCTCCTCGCCCCTGTTCAACTGAACGTATGGGCTGACGCTCAGCAGCATTCCCTGCCGCTCGAATACGTCACGTTCGTGCGCGAAGTAGATCGGCGGGAGCTCTAGGCGCTCGCGCTCGATGTAGTGCCACACGTCGATCTCGGTCCAATTCGAAATGGGGAAGACGCGTACGTGCTCGCCCTTGCGGATGCGGCCGTTGTACAGGTTCCACAGCTCCGGCCGTTGGTTCTTGGGGTCCCATTGGCCGAACTCGTCTCGAAAGGAGAAGATCCGCTCCTTGGCGCGTGCCTTCTCCTCGTCTCGCCGCGCGCCGCCAAAGGCCGCGTCGAACTCGAATTCCTGAATCGCGTCGAGCAGGGTCACCGTTTGCAGCTTGTTGCGCGAGGCGTTCGGGCCGCGCTCCTCGACGACTCTGCCCTGGTCGATACTGTCCTGGACGCGCCTCACGATCAGCCGTTCCCCAAGCTCGGCCATGCGCCGGTCACGAAAGGCCAGCACTTCGGGGAAGTTGTGCCCCGTGTCGATATGCATGACGGGAAAGGGGAAGCGAGCTGGTCGGAAGGCCTTTTCCGCCAGCCGCAGCAGGACAGCCGAGTCCTTGCCTCCGGAGAACAGCAGCACCGGCCGTTCGAGCTCGGCCGCGGCTTCCCTCATAATGAAGATGGATTCGGCCTCGAGGGCCTCCAGGTGACTGAGACTGTAAACCATGTCGTCCCGAATGAAAGTGCTGGCTCTGAGTATGGCCTCTTGGGCCGTTCCGGCCGCCATTGGTCCCAATGGCCGCTGACGGTAGCGAACGCCATCTGTTCGCGGTGGAGCATCGTATCGATTCCACCGAGCGTGCGGCACGCAACGGGCATTGGGGTGGGGTTGTTTGGCTCACCGGGCTCTCGGGTTCAGGCAAGTCGACCATCGCCCTCGAGCTGGAGCGGCGATTATTTGCCGCCGGGTACCAGGTGTATGCGCTGGACGGGGACAACGTTCGCCACGGATTGAACCGGGACCTGGGATTCTCGGCCGGCGATCGCGAAGAAAACATCCGGCGCGTGGGCGAGGTCGCAGCGCTCATGGCCGGCGCCGGCCTGCTGGTGATCACCTCGTTCATCTCGCCTTATCGTGCCGACCGCGCCGGCGCCCGCGCCGCGATGGAGCGGTATCGGCGCGGCGCCTTTCACGAGATCCACGTGGCCGCCAGCCTGGAGCTGTGCGAAGCGCGCGACCCCAAGGGGCTGTATCGCAAAGCCCGAGCGGGCGAGCTGGCCGACTTCACCGGGATCAGCGCGCCCTATGAAGCGCCCGGCGATCCCGAGCTCACCGTCGACACCGGCGGGCTGAGTGTGGAGGAGTCGCTGCAGCTCGTTTACCAATATGTCCTGAGCCATTTTGGCTACCCGCTGGAGGCGGTTTCGGGAGCCTAAAGCTTTCCTACCCCCTGTCGATTATTGGATTAACCGCGCAAGCAGGATGCTGGCGCTCATTCGCAGCATTTGCTCGAAGTTGAACAGGGAGTAGTTCATGATCGGGTTCCGGGTCACCAACCAGATGATTCTGGACCAGGTGATCACCAACCTTCAGCTCAATGAGCAGGGGTTGGAGCATTCGCAGCAGCAGGTCTCGACGGGGCTGACCATCAGCCAGCCGTCCGACGACCCGTTCGCGGCTTCCCAGATCGTGACCTTCCATCAGCGGATGGGCCTCAACACCCAGCTGCAGACCAACCTGGACTCCGCGAAGGGCTGGCTGGATACAACCGACAATGCGCTCAACGGCATCGATAATCTGATTCAGCGCGCGCGCCAGCTAGCCATTCAAGGCGCGAACGATACTCAGACGTCCGCCGACCGGCAGGACATCGCGCTCGAGATCCACCAGATCCTGCTGAACGCGGTGGACATCGGCAACTCCAAGTTTGGCAGCCAGTTCGTATTCGCCGGCACCAAGACGACGCAGCAGCCGTTCATTCACGACGGCAGCACGAAGTCGCCCAACATCAGCACGGGGAGCCCGTCGCCGGTGAAGTACTTCGGCGACTCGTCGACGGTCACTCGGCAGATCGATCAGGCGGCGCAGCTGGGCGTCAACGTGGACGGCAGCAACTTCAACAGCGTCTTCGCCGACCTGGCCCAGCTCGAGTACGACCTGAACAACGACGGCTCCAGGGTGGCGGGGAGTATCAAGGGCATCGACCTCAAGAACGGCACGACCAGTGGCTTCACCGGGACGGCCGATACGTTCAGCATCAACGGCATCCGCATCGGCGTGCCGGTGAATGTGACCCTGAACGGCCAGCAGCATACGATCATCGGCTTTGCCCCGAGCACGCCGATCTCGCAGGTCGTCGATCAGATCAACGCTCAGTCGAGCCAGACCGGGGTGCAGGCCAGCGTAGATGACAGTGGCGTGCTGGTGCTGCAGTTGGTCCCTGGCTCGACGCAGAGCAAGATTGTCATCTCCAATGTCGATGCGGTCACCCAGGACGCAAACGGCAACGATCTGACCTCTAATACAGGCGTCCCGGTAGCGACCGGCGGCGACACACAGCACGACCTGGGCCTGAGCTCGTCGCCGGAAAACGCGATTGGCTCGGTCGACGTGTTCGCTCTGGATCGGGACCTGCAGGTGGTGGACACCCTTCGGTCCCAGATTGGCGCCAAGACCAATCGGGTGACCGAAGGGCAGAACCGGCTCAGCGCGCTGGGGATCACCCTGACCTCGCTCAACTCCAAGTTCGAGGACGTGGACATGGCCAAGGCGGTGAGCGACTTGGCAACCAAACAAACAACGTTCCAGGCAGCTCTAGGAGCAGCGGGCAAGGTGTTGCCCCCGACCCTTCTGGACTTTCTGAGGTAAAGGAGTTACATGATTTCCTTTAGTAAGGAGGCGACCCAGCGGGTCGCGGTCGACAGCCGCCAGATCATTACCTTCGAGTCGGGCCTGATCGGTCTCCCGCAGCTCAAGGTCTTTGCGCTCATCGAGGACGAGCTGAGTTTGCCCATCCGCCTGCTGCAGTGCGTTTCGGTGCCCGAGTTCGTTTTCGTCGTCATCAATCCATTTGCCATCCATCCGAGCTATGACATCGAGATCTCGGACGAGGACGCGGCGGAGCTGGGTATCAAGTCCGCCGCGGACGTGCTGGTCCTGGCCATCGTCACCGTGCCCGAGGATCTGCGTTTCGTCACGGCGAACTTGCTGTCCCCGCTGGTCATCAACATGAAGAGCAAGCGGGGTAAGCAGATCCTGTTGACGGATACCGACTATCCGATCAACTACCGGATCCTGAAGGATGCTCCTATTGAAGGGAGGAAGCAGCCGAGCCTGGAATTGGCCAGCTAGCGCAATGGCGTGCTGATCCTCACTCGTAAAGTCAACGAACGCATCACGATCGGCGATCAGGTCGAGATCGTGGTGCTCAAAGCCAGCAAGGATAAGGTCAAGCTGGGCATCAATGCGCCGGGCAGCGTGGTGATACAGCGCAACGAGCTGCTAGCGTCGGTGACCCAGGAGAACATGCGTGCGGTGGCTGGGCCTCTCGACCGCTTGGAGCAGCTGATCCCGGCGCTGCGCAAGCAGCTGCACCAAGCCCCAACCGCGTAGCGCTCGCAGCAGGTCCACTCGACCCGACACTATTAAGGAGTCGGCTAGCCTATGCTCTTGCCTCAATCTGGTATGGCCCACAGCTATCTCGACGGCCTTTCGGGCATCGAGATAGGCGGGAGCGCCCACAACCCGTTCGGCTTGAAGACGTGGAACGTCGATTTCTCGGCCGGTACAGACACGATCTTCAAGCAGAATGAAGTCAAGCTGGCCGGCGAGTCGCTGCACGTCGACGTCGTGGCGCCGGGCGACGTTCTTCCCTTTGCCGATGGCTCGCTCGATTTCGTGCTGAGCTCGCATGTCATGGAGCACTTCTTCGATCCCATCAAGGCGTTAAAGGAATGGCGCAGAGTGGTGAGGCCCGGGGGCTTCATTTTTGGCATTGTGCCGCACAAGGAGCGAACGTTCGACCTCGAGCGCCCGCGGACGCCGTTGCAGGAGCTTATCGACAGGCATAGTGGCGCGATCTCCCCACCCGAGGTGGATCTGCACCGCCACTATTCGGTGTGGATCACTGAGGACTTGCTGGAGCTCTGTCAGTATCTCGAATTCCGCGTCGTGGATTTCCTGGACAAGGATGACAAGGTCGGGAACGGCTTCACGGTCGTTATGCAGAAGGAGGCCGACTGGCTTGCGTCGCGCGGCGTTCTCAACTTCAGGTACGCGCTGGCAGATGCCTTACAGCACTATCAGGCCGGGAATATTGGCGCGGCAGAGCTGACCTACCGGCAGATCGTCCGCTTGGATCCGTTCCATGGCGACGCGCTGCACATGCTCGGCGTGATCGCCTGCGGCAAAGGTGAATATGCGGCAGGACTGGAACTCCTCGGTCGCGCGGTCGCCGCGCAGCCTGACTCAGCTGCCTACCATTTCAACTTCGGGAAAGCGAATCAGGTGCTGCGTCGTTTCGAGGTAGCCTCGGCGGAGTATCGTCGTGCCCTGGAGTTGAGTCCGAATTTGATCGATGCGCACTGCTACCTGGGGGCAGTGGAAGCCCAGCTCGGCAACACCTCTGCGGCCGCTTTGAGTTACGAGCGGGCGCTGATGCTGCTGAAGCCGGAGTTCGCCGGGACGGTTACCGAGTTACGGCGCCAGGTCATTGAGGCGGCCCTGGCTTAGACAGCCGGCGGCTCCTTGACGGCCTTTCAGAAGCTAAGCGTTGGCGGCGGGGTGGAGGCTCTGAACTCAGCGATCACCTGCACCAACGAGTGCTCAATCTCCGCGACCTCTGCAAGCCTGGCAAGACTGCGCTGCTCGAAGCTGTCGTCGGTGAGATCGTAGAGAAGCGAAGTCGCGCCGTCGTCGTTCAGCGCGATCTTCCAGGCATCGGTCAGGAGCATAGTCGAGCCCGCAAACTGGCTGATGACCATAGCTCTATGATGCTCGCGTTCTCCTTCGATGATCGGCCGGACGGATATGGCGGCAGAGATCCGGGGGCTGGAGCCGTTCGCATAGTCCACAAGCGTTGCCCCGACGTCCATGAGCTCGACCAGCGCGTCTGAGACGATGTGACGTTCGCTTCCAAGGCGGCTTGGTGGGCGCACGATGAGTGGTACGCGCAATGCCGGGTTGAGGAAATTGCTTTTGTAAAGCAAGCCGTAATCGCCGTTCATTTCGCCATGGTCCGAAGTCAGCACCACGACCGTGTTGTCCAGTTCAGCCCGCTGTTCCAAGGTCGCCAGGATCTCGCCTATCTGGTCATCAATTAAAGCCACCATGCCGGCGTAATCCGCTCGAAGCCTGGCTATCTCGCCGTCTTCGAACACGGGGTTAGCGGGCCCGGGATTGAACATGAGGTGGTGAAGCACGCCTGGCGCACCAGCTCCGAGATCCTCCGGCCGTGGAATCGGTGGGGCCATATCGCCTGGACGCAGGAGCGAAGCATATGGTTCGGGCGCGTCCCAAGGCTCATGCGGACCGCCGAAGCTGACCCAGCAGAACCATGGCTCAGGACGATCGTAGCGAGTGAGCCATGTGTTAGCTCGCTGCCCCACAAACACGTCGTAATAGGCATCAACCCCCAAGGTCGATGGCCGCACGATGTGTCGCTTCGTCTGATTACGCTGCCGAAGGTCGGCCTGGTAGCCAGCCCATAACTGGCGGGCTTCCCACTCGTCGGTCATGTCACTGCGAGTGTCGATGGCTGCCCAAGGCCCTGTCGTTTCGGTCACGACGTCAAAGCCATAGCCGTGCACCAGCTGGGCTCGGTCGCGAATATCCCCACGATGTGGATGAAGATGGGTCTTGCCGAAGACCGCTGTCCGGTAGCCGGCAGCCTGAATCGCTTGGGTCCACATCGGAACCCGAGGGTCGAGGGCCACCTCCTGGTTGGTCCAAACGCCCGTTTGGTGGGGATAGCACCCTGTCGCCAGGCTGATACGCGCTGGCACACATACAGGGGAGTTGGTGAAGCAGTTGCGGAACAGGCATCCCTCCCTGGCCAGCCGGTCCATGTTGGGGGTGGCTCCAGCGCTGCCTGCGATTGAAAGAGCGTCGGCGCGCAGTTGGTCGGCCATCAGAAAGAGGATGTTCGGCCTCGGGTTCGGCTGCGTGGCTGGCTCGGTCAACTGGCCCACACCGGCGTGTCGAGGATGGGTCCCATGGTCGAGTTCGTTAGCAGGGGTTCAAACGCATGATGAGAGGCACTTCGAAGACTTTCTCGTGCCAAATTCCGTGCTCCCACAACCCGTCCTCACCCCAGCAGTCTCCATGGTCCGCGCACACAACGATGTTGGCGCTGGAGAATGCGCGCAGCAGGGGCGCGAGGGTCCGGTCGACGAATTCGAGACAGGCGACCTGCCGTCGCCGGGACTCCACTGGGTCGTTGGACCGGGAGAATGGAACGCAGGGATTCAAATCCTTGGACCATGGTGCTCCGGCGTGCCAATACGGCACATGGGTCTCATTGAGATTGGCGAAGGCAAAGACCGGCTGGTTGGCGCCGTCGATCTTTGGCAGCAGCCAATCGATCTGCTCCTGGAGCGCCTGTGGCTGGGAGCAGAAGTGAAATTGCTCAAACTCCTGCCCGAGATGAATTCCGGAGGGTACTCCAGGATTGAACCATTCATTCCCGGAAGTCCCGAGGGTCAAGTAATCATGTGCCCTGAGGCCATGGATGATGTTGCGGCCGGAAAGAGCGATGTGCTCGGTGCCCTTGCCTGGAAAGCCCGCCCCAGTGAGTTTGAAGATCTTCCCCAGCTTGGGGTTGAGAAAAGGTGCTTCAATGGACGCGATGCCCGGGGTAAAACCCATGAACATCGCCGCATGGGATGAATACGTGAAGTAGCCAGGTGCCATAGCCTTGTGCAGCGTACCGAGGCCCTTGAGGTTAGGTGCGTTCGCCTGCACGAAGGAATCGAAGCGGCACGAGTCGAGCGTGATGAACAGGTAGGACTCTCTATTCATGTTTTCCTTGAACACCCGCGGCATCGTTGGCTCGCGCGGAGCTGGTCTGGTTCATCTGAGCTAGGGATTGGAGCTGCTGTGTGTGTTGGTCGGTGAGGCCGCTGAGCTGCTGCACCGCCTGCGCTATGGGCTGATTGAATTGCTGCACCTGCTGCTGCTGTGCAGCCGTGAGGTTATTCAGCTGCTGGATCACCTGGTTGAGCTGCTGGTTGAGGGTCTGCAGCTGCTGGTAGAGCTGTGAGGTATGGGCTTTGGATTGGTCCGTCCAGCCCAACGTATCGACGAAGCGTCGCGCCAGCGCCTCCGCCATGCTGGTATTTTGATGCAGCGGAAGCGCGCCGGCGAAGCTGCCCAAAACACGGTCGCTAATCGTTTCGAAACGAATTGCGCGGACAGCGTCGTTATAGGCTTCGTTCGCTGCACTCGCATGCCGGGCCTCGCTGGCTTCGACCGGAAGCTCCTGGATCATTCGCTCGTAAACTGAGCCGCCCTGGTCACACAGCTGAGCATAGAGCTCGCGAACCGCGGCGGGGACGTCGGGCGACAAGAGCGCGCCGGCATCGGCTCGGTTGTGGCGCAGCGATATCTTGGCGAAGGAGCATGCCTCCGTCACGGTTTCATCCGAAGCATCGATGCCCAAAACATCCAGCACGCGCCGCAATTCCGATTGCGGATCGAAGAAGTAGGTCTCGTAGTGCGTGACGATCGGCGCTACGTCGGCGTAGGCCAGTGGCCAAACGTCGTATGCGCGCCATAGGTTCAGTCCAAGCAGCGTCGAGAAGCTGTTACGTTTGCGCAGCGATTCCGCTACCTCAATCGGGTTGCGCACGCACAGGACGATCTTCAGGTCGGGTATGAGATCGGCCCAGAACGGGAGCAGCAGGGACGTACGCGGGTCCTTCCAGCCCCAGATGGCCTGGCCATCGAACGTCGCGATGAGCTGTCGTGCCTGTGTGCGCAGCGGTTCGAGGTCGGGGCGGCGCTGCCAGTCGTGCGGCAGGAGCGGAGGCACGTCCCACGATCCGGCGAGCTGTGTGAGCAGCGCCTCGTTGATTCTCATGAACCGCGTGTTTTCCCAGAACCCTTCGGCGTTGCCGTCGGGGTGCGCCTCGAGCAAGTCCGACTCGGGGCCAAGGTAGACGCCGCACAGGTTGAGCAGGCGCGTGATCATGGACGTCCCCGATCGATGCATGCCTACGATGCAGATGACCGACAATCGAGTCCTCTCAGCTCGGAATTGCGACCCGCCGCCGCAGCTCGAGCACGCGGGGGGCGATGTTGGGGTAGTGGATAGAGTGCCAGCGGGTGAAGTCTTCGCTCACCCTGGGAATGTTCGGATTGAAGAAGGGGTCGTCTTCGATGAGATCGCCCCAACGCTCAACCATCAGTTTGGCTTCGGGTGAGTCGTTTGGCCCGGTGTGGCTGATCTGCCAGGGTAGAGCGGTGTGGTGGATCATCGTGGCGAATGGCGTGTAGACGATCCCAAGCCCCGCCTGCCGTAGGCGGAGGCAGAAGTCGACGTCGCCAAACTCGCGGGCGAAGGCCTCGTCGAATCCGCCAATCGCATCGAACGCCGCGCGAGGAACCATGCCGCAGGCGAAGCTCACAGCCGAATAGTTCGTGATACGCCTCGGACCCAGGATAGCGGTGTGTGCCCAGGGCATGCCGCGGTGCAGGTTCCCGGCCACGCCGGCCAGCCCCAGCACCATGCCTGCGTGCTGAATACGATGCTCCCCCGAGCCGAAGATCAGGCAGCAGCCGACGGCGCCGATTCCCGGAAAGAGGCCGAACTCCAGCAGCGCCTGCAGCCAGCCTTCGCGAGCCGGCTGGATGTCGTCGTGCATGAAGAGGAGCAGGTCGCCGCTGGCATGGCGAGCGCCGAGGTTATTCATGGCCGCGTAATTGAACGGCTCGTTGTAGCTGATGACCTTGCCGTTGGGCGCAGCCTCGATTTGCTGAAGCAGCTGGCGCGCCCCCGGATCGACGCTGCCGTTGTCCACGACGATGTACTCGACGCTCGCGTCCTGCCGTGAGCCATCGACCGAGGTGATGCAGCGGCGAAGCGAGTCGGCGCGGTCGCGCGTAGGGATGATGACGCTGACCTTCGGATTCGGCGGAAGGGTCATGCGCACTCGGTAGGTGCAGGGGTAGTAGCCAAGGTCGACAGTCCCATCGATGCCTCGCCGTTTCAGCGCATCGGTGACTGCCCGCTGGCCGGCGTAAAAGGCGTACGGCTTCTCATCGATGCTCACCGCGGTCGATCCGGGGATGCGCCGCCAGTGATACAGCATGACCGGGACGTGGCGGATGCGCTGCGTGAGCTCCGTCACGCGCAGCGCCAGGTCGAAGTCCTGCGCCCCGTCGTATTCGGAGCGCAGCCCGCCGGCTTGTTGCACGACGTGGCGCCGGATGACGAGCAGGTGCGGAATGTACATGCTCGACAGCAGCAGCTGCGGCGACCAGCCCTGTTTGAAATGCGGCTCCACGTAATGGCCGTCGAGGGTCAGCTTGTCCTCGTCGCTGTACACCACGTCGAGACTCGGATCGTCGTTCAGGGCGCCGGCAACGTAGATGAAGGCCTCCGGATCGAGCAGGTCGTCGTGGTCGAGGAAGGCCACGTACTCTCCCTCGGCCATGTCCAGCGCCACGTTGGTTGCGCCTGAGATTCGCCTGCCTTCGCTGAGGAAGGTGACCCGGATGCGCGAGTCCTTGAGCTGCGCCTCGCGTAGATACGCCTTCAGCTGGTCGTCGGTGGACGCATCATCCACCGCGCAGAGCTCCCAGTTCGGGTAGCTCTGCTGCAGCAGCGACTCCACCAGCTCTTCAAAATACGTCACTGGGACGTCGTGGATCGGGACGAGCACGCTGATCAGCGGCCGGTATGCCAACCGGTCGAGCTCAGGCGCGGGGGGAATGGGCCGGATCTCGGCGTTTGCCACGGCCTTGTCGTTGGCCAGGTCGTGCTCGAGCCAGTGCAGCTGCTCGTCGTTCGGCGCAAGCCTGCGAACCTGCTCCACCGCGATTTGAGCGGCGTTCCAGTCCCCAAACAGCAGCGCGACGTCGGCCCAGTTCAGCCAGGCGCGAACGTTATTGGGATCGAGCCGCCACGCTTGTTGGAAGCACTCGGCCGAGCGCTGCACGCCCTCCTCGGTCATCGACAGCGCGCTGCCGAGACCGTTGTGAAAATCGCTGACGTCCGGCCGCAGGGCTACCGCCTTCTCATAGGCCGGGATGGCGTCGCGGGTCCGGCCGAGGTTCATGCGGGCGGCGCCGATCAGGTACCAGGCGCTGGCCAGGTCCGGGTCCAGCTCCACGGCGCGCATGAGGTGCTCTTCACCCGCTTGATTGTCTCCATTGTTGATGGCGACCTTGCCCTGCTCGAAGGCCGCACGCGCTGCGTTCTTACCGTCGCTGGCGGAGATGACGATCTTCTGCTCGGAGGTGGTCGGGCTGGGCGAGCTGCTTCCGCCGAGCGCACGAATGCGCGCCAGGGCCTTGTCGGCGGCCGCCTCCCAGGACAGGTTCTGATGAACCCATTCGCAGGCGCGGGTGCCCCGTACACGAGCCTCGCCAGGCGCCTCGAAGACCGCGCGCATCTGCTCGGCCAGAGCCTCGACGTTGGCGCTCAGCACCCAGGGCGTCCCGCTCGTCTCCATCTGAAGGGAGATCGGCACGCGTGTGGCGTCCACGAAATAGGCGGTGATGTCGCTGCAGAAGTCGTCGCAGGCCCCTCCGCGGGTGACGACCACCGGCAGCCCGCAGGCCATCGCCTCGGCTACCGGCAGCCCGAATCCCTCACCCCGGTAAGGGTGCACGAGAGCCGTGCAGGCGTTGTACAGCGAAGCCATCTCGCTGTCGCGCAACGTCCCCGTGACGTACAGGATCTCGGGCGCAAGGGGGTCTGCCTGGAGCCGGGAAATGGTTTCGGCTGCCGTTTGGCCCCGGTAAAAAGAGTCCTGGCCCATGTCCTTGATCACGAGGCAAACGTCGTCGGTTCGGCGGAAGGTCTTGGTGTAAGCCTCGAGCAGCAGGTCGATGCCCTTTCGCCAGATGGTGCCGCCCACGAACAGGAAACGGACCGACTTCTTGGTAGGCAGGTCCACCGGCTTGACGCCGGGCCGAAAGTGGCGACGATCGATGCCACAGGGCACCACAAAGACCTTTTCGCCCGGCACTCCACTGTCGATGTACATCTGCCGAACGGCGTTGCTGTAGGCCCAGATCTCGTCGACCTGGTCGCGCATGGGGGCAACCCAATCCGTGGGCAGGGCGCCGTACTCCCAGGGCTGGACCATGACCCACTTGCCCGCGGCCGGACGTTCGAAAACCGGAGGCCAGGCGTGGCGGATGTAGACCGCCGGACCGCCAGCCAACGCCTTTCCAACACGGTTCACCAGCGGAGCCAGCGTGGGGTCGGCCCGCGGGTCGAACTTGATGGGCTCCAGCTCACGCAGGGTAATGCTGACGTCAACCTCCCCGGTGCGCAGCATGGCCAGGGCGAGCTCGCGGTTCACCAGCGCCAGACTGTGCGTCTCGAAGAAGCCGCCCTCCCAGGCAACAGGAGTTGGAGTGGGGCCAGCAGGAGACGGCGCGGCGCTCTGTTGGCCTTCCGCTGTCACCGCTTGAACCGTAGGCGGTGCGGGGTGCTGCGCGACCGGCGTCGTTGCCCAGGGGACCCGTTCCACAAAGTGCTTGGACGCCTGGGCGCTCGCCTCCCGCTTCAAACCATCGAATTCGGTCAGCCACTTCTGGACCAGATCCGGACGGTTCTGAAACCAGAAGTTGAGGTCGCGGACGTAGAGGTTGTACATGTGCGCCCAGCCGCGGTCGTCCAGGATTATGGGCTCGTCACGCTTGACCAGCCAGTTCCGCCAAACTTCAATCCGGCCGGAGGCCAGCTTCTCCTGCAGCAAGCCCATGCGCCGCGTAGTGGCTCCTTCGTGGACGCGGACGTTCAGCAGCGGCTCGTCGATGTAGGCCGTCTGGCTGTAGAAGGAGTAACGGATGTTCATTTCCCAGTCGTTGCCGCATTCGGTAATGGCCTCGTCGAAGCCGCCGTACCGCTCCCATAGCGCTTTGCGATACACCACCGAATGAAGGGAGATGTAGTTCCAGGGCAGCAGGTCGCGGAACTCGTCTCGACCGCCGATGTAGGAGTAGTGAACCATCCCTGGCCACAACGCCAGCCCCATGTTCTGGTTCGCGCCGTCGGTGTAGAAGTGGCGGGAGTAGACCAGGCCGACCTCGGGATGAGCATCCAGGATGGCCAGCTTCTTCTCGAAGTTGCCTGGCAGGACGGTCTCGTCATCGCCCAGGATGCAGAAGCAGCTTCCTCGAGCGAGCGAAATGGCCTTGTTGAAATTCTTCGTCGGACCGAGGTTGGTCTCGTTTCGTACGAAAGAGATGCGAGGATCCTGCTCTGAGAAGCGGGCCACGGTGGCGCTGAGGTCTGTCGGTGAGCAGTCATCTACGACGAGGATCTCGCAGTCGGCCGGCGCGCTCGCCAAGCTGTCGAGGCATTCGCTCAGCATGTCGGGCCGGTTGTAAGCAGGCACCAGGATGCTCAGCTTGGGGCGATTGCCGGTCCGGGCTCGTCCCTCCGGCTTGAGCTGGCTGAACTGAGCCGCGGCCTGCGCATAGCGGCGTGGCATCCGGTCCTGGTAGTCCCGCTGCAGCTCGTCGAACTGCTGACGATACTGGTTGATGGTCGAGGCATCCTCGCCGAACCAGTGTGCCAGGTCGGCGTTGTAGAACTGCGCCATTCGGAGCCAGGTTTCCTCGTCGATGGCCAGCGGCGGTTCGCGCTCGATGAGCCATTTGCGCCACACCTGCAGCTTGTCCCTGGCAAACTGCTGCTGCCGGATCCCGCGTTGGTTGGTGTCGCTGGCCTGATGGCTCATCACGTTGGCCAGCGGCTCGGCGAGAAACGCGGTCTTGCAGTGATACGCCCAGCGCAGGAAAAGATCCCAGTCGCACAGGGTGATGATGCCCTCGTCGAAGCCGCCGTGCTCCTCGAACAGCCGGCGTCTGAAGACAATCGTGGCCAGATTGATGTAGTTGCCCGTAAACAGGTCGGCAAATTCTCGCCGGCCGCCTAGGTACGACAGCTTGGCATGCAGCCCCGATCCGCCGTTGATGACCTGGCCGTTCTCGTCGACACCGTTCCAGCGCGAATACACGAAGCCGATATCCGCATTGGCGTCAAGCAGCGCCAGCTTCTTCTCGAAGTTTCCGGGTAGGAACTCGTCGTCGTCGCCGAGCATGCAGATGTACCGTCCGCGGGCCTGCCGCAGCGATTGATTGAAGTTGGCCGGTATGCCCAGGTTGGAAGGGTTGCGGACGAATCGCAGGCGACGATCGGCCGCCGCCTGCGGCTCTACGACGGATCGCAGGTCGTCCGGGGAAGCGTCGTCCACGACGACGATCTCGCACTCGACCGTCGTTGCGCGGGCGCTTTCCAAGCAGCGTGCCAGGGTCGTGGCGCGATACGCTGGGATGACGATGCTCAGGCGCGGCCGGCTCGTCTGCTTCTGTGGCTTCATCTTGGCCATGTCGCTAGACCTCGACGGCTTCCGTGGAGTGCTCGGCCGCCGGGATCGCGGCCAGGGTGAAGGCGTTGGCAGCGTCTTCGAGACGTCCCGCTTTGGCTAACAGCACGCCCAGCCGTTGATAGAGCTCGCTGCTGGGCGCCGGCTGATCGAGTCCGGCAGACAGGACGTTGATGGCTGGCTGGACATAGCCCTGTGACTCGAGCACGGCGGCCAGCGCCAGGCGAATCGAGCTGTTCGACGGGAATTGTCGGCAGCCGGCATCAAGGGTGTCGTATTGCGCTTGAAGATTGCCCGCCTGGGCGTGAGCTTCCGCCCGGATGGCGACCGCTTCCTCCTCGGTCAGGCCGTGGATGGGGCCGGAAAACGCCTCCAGGACCAGGCCGGCGTTGCCTGTTCCTCGGCCAATGTTGACCAGGATGCGGCGAGCCTGGGACTTGAATCCCTCGTCGAGCTCACCGGCGATGAGCTCGCGAGCCCAGCGCGCGGCCTCATCGGTGTGCCCCATGCGTCCGCAGACGAAGGCCAGGGCGTAGAGGATGTTGGGCCGTGTGGGCGCCAGCTCGTACGCTCGTTTCGCCGTAGCGTAGGCTTCCGCCAGTCTGCCGGTTTCCACGTAGATGTGCGTCAGGGCGCCCAACGGCCTCCACGTCGAGCTCGAGGGGTCCACTTCAATGCCAGCTGCCGCGACAGGGTCTTGCCACGCGCGGTTCAGGCGCTCCATGGCTTCGTCCAGGCGCTGCAGCCGCATCAACGCCACCCCGGCCTGAAACAGCACATCCGACGACCGGAACATCGCCGGCGTCAACGCCTCGATCTCAATCGCCAACTCGTTCTCCCCGAGTTCGACGGCGGCGTTGATGGCCAGCGCAAACATGTTGCCGACGAACGCATAGGGTGTTTGGCCCTGCCGGGTCCACAGGTCGATGGCCTTGCGCAGCGCTTCGAGGCCAGGTTCGAATCGGTGCTCGGCATTGTACTGCTTGCCGAGGTTGTAATGGATGAAAGGGTCGTCAGGATGCTCGGCCGCCGAGAGCTGCAGCAGTGGGAAGTTGCGGTCGCGCTTGCGCTTGAGGACGTCACCCGTGGGGATGTAGCCCCAGTGCCGGATCCACACGTCTTCTTGCGGGATGAGCTGCACCTGGCGCGAGCTGCCAGGCGGGATCAGGTGCTCGTGAATGCGGCCGTCGAAGCGCAGCCCGCGATGGTTGCGGAACAGCCGGAACTGGCGGATGATCGTGCCAATGTCGCCGAGCTCGTTGGACAGGCTCTTGCAGCTCACGAGGTAGCCGTCGCTGGAATCTCGTACGCTGCACAGGCGGCGCAGAGAGCCGGGGGTCTGCTCCATCAGCTCTTCGTCGGCATCGACCCACACCACCCATTCGCCGCTGGCGCGCTCGATCGAGGCATTCCGAGCCGCCGCGAAATCATCGCACCAGGCGAAGTGGTGGACGCTGGCGCCGAATTCCCGAGCGATCTCGGCCGTTCGGTCGGATGAGCCGGTGTCGACGACGATAACCTCATCGACCAGGGGACGGAGCGAGCTCAAGCAGCGCGCGATGTTGCGCTCCTCGTCCTTCACGATCAGGCACGCTGAGATGTGAATCGAATCCTGGCCGCCGAGGAGGGCATGGGCCGGCTCGGACAAACCCCTCGACGCGTCCCCCAGAGGCGTGGGCCGTGGGCTCGACTGCCGCTGGACGGCAGCGGGCCTCCGCTTCGAATACCGTCTCTTGCTCACGTTGGCACCGCGGCGGCCTGTATCTCGTGAAGGAGCTGGGCTGCTCGCTGACGATAGGCTTCGTCGGCGACGCGCTCGAGGATGCGTCGGGCGGTGCGCTCGGCGTCGGCTGGGTGGCCGCTGCGCCAGGCCTGCGTTGCCCAGCTCATGAGCACGTCCGCGCGATCGGGCACGAGCTCGATGGCGCGCCTGGCCGCTTCATAAGCTTCCGTCTGGTTGCCAAGCGCAAGCTTGATCTGTGACAGCAGCAGCAGTGGCCGCCAAGTAGCAGTAGTGGGATCGGTTTCCGTGCTCTGACGGACGGTGGGGTCGTCGATCGCTCGTTCCAGGCGGGAGATGGCTTCAGCCGGGCGTTCCAGCCGCTGGCAGGCGATCGCCGCGTAGTAGAGGAGGTCGGACGAAACGGCCGCCGGAGGGCACCTGTCTTCCAGTACTAACGCCTCCGGATTGCGGCTGAGGTTGAGCGCGCAGCAGGCGGCCACGGCGAACATCGGCCCCACGTACGGCGCTTCGGGCGAGCCAAGCTGCTCCCAGCGTCGAAGGCCCCGATTGAGCACGTCGAGGGCCTGCTCGTAGGCATGCTGCCATACGTATTGCTTGCCAAGGCTGTAGTACAGGAAGGCGTCGCTCGGCGCTTCGGCGATGGACCGTTCCAGCAGCTTGCGATTGCGCTCGCACTTGGCCGCCAGCACCTGGGGATCGGCCACGTAGCCCCAGTGCCGCACGAATACCCTGTCCTGGTCGAGTGGAGCCGTGGCCAGAAGCGGCTGCTCGTGCACCAGCCCCCGGAACTCGATGCCGTGGTGGTTGCGGAAGAGCCGGCATTGCCTCACGATGACCCCGACCTCACCCTCCGCATTGTTGACGCTGTGGCAGGGAACCCAGTACGCCGAGACGCCGTCCGGGGCTTCCGAGCACAACCGGCGCAGCGCCCCGGATTCCTGCTCCACGAGCTCATCGTCGGCATCGACCCAGATGATCCACTCGCCCAAGGCATGGCGGAGGGACTCGTTTCGGGCAGCCGAGAAGTCGTCGCACCAGGGGAAATGGAACACACGTGCGCCGAACTCCTGGGCGATGGTTACGGTGGCGTCCGTTGAGCCGGTATCGACAATCACCAGGTCGTCGACCGCGGGGCGAACGCGTTGCAGCGATTCGCGAAGATGCCGCTCCTCGTCCCGCACGATCATGCAGGCCGAAACGGTGCAGCGTGCGCCGGCTCCGGAGAGGCTGCCGGCAAGCCGGGTCACCTCGGGATGGCCGGGGGCGAGAGCGAGGGCTCGATCCAGGGCCTCCTTTGCCCGCCCGCGCTGCCCCAGCCCGTCGTAGGCTTCGGCCAGCGCGGCGAGCGGTCGCCAGCCGGAGGTTGAGGGGTCGGTTCCTGTGCTCTTTGCCAGCGTCGGGTCCTGCCAGGCTCGATTCAGCAAATCGACCGCACGGGATAGCTCACCGGCCTTAAGGCAGGCGACCCCGGCTACGTACAGGAGCTCCGAGGAGACTGCATCCGCCGGCGTGCGCGCCAAGAGATCGAGCACGGCGGCCGGAGGCGACACTTTCGAGATGGCCAGCGCCGCGGTGGAGAACATCGCGGCTGCGTAGCCCTCCATGCGTTGGCCCTGCTCACGCCACAGAGCCATTGCCTGCTCCAGGGGAGCGATGGCTTGATCGAATCGTCCCTCCCACACGAGCTGGCGGCCAAGGTTGAAATGGTGCGCCGGCTGGAGTGGATCCTCGGCGATGGTGAGCTCCAGCAGCTGCCGGTTGCGATCGCCTTTGCGCTGCATGAGGTCGCCGTCGGGAATGTAGCCCCAGTGGTACAGGCTGACGTCCGCGCTCGGGGCCGCGATGTTGCTGGGGGTTCGACCGGAAGGCAGCCGCAGCTGCTCGTGGATGCGGCCTTCGAAATGGAGGCCCAAGGAGTTTCGGAAGAGCCGGCACTGCGCCGCCACCTCTTCGGCCATGCCCTGGCTATCGACCGGGCAATGGACGGTCACGAACGCCCCGGCCGCGCTCTTCGGGAGGGAGCGGCACAGCCGCCGCAGCGCTCCTGGCTGGGTTTCACGGAGCTCTTCGTCGGCGTCGACGTAGAGGATCCACGAGCCTTTCGCCTGTTGCAGCGAGGCATTGCGGGCGGCGCTGAAATCATTGGCCCAGTCGATTTCGAAGGTGCGGGCGCCAAACGAACGCGCGATTGCGACGGTGTTGTCCTTGGAACCGGTGTCGACCACGACGACTTCATCGACGCATCCGCGCAAAGAGTCCAGCGCCCGGGCCAGATTTGCAGCTTCGTCGCGTACGATCATGCACGCCGAAACCGTCATTCCGGCGCCATTCGAGCTGGCGGGACGGGACCTTCTGGCCTTCACGCTACGAGCGCGGACCTATCGTGTGCGGTCCGGACGGCGAAGGAGGCTGGATCTTCGGCCAGCCGGGGTTCATCCGCCGCGATGGACGAATCAGCGGCCGTCGCTCGCCGTCTTGCCTTGGCAATGGCGAGCGCGTTGGCCGCGTCGTTCAACCTGCCCAGGCGACCCAGGACGGCTGCCATTCGCTCATACAGCGCGGCCGGTGCAGCGGGATCTTCCAGACCGCCGGCCAGCACGACGAGTGCCTGCGAGTGCGCGCCCTGCCGCTCCAAGCATTCGCTCAGCTCGATTCGAATGGTGGGATCAGTGGGGAACCGTCTGCAGCCATCGTCCAGGGTGATGTACTGCGTCTGCCAGTCGCCCAGGCGGGCGTGCGCTCGCGCTTTGACGACAATGGCCTCCTGCTCGGGCAAGCCTTCGATGGCTCCGGCAAGCGCTTCCAGCGCGAGGGCTCCGTCATTTCGTTCGTTGGCGATGCCGAGCAGCAGCTGGCGAGCCTTGGCGCAGTAGCCTTCGTCCCGGGGGCCGGCGAGGAGCCGGCGAGCCCAGGCCAGGCTTTCGTCGATGAGTCCCAGCTGACGAGCGATGTGGGCCAGGATGAACAGCGTCTCCGGCCGCGTTGGGGCGAACTGCAGCGCCCGCTGGCCGTGCTCGTAAGCCGCCTCGTACTCTTCGAGCTCCACCTGGACGCAAGCCAGCATCAGTAAGGGCCGCCACGTCGCGGTGCTGCGATCGTGCACGTTGGGATTGACGACCGAAGTGTCGTTCACCGCTCTGAGAAAGCGCTCGACGGCTTCTCGTGGATGGCCAAGACGCCACCAGGCGATACCGGCGTGCAGCAGCAGCTCGGCGGAAACGAATTGCGGAGGAGCCAGGGCTTCGATCCGCAGCGCTTCTTCGTAGTTGGGGATCTCGACGGCTGCCATGGCGGCGGTAGAGAACAGCGCCGGCACAAATCCGGTCTCGGGCCCGGGATCGCGCAGCCACAGCGCGATGGCCTGGTCGAGCACATCCAGCGCTTGCTCGAACTCGCGTTCCGCGGCGTACTGCAATCCCAGGTTGTAGCGATCGAAATGGTTATCCGGACGGTCGGCGATGGCCAGCTCCAGCAGCCGGCGGTTTCGTTCCGACCGTCGCTTGGGGACGTCGCCGCTCTCGACGTAGCCCCAATGCTTGATCGACACCTGGCTCTGGAAGGTGAGGCCGCCGGCTGGATGAGGTGGTGGCGGTGCTGCCTGCTCGTGAATTCGGCCATGGAAGCGCACGCCGATGTGATTGCGGAACATGCGGGCCTGCCTGAGGATGGCCACGCTCTCGTCCCATGGATCCGTCGGGCAATGCACGTCGACCCAGTAGCCCCAGGAGTCGAAGGGCAGCTCCGTGCACAGCCGGCGCAGCGCACCGGGACTCGACGGGAGGAGCTGATCGTCCGCGTCGACCCAGATGATGAAATCGCCGCTGGCGTGGCTGAGCGACGCGTTGCGGGCGGCGCTGAAGTCGTCGCGCCAGGGGAAGTGGAACACCTGCGCGCCGGACGATCGTGCGATCTCGACGGTGCCATCAGTGGAGCCGGTGTCGACGACGATGATCTCATCGACCTCGCTTCTCAAGGACTCGAGGATGCGAGGCAGGTTGGCTTCTTCGTTCTTGACTATCAGGCAGGCGGAGATTGCCGGCTGAGCATCGCCGCCGAGGCTGGTGAACCTGTCGAGATCGGGCGTGAGAAGTGGTGGTTGCGGCAGGGCATTGAGCTGGGCGAGAAGCTCCGGCTGGCCGGGTGAGAGCTCCAGCCCGTGATGCAGGGCCTCGCGGGCTTCGCCTATTCGGTCGATCGAAGCGTAAACCTGGGCGAGCAGCAGCAGAGCGCGCCAGATGCTGGTTCGGTCGTAAAGGATGTTTTCCCGGGCGCCGGCGTCGCTCCAAGCTCGATTGAAGCGGGCGATGGCGTCGTCGGTGCGGCCCAATTGAGCGCAGGCCGATCCTGTTGCCAGCAGCAGTTCGGACGAGACGAACTCTTCAGGCACTGTTGCCTCGAGCTCGAGCGCCCCGGCGAAGTCGCCGACGATGACCGCGGCCTTGGCGGCTGAGGCGAACATGCCCGGCACATAGCCGACGTCGGCGCCGTGTGAGACGAACCAGCGCTCGATGCCGCGGCGCAGCACTTCACCCGCTTTGGCGTAGCTCTCCTCAGCCAGGAGCTGCATCCCCAGGTTGAAGTAGTGCCGGGGCTGCTCTGGCTCGCGTTCCAGCGAGAGCTCGATCAGGCGGCGGTTGCGATCGGCCTTGCGCTGCAAGACGTCGGGCACAGGCAGATATCCCCAGTGGTGCACGTGGACCGCTGCCTGGCGGCCAATGGCCGATGGGTCGATGAACTCGAGGGCAACCGGATGCTCATGGATCCGGCCTTCGAAATGAATACCTCGACGGTTGGGGAACAGCCGCCACTGCTGCACCACCACGTCAGCACGGCTCTCATCTTCCGTATGTGGACTGCGCTGCTCGATGAAGTATCCCCAAGGCGTGCCGGCCGCGGCCAGATCGCGCAGCGCACCAGGGGCCGATTCCACCAGCTGTTCGTCCGCATCGATCCACATCAGCCAATCGCCGCTGGCGCGGGCGAGCGACTCGTTCCGGGCAGCGCTGAAGTCGTCGCACCAATCGAAGTGGAAGACCTTTGCCCCCGCGGAGCGCGCGAGGTCCTGAGTGCTGTCGCTCGAGCCGGTATCGATGACGACTATTTCGTCGACCGCCCCGGTGAGTGAGGCCAGGCAGCGCGGCAGGTTCAGCTCTTCGTCCTTGACGATGAGGCAGGCGGAAACCGTGGGTCGCTTTCCAGCCGGAATCCCGCCCCGGGCAGCGTTGAGCGCGCCTCGCGCGGCGGCCGCTTGCGTGGGGCTCCCCGGCCTCGCGCGATGGGCCACGGCCCGACGCCGTGGTCGCTGCTTGCTCACGTGGCGGCGGCCACCGCCGCGACGCCTGAGCTGCCGCCGGCCGGGGTGAGCTTGCTGGCGATTTCCAGGGCATTCGCGGCGTCGTCCATCCGTCCGCACTTGGCCAGCAGCCCAGCCAGGCGAGTGTAGAGCTCGGCCGGTGCGTCAGCCTGTTCGAGGCCTTGCGCCAGGGCTGTCAGCGCTTCGGTGGGGTAGCCATGCCGTTCGAGGAAATCGGCCAGCGCCAGTCGGACTCGTACGGATTGCGGACGATCTTTGGAGGCTTTTTCAAGTAGCTCGTACTGCTCCTGCGGACGGCCCACTCGTTCGTAGGCAGCCGCCTGCACGATGATGGCCTGCTCCTCGGTTACTCCGGCGATCTCTCCGGAGAAGGCTTCCAGCGCCAGAGCGGGATCGTTATCCGTCGTCGCCATGTCGAGGACGAGGCGGCGCGCTTGCGCCTTGAAGCCGAAGTCTCGGTCGCCGTCCAGCAGGCGCCGCAGCCAGCTGAGCCGCTCCTCACGAGGCCGGTTCACCTTCCCGCCCAGGTACGCCAGCGCGAGCAGGATCTCGGGGTGGTTGGGAGCATAGTCTATGGCTTTGCTGGCGCACTCGTAACCAAGCTCGGGCCGGCCGGTTTGGTCGTACAGGCCGCTGAGCATGAGCAGCGGGTGCCAGGTCGAGGCGAGATGGTCGTGCAGGTGGGCCTTGATCATGAGCGGGTCGTTGCAGGCGCGCTCCAGGCGTGCGATGGCCTCCTCACGGCGACCCAACCGCCACATGGCTTCACCGGAGCTGCACAGCAGCTCGGCCGACAAGAGGTGCTCCGGGGCGCGCCGCTCTATCTCAATGGCCTTCTCGTACTGTCCCAGCTGCACGGCTGCCAGGGCAGCGAACGAAAAGATGGAGTGCGCGTACAGCCAAGGCGGCTGTCCGGATTGGAACCAGAGATCGAGCGCATGCTGCATGGACTCCATCGCCGCCTGCATGTTGCCCTCGCGGATGTGCTGCCGGCCCAGGTTGTAATGGTGGCCGGGATTCCCGGGGTCTTCCTTGATGGAAAGCTCCAGCAGGCGCCGGTTCCGCTCGGACTTGTGCTGCATCCGGTCGCCCTGCGGCACGTAGCCCCAGTGCTGGATGCGAATGTCATCCTGGGCGAAGATCTGATACGGCTGGATGGTGTGAGGCGGCCAGGGTTCTTCGTGGATACGGCCGCGAAAATGCACGCCGCGATTGTTTCGAAAGAGCCGCCATTGTCGGACCGCTACTTCGAGCTCGCCGTCTTCGCCATACGGGCTGCGGACGTCGAGCCAGTAGCCCCAGTCCGGTCCTGGCCGGACGTCACATAGCTGCCTCAGCGCGTTCGGCGCACCCTGCATGAGCTCGTCGTCAGCGTCCACCCAGATGACCCAGTCGCCGCGGGCGTGCGACAGGGACTCGTTGCGGGCAGCGGCAAAATCGTCGCGCCATTCAAAGTGGAAGACCTCCGCGCCAAAGGATTCGGCGATGGCCACGGTATCGTCGGTCGAACCGGTATCCACGACAACGATGTGGTCCACGCTGGAGCGGATGCTCGACAGGCAGCGCGCGAGGTTGTCCTGCTCGTTCTTAACGATTAAGCAGGCGCAGATAGTCGAATGTGGCTGCATGTCGCTTTCGGGTACTTCCATGTAGATAGTCGGCACCTCCTGTGCCACCCCTTAGCAAGGCCAGCCGGCCGGTGCCCACAGTATAGGAAGAGCCGCCGGCGCAGGCGCATGGCTGGTACTCATAGCCTATGGCCTGGCCGCGGCTGGTCAGGTCGTCGCAGATCGCTTGTGCTGCTCAAGTCAGTGCCCCCGGACGCCGATAGTGGACATGAGGCGCGGAATTCCGGAATGGATGCCGGTGAATCTCGTGCCTGGTAATCCACTCGCAAAAGGAGGTGCGAATGGAAGCGGCGGGGGCAGCGCTCCGCCCATTGAACCTGAGCGCTGCGGGCTGGCTCGCCTGAATGCGGATGACAGGAGGTCATCCGACGAGCTGAAGCATGTCCCACCTTGTTGTGTTCGGCAGGGACGTCGGATGCAGCAGCGCCTTCACCGGTGGGCATGTCATTACCCTGACGGTTCGAGCATGGCTTTGTCTGCCAGATGGCCGGCGCATGCCGAGCGCAGGGTTGTAGTGTCCAAAATCACGGAGGATTTTGAACAATGTCGGTACGCGTAAATACCAACGTCGACGCCTTCGACGCCCAGCGCAATTTGGGTGTCGTGTCGACAGACTTCTCGCACGCGGTGCAGCAGCTGTCCTCGGGACTGCGCATCAACAGCGCCGCGGACGATGCCGCCGGCCTTGCCATCAGCCAGGTCCTGCAAACGCAGGTCAGGGGCTTCCAGCAAGCCGGCATGAACGCGCAGGACGCCATCTCGATGATCCAGACCGGTGAGAGCGCGCTCAACACCGTTCACGACATCTTGCAGCGTATGCGCCAGCTCGCCGTCCAGGCGTCCAATGACACCGAGACGACGACTGACCGCCAGGACATCCAGTCCGAGATCAACCAGCTGATCTCCGAGATCGACCGCATCTCCAGCCAAACGGACTTCAACACCAAGAAGCTGCTGGACGGCTCGGCCGGCGGCGCTCAGGTGGTTGGCGGCGGCCCGGACATCAAGGGAATCGTGGCGCAAGCCGGTGTTGCGGTCGCGACTACCTACTCGATCAGCGCGGCCACCGCGGCCACCAAGTCTGCAGTCGAGGCGGCTTCCGCTCAGGGGTCGTTCTTCACTCAGCAGAGCTCGATCACCATCCAGGGCGGTCTGGGGACCGAAACCTTCACGGCGCAGGCCGGCGAATCGCTCGAGACGTTCTTCCAGGTCGTCAACGGCTCCGGCATCGGCGTGACCATGCAGATCGATGGAGCCAGCAATGGCCGTGTCGAGATCGTCAACAACAACTTCGGCATCAACACAGCGTTGGCGCTCACTTCTGCGGCCCCTGGCGCTACGTCGGTGCTGATCGCCGGTGGCCTCGGCGGCTCCTTCCCGGCCGGCACCATCCTGACTGGCGGCCCAACCCTAGTCACAACGTTCAACGCAACCGGTGACTTCTCGCTGAGCGGCCTGTGCATGGGCTTCAACAGCACACATGCGGTCGCTGGCCATATCGGCACCAACGGTCTGTTCGCTTCCGGTGTGGCGTCGAACGCCTCCATCACCATCAACGGCGTGGTGATGACGGCTCTGGGCATCAACTCCGACACCATCCAGGGCGCAGGCAGTACGGCCGGCTTGGTCATCACCCTGGCCAACCCCGGCAATCTGACCAGCGGTGACATCTTCACCGTGACTCAGAACTCGCCCTTCACCTTCCACGTCGGAGCCAACGCCGGCCAGACGCTCTCGCTGATCGTCGATCAGATGAACACTGAGACGCTTGGCGTTACGTCACTCGACGTGCTCACGCAGTCGGATGCGGAAACGGCGATTACCCAGCTGGATCGCGCCATTCAGCAGGTCGCCTCGACGCGCTCTCAAATGGGTGCCGTCATCAATCGCTTGACCAACTCGGTCAACAACGATGCGACGGCGCAGGAGAACGCGCTCGCCGCGGAATCCCGCATCAAGGACGTGAACGTGGCCCAGGAGACGGTCCAGTTCACCAGGGACCAGATCCTGATGCAGGCCGGGACGGCGGTCTTGGCGCAAGCCAACCAGTCCCCCACGTCGATCCTTTCCCTGCTGCGGTAGTCAGCAAGACGGCAAAGAAGGGCGGCCCGCCAAGTCCGGCGGGCCGCCCTTCGCTTTCTCATGAATGGAATTCGAACAGGCCTAAAGGTTTTTTCAGGCGGTGCCGATAATCGCGGCAAGGACCAAATGCCGGGCATGGATGCGCCCGGTTGGATTCTGCTGAGATTCCACAGCCCAAGGAGGAGGCACTGATGGAACCGGCGGGAGCGACGCCCCGCCAATAACCCTCGCGTCGCGGTTTGGCTCGGCCTCGGATGAAATGGAGGTCATCACGCGAGCTCACCCGGACCCCTATCGTGGTCTGAAGCCTGGGATTAGGACGTCCCGGCTGATCACCAGGGGATCGGGCTAAATCCTTTCCAAGACCCAAAATCACGGAGGATTTTGAGCATGTCAGTTCGTGTGAACACCAACGTCGACGCGTTCGACGCCCAGCGTCATCTGGGCATCGTATCCGCCGACTTCTCCAAAGCAGTCCAACAGCTATCGTCCGGCCTGCGCATCAACGGCGCCGCCGACGACGCCGCCGGCCTGGCCATCAGCCAGAAGCTGGAGACCCAGGTTCGAGGCTTCCAGCAGGGCTCGATGAACGCCCAGGACGCCATCTCCATGCTGCAGACCGGTGAGAGCGCGCTCAACACCGTCCACGACATCCTGCAGCGTATGCGGCAGCTGTCAGTCCAGGCCTCCAACGACACCGAGACCAGCTCGGATCGATCCAACATCCAGGCGGAGATCAACCAGCTGATCTCCGAGATCGACCGGATCTCGGCGCAGACGGACTTCAACACCAAGAAGCTGCTGGACGGATCGGCCGGCGGCGC
>Ga0070741_10001283_pt1 | contig 78417 bp, 61 predicted proteins | sample Coa_R1_4_FD_66440 | JGI IMG/M metagenome (GOLD analysis project Ga0070741, IMG submission 66440) | Surface soil microbial communities from Centralia Pennsylvania, which are recovering from an underground coalmine fire - Coalmine... | ecosystem: Environmental > Terrestrial > Soil > Unclassified ...
AATTCCTGGGGATCATCTACCGGACGCTGAAGAACAACTGGGTGTTCGCTGATTTCCCCAACTTTGTCCTCGCCGAGGACTGAAAACCTTCACCTCGGAGTAGACATTCATCATAGGAGACAGTTATGTGGAATAAGGACGAAATCAAAGGTAAAGGAAAAGAGATCAAGGGGGCAGTGAAGGACAAAGCCGGGGAGGTGACCGGTAATCGCGACCTCGAGATCGAGGGTGAGGCCGACCGAGCCGAAGGCGGCATCCAGAAGAACTTCGGCAAGGCGCGCCGGAAAACGGGTGAGGCAATTGAGGATGCGGGCCGGGCGATTTCCGGCAAGCGGTAGCTTCATGACCTGCTGTGTCAATAGCCCGGGCCGTCGGGGCTTGATCCTAAAGCCAGGCCCCGACGGCCCGGGCTATTGACGCGCTCCATATCTTAGAGTGCCGTATAGATAACTTCGGTGCAGGGCAGAACTCTAACTCTGCCCCGCGCTTCAGCAGTAATGAATCAATGGGAGGACGTATGAAGATGAGACTGTTGTTTGCCGCATCCCTGATGGCGATCACCCTGGCCGCCTTCGGATGTGCTTCACAGACGGTGGATGACACCGCGATCACGACCAGCGTCAAAAGCAAGCTCGCAGCCAACACTGACACCAGCGCGATCAAGATCCATGTGGACACCGTGAATGGCGTGGTGACGCTGAGCGGGACTGTCCCGACCGCGACTGAAAAATCACGGGCCGAGGAGATCGCCAGAAAGACGGACGGAGTCACGCGGGTCGTCAACAACATCGCGGTTGACCCGAATGCGGTCGGCGCGACCAACGCCGGCGAGAAGGCCGGTGAGGCGGCCAGATCGGCGAGCGATTCCCTGAGCGACGCGACGATCCTGAGCAAGATCAAAACGCAACTGGTCGCCGAAGGCGTGATCGGGACCAACGTGGACGTGACCGACGGCAATGTGGTGATCAGGGGCGAGGTTGAAAACGGTGCGGAGAAAGATAAGGCGGAAGCCATCGCGAAAAAGACTGACGGCGTGAAATCCGTCAAGAACCTGCTCACGATCAAAAAGTAGCTGACCGGGCGGAATGAAGTTATCACCCGGCTGTTGAGTCTCAAATGAAGCAGGTCAGTCTGATCCCGGCCGGACCGCTGATCGGCGGCCCGGGCCTCGGGGTCAGTCTGGCCTTTTTCGAGCGACTGAGGTGAGTTTATGATCCGAAAAATCATCGCGGTTGTATTACTGGTGCTGGTGATTGGTGTCGTGGCCTTTGTGGTGATGGGTTACCGCCTGCAGATGCCGCGCGCGGCCCAGGGGGTGATCCAGCAGGCCTCGGATTCGGCGACGACGGGGAAGGTCAGGGCCGCCTTCGGGCTCTCCAAACGCCTCTCGGCTTACGACATTAAGATTGACACCAGAGGCGGCGTGGTGACACTCACGGGGCAGGTCCCTTCCGACGTTGATAAGGATCTGGCGGCGAGTGTGGCGAAGGATACGACGGGCGTGCAGCAGGTGGACAATCAGTTGCAGGTCGAACCGGGTGTCAAACCCTCGGAGGCAAGCCTCCGTGAGGGCGCGCGCGTCGCTGATCTGGAAATCCGCGCCGACCTGCGTGAGCGTCTGGCTGCGAGCGAGGAGCTGAAAGGTCAGGATATACAGGTGAGCGTGCAGGATCGCGTGATTACGCTCGGCGGGAAGGTCGAAACTCCGCAGCAGAAGGCCGGCGCCGAGCAGGTGGCGCGCAGTCTCCCGAACGTGGCCAATGTCGTCAACAACCTCGCCGTCGGCAACCCGTCGGCGGCTCAGGCGGAAGTCCCCGGCGTGCCTGCCGCGGCCACGAAAGACCAGGAACTGACGAAGCAGGTGTCGTTCGCGCTCTTCAATGAGCGCGATAATTTCAAAGACGTCGGGGCCGTTAAAGTCACGGCCCGTGACGGGACCGTGACGCTCTCGGGCACGGTCGCTTCACGCGCCGAACGCGCGCTGGCCGAGCGCATCGCCCGCGGCGTGAACGGCGTCCACGATGTCAGCAACATGCTGACGACAACACTGAGCTAGTGGCTATCGCGACGGGACGGTTTCGACCGCCCCATCGGGGTCAGCCTGCAACTCCGGTCTGGAGCGATAAGCACAGCGACGGCGGGTGTACACTCGCCGCTACGCGGAAGCTGTAGAAAGGCGCTTCGGCACTGCTCAACGGATTGCCTTCCCGGTTTCACAGACCGCTACTCCGATCCGGCTGTCCGCAGTGCCGTAATAGAGGAACCATTTTTTCCCGAAAGGCACCAGCCCCTCGGCGAAGACCACCTCGCTGACCTGCCCCCTGCGCTCGAACTCGCGATCCGGCTTCAGGAACCAGTGATCCATCCGCTCAAGCACCCGCGTCGGCTCACGCGGGTCGAGCAACGCCTGTGCGACCGTGTAAGCGGCCTCGGGCAGTGACGGGTCACGCTTCGCCCCGTAGTTGCGGCCGTTGTAGACGAGCAGGATGCCCTTCGCGGTCAGCAGCGCGTAAGGCCCCGGCTCGGCCAGGTCGCTGTCGAATTTACCCGGGCGTGGCTCAAGGACGCGCACCAGCCGCTCGCTGCCGGGCGTGGCGCCGGCCCCAGCTTCGCTCTTTGCCGGGGGCGCACCGGCGGGCAATTCGACCGGAGACCAGTGGATCAGGTCATCAGAGGTCGCGGCGTGAATGTTTTTATCGCCCCAGTACATCCAGTATTTCCCGTTGAGCTTAGTCGCGACGATGCGCTGTCCCTTCCTGCGGCCGACGACGGCTCCCGACTTCGACCATAGGTCCCGATAGCGGCCGTCGGCGCCGAAAGCCAGTCCGTATTTGGTCCAGCGCATCAGGTCGGGCGAGCTGGCGACAGCCAGCCGCGCCACTTTGCCGTCATAGGTCGTGTAGGTCAGATAGTAAGTGCCACGTTCGTCCTCGATCAGGCGCGGGTCCTCGCACCCGCCGGGCCATTCATACGGCCGCATCGCATCCCGGTCCGGGTAGAAGACCGGGCGCGGCAGACGCGTGAAGTGGATGCCGTCGGTACTCGAAGCCAGGCCCAGGCGCGAGGTGCGGTTGCCCGTGTCCTGAGCGCGATAAAGCAGCCAGACCCTGCCATCCCGCACGACCGCCGCCGGGTTATAAGTGGCCAGTGATTCCCACGCGACCGGCCCGCCAGCGAGCGGACAGTCCCACAGGGTCGCGGCCGGTTGCAGGATCGGGTTGACTTCATCCAGTTTGGAAAACGGCAACAAAGCCCAGCCCGACCCGTCATCCCTGCCCGGCTTCACCCCAGACCCGGCGACGGTTTGCGGTGAGCGAATCGAGGATGAATAGCCAGCCGGAATGGAAACCAGGGCGCAGGCGATCAGGAGCGGAAGGAAAATTCGTTTCATCAGGCTGACACCAGTTAAAGAGATTGCGGACTATTGCCCACTGCCTTTCGGTCAGTCTTTCTCGTCAGGCCGGACGCTGGTGCAAAACCAAAGGGCGTATTGTGAAAGTCTTTTTCACCGCAGAGGAGCAGAGAACACAGAGATATCGCAGAGGGGGAGAGTTGACTCTCAGCCTTCCTCTGCGCCGCCTCGGCGTTCTCTGCTCCTGCGGCGGTGAATCCTCTATCGCAACAGATCTCCTGAGTTTGCACCAGGCGTACCTCGACCGTTTACAAGACCGCTTCCTGTGCCCCCGCCAACGCCGGCCCAGACCATCTGATGAAAGACGTCGTCCATCTGCGCGGGCGATGCCGGTCTGCCATGATCGAGCCACCAGTACATCAGTGAAATCATCGCGCCGGCCAGCGCGTAGGCAAGGGCGGCCCGGCTCGCGGGCGGGTTCGCGTGTGCCGGTGACAGCGCGGCCAGCCGCTGCTCTATGCCGCGGGCGAAATGCCCCTGGGCCAGTTCCATCGCGTCCTGAAATTTGCTCGATGCCACCAGCGTGTCATAAAACGCGCCCAGCCCGGCGACGTGGGTGAACATTTCACGCACGGGCGCGACGCGACCGGACTCTTCAGCACGCGTCGTGAGCAGGCTGGCCATGTGCTGGAAAAACTCATCCGCATCGCTGAGGAACAGATCCTCCTTGTCGCGGAAGTGCAGGTAAAACGTCGAGCGGCTGACGCCGGCCAGGTCCAGCACGTCCTGCACTGTAATCGAGTCGAAGGGCTTCTCGTGCATCAGTGTGATCAGCGCGTCGCCGAGCGTATCGCGCGTGCGCCGAACGCGGCGATCCGTTCTTCGTGTTGAATTCGGTATTTTCCCGGACATAAGGCCCCTCTTTGTTCGGTATCTCTGAACGCGAATTGACGGCTTTCGGGTTCGCTCCCTACAGTGCGCCGCGCGACGTAAGACGTGCCCGATCAGTATCGGATACATCGTCCCGAAACGGCAAACCACACGAAGGGGGAAATCCATGCAACCGGACAGTCAGAAAACAAATACCTCCGACCCCACCGGGAACAGGCCGCTGATTGCGCTGCGAAAGGTCGGGAAGAGCTACTCGACGCCGGCGGGCGAATTCCCGGCATTGCGGGAGATTGATCTGGAAATTGATTCCGGCGAATTCGTCGCCCTGACGGGCCGATCCGGCAGCGGCAAATCCACGCTGCTGAATCTGATCGGCGGCCTTGACCGCCCGAACCGCGGGGAAGTGATCGTGGCCGGCGTTTCAGTTCACCAGGTGCCTGAAAACGCGCTGGCGCGCTGGCGGGGCAGGAACGTCGGCGTGGTGTTCCAGTTCTTTCAGTTGCTGCCCACCCTGACCATCGCGGAAAACGTCATGCTGCCGATGGATTTTTGCGACGCGCGGCCCGCCCGGGAGCGCCGCGCCCACGCGCTCGAATTACTCGACCGGGTGGGGATTGCGGAACAGGCGGACAAGCTGCCTTCGGCGCTTTCCGGCGGCCAGCAGCAGCGGGCGGCGATTGCCCGCGCGCTGGCGAACGACCCGCCCATCGTCATCGCCGACGAGCCGACGGGCAATCTGGATTCGGAAACCTCCCGCGCGGTACTCGGCCTCTTCCGCCGCCTCAGCGACCGCGGCACCACCGTGGTAATCGCCACACACGAACGCGACATTTCAGGCGTGATTGACCGCACCGTCGAACTGGTGGATGGCACGGTCACTGCCGGGCTTTCGGCCGCAACCGGAAGGCCGGAACAGGGAGGCGAATGATGACCGCATACTGGCAAAAAGTAATCCGCGATTTCTGGCAGGAGCGCACGCGCTCAACCCTCGTCGTACTTGCCATCGCCATCGGGATTGCGGCCTTTTCGGCGGTGCTTTCGAGCTACGCAATTCTCACGCGCGAACTGGATCGGGGCTATCTGGCCACCAATCCGGCTTCCTTCACCCTGCTGACCGACAGGATTGACGACGCGTTGACCGCGGCCATCGCGGCCAGTCAGGGTGTCAGCGAGGCGGAATCCCGCAGGACCGTGTCGGGCCGGATCAAAGTCGGGTCGGCGGAGTGGCGCAACCTGATGCTTTTTGTGGTGAAGGATTACGGCAGCATTCGAGTCAGCAGGCTGGTGCCCGAGCAGGGCGCCTGGCCTCCGGCGACGGGCGAGGTTCTGATCGAACGCGACGCCCTGCAGATCGCGCGCGCGCGCATTGGCGAGACGGTGACGATCAGGACGGCGCGAGGGAATGAGCAGACGCTGCGCTTGAGCGGCACCGCGCACGACGTGGGCCAGGCGCAGGCACGGATGGAGAACATTGTCTACGGCTACATCACGCTGGATACGCTTGTGCAACTCGGGGAGGAGCCGTACCTCGACCGCTTGAACGTCGTCGTGGCCGGGAACAGGTTCGACGAGCGGCACATTCGCAGCGTCGCGGATGACGTGAAGAAGCTGGTCGAAAGTCAGGGGCACCCCGTGCGCCGCGTTGACATCCCCGCACCGGGCAAACATCCGCATACGGACATTATGGGGTTGCTGTTGCTGGCGATGGCCGGCTTCGGCCTGTTTGCGCTGATGCTGAGCGGCATTCTCGTCATCAATCTGATGACGGCCCTGATGGCCGCGCAGGTGCGGCAGATCGGAATGATGAAAGCCATCGGCGGGACCCGAGGGCAGATCGCGCGAATCTACTTCGCCCAAGGGTTGCTGCTCGGCGTCGCTGCGATTCTGATCGCGCTGCCGGCGGGGATCGTGGGAGGGCGCGTGCTGTGCCGATCCATGAGCGTCTTTCTCAACTTCGACATCACGAGCTTTGCCGTGCCGGCGTGGGTTTACCTGCTCGTTATCGCTGTCGGGCTGGTCGTCCCGCTGCTCGCGGCGGCGTACCCGGTCTGGCGTGGCAGCGGGATTTCCGTGCGGGAAGCGCTGGCGGATTTCGGCGTGGCTCAGAATGCATTCGGGACGAGCGCCTTTGACCGCGCCCTCACGGGCCTGGGTGGAACAGCACGCCCGCTGCTGCTTGCCATTCGCAACAGCTTCCGGCGGCGCACCCGTCTGGCGCTGACATTACTGACGCTCGCGGCCAGCGGTCTGTTTTTTATGTCGGCGCTCAACGTGCGCGCTTCAATGATCAACACGCTCGACCGCCTGTTTGCGACGAAGCGGTTCGATCTGGCAGTCAGCCTTGGCACGATGTACCCGGTCGAAAAGATCGAACGCGCCATCAGCCTGACGCCGGGCGTGCTGCGCGCGGAATGCTGGATCGCCGCCGAAGGCTCGATCCCTGCGCCAGACGATGCGACGGCCCGCAACGGTGATCACCCGGCGGGCGGCACGACTGGTTTGCACGACGGCGCTGTCGGCGGCGAGCGTTTCAGCGTCATCGCGCTGCCGCCGGAAACGGGTCTGCTCAGGCCGGAGATCACCCGGGGCCGGGGTCTGCTGCCCGGTGAAATCGAGGCAATGGTGGTGAATACGGCGCTCGCCGCAAAGCTGCCGCAACTGAAGGCCGGCAACGAAGTGACCCTGCGCATCGGCCCTGAGCAAAGGCCCTGGAAGATCGTCGGCATTGCGCGTGAGCCGTTCTCGCCCGCCACCGCTTACATCCCGCTGCGCTACATGGAAGTGCGCGGCGGCCACGTGGCAATGGCTAACACGCTCCGCCTGGCGCTGGAGAAAACAGACCCCGCGTCAATCAACAGCCTCAAGGGCAGCCTTGAGCAGAATCTGGGACAGGAAGGCGTGCGCGCGCTCGGCAGCGCCAGCAAGGCCGACGGCCGGTTCGGTTTCGATCAGCACATGGTGATGATCTACGTCTTCCTGATCGTCGTGTCCTGCATCCTCGCGGGCGTCGGCGGGCTGGGGTTGATGACGACGATGAGCCTGAGCGTGCTGGAACGGCGGCGCGAAATGGGCGTGTTGCGCGCGATTGGTGCTTCGCCCACCGTAGTTTGTCTGATTGTGGTTGCCGAAGGCGTCGTGATCGGCGTGCTGAGCTGGGCGCTGGCGGCGCTCACCGCCTGGCCGGTCAGCAGGGCGGTCGGCAATCTGCTGGTCAGGCTGATACTCAGAAGCGGGCTGGACTTCTATTTCGAGCTGCGGGGCCTGCTCGTCTGGCTCGCCGTCTCGCTCTGCTTATGCGCCGTCGCCAGTTTTCTGCCGGCGTGGCACGCTTCCAGACAATCGGTTCGCGAAGCCGTCGGGTACGAATAGCTCGCTGATTGCCGGCCGGCACATCTCAAACAAATCGGTCAGCCGCCCGTCTTCAGCAGCTTCTGAATCTCGCCGATCAGGTATAACGATCCACAGGCGCAGACGAGCCCGCCGGGCGGGGTCGCCTTGAGCGCTGTGGCCAGCGCTTCCGCCACACTGTCAGTCACCCGCACGTCCCAGCCGTGGCCGGCCACGGTTTCGGCGATGACTCGCGGGTCGGTTGCGCGCGGGTTGTCAATGTGCGTGGCAATGGCGGTCCCGGCGACCGGGAAAAGTGTTTCGGCAATTTCCAGAACCGCCTTGTCCGACATGACGCCGAAGATCAGAGTGACCGGCGCGTGACAATACTCGTCGAGGAAATCCCGCAGCACGCGCGCGCCTGCTGGATTGTGCGCGCCGTCGAGCAGGATGCGCGGGCCGTTATTCTGAATGATCAATTCGAGTCGCCCCGACCAGTCAACATTCTGAAGCCCTTCGACGACGGCCTCAGTTGAAATACGCAGGCCGCGCCGCCGCAACTGCTCGGCAATATGGATCGCGGCGCACGCATTGATCACCTGATGGCGCCCGCGCAGATTCAGCTTCACGTCATAGCCCGCCACTTCAGTCTGATAACGAAAGCGACAGGTACCGTCCTCTTCGATCACGCATTCCGCCTTTTGCGCCTCGCATTCGATCAGCGGCGCGTTCATCCGCGCGCACTTTTCAGCGATCACACCCATCGCCTCAGGCTCCTGCGGCGAGACGACTACGGGGGCCGCGGTCTTGATGATCCCGGCTTTCTCCGCGGCAATCGAAGGCAGCGTGTGCCCAAGGTATTGCTGATGATCAGCACTGACAGGGGTGATCGCGCAGACCAGCGGCTCGCAGATGTTGGTGGCATCCAGCCTGCCGCCCAGGCCCACTTCCAGCACGGCCAGATCAATTTTGTGTTCGACGAAATAGAGAAACGCAATCGCCGTCACCTGCTCAAAGAAAGTGGGCGGCGCGGGCAGCATGCCATCTGCAACGACCTGTTCGCTCGTCGCCCGCACATGAGTTGCCAGCCGCGCGAAATCTTCCGGCGTGATGTCTCGGCCTTCGACGCGGATGCGTTCAGTGATTTCGATCAGATGCGGCGAAGTGTAGAGCCCGACGCGCAGGCCCGATGCCCGCGTCATCGCCTCGACCATCGCTGACGTTGAGCCCTTGCCGTTGGTGCCGGCGATGTGAACGGCCGGGAATTTTTTCTGCGGATCGCCGAGCGCGTGGCACAGGGCGCGGATGCTCTCAAGCTCCAGCTTCATCGCCAGCGTCTCGTGGCCGAGGCTGTAAAGGTAGTTGACGGCTTCGGTGTATTTCATCAAAAACAAAACTCTCTTACCGGGTCTGCACGAGCGCCCACCCGGTCGCGGCCCGCCCCGTGCGCTTCACATATAAATTCCCGTTCGCCGTGTCGCGCCAGGTCGAACCCGGGGCGGCTGTGGCCACCCCTTCCGGCGACCCGCTACCTTGAAGGTCGTAAAGTCCGCCAGGCGCGCCGCCCCCGTGAATAAATGGCGCGGCGAGGCTCCAGACGTCGTTATCAATGGTCGAGCGCACCGCGTCCACCGCGGCGCCGTGGACGCTGATCCCACACTTCCTGACATTCGTAACGACGTTGGCCGAGAGCGTGACATTCTTCGAGTCACGAACCACAATCCCGGCCTCGGCGTGCGGAAGGTTCTCTCCGTCGCAGATGTTGCCGGCGACCGCGACATGGTTTGAGTCCGCTACGACGATTCCTCCGAGCCTGACTGATTCGATGGCATTGACCCACGTGGAAGCGACAACCATATTTTGTCCGACGGTTACATTTTCGACCCCCCCGACCCAGATGCCGCAGGCGCCGGATTTGTGGAGGCGATTCTGCGCGACGATGGAATGCCCCTCGCCGGGCGTGCCGCTCAGGGTGATGCCCATATCCTGTCCCCACAGGATCTGATTGCCGATGATCATGGCTTCATTTCCGAAGACGCTGATCTGGTCGCTCCAGGCCCGCTTGAGCGTGTTGTACAGAATCCTGATGTTGCGTCCGCCACGTTCGATGTGAATCGGGTAATTGGGTTTCGGAATGAATTCATACGGGGTGCCATTCGCCGGGGTGGCTTCTTTCCCATTCAGGTCAAACCACCTTCCGGCGTAAAGGCCCACGCTCGTCGCATTCACCTGATCCGTGAATCCAAGCAGCACCGCGTAAAGAGTATATGCGGCACCGGCGGGCGGGGGCGGGAGCGGCTGGCGTGTGGCGTCATCGAGCCACTCTTCGACGCGCAGCTGAGTGCTGCCGACAATCGCCGAGATGACCGCGAAGCCTTTGTACCCGGGCGCCGTCGCGCGAATGATCTCACCAATAATAATGCCGTCCTTATTGAATGAGGCTGACGTGTCGGTCAGCGAGAGCTTTGTCGCCGCAGTCACGCGCCCCGTCCGGCGCGTCGGCAGCGCGCGGAAGTACATATACTGTTTGACGCCGCGAGACAGAAAGCTGGCCGCCGTGTCAGTGAGCCCGCCGCCCGTATACCTGACGGTTGCGCCGCCGCCCGAAAACGCCGCCGGGAGCGTATACCAGCCGAAATCGAAGTAGTTATTTTCAATGGTGATGTTCTGTGTCAGATTCGTACTGGCGTCCTGCCCGGTCGCCACGATGATCCCGTCAGAACACCAGAGGAAGCGGCAGCGCGAAATGGAGATGTCTTCAAACCCCTCATTGAACTGGATGGCCCGCCCGGCCCCACTGCCGAAGTTATCGAACGTGCATTGATCGAAGCTCACCCCACGGCCCTGTGTGAACAGCGCGGCGTTGTTGAATCGGTGGAACGCACAGCGATGAATGGTGACCGCTTCCGTCAGCACCCCGGCGACCGCGAGCGTCTCCTGGCACCTGAAGCCCCCGTCGAGCGTCAGGTCGTGAATCTCGAAGTGACCGGCCAGAATGGGGGGGCTGAATGAAGATTGCACCAGATACCGGCAGGCCGGGCCGGCGATCACGCGGGTAGTTTCCCGCGAACTGCCGCGCAGAATGATGTCCGGCGATGAAATGATGATGCCGTTCGGCTGGTTGATCTGGTACGTGCCCGGGGGAAAGTAAACGACGCCGCCATTCGGCAGCGACCTGATCGCGGCCTGAATCGCCGGAGCGTCATCCGCCGCCCCGTCGCCTCTCGCCCCGAAGTCCCTGACGCTGGCGACTGAATAAGTGCCGCGCAGCGTCCCGTCCTCGCGGTGTGAAACCTGGAGGAAATCGTTGAGCAGCGCGCCCCAGTTATCCGCATCGCCACCCGGGTTTGGCAATCGCGCCATATCAGGTCTGTCTCCTGTAAATCAAAGGCAGCCCTGATTGACCGCCGGCGTTAATTGAAATCGCGGAGCGCCTGGGAGCGCGAGCGTCCCGCTCGCCAGGCTTGAGTTCAGGGCCACCTGGAATTCGCCTGGGCTCTTTTCGGTGATTAAGCAAGCGGGACGCTCGCGCTCCCAGGTTCATGCGCCTTCATTCCAGGGTTCTGAATGATGCACACGCTTCGTGTAATTACCCCGCCCATAGCCGCCCATACCATAGCCAGTCCGTGCGGACGATTGTCTGACACCAGCCACATTACCCCGACGCAATTGAGGGAATCCCATCGGCACGAGCGGCTGAACACACCACTTCAAAAAAGCGCGACGAGTCAGGGCAGGGAAATTCATTTCAGATTTCCGTTCAGCGCGGCCCGCAGCGCGCGGCCCGTGAATGATTTTTTGTTGCGCACGACCGCTTCGGGCGTGCCTTCGGCGACGATGCGCCCGCCGCCCTCGCCGCCTTCGGGCCCGAGGTCAATGATCCAGTCGGCGGATTTCATCACGTCCAGATTGTGTTCGATGACGATGACCGTGTTGCCCAGACTGACCAGCCGCTGCAGCACGTCGAGCAGCTTGCGCACGTCTTCAAAGTGCAGGCCCGTAGTCGGCTCGTCGAGGATGTAAACCGTGCGACCGGTGGCACGGCGCGACAGCTCCTTTGAGAGCTTGATGCGCTGCGCCTCGCCGCCCGAGAGCGTCGTCGCCGACTGCCCGAGCTTCAGATACCCGAGCCCGACTTCGCTGAGCGTCTGTAATTTAGCTTTGATCTGCGGGTGGTTTTCGAGCAGTTCGAGCGCGTCTTCAACCGTCGTGTCGAGCAGCTGCGCGATGTTCCGGCCCTGATACCGCACGTCGAGCGTTTCGCGGTTGTAACGCTGACCGCGGCAGACTTCGCACGTGACGTAAACGTCGGGCAGGAAGTTCATCTCGATGCGCTTGAGCCCGTCGCCCTGGCACGCCTCGCACCGCCCGCCCTTGACGTTGAATGAGAAGCGCCCCGGCTTGTAACCGCGCTCGCGGCTCTCGGGCAGCATCGCGTACAGCTCGCGGATCGGCGTAAAGAGCCCCGTATAGGTGGCCGGGTTCGAGCGCGGCGTCCGCCCGATTGGCGACTGGTCAATCTCGATGATCTTGTCTATGTGTTCCAGCCCTTCGATGGTTTTGTGCGCGCCAGGTTCGGCGAGGCTGCGATAAATTTTGCGGGCGAGCGCGCGGTACAGAATGTCTTCGACCAACGTTGATTTGCCCGATCCGGAAACGCCGGTCACGACCGTGAACAGGCCGAGCGGGAAGGTGACGTCAATATTTTTGAGGTTGTGTTCACTCGCTCCGCGCACGACGAGCGCCTTGCCGTTGGGCGAGCGGCGCTCGTGCGGGAGCGTGACGGCCAGCTCGCCGGAGATGTATTTGCCCGTCAGTGAGGCGTCGGCTCTGGCGATGTCGTCGGGCGTGCCCGCCGCGATCAGTTCGCCTCCATGACTGCCCGCCCGGGGGCCCAGGTCAACGACGTAATCGGCGCGGCGGATCGTCTCCTCGTCGTGTTCAACGACCAGCACCGTGTTGCCCAGATCGCGCAGTCTCGCCAGCGTGTCGAGCAGCTGCTGATTGTCGCGCGGGTGCAGCCCGATTGAAGGCTCATCGAGGACGTACAGCACGCCGCGCAGTTGCGAGCCGATCTGCGTGGCCAGCCGGATGCGCTGGCTCTCGCCGCCCGAGAGCGACGCCGACGGGCGGTCAAGCGTCAGGTACCCGAGGCCGACCGCCTTCAGGAACCCGAGCCGGTCGCGAATCTCCTTCAGAATGCGACCGGCAATGGTCTCCTCGCGCTGATTGAGTTTGATCTTCTCAAAAGCGGCGCCGGCGTCCGTAATCGGCAGCCTCGTGTATTCCGCAATCGAGAGCCCGTTGACCCGCACGGCGAGCGATTCGGGTTGCAGCCGCTGCCCCTGGCAGGCGCGGCAGGTGATCGGCGAAATCAGCGCCTCGAAGGCCGCGCGCTGGCGGCTGCCGCCTTCCTCGTCTTCTTCTTCATAAGTTTTCAGCGTGTCCACCAGAAACGCCGTCGCGCCCTTCCACTCGCTCCTGTATTTATACTCGCCGTAACGGAACTCGATCTGATCCTTGAGCCCGAAGAAGAAAGCGTCCTTCGCCTTCTTCGGCAGGTCGGCAAAGGTTGTACTGGCGTCAGCGCCGAAATGCCGCGCCACGGCGTTCAATGCCTCGCGCAGGTACGAATCGGTGTTCTTGTCGGCGTCACCGACGAAGGACAGTTTGCCGATCGGAGTGTGTTCATCGAGTACCAGCTTCCGCGGGTCAATTTCGAGCTTCGTGCCAATGCCGTGGCACTCCTTGCAGGCCCCATAGGAGCTGTTGAAGGAAAAGGAGCGCGGTTCGAGTTGCGGGATCGAGATGTTGCAATAGACGCACGCCATCCGCTCCGAATACATCCGCTCTTCGCCGTCAACGATCGAGATCACGACCACGCCGTCGGTCAGTCTGGTCGCGGTCCTGACCGATTCTTCCAGCCGCTGCGCGATGCCGCCTTTGATCAGCAGGCGGTCAACCACGACTTCGATGGTGTGATTCTTCCGCTTGTCGAGCGTGATCTCTTCGTCGAGCGAGCGCATCTCGCCGTCAATTCTGACGCGCGTGAAGCCGCTCTTCTGCAACTTTTCGAGTTCCTTTTTGAACTCGCCCTTGCGGCCCCGGACAATCGGCGCAAGGATCATCACGCGCTCGCCTTCGGGCAGCTCCCTGACGCTCTGAATGATCTGCTCGGTTGACTGCCGCGAGACGGGGCGGCCGCAGTTGTGGCAGTGCGGCTGGCCGATGGAAGAGAAGAGCAGGCGCAGGTAGTCGTACACTTCGGTGACCGTGCCGACGGTCGAGCGCGGGCTGCGGCTGGTGGTCTTCTGCTCGATCGAGATCGCGGGCGAAAGGCCTTCGACCGCATCCACGTCGGGCTTTTCGAGCTGGTCCAGAAACTGCCGCGCGTAAGCCGAGAGCGATTCGACGTAGCGGCGCTGGCCTTCGGCGTAGATCGTGTCGAAGGCGAGCGACGATTTGCCCGAACCGCTCAGTCCGGTGATGACGGTCAGCCGGTTGCGCGGGATTTCGACGTTGATGTTTTTGAGGTTGTGCTGGCGCGCGCCGCGCACCGTGATTTTGTTAATAGACATACAGGGCACTACAGACAATTTTTGTTCTGATAAACGAAACGAGAATTCTAGCGGAGAGGCGGGGGCGGGACAAGCAGCGCCGCGGATGATTTCTTGTCCGCTCAGGGCCGGGTGAAATAGAATGCCGGACAGTTCAGATTTTTTACAGGGGATTACACTATGGAAGCCGTCACCGAAGTTACTCCCGACCCGGAAAAAAACTACGAAATCGTCAACGGTCAGCCGGAGGAGAAGGAGATGCCCGGAGCCATACATGGAGGTGTCTGTGGACGACTTGTTCTCAGGTCAGGCAGTTTTGTTGAAGCGAACAAGCTGGGGGGAATGTATGTAGAGACCGGTTTTCAGATTGGCAGGAACGAGCGTATCCCCGATCTCGCCTTCATCTCTGCTGATCGGCTGCCTGCCGAAGAGCCTGAAGGCAAGTGGCTGATCGTGCCCGACCTCGCTGTTGAAATCATCTCGCCCAATGACCTTTACGTGAAGGTCACCGCCAAAGTCGGCGAGTATCTGAACGCCGGGGTGAAGCAGGTCTGGCTGGTCGCCCCCGAAGACCGCACCATCACGATCTATCGTTCCATCACTGACATCATCGCCTTCCCGGGCGATGGCGAGCTTGTGTGTGAGGATTTATTTCCCGGCTTCCGCTGCCCGCTCGGCGACATCCTGAGAATCCGTCAGAGCAGTTGATTCTTTCGGCGCGTACTCACCACGAGCGAGGAAAACCCGATGAACATTGCCCCGTTCGCGCTTCGACCACCACGACGTCATCGCCCCGATTGGCGCAGGTGGGATGGGGAAGGTTTACCACGCGTGCATCGTTTCGGCGCCCAATCATCCGAACATCGTCACCATTTTCGAGAATCAAGGAGCCAATCATGAATAAACGTACCGGTATGTGCTGTTTCCTTCTGGTGGTTTTCCTGACGGGATTGACTGCTGCACAATCACAGTCTGCCCCGGTTACGGCGATCAAAGCCGGCCGGCTGATTGACCCGGAGACCGGGACGGTGGCCACTAACCAGGTGATCCTCGTCGAGGGCGAGAGGATCAGGGCGGTCAGCGCGAACCTGGCCATCCCCGCCGGGGCGACGGTCATTGATCTCACAAAACTCACGGTGCTGCCCGGTCTCGTGGACGCGCACACGCACATGGCGATGACTTACAAGGAGCAGCCCGAGAACAACTATTACTACCTGACCTATGTGATGGATTCGACGGCGCTGCGCGCGATTCAGGCCGCGTCCAACGGCATTCAGTTGCTCAACTCGGGCTTCACCATCATTCGTGATGTGGGCAACAACGGGCTTTATGCCGATGTGGCCTTGCGCCAGGCCATCGAGCAGGGCTGGTTGCCGGGGCCGACCGTCATCCCGTCGGGCATCATCATCGGCAGCACGGGCGGGCAGTTGTGGCCGACGCCGGAGATGTACAAGTATCACCAGATCATCTTCCCGGAATACCTCGACGCCAACAGCCACGACGAGATCGTGCGCGCCGTCCGCGAGAACATGCTCTTCGGCGCGCGGACGATCAAGCTCTGCATTGACTGCAAGCCGTGGGGCTACTCGGTCGAGGACATCAAACTGGCGATCAGCGAGGCGGCGAAGGGCGGCTGCAAAGTCGAAGGCCACGTGCAGACCCCGGAGGGCGCGCAGCGCGCCATTGACGCGGGCATCCACATCATCGCTCACGGCAACGCGCTCACGCCCGAACACCACCGCCAGATGGCCGAGAAAGGCATCTTCCTCGCGGGCACCGACACGCCCTTCACCAGGTATCGCGGCAGCGAAGCGGCCTTCAGGCAGACCGTGGCCAGACTGCGCGATGCCTGGGAGAAGAAGGTTCCGCTGACCTTCTCGACCGACTTCGATTACTGGAACGAGCGGATGAAGGACGAGCAGACCGGCGAATGGCTGAGCCGCGGCGACCTGACGATTGCCTTTCTGGAAACCTGGAAGGCGGCCCGGATACCCGCCGCCGACATCCTGCGCGCGCTCACGATCAACGGCTACAAGGCCGCCGACATCATCAGGGAGCGCGGCCCCATCAGGCCGGGTTGCTTCGCCGACCTGATCGCCGTCGTGGGCGATCCGCTCACTGAGATTGATGCGTTGCGCAGTGTGCAGTTCGTGATGAAGAACGGCGCGGTCTTCAAAAAGGACGGGGTGATGATGCCGGAAAAGCTTTTCCATCCCGGCCCGGTCAGGCTGCCCAGTGGCAGATATACCCGCTGATGTGGCGTGTCATTCCACATCTTGTCGCGCCTCGCGCAAAGTCAGGAGATCTGTTGTGAGAGGGAAATTCACCGCGGAGGCGCAGAGAACGCAGAGCCGGCGCAGAGGTTGCTGTCTTTCTCTGCGTAGTCTCTGCTCTCTCCGCGTCTCTGCGGTGAAGGGGCCTTCAACAATACGACATCTGGTTTTGTCCCAGGTACGTGCAGGTGGAATGGGCGAGGTCCGGGCGGCGCTGGGGCGGAGCTCACTCATCAACCATCAATGTTTCCTTCAGCATCCGTTTGAGAATCTTGCCTGAGGCCGAAAGAGGGAACTCTTCGACGAAAACGATGCGTCTCGGGATTTTGTAACGCGCCAGCCTGTCCAGACAGAAGGCGGTGATTTCGTCGTCAGTGACTTCGCCCCGTCTGATGACCGCGGCGACCGGCGTTTCCCCCCACTTCGGATCGGGCAGGCCGAAGACGGCGGCGGAAGCGACTGAAGGATGCGCGTGTAGCACGGCTTCGACTTCCGCCGGGTAGATATTCTCGCCGCCGGAAATGATCATGTCTTTGGCGCGACCGGCGATGTAGTAATAACCGTCGTCATCCTGCCGGGCCAGATCGCCCGTGTAAAACCAGCCGCCGCGCAGCGCCGCCGCGGTCGCTTCGCTGTTCCGCCAGTAGCCGGAACAGACGTGCAGCCCCTTCAGGATCAACTCGCCGATTTCGCCGCGCGGCACGTCGTGACCGCACTCATCAACGATGCGCGCTTCGCTGTGAAAGGTCGGGAAGCCGATGGAGCCGGCCTTCCTCCTGGCATCTCTGAGGTCGAGCTTGAAACAGTTCGGCCCGACTTCGGTCATCCCGAACCCCTGGGTGAAGCAGACGCCGCGCTGCTGATAAGCTTCAATCAACGGGAGCGGGCACGGCGCGCCGCCGGAGATTAAGAACCGCAGCGAACTGAGATCGGTGCCCGGGAAGCGCGGCGATTCCATCATCATCTGAAACATCGTCGGCACTCCGAAGGCTACCGTGCAGCGATACCGTTCAATCGCTTCGAGGACCTGCGTGCCGTCAAAGCAGCGCAGCATCACGACCGTGCCGCCGACGTGGAGCAGCGGCAGCGTCAGCACGTTGAAGCCGCCGGTGTGAAAGAGCGGCGCGTGAACCGTGGTGATGTCGCTCGCCGCGAGATCCCAGCCGAGGTTGGTGTTGATCGAATTCCACGTGAGCATCCGGTGAGAGAGCAGTGCGCCTTTGGGGTGTCCGGTCGTGCCGGAAGTGTAGATGATCAGCGCGGGCATTTCGGCGTCGAAGCTTTCGACTTCCACCGGAGCCGTCGAGGACTCATGCAATGCCTGCTCATAACAGGGATCAGTGGATGATGAATCAAAGGCGATGCCATGACTGATCGTGACCTGCTCGCGCAGGCGGCTGACGACGGGCGCGAATTCGGCCTCGTAAAACAGCGCGCGCGGCTCGCAGTCCCTGAGAATGTATTCCAGTTCGGGCTGAGTCAGGCGGTAATTGAGCGGGACGAGAATCGCCGTGAGCTTGGCCGCGGCGAAGAAGGCTTCGAGAACCTCGGCGCGATTCAATGCCAGCACGGCGATGCGGTCGCCGCTCTGCACGCCGCACCGCTCGCGCAAATAATTCGCCAGCCGCGTGGCCCGTTCGTTCAGTTGCCGGTAATTGAGCGTTGTATCGGTCCCCGCGTTGATGATTGCCACCTTGTCGGGCGAAACCACCGCGCGCCGTGCCATCCAGTCTCTGACGTACATACTGATCTCCGAACAGTTATTCAGTAATTGAACTTGAACGCAAACTGAATAATGCGCGGGTTGTTGGTCGCGGAGATGATACGCCCGAACGAGCCGGGGTTGACAACCGCGCCGGTGACAGGGTCGAGGCTGCCGCCGGAAGCGGGTACCGCGTTGAGGTCGCTGATCGGGTTGGCGAGGTTGACCTGATTGAAGAGGTTGAAGAACTCGGCGCGGAATTCAAAGTTCTTGGACTCGGCCACGCGGAAGCGTTTGATCAGCGAAAAATCGGTGTTCTTCTGGCGCGGCCCGCGCAGGATGTTGCGGCCGACCATCCCGATGTCAGTGCCCGCCGCGCCCGCGACGACTGCCCCGCCGGAACTTGGAATCGGCTGACCCGCCGCAATCATCGGGCGCGCGAAAGCCGCGGGGTTGAAATAATAGCCCGTGGGCACAGGGCTCATGGCCGTGTCACGCGTTGCGCCTGCGGCGTAGTTGGGGCGCGCGAGCGGCGCACTGCCGCCCGACAAGCCGTAAAACGACCCCGCGCCCGTGTCCACAATATCAATCGGCAGACCCGACATCACCGTGACGATGCCGGCCACCTGCCAGCCGCCCAGCAGGAAGTTGCCGACCTTTGAATCCCCGATGAAAGACGGGCGCGGCAGATCCCACAAGCCGCTCAGCACAAACCGGTATGTGCGGTCGAAATCCGACACACCGCGGTTGGCCCGATTATTGAGCTGATTGCCGAGAATCGCGCTGGTTTCACCGACCGCGCCCGGATTGATTACGCCGCCGATCCCCGCGCCGCCGCCCTGACCAGAGGCGTTGTCAATTGATTTGGCGTAAGTGTAAGCCGCCAGAAATTGCAGGCCCCCGGAGAATCGTTTGGTCAGGCTCGCCTGCAACGAATTGTAACTCGATTGCGCCGTGGACTGATTCTGGAAGAATCCGTTGATCCCCACGCCCGAAAACGGCGCGCGCAACGCAGCGTTCGCGGGAGTCGTCGTATTGATCACCGCGCCGGTCACGTCGTTGGTGATCGGGTTCTGCGCGCTCGCCAGCCGCGCCTGATTGATCGCCACCTGCCGGAACAGATTCACCCCGCGCGTGCCGACATACGCGGCCTCGAACATCCAGTCCCTGAGGACTTCGTACTGCACGTTGAAGTTGTACTGATGCAGATACGGCGTGCGGATGTTGCGATCAAAGACGGTGCCTGAGAGCGCTACGCCTGGCACGAGCGTGGGGAATTGCGATTGCGTCGGGGCCGCGAAGAACGGGTCAGAAAACGGGAGCGGCGCGGGCGAGCCGACTCTCGCGCCGAACACATACGTGGGCGGCACGATCACATTCAGCGTGATGTACTGGAACGAAGCGCGCGAATAGAAGATGCCGTAGCCGCCGCGCACGACCATCCGCCCTGAACTGAGCGGCGAATACGCGAAGCCGATGCGCGGGGCAAAATTGTTCGGGTCAATGCTCGTGACGACGCGCTTGTCCACATTTGGAATGTCCGGCGAATCGAACTCCTTCGTCACGTTCCCGGCCTGCACGAATCCGCCGACGGGCGGGCCAAGCGGCGTGCCTGCGACGGCGAGCGGGCGCGGCTTGTAGAGCGTCGGGTCGAACGTCGCAATGCGCCCGCGCGTGTCGTATGGCGGCAGGTCGAGTTCATAACGCAGGCCCAGATTGAGCGTCAGCTTCGATGAGACCTTCCAGTCGTCCTGCACGAAGAAGTTGTAATCGTGCGCGCGCAGGCTGCGATTGCCGAGTCCGCTGCCGAAGACCGAGACGAATGCCTGACCCTGCAGGAAGCTCTGGAAGCTCAGGAAATCAATCTGCCCGCGCGTGAAGAAATTCAGCACGTAGTTGTTCTCGTTGTAGCGGAACTCCGCGCCCGCGCGGATGAAGTGCTTACCCTTCGTGATCGAGAGCGTGTCCGCGAGCGTCGTCGAAGGGGCCACAGCCTTCACGTCAATCGTCGGCGAAGTGCCGATCACCACGCCGCCCGCCGCGGGTGCGATGCGAATCAGCGGCAGCCCCGGAAAGTCCCCGGCGTTCGCCCGCCTGATGCCGATGTCGGCGTCGTTGATCGGCTCCTGCGGGAAGGCATCCACGCGGATGAAGTTGTAACCGACGCGCGCCTCGTTGATCAGGTTCGGGCTGAAGACGTGCGTGTGCTGCACCGTCGCCAGCCGGTTGTTGTTCTTCTGAAAATTGCCGAAGCCCGGCACGTTCGGGCCGCCGCCCAGGAAACTCGGCAGCACCAGCGTCTGCGGCGCGTTCGAGAAGAAGAACTTGAAAGCAATCGAATCCTTGTCGCTCAGCCGCCAGTCGAAGTTGGAATTGAACTGATCCTCCTGAAACTTTGAGATCGCCGAGCCCGAATACCTCCCGCTGGCCTGCGGGGTCGGGATCAGATACTGGCCGTTGCCCAGCTTCGCATTGAGCAGCGAGAGTGCCGTCGGGTTGATCGAAGTCACGGTCGTGCTGCCGGGGAAAAATGTTTTGAGCAGCGTCGCCTGCGAACGGTCATCAGTCAGCCCCGGCGCGACCAGCACGTTTGAGGTCAGACTGTTGATCGGCGAAGCGCCGTTGTTTTCGCGCGTGCCCTGATACGAAATGAAGAAGAAGAGCTTGTCTGGTATGCCGGGGCCGCCAATCGTGCCGCCGAACACGTTGCGCGTCAGTTCGGGCTGCGCGACACCGGCGGCTTTCAGGAACGGGTTGTTGGCGTTGAGCGCCTTATTGCGGAGGTATTCGTAAACCGCGCCGTGAAATTCGCTGGTTCCGCTCTTCGTGACGGCCTGCACATTGCCGCCGCCTGAACGCCCGAATGTGGCGTCGTACAGCGAGGTCTGCACCTTGAATTCCTGAATCGTTTCGGGCGCGGGCACTGAGAGTGACGGCGCGGAGTTCGTCCCCATCGAGTTGGCGTCCACGCCGTTGATCTGAAAATTGTTGTTCGTCACGCGCGCGCCGTTGACCGAGATGTTCTGCGAGTTGCGCCCGACGGCAGTGTTATCGGGCAGGTAAGTTGCCGCGCCGGGCGAAAGCCCAAGGATCTGCGTGAAATTCCGCGTCGCCAGCGGGAGTTCAGCGACGGCGCGTGAATCCACGACGCGGCCCAACTGCGCGCCTTCAGTTTGCACGAGCGGGGAGGCGGAGGTGATGGTCAGCGATTCTTCAGTCACCGCGCCCACCACCAGACTGGCATTGACGACGGTGGTTTCAGTGATGACGACCCTGACGATATCAAAGAAGGCCCTCTTGAAGCCGTTCGCTTTGATGGTGACCTGCCAGGCGCCCGGAGTCAGCAGCGGCACGGTGTAATTGCCTTCCGCGTCGGCGGTGACTTGGCGTTCCTCCCCGGTCGCTTTGCCGGTCACGGTGATTTCAGCGCCGGCGATCACGTCCCCCTTTTCATCTTTGACTGTTCCGGCGATGCGCCCCGTGGTCTGGCTCTGCGCGGATACCGACACGCTGAAGAAGGCCGACAGGCAGAGTGCCAGGCAGAATGCTGCTGCGGTTCTGATCTTCATCCTCGCTCTCCTTACTTTGTGGTGATGGTGACAGGTGATGGTTTGTCGTAAGCAAACCTCAGTAAATTCCCCGGCAAAGCTGTTGCGGTGAATGAAAAGCAATCGTTGTTCCGCGTCGGAACGTGTCGCTGGCAGGCGAAGTGTGGAATGGGTAACTCGTTGAGTGAGTGAGATTGAGTGATGAGTGTGAGCGCAGGTCCGGGGCTGTGGGATTTTGCGCGGGTGTTCAGATTTTAAGCGGTCATCGGGAGGAGTGTTTATTTTTTGATCATTGCGTAAGCTGCTCTGATGCAAAGACTCAGCCCTGTGCATCGGGCTGATACTTCCGCAGCTTGCTGTAAAGCGTCGTCCGCGTGACGCCAAGGATTTCGGCGGTGCGGCTGAGGTTGCGCCCGGTGGCCGCGAAGACGTGTTGGATGTGCAGGCGCTCGACCTCTTCGAGTGACAGAAACTCCTCGCGGTTTTCACCGCGCCCGGCGTCTTCCGAACCTTCTGAAACCCCGGCGCCGAGCGGCAGGTCGCCTGCGTGAATGCGTTCGGCGCCGCACAAGATCATCGCGCGCTCGACGATGTTGCGGAGTTCACGGATGTTGCCGGGCCAGCTGTAACTGAGCAGCAGCGCCTCGGCCTTCGGCGTGACGCCCTGAACGCGGCGGTTGAGCTTCTGATTGAAGTGCGCGATGAACTGCGCGACGAGCGGCAGGATATCTTCGCGGCGTTCGCGCAAGGGCGGCAGCAGGATCGGCATCACGCTCAGCCGGTAAAACAGATCCTCGCGGAAGTGCCCGCGTTTGATTTCGGCGGGCAGGTGGCGATTAGTCGCGGCGATGATCCGCACGGCGACCTCTTTCTCCTGCACTCCGCCGACGCGCCGAAATCTTTTCTGCTCCAGCACGTTCAGCAGCCGCGCCTGAATTGACGGCTCCATCTCGGCAATCTCGTCAAAGAAGATCGTCCCCTGATGCGCCAGCTCGAAGAGCCCCGCTTTGGTCGAGACGGCCCCGGTGAAGGCGCCCTTCTCGTGGCCGAAGAGTTCGCTTTCGAGCAACTCGCGGCTCAGGCCCGCGCAGTTGATCGCGACGAAGGGCTTGTCGCGCCGGTCGCTCAGCCGGTGAATCAGGTTCGCGACCATCCCCTTGCCCGTGCCGGTTTCGCCCTGCAGGAGTACCGTCGTGTCCGAAGGCGCGAGCTTTTCAACGGTCGCGTGGATGCGTTTGATCGTTTCGCTCCGGCCGAGGAAGTATTCGGCCGCGACCTGCTCCTGCGCGAGCCCGATCAGCAGTCGCTCGCGGCGGGCGTGACTCTGTTCGAGCGTTCTGGCGATCAGGATGAGCAGGCTGTCGGCGTCGAAGGGCTTGGTCAGGAAATTTTCGGCGCCACCCTTGAGCGCTTTGATCGCCGATTCAATCGTGCCGTGGGCGGTCAGGATGATCACCGGCACTTCGTCATCAATCGCCCTGATGCGCGGCAGCAGGTCGAGGCCGTTCGTATCCGGCAGTCGCAGGTCGAGCAGGACGAGTTGCGGCGACTGTTCGGTGACGAGCGACAGGGCCTGCGCGCCGGTTTCGGCTTCGAGCGCGCGGTAGCCTTCGGCTTCGAGCAGGTTGCGCAGGCCGAAGCGCACGGAAGGTTGGTCGTCGGCGATCAGAATTTTGTCCTGACTGGCGGGCATTGTGATTGAGGATCAATGAAGCAGGTGCAGATAATCAGGATAGATGACCACGGCCGGCATACGCGAACCCGGGGAAACCGCGATGAGGGCTTGTCAGGCGGGCAGCGACGGATCAGTTTTGCTCTCCAGTCGCCGCACATCTCTCCTCAGGAACTTCACCTCTTCGGTATAAACATCCAGCTTTTCATTCACCAGTTCGACCCGCTGGCGAAGATCAACGTAACGAGTGCGGGCATCCTCCTCAAGTCGCCTGACCTCAACCGTCAGCAGGTTCTTCAGTTCAGTGAAGTGTACTTCCAGACGTGCGTTGAGCAGGGTGAACAACTCCGGGATGGTCTGGGGTAACTGCTCCGGAATCGGATTGGTGGGAGTGCTTTCATCATTTGTATTCATGAACGTCTCCTTCTCACACAGTAACAGCCACCGAGAGGATAAGATGGCAGTCAGGCTGCCTGCAACTCAAATCCTGCTGAAGGCTTCAATCGCAGGTGCGTGTTCAGGTGAGGGTTGTGATGACCAGTTACCACGGTATTGGCGCCGGCCTGCCGGTATCGGGGCAACTCTCAAAGCAGTCGTTATGTACCCACACCCCGAACGAGATATTTCTGAGGCCGTTTTCAAATTCAGGATGCACGCTCGCGGCGCGGCGGGACATCCCAACAGTTGTCCGGCCACAGACGGGGCACTCGTCAGACTGTCGGAAGGCCCGGTCACTGAATTCAGGAGGGTCTTCGGAAATCGTGGCCGAGATCACACTGCCAGCCCGGGACAAATCATTTGTGAGATCAATCTTCAATGGTGTATTGAGGTGCCGGTGGGACTGATTACCCCAAGCACGATTCCATTCCCGGCGATCCTCGAAGTCAGATGCGTCAAACGTGAGGATGGGGTCAGCATCGCTGGGGCGGATGGGCAAAAGGCGGCTGATCAATACCGCGACAGTAGAGCGAATTTTTTCAACCAGGACTTTCATAACACCTGACGATGCGCCTTCAGGATGCGAGTGATGAAAGAGGCTTTTGACTTCAACTCGCACGTGAGCGACTACAATCCGGGAGCCAGGTCAGCTTTTACCACACCCCTATGGACTCTGAGCCTGCAACGGCAAACGGATCATAAATGACGTTCCTTTTCCTGTTTCCGACCTGACCGCAATCGTGCCGCCGTGATCGTGAATTGTTTTGCGCGTGATCGCAAGGCCGAGGCCGGTGCCGTCGGTGCGCGTCGTAAAAAACGGCTCGAAGACCCGACTCACATTTTCCGGCACAATGCCAGAGCCGGTGTCGCTGACTTCGATCCGCAACTGACTCTGACCGTCGCCATTTGAATTATCGCTCCTCATACTCAACACAATCCAAATCTGTCCGTTCGCTTTGGTGTGCCGCAAGGCGTTGTCGAGCAGATTGACGAAGACGCCGTGCATTTTGCGGCGGTCAAAACGCAGGGCCGGCACTTGCTCGGGGCAATCGCAGGAAAGCGTGACACCTCCGGCCTCGGCCTGCGGTCTGAACTCGGCGATTGCCTCGCGGATCACTTCGCGGATGTCTGAGGCGGTCGCGTCAAAGGTGATCGGGCGGCTGTGTTCGAGCAGCTGTTCCATCAGGTAATTGAGATGGCCGACCTCCATGTTCACCACGTCGAGGAAGGGGCGCACGGCTTCGCGGTCGTCGAGTTTGCGTGACAGAGCGCCGAGCGTCGTCATGATGCCGAAGAGCGGGTTGCGGACTTCATGCGCGACCCCGGCGACGAGTTCGCCGACCGCGGCCAGACGCTCCGAAGCGATCAGCTGCTGCGTCATCAGGCGCTCTTTTTCCAGCAGCTGTGCGTTGGCGAGCAGGTGTGCGGCCTGCGAGGCGAAGATCATCACCAGCTGTTTGTCTTCTTCCAGAAACCCGCCGGCCTTGTTCATCACGGCCAGCGACCCGAGAGTGAGTTCGCCGGCCTGCAAAGGGACGGCCAGCATTTCGCGCACGCCGGGCATTTCAGCCGCAGCGTCGTTCGTCAGATACGGCTCGCCGGTTTTCAGCACGGAAGCGACGATGCCGCACTCGTCGAGCCGTGAGCGCAGCAGCTGCGCCTGGTCATCGCTCACGCCGTAGCCGGGCAGCTGCGCGGAGAGGCGCTGTTTGCGTTCGTCGCAGAGCAGGATCAGGCACATTTCGGCGCCGAGCAGCCGCGCGATCTTGCGCGTCAGCAGTTCGCAGGCGCGGCTGACTTCCGTGCCCGTGCCCATCATCAGCGAGATGTGGTAGAGGCCGCTCAGCCGTTCGAGGTCGCGCCGCAGTTGTTCCGCCGTTTCGTTGAGTGCCCGCGCCAGACTGCCCACCTCGTCCGGGCCGCCAGCGGTGACCGGCTCGACGTAACCGCCGGTGACGAGCTGGCGCGCGATCCCCTCCATCCGGCGCAGCGGCTTGATGACCCTGAAAAACAAAACTGCGCTGGTGACGAAAGACGTGGCGATCAGCAACAGGGCAGCTGAAACGGTGATGAGCAGGATTGCCCGCGCGCTCTGTGAATCAGGTGCTGATTGAAGAGTCACAAAACAGACCGTCGCCAGCACGAGCAGCGCAACCAGCCAGCCGATCAGCAGCCTGCCCAGCACGCTGCGGCGCGGGTTGAGCAGCCGCCGGACTGCCTGGCTGCTTTCGGCGCGGCGGCGGGTTTCGATCTCCTGAATCGCGCGGATGGCTTCACCCCGGGTGGCGAAAACGTTGGATTGCAGGTCACTCGCCGCGCCCAGATAACGCAGCACCGAGCGGGTGAAGCCGCTCGACGAATAGCGCGCGGTGGCGATGCCGTAGCGGTCGGAGAAGTCCTTGATACGCTCGCCGTAATAATCAACGATCTCCGGCGCGATCTCCGTGCCCTCGTAATTGACGACCGCGTAGACTCTGCGCCCCTGCGTCTCGTAAGCCTCGCGGACGTACTGCGCCATCGCGTCAACCTGCTCGCGGCTTTCGATCCTGAGGCCCGCGAAGTTGATGAAGAGAATGTTCTGCTGCTGGTCGAGAGTGAAACGATCACGCATAAGGAAATATGGCGGGCCGGAGCAGGCCGGTGTCTGGTACCGGTTCCGCGCCGCAAAGATAAGGGCGGAAATGCTTCAGTGCAAGGATCGAAACGCAGTGATGAGGCGGCGCGGCGAGGACGGGATTGATTTGAATTGAGGAATCGAATCAGACACCAGACTGAAGGCTGCTTTAGTTGGGAATGACGCGCGCCAGCACCTGATGGCGCGCCATCAGCCAGGTCAGTACGACTGTGCCGGCGGTCAGAACCTCCTGCGACCAGAGGGGCCACGACCAGGTGTTGATGGCGCGGAAGGCGATGGCGAAGATCAGGTGGACGATGAAGCAGTAGAGGCTCGCCCGGCCCATCGTCGCCAGCCACCGCAGCGGGCCGGGGAATTTTTCGTTTCGCAGGCAGTAGCGGACGAGCAGGTAGCAGGGAATGATCGTCGTGAAAAACACGACCAGCCGGCCCGGCGCATGCGTCACGCGGTTGAACCAGAACGAATCGGTTGTGTCATTGAGCAGGTGCAGTGAGGGGTGAGACGGGCGCTGAAACTGCGCGAGGATGAACAGAGCCGCGCTGAGCGTCAAACACACCGGCAGCAGCCACTGCCGGTGCGCGGGCCAGAACTCGCCCGCCAGTTTCTTCCGGTGATAACCCAGCGCCAGCCCGCTGAAGTACAGAAACTGCCACCCGGGCAGCGAAAATATCCGCGCGCCGGAAGCCGGGTGCGCCAGCTGCCACAGATCGGGAAAATACTGCGCTGCGAGATAAAGCGCCCCCGAACAGGCCATCAGCAGCGCCGTCAGGTTGCGCCGCATCGCTTCCAGCCACAGCGGAGTCAGCGCGACAAAGACGATATAGACCGGCAGGATGTTGAGGTAATATTCCGACTGCAATCGCAGCGTCGGGATCATCCAGAGCGCGTTCGCCCAGCCACCCGTTTCGCTGACTGGAGACATCGGCAGCAGCCCGGTGGTTTCATGCAGAATCACCGTGCCGAACATCAGCACGCAGTGCGCGGCCCAGAGTTTCAGCGCACGCGACCAGATCCGCCGGTAAGCCGCCCGCGGCCCGTCATTCGCGAGGCGCCGCCCTGAAATCTGCCCGAGCAGCCAGCCCGCCAGGAAGACAAAACCCGACGCGGCAGTGACGTATTGATGCGGATGCACGACCGCATTCAATCGCGTCGTCGTGCCGACGTGCATGACGATCATCATCACGATGCACCAGCCGCGCAGCACGTCTATTTCGACTTCTCTTTTATCCGCGCCAGCGAGCGAGACCGGAGCCGTGGCCGCGGCCTCAAAAGGCGGACTCGTGATCTCACGGACTGAAGTCGTCGAATAATTCATAGCCTCGCATCTGCCGCAACAGATGCGGCGCGTTGCCATCTGCCGGGGGGCGGGGAAAATCTCCGGGGCATCAGATGCCAGAGGTCTCGCGCTCGCGTGATTATTCGATTACATCGTCGTGACGGGTGGCCTCGGTCGGGGCGGGCTCGACGGCCTGGTACTCTTCGGGTGTGTTGACGTTGGTGAGGAAGCGGGCCGCATCGGGCAGGTGAGCGTATTCGCGGAAGGGAACCAGCCGCGCCCGAACGCGCAGGCGGAGCCGATCCGCCGCCAGCTCATTCCAGCCGAGCATGCGCCCGAGCGGCTCGCGGCAGGCGGCAGAGTAAATGCCCACCAGCATCTGCGCGCGGCTCGCGCGATCCAGCGGGATCGTGAGGTCGGGCTTTTCGGTCTCGTGAATCTGCCGAAGCCGCCGCAGAAACTCCGCGGTCACGAATGGCAGGTCGCAGGCCAGGATGAGCGCTGATTCCCCGGCTGAACACCCAGCGAGCGCGGTATAAATGCCGCCCAGCGGGCCGCAGTGATTGTACAGGTCATCCAGCACCTCAGCGTGCCACCGCTCCGCCAGCTCATGATAGCGGGCAGCCTGCGGGTTCTTTGAGCTGATGACGATGGCAGGGTGAGGCGCGATTTCGCAGGCGGCTGCCAGCACGTGTTCGATCATCGGACGCCCGTCGAGCGGGAGCCAGGATTTATCCTCACCCATCCGCGCGCTGCGCCCGCCCGCTTGGATGAAGCATTGCGGGTTACTGCCCCCGGGGTCTGAAATCTGAGGTCTGATGTCATCCATCTTTTTTCAATCCGCAATCCGCAATCTGCAATCCGCAATTTGTTGTGTTATATTGCTGTCGGCGTTGCCGACCGAATCATAGCAGTCGGCGGCGCGCAATCAACAGTTTTTCGGCATTGAGGTACTTCCAACATGACTCGTCTGATTTCCGTGTTCCTGCTTTCAGCCCTGCTTGTCACCACCGCTTCAGCCCAGACTGACAAAGGGTCTCAGGATTCGGCCGGTCCGCAATCCGCAATCCGCAATCCGCAATCGAACGGGTTTTTCCCGCTCGATCAGGTCAAACCCGGGATGCGCGGCGTCGGCTGGACGGTACTCGAAGGCAGCGAGCCGACCAGGTTCGAGTGCGAAATCCTCGGCGTGCTGAAAGGCTTTCAGAACCCGCAGCGCAACGCCATCATCATCAAACTGCTCGGCGAAAAGTTCCAGCACACGGGCATCTTTCAGGGGATGAGCGGCAGCCCCGTCTACATTGACGGGAAGCTGGTCGGCGCGGTCGCCTTCGGCTTCCAGTTCGCCAAGGACCCGATTGGCGGGATCACGCCGATTCAGGAGATGGTGGATATTTTCGAGCAGCAGCAGGAGAAGAGCGCGAGGCCGGCTGCGCAGCCGCGTTCGATCTCATTTTCAGAGATCGCCTTCAGTGAAAATTCGCGCGAGTACGCGAACTTTGTGAGCGGGTTGACCGGTAATCAGGCGCAGCCGGTCGCGACGCAGACGGCTGCGGGTGGGCAGGTACTCGTGCCGATTGCCACGCCGCTCGCCGTGACGGGCATCCCGTCTGACGTGATTGCACGGTTCGCCCCGCAGTTTCAGGCGATGGGCCTGAACCCGGTCGCGGGCGTGGTGAGCGCCGCCGGGATCGAAGAGATGAAGAAGGCCGATGGCGACACGCTCAAGCCCGGCTCGACGATTGTCGTGCCGCTCGTGCGCGGCGATTATTCGCTGGCGGCGGCGGGCACGGTGACGCACCGCGACGGCAATCGCATTTATGCCTTCGGCCACCCGTTCCTCTCGCTCGGCGTCGCCGACATGCCGATGAATGAGGGCTCGGTGGTAACTGTGCTGCCGAATTCCGCGATCTCATTCAAGCTGGCCGCGCCGACCGCGATGGTGGGCGCGATTCGCGGCGACCGCTCGACGGGCATTTACGGCGAACTCGGTGTCGCGCCGAAAATGATCCCGGTCGAAATCAATCTCCAGACCAGCCGCGGCGTCACCCAGCCTTATCATTTCGAGATGGTCTCGGATCGTTTCCTGACGCCGATTCTGATGCAGATCACGACGATGTCAACGATTGCCTCGACCGAACGCACGATCGGCGATTCGACCCTCCAGCTGCGCACGCGCATCGCGCTCAGGGGGCAGCCGGAGATCGGGCTGGAAAACAGGCTCTCGATTTCGGCCAACGCGCCGCTGGCCGCCGCGTTCTCGGTGTCGCAGCCGGTGAGCGCGCTCTACAACAGCGGCTTCAGCGAGATGGCCATCGAGCGGATCGTACTCGACATCGTCTCGAAGGACGCACGCAACACGGGCAAGCTCGAGCGGCTCTGGACCAACCGCACCGAAGTGAAGCGCGGCGAGCGGATCGAGATACAGGCTTTCGCGCGCACCGAAAACGGCGGCGAATACGTCGAGCGCATCCCGATTGAGATCCCACAGGACGTGCCGCTCGGCCAGTTGCAGATCATGGTCGGCGACGGCACGGCGGTGCAGGCCGCGGAGCCGCGCACCGGCTTCACGCCGAAATCGCTCGGGCAGCTGGTCCGCGAACTCAACCGCATCCGCAAGGCGGATCGCCTCTACGTCCGGCTCTCGCGCTCGGAGACCGGGGCCGTCATCAATAACGAAGAGCTGCCGAGCCTGCCGCCTTCGGTGCTGGCGACGCTCGGCTCGGACCGGACTTCGGGCGGCTACACGCTGACGCGCTCGACGACGCTGTTTGAGAAGGAACTGGCCCCGGCCGAGTTCGTCATTTCAGGACAGCGCACGCTGACGGTCACAGTCATCGAGAAGTAGATCAAGCGGGTCTCACCCGGGGAGCGCGGTCGGGAATTCATGGCCGGCAAACTTTGTCTGCTTTCCCGTCGGCACGACTTTGAAATGAGCGGTGGGCTTGCGCGGCCTTCGCTGCGGCCCTTGTTCACTGCCCCGGACTCGCCCGGCAGGCTGTTTATATCACCGCCGGCAAACTGCCATTTGCCGGACATCTTCAAAGGGAATCACATGCCATTCAAAAAAAGGTTTACCCCGAAGCGTCGTAATCAGCACAAGCGCCGCCCGTCATCGCCTGCCGCTCCAAGAAACACAGCCCCGAGCGACCCTGAGAGTACCGGATACGAAGCCGCCTATTTCAGAGAGCTGATAGATGAAGAGGTCCCGGTCGTCATCGTCCTCAAGACCGGCGAGGAGTTGCGCGGCCAGGTGCGGTATTACGACCGCGACGTGTTCAGTCTGGGGCCGGCTGACGGCGGGCCGAAACTCTTCCTGCGCAAAAGCAGCGTCCGCTATCTCTACGAAGAGTAAGCGGGCCCCGGGGCGGAAAGCCGGGCCGGGCCCTTCAGCTTCATCTCAGCCGCACGGGCAACTTGTCTCACCCTCACTCTCCCGGAACCAGACAAGTCTGCGCGGAGTCAGTACCCTTTCACCTCCTGATCAGTAGTTCCACCGTCAGAAGGGAGTCAGCTATGTTGTTCAGTCATCTGATTCGCCCCACCACTTTATTTCTGCTGACGGGCGCGCTCGTGTTCGCGCAATCGCCCGCCGCGGATCAGTCTGCCCGAAGTGAGCGGCAGAAAAAGAATCAGCAGTTGCGGGAGACGCGTGCGCTCGCCCTGCTGGGCGAACTGCTGGCCGAAGTGCCCTCGCTGCGCCTGCCCGAGAACCGCGTCAGGCTCCGGCTGGCGGCCGCCGAACTGCTCTGGAAGCGCGACGAGAAACGGGCCCGCGCCTTGTACCGTGAAGCCACGAGCGGGCTCGCCGAAATCCTGAGCGCCACCCGCCTGAGCGATGACGAATCGGAGGAGGGCGGCCAGCCGGTTTATGCCCTCTGGGAGCAGTTGCGCTTTATGATCCTCGAACAGGTCGCGCTGCACGACCCGAAGCTGGCCGAGGAGTTGCTCGCCGCTTCGCGCCCGCCAGCCGGCGTGGACGAAAACACGCCCGATAATCTCCGCGCCCGTGAAAGCGAGTTTGAAATGAGGCTCGCGGCCCGGCTCGCCGATTCCGACCCGCAGCGCGCATACCAGCTGGCTGAAGAGAAGCTGGCCGGAGGCCCGAAGGGGGCGGCCGGCGAGGTGATGGAATTTTTGCAGCGCCTCATGGGCAGTGACCCGAAACTGGCCTCGAAGCTGGCCGGCAGCATCCTCGGCAGGCTCCGCGCCGATTACTCAGGCAGCGAATCGGAGCCGCCATACCTGCTCTCACGCCTGATCACGATCATCTCCGCCCAGCCGACAGGCGATACGGGCGCGGGCGCAGGGAAGGATGATAAGAAAAACCCCCCGCGCGTGGATGAAGCCGTCCTGCGCGAGGCGATTGAGCTGATGGTCACGCGGACGCTCGCCCTGCTGGCCGACACGAGCCCGGTGAATTATCAGCGGAATCAGTACGCGATGTTCGGACTGATGGAATTGCAGCGATTGATGCCATTGGTCGAAAAATATGCGCCCGGCCGCGTCGCCGCTTTGCGGGCGAAGCTCGCCGAACTGGACAAAAGTATGACGCCGGAGCAGAAATCCGCGCGCGAGTTGCAGGCCCTGATGGAGCGGGGCGATACGGAGGCCATCCTGGTTGCCGCGGCGAAACTGCCGAAGGAGATGAGCCAGGGGCTTTATTACCAGGTCGCGGTCGGCGCCATGACCGCGGGCGATCTTGAGAAGGCGCGCCAGATCGCCGAGAAGCATTTGCAGAATTCACCGCTGCGTAAACAGGTCGAGAATCAGCTGGATCAGGCGGCCCTGCAGAAGGCGCTGGAAAAAGGCAGGGTTGATGAAGTTCGCCCGATGCTCGACCGGCTGCACTCGATTCAGGAGCGCGTCGGCATCCTCACGCAGCTGGCTGAGGCCGAATTCGGGAAGGGCAACAGAAAAGGCGCACAACAACTGCTTGAAGAGGCGCACAGCCTGGTCGGCAGCCGCGCCGCCAACAGGGCACAACTCGAAGCGCAGATCGCGCTCGCCACCGGGTACGCCGAAGTTGACCCGGCGCGCAGTTTTGAAATCCTCGATTCAGCCGCCGGCCGCATCAACGAACTGATTGCCGCCGCCGCCGCGCTCGAAGGCTTTAACTCGCCGGCCAGTTTCAGGGAAGGCGAGATGGTCATGCTCGATGAAGATGGCAACTCCCTGTCCGACTTGTTACGCCAGCACGCCGCCGCGCTCGCGCCGCTCGTCGCGACGGATTTCGAGCGCGTCAAATCCGTCGTCGCCCAGTTCCAGCGCGGCGAAGTGAAAGCCTTCCTGCGCATGGCCATGATTGAAAGCACTCTCGGCGAACACGTCGAAGACGATAATCAGCCGCCGCCGCCACCGCCCGCCGGACGTGGAATCAGGAGATTGATTGAAGTACAAAAGAGTAGACCATAGAACATGACAGCTATGCTGACAGGAAACGATGATTCCGGCGCGATGGTCACCTGGCAGAGCTTAAGTTTGACAGAACGCAGGCGCCTCGCCGCAAAGTATCTCGCCGTCGAAACCGCCGACGTTGATCCTGACGGGCTCGCGCAAACCGAAGCCTGGTTCGCCACGATCAGCGAAGCCGGGCAGCGGCTTAATCTGATGAATTGTTTTTTCGCGCTCGGCGGCGGTGACAACGCTGACCGCACGCGGCGCGGGATGTGGGATCAGGTCGCCCGCCTCATTCCCGGGGAGTGGAACAGTCAGATCGGCCTCGCCAGCCTCCTCGTCGAATTGCGCGACGCCGAACGTTTCAAACGGGCCGGAATCACGGCCGGATTGAAGGAAGATTACGCCTTCGTGCGCAACCGGTATCACCGCGGCGCGAGTTTCAGCCTGCGCGAGTGGCGAGTCCGCGCCAGCCTCAACGTCGCCAATGACACCGCGGCCGCCATTGCCGTCGGGTTCGACGAGGGCGGCGGCAGGATCGCCCGCGCGGAGATTGACGCCTGGGGGCCGACCTTCGGGTTGCTCGGATTGTGGCGGCATAAGTTCGGAAAGATTGACCCGCAGATCGTCCGACTGGCAATGACTGAGCGCGGGCTGATACCGGAAAGCGGCGCTCTCGCGCCGAATCGCGATGATGAAGGGATCGCCTGACCCTGCCTTCAAAACTCACCTCCCGGGAATGTCGGAAAGAACTTGCAAACACTGCTAAACAGGGTAAAATTACCGGGCTCACGTTCGTGACAAAACACAATTACCCCGTGCCGCAGTGCCCCCAATACTGCATGAGACAGGAGTTCTGTCGAATTTACCCCGTTTTGAATCACCTCCCCGTTAACACTCGTAAAGGCAGTAACTACTATGAGTATCCTTCACTGGTTCAAACGCAGGACAACCACGAATACTGTGCAGGGGCTGGGCATCCTTGGCCTCTCCAGTCAGGAAACAACCCGCCCCATCCTCCCCAGCCAGCACCCGGAACTGGAACTGCTCCAGCGACGCATTAACGACGTCCAGATGGAAATAGCGCAGGTCGCCCTCGGCTGGGAAACTGAAAGCAGGGATAAGAAGCTGGCCATACTCAAGGCGCAGCAGGAACTGCTGACGGTCAAGCAAAGGAGCCTCAGACAGCGCCTGGCACAGTAACACTACACTGATAGCTCTTCTGACATCAGGGAAGACGAAAGCGCAGCCGCTCCGGCTCTCAAGCGGCTGATAAATATCCGCCTGTACGGATGCTTTGCCATCAGGGTCGGCCCGCGAAATCAGGATAGAAAAGGGGCGTTGAGGTCACGGGCCATACAGATGAGTACGCTTGTCCGGCTGAGTGATTGTGCCGGCTTGCCAGATCTGTCTTTGTACCTGTCACCCGCCGGTGACAGACGGCGGTCAGGGGCATTTACTCACCCGTCCGATTTCACTTCCCCTTCTGAATGGATTTGAGCAGTCGTTCCGCGTGATTGCGGGCGATGAGCGGGACGCTTTCGTCCGTCCTGATGTCCTGGAGCAGCGGGGTCAGGCGTTGTGGTTCGGCGATGTGTTTGGATTTGAGTTCGCTTTCGAGGATGCGCAGTTGGGCCGGCGTTGAAATCGGGTCGGTCTGGCGCACGGTCTGAAGCTCGAAGACGCGCGTCTCCTGCGTGGCGATGTTGCGGAAGATTTCGACCAGCCGGTTCATCACTTGGTTGTCGGTGTAGTTGAACGTCACCCTGCGTTCGCGCCCGCTGCGCGCGTGCGTCAGGGTGACGTTGCCGAGGTGGGAGAAGTCTTTTTTGTACTGGTAGTCTTCAGTGCTGTTCAGGAAATTCAACTCATCGAGGATTGAATTCACCTGGGCCACCAGCTCTTTTGAGACCTCCAGCTTGTTGACGATCTCGTCGCCGTCCTTCTTTTTGAAGCTGAATTTGCCGCGCCCGGTTTCGTCAAACTCGATCTCCTGGCGCGGCGTGGTGAAGCGGTCGTTCTCGAACAGGTAACGGTACGTGGTCCCGCCGGAACTTGAAGCCCCCTGCCCCGCAGTCGAAGTCTCGATGCGGGTCTGCGCCTGCAATGAGAGGCCGAAAATCAGAATGAAACTGAAGGTGAGAGCTGCCTGGAGGAGTCTGTGCATAAACTGAATTACGTCCGGGTGATGATAATGGAACGCGGATCGGATTAGGGATTGGGACAGACTTGTGGCAATCGGTCGCACCAGTCTTATCCGCGTTCCATTGTCCTGATCAGTTATTGGCGGCCTGCCGGGTTTTCTTCTGGTCGAACGGCTGCTCTATGTACTGCTGGGCGATCTTCTGGGCGTTATCGTAATTGTTGCCGTTGTCCAGAGCCTTCTTGTATTCGGCGACGGCGCGCTCACGCTGGGCCAGCGCGTCCCAGGCGTTGCCGCGATAGATGTAAGACCAGACTTCGATCCAGTCGGGCCGCAGGTTGCCGTTGAGCGCCTGGTCGAAGGCGTCGAGCGATTTCTGGTAGTTGCGCTGCGTCATGTAGAGCAGGCCGAGGTTATACCATGCCCACGAATTGCCGCGGTTGAGCTTGATCGCCGCCTGGAACTGCTGCTCGGCTTCGATGTATTCCTGCTCCTTGAAATGCTCGATGCCGCGCCGGACGACGACCGCCTGCTTGACCTCTTCCGACGTCCGGATGATTTTGAAGTCCGGGTCAACGATCACTTCAATCGGCTTGCTCTTCGTCGAGATGTCGAAGTCCGCCGAAGTGCCTTTCATCATCACCGTGTCGCGCTCCTGACCGGCTTCGGTCCGCAGCAGGATGTCAACCGGCATCTCGAAAGCGTCCAGATCCTGCTTGATCGTGCCCGGCACGCGGAAGCCTTCGGCGCGGCGCAGCATGCGGTATTCGGCGCGGAATTCAGGCACGCCGGTCGAATCCACCCACTGGCCGAAAAATCCGCGCAGGCTGCGACCGGCCTTCTGCGAGGCGAACTCCTCGAACTGGTCGAGCGTCACGTTTTTGCCATTGAAGCGGGTGTAATACTCGCGCATCATCGCGTCGAAATCCTTCTCGCCCATCAACTGTCGGAGCATGTTGAAGACGAGCGCGCCCTTGTTGAAGATCACCGAGCGGTAGGCCGGGGTCTGGTCGTCGAGCTGCTTCGGCGCGTTGCGGATCGAGGCCGACTGCTCGAAGGCCAGAGCCTTTTCGGTCTCGGCCTGCACGGCCTGCTGGAACTGCGTCGCCGTGCCGTTGTCCTTCGTGTAGAGCAGCATGCTGAACTGCGCCAGACCCTGCGAGAGCCAGATGTCGTCGAATGATTTCAGCCCGACCGTCTGGCCCCACCACTGGTAAGCGACTTCGCGGGCCAGCAGCTCCTCGTTGCCCGTGGCCAGCGCGCGCGGCTTCAGGAAGAGCATCCCGGCGCCCGAGTACGAATCGAGCGTGTCGTCATCGGTCTCCGCCACGACGAAGCGGTTGCCGAACGAATACGGCCCGAACTTCGAGGTGTAATAGACCAGATGCTCGCTGATGATTTCGCCGGTGCGGTCAATGCCTTTTTCGTCGCCCGGTTTGACGTACACGTCCACGCTGAGGCCGCTCTTGTCGAAGGTCTGCTTGATGTATTTGGCGGCGGCGAAATTGCCGGGCAGCGTCGGCTTCGTCGAAACGAAAGTGAAGGTCGAGAATTCGGCTTTGGTTTTATCGTCTCTGGAAGGGACGGCGGCCACGGGCTGCTCGCTGAATCCGGCGACGGTGAAGTCTTTCGGAACCCTGATGCTGATGGTCGAGGTCGCGCGGTCGGCGGCGTAATCGTGGAACGGGAACCAGCGCGCGGCATACATCAGATACGCACCCTGCTCGCCGACGTAAGCCAGCCGCGCGTTCTGGATCGGCCCGCCCTGCGGCGATTCGAGCGCGCCCTCGTATTCAAAGGCCAGCGTGAGCGGCTGATTCTTCGGCGCGACCCCGCCGAGGTCTATGCGGACGTTCATGTTCTCGCGCTGATCCTGAATGAACTGCAAGCCGGGCTGCGCAGGCTTCTGGGCCGTGGCCCCGGGCTTGTTCGTGGCAGCGGTTTCGGTTGCGGGCTTGCTGTGCTGGCCCGGCCGCGGCTTGCCGCTTGCCGGCGCGAGCGCGGTGGCCGTGGGCGTTGACTGCTGTGCGGGGGCCGCGACTGCGCCTTCCTTGAGCGTAATGCTCTTGATCGTCAGCGAGCCGTTCATCTCGAAGATGACCGATCGCGTGTCAGTCAGCGGAACCATCGTCACTTCAGTGTGTGCCCGCAGCAGCTGTTGCGCCGGTATCAGCTCGGCATCAATCTTATAATTCCGGACATCAAGTTCGCTCGCTTCCTTCTCCTTCTGTGCCAGCGCCGGGCCGGTGCCGGCGGCGAGGAGGGCGCAGACCCCGATGACAATAGTAATAACGGTAGCAAAGCCAGCCAGTCGTGAATAACGGAAATACCTTTTCATTTCTCTCACCCTGCTTTTGTTAATGAACTGCACAAGGGAACTATCTTTAATCTGCGGGATTATAGCATGGCCCGCGGGTTTGGTGGCGCTTGGAGGCGCGGCTTCATTAAATGGGTTGCCTGCCGGGAAAGAAAAACCCAATGAAGCCGGAACCGGGGACGTTGGCCGATTGGAGCGATCAGGCTGCCCCGTGTACAATACGAAGCCGTCAGATGACTGTCAGAGATTTTCTTCCTGAAGGTTTGCTGCTGGCCGTTATGCTCCTGGCAGTCATTCCCGGTCGGCAATACAAACGACAATTCGGATCAGTGGTGCGAAGGGGAAAAGCGATGCGACGTGCGAACCGTGCGGCTGCGATGGTCAGGTTTCTGATCGTCTGCCTGTTCATTTCCGCCCTCGGCTTTGCCGGCGGATACCGGACGCCGAGTCCGGCCGGCGCGCAACAGACAGCATCAGTTGATTTCGTTCGCGACATTCAGCCGATCTTTCAGGCCTCGTGCTTCAACTGTCATGGGCCGAAGAAGGCGATGGGCCGGCTGCGGCTGGATGATAAAAGGCTGGCGATGAAGGGCGGCATTTCGGGCGCCGTCATCCTGCCCGGCCAGAGCGGCCAGAGCCGGCTCGTGGCTAGAATTCTCGGCGCCGGCGGCGAACCGCGCATGCCGATGGGCGGCGACCCGCTGAAACCTGAACAGATCGAACTGATCCGCCGGTGGATTGATCAGGGCGCGGTCTGGCCGGGTGAAGGAGAGGGGGAGAAGGGGAGAGGGGGAGAAGGGGCGAACGCTGATTTGCCGAAGCACTGGGCTTACGTCAGGCCGGTTCAGCCTTCATTGCCGGCGGTCAGAAACACTGCCTGGGTTCGCAATCCGATTGATCATTTCATCCTCGCCAGACTTGAAAAGGAAGGACTGACGCCGTCGCCCGAAGCCTCGAAGGAAACGCTGCTGCGTCGGGTTTACCTTGACCTGACGGGATTGCCGCCGGGCGTCAAAGAAGTTGACGAATTCCTCGCCGACAAGTCCCCCGACGCTTACGAAAAAGTGGTTGACCGACTGCTCGCCAGCCCGCATTACGGCGAGCGCTGGGCGCGGCCCTGGCTCGATCTGGCGCGGTATGCCGATTCCAACGGCTACGAGAAAGACGGCCTCCGCGTGATGTGGAAGTACCGCGACTGGGTGATCAGTGCGCTGAATAAAGATATGCCATTCGATCAGTTCACCGTCGAGCAGATCGCGGGCGACATGATGCCCGGGGCCACGCTCGATCAGAAGATCGCGACCGGCTTCCACCGCAATACGCTGCTCAATCAGGAGGGCGGCGTTGACCCCGAAGAGGCGCGCTTTGAAGTGCTGGTGGATCGCGTCAACACGACCGCGACCGTCTGGCTCGGCAGCACGCTCGCCTGCGCGCAGTGCCACAATCACAAATACGACCCGTTCACACAGAAAGACTATTACCGGATGTACGCGTTCTTCGAGAACGCCGAGTATCAGATTATGGGGAATGCTTCCTACGACCGGGTGGCTTACGAGCCGAAGCTCGACCTGCCGACGCCCGAGCAGGAAGAGAAGCGCAGGGCGATCAACGCCGAGATCGCGAAGCTCGAAGCGGTGCTGAAAACTCAGACGCCGGAACTCGACGCCGCACAGTCGGCGTGGGAAAAGGAGCTTCTTGCCGAACCGAAGAAATGGACGGTGCTTGACCCGGACGACAGCAAATCCACCGGCGGCACGACGCTGACAAAGCAGGAGGATAAATCGCTGCTCGCTTCGGGCGAAGCCCCCGAATTCGATGAGTACATCATCACCGCCCGCACGACGCCGGGCAAAGTCACCGGCCTGCGGGTCGAAGCGCTCGCCGACCCGCGGTTGCCGCGCGGCGGGCCGGGGCGCGACCTGTACGGCAACTTCATCCTCTCGACAATCGAAGCGACGGCTGACGCGAGACCGCTCAGTTTCAGGAGCGGCAACTGGGACGACGGGCTGGGCCGGTTCGACGCCAGAATCCTTTTCAGCAAAGATCCGATGGGCGAGGTCTCCGACCGGCCGCGCGGCTGGCTGATCAATGCCACCGCTGATGCGGTGCGGATGAATCGCCAGGCCGTCTTCGCCCTCGGCCAGCCTCTTGTCTCGAACAAGCCGGTCGAGTTGACGGTCAGGTTGAAATTCCTGGCGGGAGGGCTGTGTCAGGGGATTGGCCGTGTGCGATTGTCAGTGACGGATTGCGACGACCCGCTGAAGCTCGTCAGCATCCCGGCCACGTTGCGGCCAGTGCTTGAAATCCCCGCCGCCAGGCGCACTGAAAAGCAGAAGTCCGATCTGGCCGCGCAATTCCGCAACACCACGCCTCTGCTCAAAAAAGAGCGCGACCGACTGACCGAATTGCGCCGGGCGGCCAGTGACCTTGGCATCGTGTCGGCGCTGGTGATGCAGGAGCGGCAGTCATTCGAGCGACCGTCCACATACCTGCGCGAACGCGGCGGCTTTATGAACCGGGGCGAGAAGGTGTATGCCGGCACTCCCGCCGTGCTGCACCCGATGCCCGAGTTCGCGCCCGCGAACCGCCTCGGGCTGGCGCACTGGCTGGTGGATGAAAATAACCCGCTCACCGCGCGCGTCACGGTCAATCGTTTCTGGGAGCAATTCTTCGGGCGCGGCCTCGTTGAGACGAGCGAGGATTTCGGCTCGCAGGGCCAGCCGCCGTCGCACCCCGAACTGCTCGACTGGCTGGCGGTGGAGTTCATGAGGAATCAGAAGTGGAGCATGAAGGCGATTCACCGGCTGATTGTCACCTCGGCAACATATCGTCAGGCGTCGGAGGTCAGCCCGGCGCTGCTCGAAAAAGACCCGTACAATCGCCTGCTCGCGCGCGGCCCGCGGTTCCGCCTGGAGGCCGAGATGATTCGCGACGTGACTCTGGCCGCGAGCGGCCTGCTGAGCCATAAGATCGGCGGGCCGAGCGTCTTCCCGCCGCAGCCCGAGGGCATCTGGCGCAACCCTTACAGCAGCGAAAAGTGGGTCACAAGTACGGGTGATGATCGCCACCGCCGCAGCTTGTATACTTTCATCCGCCGCACGTCGCCTTACCCGGCGATGATGACCTTTGACGCCACCAGCCGCGAAGTCTGCACCGTGCGGCGCGTGCGCACGAATACGCCGCTGCAATCGCTCACGCTGCTCAACGACGAGGCCGCGTTTGAGGCCGCGCGGGCGCTGACGAAACGAATGCTCGACGAAACTGCCAGGGACGTGAGGGCGCGAATCGAATACGGCTTCCGGTTGTGTCTGACGCGCAAACCGAAGACCGCCGAGCTTGACCGGCTGGAGCAGCTTTATCAGCAGCAGGTGAGTTATTACCGTCAGAACAGGGAAGCCGCCGCGAAAGTCGTCGGCGTTTACTTCAGCCCTGCTGATCAGGCGAGTGAGGCTGAGCTGGCGGCGTGGACTATCGTGGCAAACGTTTTACTCAATCTGGATGAGACCGTCACAAAGCAGTAATTGACGCGAGGCTGCAGGGCAGGCCGGAAAGGCTCCTGTTTCGCGCCGAAAGCCAATAACGAAGTCACCGGCAGACTGAAGATTTGCCGGACATTACCCGAGGAGAAGATCACTTTATGCTGAGTCCCGGATCACAGCTTTCGAGATTTCAAACACCCGTCATCATCACCGTCCTGATGCTTCTGGTTGTTTCCTGTATTGCCACCGTCAGCCAGACGACGCAGGAACTCGGGCCGTTCCCGCCGCCGAAAACCGAGCCGCCCATCGTGACCCCGGGTGCCAGACCCGGAGACCCGCCTTCGGACGCGATAGTCCTGTTCGACGGCAAGGACCTGTCCGCCTGGAAGAGCCTGAAAGACGGCGGCGAGGCGAAGTGGGAAGTCAAAGACGGCGCGATGGTCGTCGCCCGCGGAACCGGCGACGTCGTGACGAAGCAGGAGTTCGGCGACTGCCAGCTACACATCGAGTGGGCCACGCCGGCAGAAGTCAAAGGCGAGGGACAGGGGCGCGGCAACAGCGGCGTTTTTCTGATGGGCCATTACGAGGTTCAGGTGCTGGATTCGTACAACAATACGACCTACTTCCACGGCCAGGCTGGGGCCGTCTACAAGCAGCACGCCCCGCTCGTCAACGCCTCGCGCAAGCCCGGCGAGTGGCAGACCTACGACATCATCTTCTCGAAGCCCGAATTCGACGAGCAGGGCAAGGTGACAAAGCGCGCCCGCGTGACGGTGTTGCACAACGGCGTGCTGATCCAGAACAACGTCGAAATATACGGCGAGACCTGGCACGACCGCCCGGCGCTTTACATCCCCATCGGCACAAAAGGCCCGCTCAAATTGCAGGATCATGGGAACCCGGTGCGGTACCGGAATATCTGGGTGAGGCCACTGTAGACAAAGGATGACAATGCCTGAAGTATTGCGGATTCTGTCGCGCCTCACCCCGCGCCCGGTCAAACACGGCGTGAAGCTGTGGCTCCGCCCCGAATACCGCGACCCGCGATACAGGGAGCTGGAACGGCTCCGGAACCTGACGCGCTACCAGGCTGACACGACCACGCTGATGGGTGAGCCGATCCGCATCCTGGACGCCGGGGCATTCCTGACGATGCACAAGGAGATCGTCGAGGAAGCGATTTATCACTTCAGGACACAGAATAAGCGGCCTTACATCATTGACGGCGGCGCCAACATCGGCGTCAGCGTTCTTTACTTCAAGCAGGTCTACCCGGGGGCGCACATCGTCGCCTTCGAGCCCGACGATGCCGCATTCTCGCTGCTAAAGGTGAACGTCGGGAGCAGGGGGTATGACGGGGTGACGCTGGTGAATAAGGCGCTGGCGGCCACCGACACGAGTCTGAGTTTCGCCGCTGAAGGGGCCTATGCCGGGAGACTCGCGCGCGCGGGGGATTCCAGTACGGCCAGCGTTCCCGCCGTCCGGCTGCGCCCTTACCTTGATCGCCGGGTGGATTTGCTGAAGCTGAATATTGAGGGGGCCGAGACCGAAGTCCTTGAGGATTGCGCGGACCTGCTCGGCAACGTCGAACGGATCGTGCTTGAGTACCACTCCTTTGCCAGAGAGGGGCAGAGCTTACACACGCTGCTGAGCGTGCTGGCGGACGTGGGTTACCGGTTATATGTGCGCTCGGTCCACAGCGCGTGGCCGTTGCAACCCTTCATTGACATCCCGGTCCACTTGGGGATGGACCTGCAATTGTATGTTTATGCGTACCGGGACTGGCAGGGCAGAGAGAAACCTTGAAGGCGACGGCGATTCAATTGCCGCTGTCTTCAGTAGCGGTTCGCAAAACCCGGAGTCGCAAAAGCGAAGGTGAGCAATGAACGAACGATCAGATTTAATTCGTGACATCACCCGCCGCCACTTCTTCAAACAGACCGGCTTCGGCATCGGCTCGCTGGCGCTGGCCGCGCTGCTCGATGAAAAGCTCTTCGCTTCGGTTGACGGCAACGATGCGCCGCGCGGGCCGCACTTCGCGCCGAAGGCCAGGAACATCATCTACCTGTTTATGGCCGGCGCCCCGTCGCAGCTCGACCTGTTCGATTACAAGCCCGCGCTGCAAAAATACGACGGCCAGGACATCCCCGAAGAGTTCATCAAGGGCGAGCGGTTCGCTTTTATCAAGGGCACGCCGAAACTGCTCGGCACGCCGTTCGAATTCAGGCGCTACGGTCAGTCGGGGCAGGAGATGTGCAACCTGCTGCCCGGTCTGGCGAAGCACGCGGACGATATCGCGATCATCCGTTCGATGAGGACGACGCAGTTCAATCACGCCCCGGCGCAGATTCTGATGAACACCGGGCATCAGATCATTGGGCGCCCGAGCATGGGGTCGTGGCTGACTTACGGGCTGGGCAGTGAGAATCGCGACCTGCCGGGTTTTGTGGTTTTGATCTCGGGCGAAAATAACCCCGACGGCGGCAAGTCCTGCTGGGGAAGCGGCTTTCTGCCGACCCTGCATCAGGGTGTGGAGTTCCGTTCGAAGGGCGAGCCGGTGCTGTTCGTTTCCAACCCCGATGGCGTCAGCCGTGAGGTCCGGCGCAACTCGCTCGACGCGATTCGCGACCTGAATCAGATGAATCGTCAGTCGGTCGGCGATCCTGAAATAGACACGCGCATCGCGGCTTACGAGATGGCTTATCGCATGCAATCGAGCGTGCCGGAGCTGACCGACATCAGCCGGGAGCCGCAATCAGTTCACGAAACTTACGGCACGCGGCCCGGTCAGGCTTCGTTTGCTAATAACTGCCTGCTGGCGCGGCGGCTGGTCGAACGCGGCGTCCGCTTCGTGCAGCTTTATCACTGGGGCTGGGATATGCATGGCAATGGAGTCGGCGTGGACATCCCGACGAAACTGCCGCGCATGTGCCGCGAGACTGACCGCCCCGTGGCCGCGCTGCTCGCGGATTTGAAACAGCGCGGGCTGCTCGATTCGACGCTCGTCGTCTGGGGCGGGGAATTCGGCCGGACTCCCGTTAATGAAGCCCGCGCCGGGTCGAAACTACTTGGCCGCGATCATCACCCGCGGGCTTTCGCCTACTGGCTCGCGGGCGGCGGGATCAGGCCGGGCGTGACAATCGGGCGGACGGATGAACTCGGCTACAACGTGGTCGAAGACCCGGTGGATGTCCACGACCTGCACGCGACGATTCTGCACCTGATGGGGCTCGATCACACCCGGCTGACCTACAAATTCCAGGGGCGCGATTTCCGCCTGACGGATGTCAGCGGCAATGTCGTGAAAAAGCTGCTGGCCTGACGTGACCGCGCGCCGCCTGGGGCCTGATCATTCCGTCTTCTTTTCTCACAGGATCAGGGGGCAACTCTGCCATTGTCCATTCAGAATACCGGAAATTGTCGGATTGACTTCCGGCCACATCAGGGCCGGCCGGCTTTGTCCTTAAATTATGATGCGCAGGTTGTCGCAATATCATAATTTTGCGAAATTCAGGAGTATGATAGCAACGGTGTCATCAGGCATCCCCGGTCCCGGAAAATCCCCCTCAGATTTTCAGACAGACAATCCCATTTCGGAACAGATATGGCCGCATTGCAGCAGACAGAGCAGCAAAGAAAAGTCTCTCTTTACCAGGCGTTAATCCTGGTGACCGGCGCGGCGCTGTGGCTGGGGGGATTGCCGAAGCTGCTGCTGCTGCCCCGGCAGACGCTGATCGAATTGTCGCTGCTCGTCCTGATTGTCGCGCTCGCCAGTCTGCGTTCGTTCGTCATTCCGGCCGTCAATCTCCGGTTCATCACGCGGCAGGATTCGTGCATTACGGCGTCGGACGCGATCATCCTGCTGATGATCGTGGCTTACGGCGGCGCCCCGGCGATCTGCGCCGCCGGGATTGACGGGTACGTCGGGTCGCGGGCGTCCATCCCGGCCACCAACCCGAAACGCGCGATCATCAGCCTGCGCTCTGCGGCGACGATGTCCATTTCGATTGCGCTGGCTTCGCTCGTGGCGCGGTATTGTCTGGGGGAACCGCCGTCATTTCAGGCCGGGAACTATTCGCGACCCATCGCGCAGGTGATGGTGGCGCTCGTCGTCGGGGGGGCGGCGCATTTCCTGATTAATTCATCCATCGTGGCCAGCTTTGTCGCGCTCCGGAACCGGCGGAGCTTTTTCAGCGAATGGACGGGCAATTACCTGTGGATGGGGGCGAGCAGCTTCCCGGCGGTGCTGGCGGCCGGGATCATCTATTTCGGGATCAGCCGGTTCGGCTGGTCGGCGTGGCTCGTCACCCTGCCGATCTTCCTGGCCGGATACCTGTCAATCAAGCTCTATTACAGCAAGCTGGAAGAAAAAGACGCGCTGGCGCGTGAAATCAGCGCGATTCATCTGCGCTCGATTGAAGCGCTCGCCAAGGCCGTCGTCGCCCGCGACCAGGTGGCGCACGACCACATCAAGCGCGTGCAGACTCTGGCGATGGGGCTGGGGCGTTACTGCCGCCTGTCAGAGAACGAGACCGCCGCGTTGCGCGCGGGCGCGCTGCTTTACGATGTCGGCAAACTGGCCGTCCCCGATTACATCCTCAACAAGCCGGGCCGCCTGACCCCGGCCGAGTATGAGCGGATGAAGATTCACCCGCTGATCGGCGAAGAGATCGTCAGCACGATGGAATTCCCCTACCCGGTGGCGCCGCTCGTGCGCCACCATCACGAACGCTGGGACGGCAGAGGTTATCCCGACGGGCTGCACGGGGAGCAGATCCCCATCGGCGCGCGCATCCTGGCGCTGGTGATCAGTTACGACGTGCTGACGAACGATCAGCCGTATCAGAAACGCCGCTCGCGCGAGGAGGCCCTCGAGGCCCTCGAGGCGGACAGCGGGCAGAGCTTCGACCCGGAACTGGTCAGCCTCTTCATCACCCACCTGAACGAGTTCGAGCAGGAAGCTGACCGCGGGATGCTCGCGCAGGTCGCCGAACTGAACTCCTCGCAATCTCTCAGCGTCGTGACTGATCCGGCAAAGGAGCGGCGCCGGTCGGACGCTACGTGGGTCGAACGCATCAATTCTGCGCACCGCGACTTCGACACGCTCTACCGGATGGCGCAATCCTTCGCCAGCTCGCTCGACCTGGACACCACGCTGGGCATCATCAATGAGCAGCTGCGCAGCCTGATCTTCTTCGACACCTGCGTGATCTACCTGACGCTGCCCGAGGGCGGCGCCGCCGAGGCGCGGTACGCCGACGGCCCCGGCTCGCGGGCCTTCGCCAATCGGAAGGTCGCCTTCGGCGAAGGGCTGACCGGCTGGGTGCTGGCGCACAAGGAGCATTTTTACAACGCCGACCCGGCGCTGGATTCCGATGAGCTGAACAACCGGAATGAGGAGGGCCGAAGCCACCGCGACTTCCGCAACCTCTACGTCTTCCCGCTGATCAAGGATGAGGAGACGCTCGGAGCCGTGGCGCTCTATTCGCTCAGTCCCGATCAGTACACGCCCGATCACATCCGCCTGATCGAGATGGCGACGCCGATCGCTTCCGAGGCGGTCAACAACGCGCTGCGTTACGCGCGCCGCGAGGAAGAGACGCTGACCGATGACCTGACGGGCCTCGGCAATTCACGCGCGATCCCGGTGGCGGGCGAGCGCGAATTGCAGAGGTGCCAGCAGAACGGCATGACGATGACGGTGCTGATGATGGATCTGGACCGCTTCAAGCAGGTCAATGACACGTGGGGTCACCGCGCCGGGAGCCGCATGCTCAGTGAACTGGGGCCGCTGATCGCGCGCACCCTGCGGCGCTCGGATTTTCTGGCGCGCTACGGCGGCGATGAATTCTTCGCGCTGCTGCCCGACACCAGCTACGAGGACGCGCAAATCGTCATTCGCCGCATTGAAGAAGACGTCAACGACCATCAGATGGAAGTGGCGCCGGGCCGGAGCGTCAGCGTCGGCATCAGCATCGGCGCGGCTGAACTGGGCCGTGACGGCCAGTCGCTCGAAGAACTGATTATGAAGGCCGATCAGGAAATGTACGCGGTCAAGGCCCGGCACAAGGGGCAGCCGCGAACTACCTCATTGCCCGACGACTCATCGCTCGCGCTCACGATGCAAAGTTCTGTCTGACCTCGATCTCCTTCCCCGTCATCGCATCAACGTAAACCATCCACGTCGTCCCGCGACCGACTTCGACCTGCCAGGCGAGGTAAATGGCCAGCTGATCTTTCTCCATCTTCGGGTAGATGACCAGTTCCCTGACTTTGACCTCTTCGCGTTGTGAGACTTTGTAAGTGAGCGGCCGGCCGGCGATGCTGGTGTAAGTGAATTCGCGGCCCACCAGCGCGTCGGCGACTTTCTGCGCCTCGACTTTGGCGCGGGCGGGCAGTTCCGTGCTGAGCAGCAGCGGGGAGATGAGGCGGCTGCTCATTTGCAGCAGCGCGCCCGTTTTGCCCAGCGCAAAGCTCAGTTCGCCGTAGTTGCCGGCCAGCGGGAAAGGGTAATTCATCTGCCGATAGAGCGCGCGATACATATTCCCTTCGTCGCTGAAGGAGACGAGCGAGAGGTCTTTGAGCGAAAGCACGCCGGCGCGTTCGTCCCCGGTCAGCACCGCGTGATTGTGTTCGATGAATTTGCGCAACGCCGTCTTCGCTTCGTCCGCGCCGAATTTCCCGGCCTGCGGGTTGAGGTTGATCTGACCGGCGAGGCTGGCGGGCAGTGCGCGCGGCGTGAAAAGCACCGGCTCCAGATCGGGCCGCGTTTCCGGCATGCGGAATTCGGCGAGCATCTTCCGCCACGCCTCCTCGGCGGCCCGCTGGCGAATCGCGCCGGCTTCGATGACCGGCGGGTACTGGTCGTTTGTTTTCGTGGCCTGCGGCGTGTTGACTTCGTTACGCGTCGCGGCACAGGCCCACGCCAGCATAACGAGCAGAGAACAGCATAAGAGTTTCATAGCGGTGGTCAGTCGTCAGTATCGGTGCGGTAGCGCACCGGCGAATGTTCAGGGGACAGGACAGACATTACAACTATCAACCGACCACTGACAACTGACCGCCGGCCACTGTTTCACTGCTGCTGCTGGAAAAAGTAGTCAATCAGCTCGTCCGCCGAGTTTTTCATTTCGACCGCGAATCCGCCGACGCGGTTGCTGAAGTAATTGAACATCCACACCGCGGGGACGGCGACGACCAGACCGAAGGCCGTCGTGTAGAGCGCTTCGGAAATCCCGCCGGCGATGGTCGCAATGCCCGGCGCGCCGCCCTGTTCGTTCATCTTCTCGAACGAATGAATGATGCCGATGACGGTGCCGAACAGGCCGACGAATGGCGCGGTCGAACCGATGGTGGCGAGACTCGAAAGCCCGCGCCGCAATTCGGCTGTCTTCATTGCCGCCGTGCGCCGCAGCGCGCGTTTGGCCCTGCGCATCTGCCGCGCCGATTTGTCGCCACTGACGACGGCCAGTTCCTGCAGGCCCGAGTTGATGACGACCGCCAGATGGCTCTTGCGGTAATCCTGTGTCAGTCTGAGCGCGCCGTCGAGCTGCGCGCCCTTGAGCATTTCAGCCGCCTTCGGCACGAACTCGCGCGACTGCCGCGCCGTCGCCCGGAACGTCAGCCAGCGCTCGAAGATCACGGCCATCGAATAGATGGACATCAGCAGCAGCGTGATCAGCACTGCCCACCCGGTCCAGCTCACGTCAATCAGAAACTGGCGGATGCCAAGGTTGACCCCGCTGCCGGCTTCGGCGGCCTGAATGAGTGAAATCAGCAAAGCAGTCGCGGGCGAAGCGGGTGATGAAGCCGCAAGAGACACGAATAGAAACATATGGCATTCCTCCTGTGTTTGCCATCCTGGTCTGGTTGTGATGTCAGCCTGGGATACTCGCCCGAGCGCTCCGGCGGGCATCCGGTTAGACTCCACCCCGATTGAAAAGTTCCCGGATGTGCGAGAAGATTTGTCCCGGCCTGACCGGATGATTTGTATCGGAAACCATTCCGCCCGGCTTTTCGTACTGAGTTACTGACCGGGTTCTGGTCACGCATTAAACGAAAGCAACAGAGGTCTGGATTTTGAATCGTCTGCTCATCATTATTTTTCTTCTCATCGCGCTCACGCCGTCCGTGTTCTCACAAGGCGCCCGCCGCAAGGCCGTCCGCGTCCCCCCGCAACCCGCTTCCGGTGAAAAATCACCCGCCAGCCGCAGGGAACTGGCCGACGCCTCCAAACAGGCGAGGGACAATCTGGTCAGCGCCACGCAGAATTACCGGGCCAGTCTGGAAAAGCTGCTGGCCCTGTACAGTAATGAAGAAACCCGCGCCGCCGAGTTGGTCGAGAAGCGCCGCAAACTGCTCGACCTCGGCGTGATCGCGAAACGTGAAGTGCAGGAGAGTGAGCAGAAACTCAGCGAGGTGCGCAGCAAGACCGAGGAAGTCCGCAAACAGATTAGTGAGGCGGATCACATGCTGGCCGAAGTGGTCGCGGCCGAGGAGAATGAAAAGAAACTGGCGAAGGCCGGTGATACGTCGGGGTTATACCGCCCGAATGTGGTGCTGATTCGCTACAGCGGCCTCACTAACTGGTCGCTCGCCGACGCGGGCAAGGTGCAGAATTTCTTCCAGGCCAAATTCGGCAGGCCGCTGCCGCTGAGCGCCTGGGGCCAGACCGCGACGCATGACCGGCTGGGCTTTGACCACCACAACGCGATGGACGTGGCCGTACATCCCGACAGCGTCGAGGGCCGCGCGCTGATGGATTATCTGCGCAGCGAGGGGATCCCGTTCATCGCCTTCCGCGCGCCCGTGGCCGGCAGCGCCACCGGGGTGCATATCCACATCGGCTCACCTTCGCACCGCATCAGCCTCAAATTGTGAGGCCGCCTTTCAGAACAGCCGGCGCAGCAGGTTCACGAGCAGCGAGAGGACGACTGAGACCAGCAGCATCGAGGTCAGCGGGAAGTAGACGCGCGTTGACCCGCGCTCATATCGAATGTCGCCGGGCAGGCGCCCGAACCACGAGAGCGCGCCGGACCAGACCAGCAGTCCGACGACGACCGCCGTGAGACCCAGAGCGATCAGCAGCAGGCCGGTTGAGCGGGATGGATTCATCATATCACCGGGAATTTTCTGAGAGAGCGCAACAAAACTATCATTCGGTGGCGCAGCGGATCAACTGCCGCGACTATGCTCTGATTTCGTGATGACGGCCCTCGGTTGACTCGCTGATTTTCGCTCTCCCTGTACTCTCGCCGCTCTCTTGACACATTCCCGTCCGGTCGGTAAAGATTCGCTGCATCATTTCCTGATTCCGTTCCGCGGTTCTCTTGTCAGCAGTCGTTCACCGCGGGCAGAGTGGAATCACCTGTCATCCTTCTGACCGGATTCATCAATGCTGATTGTGGGGAGCTGGGCCTCAATGATCAGGGGCGGCAAAAGCGCCGAATCAATATCACACGATTCAGGACAACGACTGACTATCAACAAACGACCAACTCCGGAGAATTAATACCATGTCAAACCAGCCCTTACGGTTTATGACCGCCTGTTGCCTCACCGTCGCCATCCTGCTGTTATCAACTTCAGTCAGCTACGCCCAGTTCGACACGGCCGCGGTACTCGGCTCCGTCCGCGACTCGACGGGCGCGATTGTGCCGAAAGCCACCGTCACGCTGACCAACGTCGCCACCGGCATCAAACAGACGGTGCAGACCGATGCGGAAGGCAATTACCAGTTCAATAACGTCAAGATCGGCCTCTACCAGCTCACCGCCGAGGCTCAGGGGTTTGCCAGAGCCGTCGCCGAAAACGTTCAGCTCGCCGTCAACGCGCGGCAACGCGTGGATCTGGTACTCAAGGCCGGCGCGGTGACCGAGACGGTGAACGTCTCGGCCGACGCGGTGCAGCTGCTCGAAACCGAATCGAGCGACCGCGGCCAGGTCATCAACCGTCAGCAGATCGTCAACCTGCCCCTCAACGGGCGCTCTTACGCCGACCTGGCGCTGCTCGCGCCCGGCGTGCGCCGTTCGATCCTCAGCGCCCAGGAATCGGGCACGCGCGACGCCTCCTTCAACGTCAACGGCCTGCGCAGCTCGCTCAACAACTTCGTGCTTGACGGCGTTGACAACAACTTTTACGGCACTAGCAACCAGGGCTTCTCGAACCAGGTCGTGCAGGCCTCGCCCGACGCGCTGCAGGAGTTCAAGGTCCAGACCAACAACTTCAGCGCCGAGTACGGGCGCGCGGGCGGCGCGATCATCAACGCCAGCTTGCGCAGTGGGACGAACGAGTTCCACGGCTCGGTCTACGACTTCCTGCGTAACACCTCGCTCAACGCGGTCGGCTTCTTCAAGCCGACGCGCGGCATCAAGCCGGTGCTGATCCAGAACCAGTTCGGCGGCACCATCGGCGGCCCGATCATCAAAGACCGCACATTCTTCTTCCTCGACTACGAGGGCTTCCGCCGCATCACGCGCTCGCTCCAGATCACGACCATTCCAAGCCTCGCCGAGCGGCAGGGCATTCTGGGCGTGGCCGTGCGCATCCCTTACGACTTCACTGACTCGAACGGCACGCTGCAGAAGGCCGGCACAGTCATCAACGCCGGCTCGCCCGTGCCGCTGACCGCCTTCGCCAAAAAAGTGCTGGCCGACCTGCCTTCGCCCACGACCGCGGCGGCGACCAACAACTTCGAGAACCTGCCGCGCAACAAGTTCTACAACGACAAGGGCGATCTGAAGATTGACCACAACTTCAACCAGAAGACGACGGCCTTCGTGCGCCTGAGCCAGCGCAAGCTGAACAACTTCGAGGCGCCGGTGATCCCGGGTCCGCTCTTTAGCGGCGCGAACGCCTTCATCCGCGTGCTGAATCAGCAACTGGCGAGCGGCGTGACCCACAACCTCTCGGCCAACTCGCTCGTCGAATTCCGGCTCGGCATCTCGCGCACGCTCGCGGGCAAACAGCCGACCGGACTGGGCGGGCCGAACATGCAGACTCTTTACGGCATTACGGGGCTGCCCACCGACCCGAGCATCGCGGGCGGGCTCAATACGCAGAGCATCAGCGGTTACCAGAGCCTGGGCCGGCAGAACAGCAACCCGCAGCACCAGGACCCGACCGTCGTCAACCCGCGCGTCAATTACACGTTCCTCCTTGGGCGTCACAGCCTCAAGACCGGCTACGAGTATCAGCACATCAATACCGTGATCGAAGACTTCCACCCGAAGTACGGCGAGGACATCTATTCGGGCCAGTTCAGCCGCCCGTCGGGCGCGGCGAGCGACAACCGCTACAACCTCGCCGACTTCTTCTTCGGCGCGCGCAACACCTACAACCTGAACAACACGGCGCTCCTCAATTACCGCCAGCGCATGCACTTTGCCTACGCGCAGGACGACTTCAAGTTCAACCCGAAGCTGACGCTCAACCTGGGCATGCGCTATGAATTCGCCACGCCCCAGTACGAGGCGGATAACCACCTGGCCAACTTCGACCCGACCACGCGGACACTCATCCAGGCGAAGGACGGCTCACTCTTCGAGCGCTCGGGGGTGCATCCGGATCGCAACAACTGGGCGCCGCGCGTCGGCGTGGCCTATCAACTGACGCCCCGCACGGCGATTCGCAGCGGCTACGGCATCAGCTACATCCACTTCAACCGGCTGGGCGGCGAGAACATCCTTGGCTACAACGGCCCGTTCATCGTCGGCGCCAGCGTCAGCCAGCAGACATCGCAGGCGCTCTGCACGGGCGACAACTTCCTCAACTGCTTCCGCCCGACGCAGGCGGGCTACCCCACCGGGCTTGTTACGCCGGCCAACTTCAACCCGCTGACGGCGCGCGTCAACTTCACGCCGAACGACATCCGCACCGGCTATGTGCAGAGCTGGCACCTGACCGTGCAGCGCGAGCTGATGAAGAACCTGCTGCTCGACGTCGCCTACGTCGGCAACCACAGCGTCAAGCTCGTCACGCTCGGCGATTACAACCAGGCGCGGCCGAACGACGCGACCGACCCGGCGGCGGGCACTCCGTTGCAGAACCGGCGACCGATCCCCGGCTACTCGTTCATTCAGATCTCCTTCCCCGGCGGGCAGGCGAATTACCACGCTTTGCAGGTCAAGCTCGAACGCCGTTTCAGCCAGGGGCTCTACCTGCTCAACTCGTTCACCTGGTCGAAGGCGATTGACAACGTGGCGGGTCACCTCGAAGCCAATTTCGGCGACAACTCGCGCGTCAACATCAAGGACATCCGCAGCGACCGCGGCGTAGCCAATTACAACCAGCCCTTCAACAACACGACGAGCGTGGTCTACGACCTGCCCTTCGGCAAGGGGCGCCGCTTCGCGTCAGGCATCAACGACTATGCGGACGCGGTGATCGGCGGCTGGCGGCTGACCCTGATCAACACGGCTGCGAGCGGGCTGCCGGTCAACCTGACCTACAGCCCGGCGTCGGCCTTCCAGGTCGGATCGTCGCTGACCTACCGCCCGAACCTGACGGGCCAGCCGCTGATCCTGAACCCGGACGAACCGACCAGCTATCTCAACCCGGCGGCCGTGGCGATACCGACCGACCGCAGCCGCCCGTTCGGCAACGCAGGTCGCAACATTGTGAGCGGCCCGAGCTTTTTCCAGACCGACCTCGGGCTGCACAAGTCGTTCCCGGTGTGGAGAGAGAAGACGAAGCTTGAATTCCGGATGGAGGCATTCAATCTTTTCAACCACACCAACTTCGTCGCGCCGGACAGCAACGCGTCGAACATCCGGTTTGACGCGAACGGCAATTACACCGGCAGCTTCGGTAAGATCACTCAGTCTTTTCCGGCGCGGCAGATCCAGTTCGCTTTGAAGCTTTACTTCTGAAGAAGCTGATCCGCCGTTCACTACGCAGCGACGGAGGGGCGGAGAAGGAAGCCTCTCGGACTTTCCTCTTCGTCTCCTTCGTCGCTGCGTGGTTGAACCTCTTTCCCCGAATCGGGGCAGAGAGCAGGAAACCGATTCACAAACCGTGCCCGGTTCAGTTATATTGCGCCCATCGTTCTGATTGAATTTGGTGAGCCGAATATCTGACCCTGCCCCATTCACTAACGGAGAGCCCATGAAAACAGCTACTGCTACGAAAACAGCTACAGCTACCAACGGCAAAAGGGCTGCCACCCGAAAAACCGCTGCCCGCCGGTCGTCCGCGAAAACTTCACCCAATGATGCAGCCGCCAAAACGCTGGCGATTGATATCGGCGGCACGGGCCTGAAGGCCTCGGTGCTGGACGGCGAGGGCGAGATGCTCACAGAGCGTGTGCGCGTCGAAACTCCCCCTCAATGCCCGCCCAATGTCATGGTCGAAACGCTCGGCCAGCTGGTCGCACAACTCCCGGCTTATGACCGCGTGTCGGTCGGCTTCCCCGGCGTCGTGCGCCGCGGGAAGATCGTCACCGCGCATAACCTCGGCACCGAGGCGTGGAAGGGTTTCGATCTGGATCTGGCGATGACAAACAAGCTGGGCAAGCCGGTGCGGGTGTTGAATGACGCCGACATACAGGGCCTCGGCGCGATCAGTGGGAAGGGCGTCGAGATGGTGATCACGCTGGGCACCGGGCTCGGGTCGAGCCTGTTCGAGGACGGCCGCCTCTCGGCGCATCTCGAACTGGCGCATCACCCCTTCCGCAAGGGGGAGACCTACGAGGAACAGCTCGGCAACGCGGCCCTCAAGGAGGTCGGCAAGAAGAGGTGGAATCGCCGCGTCGAGAAGGCAATTGAGACCCTGCGCGTGCTGACGAACTTCGATCATCTTTATATCGGCGGCGGCAACGCCAAGGCGGTCAGCTTCAAGCTGCCCGCGGATGTCAGCCTGGTGCCCAACGAACTGGGCATGCGCGGCGGCATCTGGCTCTGGCGTGAACGCGGCCCGGGCAGCACCGACATCTTCCGCCATGAGTGATTGATGAATGTCTGAATCCGTCCACGCCAGATGAGAACGAACAGTCAACCGCGGAGCGACGACGCAGAAGCAGGCCCGGGGCAGCGCCGGTGAGTCTGCGTCGCTCCGCGGTTGAATTCGATGCCCCGTCCTGAGCCCCGTTGAAGCTCACAACCCCGTAGTCCATCAATCTTTCCTGCCCGGGGCCGCCCCCTTCAGACGCCCGCCGGGCGTCGAATCGAGGTTATGAGTCAATTGCACACTATCCGCCGGCCCCCGGCGGAAGAACACGAGCAGAACCGCCTGCGCCAGAACGAGCGGGATTTCCACCGGCTCTTCGACGAGAGCCCGCTGCCGATGTACGTCTATGACGAGGAGTCACTGGAATTCCTCGAAGTCAACCGGGCGACGGTCGAGCGCTACGGTTATTCGCACGAAGAGTTTCTCCGGATGCGGATCACGGAGATTCGCCCGGCCGCAGAGGTGGCACGGCTGCTGGCTTACATCGCCGGGGACCGCGCCACGGTCGAACTGCCCGGCCACTGGCTGCACCAGCGGAGGGACGGGAAGCTGATGGAAGTCAGCCTCGTCCTGCTCCAGCTGAAATTTTCCGGTCGCAAGGCGACGCAGGTGATTGTCGAAGACGTCACCGAAAAGCTCGCGCTGGCGCGCCGGCAGCAGCAGTTGAATGAAGAACTCGAACGCCGGTTGCGGGAACTGACGACCATTTATGAAATCAGTCGGCAGTTGCAACGGCTCCGCGAGCCCGGGGCGCTCGCCCGGGAAGTGATCAGGTTGCTCGAAGAGAAGCTGGGTTACCGGTATGCCGCCGTGCTGCTGCTCGATGACACGGGCGGCAGGCTGGTCCCTTTCGCGCTCAGCAGTTCCTACCAGACCCTGCTGCCCGAAGTGGAGGCGGCCTGCGCCGAGGCTTTTGACATTGACCTCGGGATCACCGGCTGGGTCGCGCGCCACGGCGAGAGCCTGCGCGTCGGCGATGTCAGCCGGGACACGCGCTACCGGGCGATCTGTGCCGGCATCCGCTCTGAACTGTGTGTGCCGATGCGGGCGGGCGACGGGCTGATCGGCATGGTGAATGTCGAATCGCCCGAACCAGACGCTTACACCGAAGCCGATGAGCGCGTGCTGGAGACGGTGGCGGCGCAGATCGGCATCGCCCTGCAGAACGCGCGCTACTGCGCCGAGTTGCAGCGGCACGCCGAAGAACTGGAACAGCGCGTGACCGAACGTACCGCCGAATTGCGCGAGAGCAACGCGGAGCTGGAAGCCTTCGCCTACTCCGTCTCGCACGACCTGCGCACGCCGCTGCGGGCCATGAAAGGGTTCAGCCAGGTGCTGCTGGAAGATTACCTGCCGCAGCTTGACGCCGGCGCGCGCGACTGTCTGCGGCGCGTGGTCGCGGGCTCGCAGCGGATGAGCGAACTGATTGACGCGCTGCTCAACCTGTCGCGCATCACCCGCAGCACGATCCGGAGCGAGCAGGTCAACCTGAGCGCGCTTGCGCGGAACGTCGCCGAAGAGCTGCGGAAGGCGCAGCCGGATCGCAGGGTCGAGTTCATTATCGCCGACGGCCTGCTGGCCGCGGGTGACGCGCGGCTGTGGCGCGTGGCGCTCGAAAACCTGCTCGACAACGCGTGGAAGTTCACGTCAACGCGCGACCGCGCGCGTATCGAGTTCGGCCGGCAGCAGACCGAACAGGGCCTCGCGTATTTCGTCCGCGATGACGGGGTCGGGTTCGAGATGGCTTACGCCGACAAACTGTTCGCGCCTTTCCAGCGGCTGCACTCGACCCGGGAATTCCCCGGCACCGGGATCGGCCTGGCGACAGTCCAGCGAATCGTTCACCGCCACGGCGGGCGGCTCTGGGCCGAAGGCGAAGTGGGAAAGGGGGCGACGATCTATTTTACGTTGTGACGGATTCGCACTCGTGCCGTGTCAGTAGCCCGACCGTCAGGGAGGGCTTGAATCAGAGGGCAAGCCCTCCCTGACGGTCGGGCTACTGACACGGCACGAGTGAAACATTCTGCCCGTTTTTCGCATATGCAGATGAAAAGCAGGTCTCTATCGTCCATCGCTTTTAACCGGAAGCCGGAGGGACAGGCAGAATGAAACAGAACATTATTCTTCTTGTGGAAGATAACCCCGACGACGAGGCTCTGATGCTGCGCGCGCTGGGCCGGGCCGAGTGGGGCGGGGAATTCGTCATCGCACACGACGGGGTCGAAGCGCTCGATTACCTGTTTGCCAGAGGCCGCTGGGCCGACCGCGATCCGCGGCAGATGCCGAAAGCCGTGCTGCTGGATTTGAAGCTGCCGAAGATTGACGGGCTCGAAGTGCTGCGACAGTTGCGAGGTGATGGTCGCACCCGGCATTTGCCGGTGATCATCCTCACTTCGTCGGATGAAGAGCGTGATTTGATGGAAGGTTACCGGCTGGGGGCCAACAGTTACGTCAGCAAGTCTGTTGACCTCGCCATCTTCTCCGAGGCCGTGCTGACGGTCCGTGATTACTGGCTTCGCCTGAACCTGACCCCGGAGCATTCGGGCGGAAGCGTGACTGGAGATTCCGGATGAACAAGCCGTTGCGAATCCTGATCGTTGAGGATTCAGACGACGACACTGAACTGATCCAGCTGACGCTGCGGCGCGGCGGTTACCGGCCCACCTCAGAGCGCGTGGAGACCGCCGCCGCGATGCAGGCCGCCCTCGAGCGTGAGTCATGGGATCTGGTCATTGCCGATTACACCCTGCCGCATTTCAGCGGGATCGAGGCGCTCGAACTGCTCCGGCAGAGCGGCCTCGACCTGCCTTTCATCATCGTCTCCGGCACGATCAATGAAGAGATGGCCGTCGCCGCCATCAAGGCCGGGGCGCACGATTACGTGCTGAAAAGCAACCTCTCGCGCATCGTCCCGGCGGTCGAGCGCGAGATGCGCGAAAGCCTCAACCGGGCCGAACGCCGCCGCGTCGAGCAGCAGGTCCAGATTCAGCAGATCCTGCTTGATCAGGTCCAGGCGGCGGTCGTCGCCATAGACCTCTCGCGGCGGGTGATTTACTGGAACAGGTATTCGGAAAAACTCTACGGCTGGACGCGGGAGGAGGCGCTCGGGAGTGACATCTTTGACCTCTTTGTTTTACTGGACCAGCGGGACAAAGCCACCTCCGTGCTGGAGCAGGTTCGCGCGGGTCAGCTTTACGAAAGTGACGCGCACGCCCGGCGCAGGGACGGGTCAGTCATTCCGGTGCGGGTCAGCAACTCCCCGCTCCGGGACGGGCAGGGGAATGTGATCGGGTACATCGGCATCTCGGCTGACATCACTGAACGCAAGCGGGGCGAGGAAGAGCGCGAGCGGCTGCTGGCCCGCGAACAGGCCGCTCGCGCCGAAGCCGAGGCCGCCAGCCGCGCCAAGGACGAATTCCTGGCGACGGTCTCGCACGAACTGCGCACGCCGCTCAACGCCATGCTCGGCTGGATTTACCTGATGCGCACCGGAAGGCTCGACCCCGCGACCACCGAGCGCGCGGTCGAGACCATCGAGCGGAATACGCGGCTCCAGGCGCAGCTGATCGAAGACCTGCTCGACGTCTCGCGCATCATCGCGGGCAAATTGAAACTGAACGTCCGCCCGACCGACATCTCTTCACTGATCGTCGCTGCCATCGAATCGCTGCGTCTGGCGGCGGAATCCAAGGGCATTGAGTGCCGTTTCTTCCCCGACCCGAACGTCGGCGTGGCGACCTGCGACCCCGGCCGGATCCAGCAGGTCATCTGGAACCTGCTCTCCAACGCGATCAAGTTCACCCCGCAGGGCGGGCGTGTGACGATCCAGCTGACCCGCCGGAACCAGCAGGCCGTGATCACCGTCAGCGACACCGGGCAGGGCGTCAGCCCGGATTTTCTGCCTTACGTCTTTGAGCGTTTTCGCCAGGCCGACAGCACCGCCACGCGTGTCCACGGCGGCATCGGGCTGGGGTTGTCAATCGTGCGCCACCTGGTGGAATTGCACGGCGGGACGGTGGCGGCTGAAAGCGATGGGCCGGACAAAGGCGCGACCTTTACCGTCACGCTGCCACTCGTCCAGGTGCGGAATGCGGAATGCGGAATGCGGAATGATGAGATCGAAGCGTCGGCTGGCGAATCCGCAATCTGCAATCTGCAATCCGCAATCCTTGACGGCCTGCGGGTGCTGGTGGTTGATGATGACTTCGATGTGCGTGAACTGCTGACCACGCTGCTCGGAAAGTGCCACGTGAATGTGATGGCCGTCGCTTCCGCGTCCGAAGCCCTGCGCGCGATCCGGGAGCAGAAGCCGGACGTGCTGGTCTCTGACATCGCCATGCCGGGCGAAGACGGTTACGCCCTGATCGGGCAGTTGCGCCAGCTTTCGCCGGAAAGCGGGGGGCACATCCCGGCCGTCGCCCTGACAGCATACGCCCGCAGCGAGGATCGCACCAAAGTCCTCGCGGCCGGTTTCCAGGCGCACTTGTCGAAACCCGTCGAGCCGACGGAACTGACCGAGGTAGTCGCAAATCTGGCGCGGGCGGCACGGAGTTCGTGAATGGAAAGTAAAAAGTAAAAAGGTAAAAGTCCGCAGCGGCGCGCGGCCACGACGATCAGGGAAATCTGCTCTCACTTTTTACTTTTGCCTTTTTACTTTTGCCTTTTTACTTATGCCCCTTTACCTTGTTGCCACTCCCATCGGCAATCTTGAAGACGTCACGCTGCGCGCCCTGCGAATTCTGAAGGAGGCCGACCTCATCGCCTGCGAAGACACACGCCATTCCCGCCGCTTGCTGGATCATTACGGCATCAGCAGACCCACAATCAGCTATCACGAACACAACGAGCGGGCGCGCGCGGCTGAACTGACTGAACGATTGCTGCGCGGAGAAAACATCGCGGTGATCACCGACGCGGGAATGCCCGGAATTTCCGATCCGGCTTATCGCCTCGTCACTGCGGCCATTGAACAGGGAGTCGGCGTAATCCCGATTCCGGGGCCGACCGCATTGATCACGGGGCTCGTGGCTTCGGGGCTGCCGACGGACTCATTTCTTTTTGTCGGTTTTCTGCCGGCTAAGCGACAGGCGCGCCGTGCGAAGCTCGAATCATTGCGCACGGCGCGCGAAACGCTGGTGGCTTACGAAGCGCCGCACCGCATTCAGGAAACTCTGCTCGAAGCGCGCGAAGTTCTTGGCGACCGTCAGGCCGCACTGGCGCGCGAACTGACGAAGCTGCACGAGCAGTTCATTCGCGGCACGCTCTCGGAAATCAGCGCGCAGTTTGATGCTCAGGGGCCACGTGGTGAAATGACGCTGGTGATCGCCGGCTGCGGCGATGAGGATCTCGGTACGGGAATGCTGCCGCCTGAAGCGCGGTCACTCCGTGAGCAGATCAATCATCTTGTTCTGACTCAGGGGCTGAGCCGCAATGAAGCGCTCAAACAGACGGCGCGCAGACATGGCCTCTCGAAGAAGGAAGCCTACCGGCTGATGCTCGCCGAAGAGCCGAGTGGTAATGAAGGCAGGGAAGAGGACCAGCCGCCGGAAAAAGAAAGTGATGATCGTGAACGATAACCCCGGGGCTGGTGCAGTACAGTTCACACTTGTCTGGCAGCGTCTCGTCCGGGAATAATGCTCCAATGCTGAAGATTCTTTATTTCACGCGAAACCGGGGAACTGCGGGCAGAATAACCATTCCTGCCCTGGCCGCTCTGCTGACTGTCAGCGGCGCCGGGCTGTCAGCTTTCCCGCAAGCCTCAAAGCGCACCGAATACGGCGCGAATCTGACGATTGCGCTCTACCAGTTCGATGACGTGCGCTCGAAGAAGGTCGGCGACGTGACCACGCTCAGGCAGACCGTCTCGACGGCGGAAGAAGAGGTCGAATACATCACCCGCACCTACGGCCTTGAAGAACTCAAACCGCGCCACGTCCGTTCGGTCGGGCTGGCCGAAGGCGAAAGCTTCACCGACGCCGTGGGGATGAACGAAAAGCCGCTCTCCTTCACCATCGTGCCGCGCGGCATCACCCGCGAAGGCGTGAAATTCGATTTCACCGCCACCTGTGCGGGGCAGGTGCTGATGGAGTTGAAGGGCGTATCCGCGAATAACTACGAGACCGTCATGCTGCGCGGCGGTCGCGGTGAATTCGGCGTGCGCGAGTTTGCCGGGCCGAAGGGCATTGAGAGCGTGCCGGAAAAACGCGCGCTGCTCGTGACCGTCACGCCGACGGTGATTGCCGTGCGCGGGTTGCAGAACCGGCCCGGGGATCTGTCGCGCCCGACCGATATGTACGGCTCGGTGGTGAGGCTGAACGCGGACGACGTGTTCATTATGCCTTCGGTGCTGACCCGCATCGTCCCACGCTTCGCGACCGGCATGCCCAAAGGCTCGATCACGCTCGAAGCCGTCATCACGCCCGAAGGCCGCGTGACCAACGTCAAGGTCATGGATTCGCCAGATCCTGCTTACAACGCCAAAGCGATTGAGGCTTACCGCCAGTACAAATTCGCCCCGGCCACGCTCAACGGCAAGCCGACTTACGCGACGTGGCGCGAGACGATTGTCTTCACCCGCCCGTCGGCCCCCTGAATCAGGCCTGATTGTGCCGCCCACCTTTTCGGTCAGGGTGACCGAAAAACGATCCGGTTCGACATTTACTGTCACGGCACAACGCCGCATTCCGACACGCGGACTCAGGCGGAAAGTGAACGGCTGTGCCGGACTGGCCCCAATCGGATCAATATCTGCATTAAATTCAGCCCCCCGCTTGTTCCATTCGGGATGGCACGGACGCCTGAAACTGCGGCACGTTTCTCGCAGGTGATTCGGCGAATCGCTCTATGCCGCAGTTTCGTATGGAGTTATCAATTTGTCATCGTGAACCCTCAGCACAATTATCGCGGGCAGCCCGCGACGACGAGGCACTGGGACCCGACCAACTCCATCAGACAATCAGGGCGGTGCCAGCATTGATGCAGCAACCCGTGCGGCAGTAACGGTGAACGCTGCGTCCCTCACTGATCAGGTTCCAGGTGGTCATGGGCCGGGGCAATCGGGAACATTTACCTTCGGGCGGATAATCAAATGAGAAGTCTTGATTTCAGGAAAAAGAAAAGGGCTCGTCGGAAGGGCAATGGTAACAGAGACACGGCAGATTTTATTATTCTGCCGCTGGCACTCCCCGATCTCCCGCCTCGCCGAAGCAAACGTTCGCGCGGGCATCTGCTGTGGAGGTGGCGAAAAATCTGGAAGAACCTGACGGCGCTCTTTTTCTAAGCACGGCGTGTGACACTGACGCCCTGCCGTCCTCACAACTCTTCATGACAATTCCGAATGGGCCGGCATTGCCCAGGCTGACCATGGTCAGTGTGAGGTGACCAGATACCTTACTGTTCGCGCATCGGTGTAACAGACCCGACGCCGCCACCCTGAACAACATCCTGCCGGATTCAATTTTCGCCGTCGGTCGAAACATCTGCCGATGTCATCCCGAATCTTCCCTGACCTCCCGTTGACAGCCAGTGCCTGATCGTTAGAATGTCGGTTCACCCGGCTCTGCGATAATCAACCGGGCAGCAGTTCCTGAGTCAGCGAAGAAATCTTTCAGGTGTGTCATGAGCAACGTAATTCTGGAGACAGGGCGAATCATCTTGCGTGAAATGACGATGGATGACGTGGATGATCTGGCCCGGATTCTCTCCGACCCCATCACCATGCGCTTTTACCCGCAGCCGCTCGATGATCAGGGCGTGCGGGAGTGGGTCGCCAGAAACCTCAACCGGTACGCACAGGATGGCTGTGGGCTGTGGGCGATGGTGCTGAAGGACAACCGGCATGTGGTCGGCGATTGCGGCCTGGTGGTTCAGGAAGTCGAAGGGGTGAAAGACTTGGAGATCGGCTACCACGTCAACCGGCAATACTGGGGGCAGGGGCTGGCTACCGAGGCCGCCCGGGCGTGTCGCGATTATGGCTTCAGTCATTTCGGCCGTCAGAAACTCATCTCACTGATCCGCCCCGAAAACATCCCCTCCCGCCGGGTCGCCGAGAAGAACGGCTTGCGCGTGGTCAACGAGACTTTGCTCTGGAAAGACATCCTGCATTACGTCTACGCGATTGAGCGCGGTGAAGTCATTCGGGCCTGAAAACCTGCATTGAATCAAAGCTATGAAAACAAAAACTGCCGGTCTTGTTTTTCTCTCCGCCCTGATCTGCCTGGTGAAGGTGCCGGGGCAGCGGCAGGAAGAAGCTGCGAAATCGGGCTACGCCCCCGTCACGACATTCGACCCGGCGCGAGATCCGGTGAAGGACCTTCAGGACGCGATTGCGGAGGCGAAACGGACGCGGCGGAGAATCCTGCTCGATGTCGGCGGCGAGTGGTGCGGCTGGTGTCACGCGATGGATCGTTTCCTTGAGCTGAACACTGAGCTGAAGGCGTTCAGAGATCAGAATTTCGTCTGGCTCAAAATCAACTTCAGCCCCGAGAATGAAAACAAGGCCTTCCTGTCCCGCTATCCGGAAATCCCTGGCTATCCACACATCTTCGTTCTCGACACCGACGGGCGCCTGATGCATTCGCAGAACACCGGCCCGCTTGAGAAGGGCAAATCCTACGACCTCGATAAATATTCCGCCTTCCTGAAACGGTGGTCGCCGAAGCAGCCATAACCGCGCTGCTGATGCAGCACGGGCCGTGAAAAAAACGAGCCGGACACGGATCGTATCCGGCTCGCAGGTTTTCTGTCTTCAGTAGTGGCTATTTTTTGGAACTGGCGGCAAGTACGACTACTGATCTGGCGATCATGCTGCCGTTGGCGTCATTATATTCGACGCTCACCTGGTCACCGGATTTGATGTCAGTGAGGGCGATGTCTTTCCCCTCCTTGCTGACTTTGGTGTTGGCATCAACTGAGAGGACGAGGCTCTTGCCGCCCTGCTCCTTGACCTCCAGTGAACTCTTGTCTGCATCGACTGACGCCACCTTGCCGGTGACCGTCTTCGAATCCTGAGCCTTCTCCTGCTGCACGCCGGCTTTCGTGGTCGCAACGCCCAGCAGCGTGAGCGCTACTGACAACATCAGCACAGACAGACAGATTCTGAATCCAGGTTTCATGAAACTTTCCCTCCTACTTTAGAATAAACAAAATTCGAATGAAGATGGCCGGGGCACACTTCCGGATTCAGGAATGAGATTTCTGATCAAAGTTCCGGGCGCGGAGCCAGTGATCCCGTCTCCTTCCCTGATGACCCGGGCCATTCCATTCACCCTGTGTTACCGCATCGGGTCATGGCTATCTGACCCGCCAGATGGAAACTGACCGCGTTTTTTTCAGCAGATCAAGTGGCGTTCCCACTCCCCGGCAGAGTGCAATCACCAAGCCAACGGCGCGAAGCCGGATTTCACTTTGCCGGATTGACTGCTCGCTCTCAGCCATCGGCGCGCTTCATGGGTTGACAGATGGGACTGAGTAAAATCGTCAGATTGGGTAGTGTAAATAATTCCGGTGTGTTGATCCGACTCTTTATAACTCGTTAAGTATCCCCGCTGAGTCAGTCCGCAGTTTCGGATCACCGCTTTGGTTCAGTCCCCATACCAAGTGGTATGCCCGGAACCCGGCCAACGCCAGACGCCTCAGCCTCTCAGGGCTCAAATGTATTCTCACCACGGGGTTTACAGGTCATCTGATTTTATTCTCATTTCGGCCCGTGAGATGCTTTGGGCATTGTGAAGCGCTCACAATTTCCGTGAACGTACCTCGATCAGGAGGAAGCTGATCGAATACGGAAGTCGTAGAAGGTGCGCCCGGTCTCTGGCCAGCGCAGAGAAGAAGTCGCTGAAAAGTCTCTTTCGGAGATCTCAATTATGCGCGCATTTCGATTGCTCTTCCGGACTATTCTCTGGTGCGGCGTTCTTCTGTGCTGCGAGGCATACGCTGGCGGGCTGAATGAGTTCGTGCTTGACGGGACAGAGTCCTGCGTCGAGATCGCGAAAGGCAGTCGCTTTGTCCGGCCGGCACTGGCAGCCGTCACGAACGCGGCCAGTTACAACAGCCGTATTGCCCCGGGCGGTCTGGCAGTCTTGTGGGGAGAGAGGTTCTCCGAACCCGGGGAAGAGTATGTCGCCTCAGGCACTCCGCTCCCGCGCCTGCTCGGGAGGGTGCAGGTGCTGTGGCGCGCCGCGGACTGGGACACGACGGTTTTCGGGTCAAAGAACCGCTGCGGCTGGCGCGCGGCCCCGCTCCTGTACGTCGGCCCGAACCAGATCAACTTTCAGGTCCCGATGTTCTTCTATAAGCCGTTCGGCGAGGAGGACGGTGACGGTTACGGCCGTTTTGCCGACTTCGAGGGGAGGGAATACGAATTCATCGTCCTCGAAGTGCTGCGCGACGGGTTCACGAAGGTGAGTTCGAACACCGTCACTCTGAAGGTGAATTCGCATGCCCCCGAGTTCTTCAGCAACGGGGTCATCGAATACCCGACGTGGCAGATCCCCGCAGAAGTCCTGCCCGGCCAGACGCTCGTGGCTTATATGACCGGGCTCGGAAAAATCTCGCATCACGAGCCGGAGGGGACCATCCCCCCTGACCCGCCGTGGGTCACACCGTATCCCACTTTTGTCGAGTACCGGACCATCTACGGAGCGTTCCTCCTTCGCGCGGGCTATCTCTTCGCCGGCCGCGCGCCGGGGCTGGTCGGCGTGGATCAGATCAACTTCGTCGCCCCTTACCTGCCGCTCGGTCCCGGCGAACTGGTCTCGATCCGCCTCTGTACCGGGTCTGATGATGCCGACAGGTGCAGCGAGAAGGTAATGTCCTTCCCCTGGCGGGCGCCGTAGCTGGAGAGGGGGAATGAAATCGCCGCCTGATTCGTAATATCCATCGGGTATCAAAAGCAGAAGGCCGGAGGGCGCTGTTTGAGGGGTCGAAAGGCCCCTTTTACTTTTAGTCGCACTCGGGCTGCCGCTTCGGATGAAGCGCTTAACCCGCATGACCCTGTTGAGGGTGGTTCGCTGATCGCTCAGGGATGAATTGAATCAGCCTGAACAGGCCATGGTTGAACTCGTACACATATAACCCGGTCCCTTTACTGCTTCTGCCGCCGGGCAGGCCGACGAATGCAAACAGCTTGCTGTCGGGGCGCCATGCGGGATTATTTCCCTTATCAACAAGGGGCAGCCCGTAGCTCGAATTTCCGACTTCCCTGAACGGCGGGAAATAAACCCTGCCCGTTTTTGCGTCAATAACTGCCAGAGAGAAGTCCCCCAGACCGGCGCCCCATGTGACGATGGTGTAACGACCGGCGAAGTTCGGACCTTTCTTTGCGCCTTCCTTCAGCACGGTGCGATACATTCGAGCGCGCCTGCTGTTGAGCAGAACACGTGCAGGCCGCCCCTGATACACATCGCCCTTTGGTGCGGGGTAGTCTTCAGGGCGCGGCGGTTTCCACTGGCCGGAGGCCACACTGTTCAGACAGGCTGTTGATATAACCAGGAGACAGACGGCGGGGAATTGGTGCGCAATCAGTGAAGTCTTCATAACGCCTTCAGGATAGTCACGCGCGAGACACATGAATGCGTGGCTGACCACAGTCATCCGCGCAGCTTTCATCGTCACTTGTCGGCGTCTGAGCCGTGACTAAAAATAATGGAAGAAACCATCTCGCATCTCCGTCTAATCACCATCGAGGCGCCCTCTCCAGGGCAGTCATCCGGATGTTCCCGACGGACGGCGGTCGGAAATCCGACAGCGTCTCTGAATAAAAACTGAAAAGAGGTGAAAGTCTATGACCCGAATGCATGTCCTGGTTGCGATGGTTGTATTGCTGTGGGCGATTCAGGTTCATCCGCAAGGCCCGCTGTTTGGCCCCGCGCCCGGCTCGCCGGTTGTCGTCGGAGAGAGTTCCGGGAAGGTGGCCCTCGCGGATGTCAATGGTGACGGTCGCCTCGACATGGTGACCCAGCATTTGCAAAGTAGCGTCGTGATGGTGCAACTCGGGGACGGAACCGGGCATTTTGCCGCGGCGCCCGGCAGCCCAATCAACCTGAGCTACCAGCCGGGAGACATCAGGCTGGAGGACTTGAACGGCGACAAAATCCCCGACCTCGCTGTGACCTGCAGCGACCGGGATGCCGTGGATATTCTCCTCGGTGACGGCAAAGGGGCTTTCGCCCGCGCCCCGGCTTCGCCATTCACGGTGAGCGCGGCGGCCGAATTCTACACGCGCAGCCTTCAGCTCGTGGACCTCAATGAGGATGGGAAACTGGACGTCGTCACCGCGAATCATCGCCGGAATACATTCGCCACACTCCTCGGAAACGGCCGCGGAGGGTTCTCGCCGGGGCCGACCGTCACATTCCGCCCCGGCCATGACTTCTATTCATTCGCCTTCGGCGACGTTGACGGGGACGGGCATCTCGACGTTGTGACCGCGAGCGGTGAGACGGGCTACAGTGACGAACCCGGCCGGGTCGTGTGGCTTCGCGGCGACGGGAGAGGCGCATTCAAAGAGGCGTCAGAGGCGCCCCTGTCTGTGCCGCCGGGGCCGCGTTCCGTGACACTCGCAGATATGAACGGTGACGGGCGCCCTGACGTCGTGATCGGCCATGGCAGCAATCAACTGAGCGTCCTGCTGAATGACGGCAGGGGCAGGTTCACGCCGGCGCCCGGCTCGCCCTGTGCCTTGGGAACGCAGGCGTTCGCCGTGGTTGCTGCCGACGTCAACCAGGACCGGAGGAACGACCTCGTTGTGGCCACCGTCGAGAGCGTCACGGTGCTTCTCAACAGCGGAAGTGGCTTCGCTCCGGCACCGGGGTCGCCGTTTCGCGCCGGGCCCGGCGCATACCATCTTACCGTCGGGGACATCAACAAGGACGGCAGGCCCGATATCGTAGCATCCAGCTTCGAAGGCAACGCCGTGACCGTGTTGCTGGGCAGGTAACGTCAGAGGGCTCGGCCGATAATCCCATATTTTGCAGGACAACCCGACAACCTTCGCCCGGAGAAGGTCGGCGACGATCTGCTGATGCCGAGGCGGCCGGCCTCTTCCGGTCACCGACTTCAGGGAAAATAAAAGCGCGGCGCCGGCTGATCACACCGGTGCCGCGCTTCTCTTGTTGACGGGCAACAAAGTACTCCACTTTATGCCGTCTTTTACCCCCTTTCCTTTACACCGGTCAGAGATTGCGGGCCGGCTCAGATTCGACTCTTTCACCTCTACGTGGGAAGAACGGCAAAAACATGTCGCGAAAAATGAATGGGCAGGGCCATTGCCGGCTCAATGCCCGTCAGGATTCCGGGCGATTAAGGCTCGCGCGGCTGTAGGACGAACACCGACAACGGCTCGGGCGGATTCCCACACCAGAATCAGATTGCTGCTGATGGCGCAAAGCAGAACGGGAGTGTATCCTCCAGCCCGGTTTTGACCTGAACCCTGCCCCCATCATCGCTCCTGTCATCACTGCCTTCATTATCCTGTCTGCTTTCCGACCTGCCTCTGCCGTCCCGACAGCAGTCTTCAGAGTCAATCAGTCACCGCCCGGAGTCGGGAGTTCCGAACTCCGGGCGCTGACCGCCATCTTTCATTCAACCGGGGGCTCGCCTGCCCGCGACCGCTTGCCTTGTTCCTGAACGCCAGAGCTGAGACTTCCTTGAATCGGCCCTCACCGTCGCGCCCGGCATAGCGCTTATCCCTTCCTCGGCACGTTACCGCACTCTGAGCCGGGGAAAATAAGCCGCACGCCGGGCCACGGCTCTGTCATAAAGTCGTCACATTTCATTGGTTCAATCGCCCCACCTTGGGGCCCTGAGCGGGAGGCCCGCGTGAGCCCCGATTTAGCCCTCATCCTGTAACTATTACGCCTTCAACTTTTCGGAGCGAGCTTTGAGCAGGACCGACGCAGCGATTCAACCCACTGAAGTCTTACCCGGGGAGCCGGAGTCTCCGGGCGGGAAGAACCGCCGCCGGCACCCGCGGTCGGACCTCGCCATCCCGGTGCGCGTCACGGGCCACGAACTTGAGAGCGGTCAATGGGTGGAGATAACGCACTCTTTCAACGTCAGCCGCTCGGGCGTGGGACTGCGCCTCTGCCGGAAAGTCCGGCACGGGCAGGTCTTGTGCCTGATGTTACCGCTGCCCATGCACCTGCGCCAGCACGGGCACGAGGAGACCGGGTACAGGGCCTACGCCCTGGTCAGGCGCGTCGGGCCGCCCCAGGGAGGGGTGCGAGCAGTCGGCCTCGAATTCCTGGGCGAGCAACCGCCGCAGCGTTACGCCGACACACCGTGGGCGATCTTCCATGCCGCGGAGTGGAAGGGCACTGACCGGCGGCGCTCGGCCCGCATTCACTGCTCCGCACCGGTCTGGCTCCAGTATCTCAACGGCGAGCTGGAAGTGATTGAGCAGGGCGGCGGGTGGACTGAAAACGTCAGCCGCGGCGGGGCACGGGTCTGCGTCGAGTCACCCGCCCTGGACTTCGATCTGGTGAGGGTGACAGTGGTGGAGAGCGGGTTTGAGAGTCTGGCCGCGGTGACGAATCGTTACCTGAAAGAAGACGGCCTGATGCGCCTGTGCCTGCAGTTCATCGGCAGGGAATGGCCGGCGTGATTGTATTAACACTCCCTCCTTACATCGTGAAGCCCGCGTGGCCCGGCAATGGGCAGAACCGGCAGTCCCAGGTAGTACTTCACTGCGCGGGCCTGTAGAAATACCTGCAGGCCTGCGCAGTAACGTTCCCCTTTGATGCGCGTTCGCCTTCCTCACTATTGGAGAACAAAACCCTCCCTCCGGTGTTCTGCTTCGCTTTGGTTGCCAGTCTGCCCGACGCTTTCCGCCACGGTGCTTGCGTGTCCGGTAGCCGCATGCTTGAATACTTCCTCGTGATGATCAGGATTCCGATCTATGGATGATGAATACCGCCTTGCCGCCACAAATACTCGAATCGGAAAGAATTTTTACCGGCAGAATCTTCGCGGTAGAACGCGACGTATTGCTTGACGTGAACGGGCTCGAGATCGTGCGCGAAGTCGTGCGGCACCCGGGCGGCGCGGGCGTACTACCATTGTTCGCCGACGGGCGCGTCGCGCTGGTCAGGCAGTACCGGCATCCGGCGCGGGCGGAACTGCTGGAAATCCCGGCCGGGCGGGTCGAACCCGGCGAAACTCCTGAAGAGTGCGTGCTGCGCGAACTCGAAGAGGAGATCGGCGCGCGCGCGGGAATATTACGAAAGCTTTCGGAGTTTTACTCGACGCCGGGATTCTGTGAGGAGAAACTTCACGTCTACCTGGCGACGGAGTTAACGCCCGTGCCGCGCAGGCCTGATCACGACGAACTGATCGAAGTAGTTTATCTGCCGCTGGACGAGGCCGTCGAAAAAGTTCACAGCGGGGAGATCGTGGACTCAAAGACGATCATCGCGCTCCTGCTGGCACAACTGAAATGAGTGATCACCATGATGAAATCAATGATCTTTGTATTACTGGCTGCCATCGCAGTCACCATTTCGTCCTGTAGTACCGCGGCGTCGTCTGCCACCGCGGATAAAGCGGCGGCAAAGTCGGCGGGCGGGGATGATCAGGCCGGTCCGCAGCAGGACAAGACTTCAGAAAAAGGAAAGAGCAAGCCTATGAATTCAGCTCAGCATAAAGAGGTCGCGACGCTGGCGGGTGGGTGCTTCTGGTGTCTGGAGGCGGTCTTCAACGACCTGCGCGGCGTCGAGAAAGTCGTCTCGGGTTATTCGGGCGGGACGGTGAAAAATCCGACCTACCAGCAGGTCTGCACCGGGACGACCGGGCATGCCGAAGTCGTCCAGATCACTTTTGACCCGCAGGTCATCTCGCTCAAGGAGTTGCTCGAAGTCTTCTTTACCATTCACGACCCCACGACGCTCAACCGGCAGGGCGCCGACGAAGGCACGCAGTATCGCTCGGCGATTTTTTACCATTCGCCGGAGCAGAAGGCCGTCGCCGAAAGTGTCATCGCGGACATCACAGCGCAGAAAATCTGGGATAATAAGATCGTGACCGAGGTGACGCCGTTCTCGGAGTTCTACCCGGCGGAGGATTACCACCAGCTTTATTACGAGCGGAACCCGAATGCCGGTTACTGCCGTGTGGTCATCGCGCCGAAGGTCACGAAGTTCCGCAAACAATTCGTCTCGAAACTGAAGAAACAAAACCCGCAGCCATAGTGCAAAACCACAGGGAGTATTGTGAAGCCTCGCTCACCGCAGAGACGCGGAGAACGCAGAGACAGCGCAGAGGGAAGAAGAGAGAGTCCTCTCAACTATTCTCTGCGAAGCCTCTGCGCCTCTGCGGTGAGTGAGGCTTTCACAATGCATACCCCGACTTTGCATCAAAGCTGTGGGCTGGTGTCAGAACTATGCCGGATGTCCTGAGGTCCTGCGTCATCATTCCGCTGATCTATCTTTACACCATCGTGATGGCCCTGCTGTCGCTGGTGCTTTCGTTTTTTGACGGCGACGGGAGGATGCAGCACTGGTGCGCGCAGGCCTGGTGCCGGATGATCGCGGTGACCGCGGGCGCGCGGACGCGGGTGCGCGGGCTGGAAAACCTGCCGCGCGACCGGGCCTGCGTGGTGATCGCGAATCACCAGAGCTATTTCGACATCCCGGCGATCTGGGCGAATCTGCCGCTGCAATTCAGAATCATGGCCAAACGGGTGTTATTCTATATCCCGTTTATGGGCTGGTTCCTGTGGCGCGCCGGGCACATCCCGGTGGATCGCGAAAACGCCCGCGCGGCGCTGGCGAACGTCCGACGCGCGGTTGATAAATTGCAGGCGGGCTATTCGATAGTGGTCTTCCCCGAGGGGACGCGCTCGAAAGACGGCAGACTGCAGGACTTCAAATCCGGCGGGTTCAAGATCGCGATGAAGGCCGGAGTCCCAGTCGTCCCGGTGACGATCATCGGAACCCGCCGCGTGCTGAAAAAAGACTCTCTGATTTTTCACCCCGGTGACGTTGAGGTGATCATTGATCCGCCGATTGCGACTACTGATTACACCAATCGCACGCTGCCCGAACTGGTCGCCAGAACGCGCGGCTGTATCGCGACTCATCTGGCCGAAGCTGACGGCGGCGAGTGGTCGGTAACCGGTGACCGGCAGGCGGTGGGCACCGGCCAGTGAGTGAAGAGTTAAATTGTGTGAGCTTTACCTCCGGCCCGCTGTTTATATGAATTACACTCCTTCGTACTGTTCCGTTTGCGGCTGCACACTCATTCCTGTGGCTGGCGGAGAAGCCTGCCCGCGTTGTGATGTGCCGGCCGCCTCCTTCTCCCAGCCGGCGGATTATGTCCGGCCCGCACCCATTCCGCTCGAAGGGGCTTCTTATATTGATGCCGTGCCGGCGAAAGACACGTCGTGGGGGGCGTTGACGGGTTATCTGGTCTGGGCGGCCAGCGTCATGCTTATGCTCGGGCTGCAACTGGTCGCGCTGATCGGTTACGGCGTCCTTGTTGACCGGACGATGCTCGTGCAGGTGGCGGGAGGGAAGATCACTCCGGCGGCAGTGGTTGTTTCGCTCATCAGCGCCTTCGTCGCGCAGGTGCTGACGCTGGCCCTCTGCTGGCTGATTGTGACCAGGGCAGGGAAGCGCCCCTTTCTCGAGACGCTCGGCTGGGGCTGGAGCCCGCGATTCCGGCTGGTTCATGCCGTCGGGCTGACGATCCTGATGCTCGGCTTCGGCTATGTCGCCAGCAAGGTGCTGCCGCACAAGCAGACCGATCTGGACAAGATTCTGGAGATGGGGCTGGCGGTGCGCGTGGTCCTGGCGATTCTGGCGACGATGGGTGCGCCGATAGTTGAAGAGGTCGTCTACCGCGGCGTGCTTTACTCGCCGCTCGAACGCGCGCACGGCGTCACGGCGGCCGTCGCGATCGTGACGCTGCTGTTCTGGGGCGTTCACGTGCCGCAATACCTGGGGAGCTGGGCGGTGCTGGTGTCGGTCTTTGTTCTGAGCCTCGCGCTGACGCTCGTGCGGGCCTCGACCGGGAAGCTGCTGCCCTGCGTGGCGACGCATTTCTTCTTCAACGGGGTTCAGGCCGTCGGCATCATCGCGAGCAGCCCGAAGCACGCAGGCGAGCCGGTGAAAGCGGCGGTGATGGCTTTGTTGCAGTGGTGCGGACTGACGTGAAATTCAAACAGGAGAGAAACCCGTGAACGACTTTTTTACGATGATGGAGAGGGTGCAGAAAATGCTCGACAGCGAGGACGTGGAGGTGATCACCAACGACGGCATGAGCGTGCGCGGGCAGATTGACAACCTGCGCAGCACTCAGCCCTTCAGCAAACCCGCCGTCAAAATCCGCACCGCTGATGGGAAAATTCAGAAGATCCTCTTTTCCGACATTAAAGAGCTGATTGATCACCGGAAGAAGTGAGTCGCCCCCGGGGCCGTCATTCGCCAGGGATCACGAACCCGGAAACCTGCTGAAGGTTGATGAAGAGGCTCTGGTAGCTGCCCGTCGGCAGATGATTTGAGTAATGCTCGACGTCGGCCTCCCTGATTTCAATGACCCCCTCTCCCCTGCCGAGGATTGCCGCGACCCCGGCGGGGTCGGATGAAACGAACTGCCCGCGCACAATGCCGAAAGAGGCGTAGATAATCAGCGAGACTGCGCGGGGCCGGGTTACTGAGGCGGCCGGCGCCTCATCTGACCGAAGGTTCGATTGATCTGACACAGTGTGGTTACTCTTTGACCGGACGTTTGAAGGTGTATTTCACATAGCGGCTGCTGGAGAGCATCTCCTCGCCCTTGTTGCTGCGGTGCATGGTGTAGCCGTCCACGTAAACATTCACCAGCTCCCAGCCTTCCTGACCGACCGCATTCAACCCGGCGTCAACGTTCTCGTCAATGAAATCCTGACCGGTGATCTTGGAGCCAATCTTGCGAATCTCGCCCCAGTCGAGAGTCCGATATTCCCACTTGGCCATACGCGTCCCGTTTCCTTCCTGTCACCGCCCCCGTGCGAAACACCAGTCGAAAAAGCCCTGCCACGACCAGACCGTGAGCTTCTCCAACGCACCTCGGGCAGTAGAACAATTTGGGTGAAATGGAATCAGTGTTCGGCCAATATTCTACTACTTCAACCAGAAATCCAAAACAATAATCAATTGTCCGGGCCGGTGAACCGGAGCGCGTTAATCAGGAAGTCACGCAGCCCGCGGCGATCCACCACCGCGTCGAGCATCCCGTGTTCGAGCAGGAATTCCGAGCGCTGGAAGCCTTTCGGCAGTTTCTGGCGGATCGTCTGCTCGATCACCCGCGCCCCGGCGAAGCCGATCAGCGCGCCCGGCTCGGCGATGTTCAGGTCACCCAGCATGGCGAAACTCGCCGTCACGCCGCCCGTGGTCGGGTTCGTCAGCACGGAGATGTAAGGCAGCCGGGCGTCATCCATCCGGGCGAGCGCCGCCGAAGTCTTCGCCATCTGCATCAGCGAGAGCGCCCCCTCCTGCATGCGAGCCCCGCCGGAACAGGAGACGATGACGAGCGGCAGCCTTTTTTCAATACAGTATTCGATCGCGCGGGTGATCTTCTCGCCGACGACCGAACCCATGCTGCCGCCGATGAAATCGAATTCCATTGCGGCGATCACGACCCGCCGCCCGCCGATCTTCCCCTCGCCGGTGATGATCGCGTCGAGCAGGCCGGTGGCCTTCTGGCTCTTCTTCAGCCGCTCGCGGTAAGGGCTCTTGTCCACGAAGTTGAGCGGGTCGGTCGGCGCGATGTTGTTATCACGCTCCTCGTACTCTGTGTCGTCAAAGAGCATCTCCAGCCGCTCGCGCGCGCTGAGGCGGAAGTGGTGGTTGCATTGCGGGCAGACCTTGTAATTTTCCATCAGGTCCTTGCGATAGATCGTCGCGCCGCAATCCGGGTTTTCGCATTTGCTGAAGATGCCTTCGGTCCTGACCGTGCGCTCATGAATCGGCGTGACTTCGGCGATCTTATCCTGCTTGCGTTTGAACCAGGCCATAAGTGAATCCTGCTACTGCGGAATAAGGCAGTGAAAAGAATCGTTGCGTTACCTGTAATTGATCAGTGTCGGAATGGCGGGAATTCTACGTGGCCGCATCCGATGTGTCAAAGTTACGACTGCCAGCCGCCCGCGCCGGTCAGATAAAGGGCCAGCCTGTCCGGATCCACGTTGCCGCCGGAGAGGATCACGCCGACTCTGCCGCCCGCGAAATCGGTTCTGTGATGGAGTACCGCAGCCGCACCCGCCGCGCCCGACGGTTCAACCAGCACTTTCATTCGTTCGAGGATGAAGCGCATCGTCGCGACCATCTCCTCATCGCTGACGAGCAGAATGTCTTCGACCAGTTGTTGCACGACCGGGAAGGTCAGTTTGCCGGGGGCCGTCACCTGCAAACCGTCAGCGATGGTTCTCGGAACCGGGATTTCGACGCGCTCGCCTTTGCGTAAGGACTGCCACGTGTCGTTGGCCGCTTCAGGCTCGACGCCGAAGACGCGGATGCCGGGGCGCAGGTGCTTCGCGACAATCGCGCTGCCGGCCAGCAACCCGCAGCCGCTGCATGGGGTGAGCAGGAAGTCGAGCTCCGGCACGTCTTCGAGCAGTTCAAGCGCCGCCGTCCCCTGACCCGCCATGATCTGGTAATCATCGAACGGAGGAACGAGGGTCAACCCGCGCTCTTCACTTAAACGACTACTGATGGCTTCACGGCTTTCCCTGTAGCGGTCATAAGGAACGACCTCCGCGCCGTAGCCGCGCGTCGCCGCAATCTTCGCTTTCGGCGCATCTTCCGGCATGACGATCACCGCCGGGATGCTAAAAAGCTTTGCCACGAGCGCCACCGCCTGCGCGTGGTTGCCGGACGAATGCGCGATGACGCCGCGCCGACGCTCGTCATCGGAGAGCGAGGCGATCTTGTTGTAAGCCCCGCGGAACTTGAAGGCGCCCATGCGCTGCAGGTTCTCGGCCTTGAAATAGACCTCGCAGCCCGCGCGCTCGTTGAATTGTTTCGAACTCAGCACGGGCGTGCGGTGGGCGACGCCGCGCAACCTTTCCCTGGCTGTCAGGATGTCTTCAAATTTGATCATGAAATGTTTCGTGTTCTGCCGGCGCGTATCTCGCGCCGGCCTTTCCTGCCCGACCTGTCTGTGACTCAATCCTGTTCAATTGCTGAATATTTCCCTCAGAGTTGTGGTATCCAGATTCGCCCCGCTCATCACATTGACGACGTTCTGCCCGCGCAACTGTTCGCCGAGTTTTATCGTCGCCGCCGTGGCCGCCGCGCCCGCGCCCTCGGCGAGATTATGCGTCGTGCGCCAGAGCAGGCGAATCGCGCGAATGATTTCGCTGTCGCTGACCAGCAGGATCTCATCCACGCCTTCTCCGGGGCCCCTGTTGATGATGTCGAGCGCCATCGGGGCGGGGACGCGGGTCGCCACCCCGTCGGCGAAGGTGTGAGCGTGTTTCGTCTCGACCACTTTGCCGGCCTGCCACGAGAGGTAATAACTCGGCGCGCCTTCGGCCTGCACGCCGTAGATTTTCGTTTCGGGTGAGAGAGCGCGGAAGGCCGAGATCACCCCGCACAGGCCGCTGCCCATGCCGATCGGCACGAAGATCGCATCAATGCGCTCGCCGCGTCTCTCGAACGCTTCGATGATTTCCAGCGCGTAAGTGCCGACGCCGTTCACGATTTGCGGTTCGTTGAAGGAGTGTACGTAGCGGAGGTTTTCAGCCTCGGCGAGTCGGGCCGTCTCTTCACGCGCCTCGTCGAAATCGCGCCCGTGTTCGACCAGTCGCGCCCCGAACGCCTGCATCGCTGCGTTCTTCTCCGGGTTGTTGCCGAACGGGATGACAATCGTCGCAGGGATGCCGTGCAGCCTGGCGGCGAGCGCGACCGACTGGCCGTGATTGCCGCGCGTGGCGGTGATCACGCCGCTGTGCGTCCGCGCCGCGGCGAAGTGGTGCATGAAATTCAGGCCGCCGCGAATCTTGAAGGCGCCGGTCGGCAGGTGATTTTCATGCTTGACGAAAACACGGGCGCCGATCTCTTCGCTGAGCAATGGATACTCAAGCAGTGGAGTTGGCGTGATGTGCTGATAGACGATCTCGCGCGCCGCGCGAATGGCGTCAATCGAAACCGCCTGCTGCAATGAGGCTGAAGTTTCTGACATGGCAATCAAGGTACTCTCTGATTTATGAAATCCTGACTCTGTAACCAGGGCCGTCACCGCAGGGCAGAATCACTGCGTGCGGGCGCTGAAACGTCTGTTCAGGATCCGCTTCAGGGCAGAATGAGATGAATCTACGGCGCTGTGATCTTAGCACGTCGTCAGGCAGGTGGCGACTTGTCCGGAGGGGGAGCGTGTTGAAGCACCACTGGCACTCTTTCACCTGGGGTGGTGAAGCCGTGCGTCGTGTAATGCCAGCGCAAAACCTGCCCGCTCACTCAGGCCCGGTGGCGTGTACCCCAGGGCGGCTGCGGCCGGGTCTCCGAACAGACAGGACATCTGTATCGGGTAATCCTTTGTGCCGAGGTGCGGCGCGATGACCTCGCGCGTGTACTCCATCTCTTCACTGTCGAGGGCGGGTCGCGTGCATCCGGCCTGCAACATGGCGTACCCTTCCTGCGCCATCATTTCGCCGAGCGTCCTGGCCGGGCCGTGCTGCTGAATATATGCCGTCCGGTAGACAGCCGTCAGCACTTCTTCACGGCTGTTCTGAGCCGATGGCGTTTCACTCGTCCAGAGCGTCCCGGTGATCCATCCGCGCCGGCGATAGGGCCTGTTTTCGAAGCGGCAGCCGAACTCAGACGAGTAACGATTGGTCCAGCCGCCCATCGCATCGTCAGAGAGTACCAGGGCCACTTTGAATTCGCCCGGCACCGCTGTGAGCCGGGCCTCGGCCTCAGCCACGGCGCGGGCGGCCAGACCGTCAGCGTCCAGTGCCAGATATTCGTCGAGCAGCGCGGGCACGTGATCCTTACCCATCGGGTTCATCGCCACCAGCGGCAGCTTGAGATCCCTGGTCTCAGGATCAACCATCGTACTGATGTAAGCATTGAATCGCTCCCGCCCGCGCGGGATGCCGTACAGATTGCGCTGAAGCTCGAGCAGTGGCACAAATTCGAGTTTCACAACTTTCCCTCCGGCCTCCGGTCAATTGTGTGATCGGGTTGCGGAAGAGATCTGAAACCGGAAGTCAGATGGCTGACGCTCACATTAATCCGGTTTCCCGGGGAAACCTCTTCCGCCTCAATTTACAAACAGTCAAAAGCTGTGAGAAACTAAGCCCGCCTTATCGAAGTCGCACTCTCATCCTGCATTACGCTGTCGCACGGCTGCCCGAAACATTTTCTTTTCTCGGTAGTGGCTCAGCCGGGTGAGACAAACGAGAGATTGTAGCGATGCAGAAAGAGTCGCAGACAAATCTCATGCATCACATCCGACTTGGAAAAAGACAAAGTCTGGCGAACGAAGCGC